>Ga0207711_10000688_pt1 | contig 33317 bp, 29 predicted proteins | sample KBSS34metaG_FD_184401 | JGI IMG/M metagenome (GOLD analysis project Ga0207711, IMG submission 184401) | Switchgrass rhizosphere microbial communities from Kellogg Biological Station, Michigan, USA - KBS S3-4 metaG (SPAdes) (version 2) | ecosystem: Host-associated > Plants > Roots > Rhizosphere... | reverse complement strand
GCGAACGAAGTGACCGCATGGATGAAAGTGGCCGGATGCGCAGAGGGCAAACCGAAAAAATTCGACAGCTGCGCCGCGATGATCAGAAGTCCTGCGCCGGCGGTGAAGCCGATGACGACGGTGGTGGAAACGAAGTTGACCAGGGCGCCCAGCCGGGCGAACCCCAGAGCCAGCTTGATCAGGCCGATCATCAGACCGAGCGTCAACGCGAGGCGAAGGTACTCGGGCGAGAACGGCAGCGCCAGCGCGGAGAGCGAGGCGGAGACCATTAGCGAGGTCGCATTGGTCGGGCCCGAGACGAGGTGCCACGACGATCCCCATAGTGCGCCGATCACCGCGGGAAGCATCGCCCCGTACAAGCCGTACTGCGGCGGGAGCCCGGCCAGCGTCGCGTACGCGACGCCCTGCGGGAGAACGATCAGCGCGCCGAGCAGGCCCGCAAGCAAATCGGCGCGCAGCGTCGCCGCGGTGACGCGATGCCGCCAGGCCAGAAACGGAAACAGCCTCAGCGCCAGCGGAGGCATCGGAGATCAAAGCTTGGCTGCACGGCCGCCATCATGCAGCGGCGACGCGGGTCGCGCAACGAGCGCGCGATCGCGGTCGGACCTAAGCCGCGACAGGAACGCTGGCCAGCGCGGCCGGCGCCGACGCTTGTTGCGCCTGCGCAGCGGCGATCAGCGAGGCGAGCACGCACGAAGCCATCCGTACTTCCATAGTGTCGTTGCGGCCGCCGAGAACCACAGGCACCTTCGCACCGAGAACAATGCCGGCGGCAAGCGCGCCGCAGATCGCCGTCAGCGTGCGCACCACCAGCGAGCCGGCGTCGAGTCCGGGAACGATCAGCACGTCGGCGTGGCCGGCGACGGGATCGTCGACGCCATTGACGCGCGCCGCGTCCGACGAGAGCGCGCTGTCCGCGGTCAACGGTCCGGCCACGGCGCCGCCGGTAATCACGCCTTGCGTCGACATTTTCGCCAATGCCGCAGCGTCGCCCGTCGCAGGCAGCGCTGCGGTCACGCCCTCGACCGCCGCCAGCACCGCGACCTGCGGGTTGGCGATGCCCAGCGCATGCGCGAGGTCGATGGCGTTCTGCACGATCTCGCGCTTGGCGGCGAGATTCGGCGCGATGTTGAGCACCGCATCGGACAAGATGAATGGCCGGGCAAAGCCGGCGACGTCCATGAAGAATGCATGCGTCAGCCGTCGCTCGCCGCGGAGCCCGGTGTCAGGCGCGGCGACCGCGCGCATCAGGTCGTCGGGATAAAGGCTGCCCTTGATCAGCGCGCGTACGGTGCCGTCTCGCGCCAGCGCGACGGCACGGCGCGCTGCTTCGGCCGGGTCGTCCGGCGTATCGATCAGGTCGATGCGCGCGAGATCGAGTCCGGCATGCGCGGCCGCGTCGGCAATTCGCGCTTCGGGTCCGACCAGCACCGGCGCCAGGTATCCGGCGAACTGGCCGGAAAGCGCGACCTGCAGCGAGTCCCGATCGCACGGATAGACGATTGCCGTCGGCAGCGCCGGCAGGTTGCGGACGCGTTCGACCAGGCGCTGAAAGTGCGGGCGGGCAGGCATAGCTACCGAGGGTGGCAAAGGGGCAAGGGCCTGTCAACCCTTTCCGATGACCGGCATTTGGCCGGTAGCAGCCGTTATTCTTTTGTCATCCCCAGCAAAAGCCGCGGATTCCGGCCCCGACGGGGCACCTGCTTACTGCTCACACCTTTCCCTTCCAGGGAACGACGACCCGCTCTACTTGGCGCATCAGCAGGTCGAACAGGTAGGCGACGGCGCCGATGACGACGATCCCCATGATCACGATGTCCGTGCGCAGGAAATTCGACGCATTGAGCACCATCTGCCCTAGCCCGTAGGTCGCCGCGACCATTTCGGCGGCGACGAGCGTCGTCCAGCCGAACCCGATCGAAATGCGCATCGCCGTCAGGATTTCGGGCATCGCCGCCGGGATGACGACATGCATGATGACCTGCCATCGCGACGCGCCCATTGAATACGCGGCGTGGATCTGCTCCTGCGAGACCGAGCGCACCCCGGCGCGGGCGCTCATCGCGAGCGGCGCAAAGCAGGCGAGGTAGATCAGCAGCACCTTGGACAGCTCGTCGATGCCGAACCAGATGATGATCAGCGGCAGATAGGCGAGCGGCGGCAACGGACGATAGAACTCGATCGGCGGATCGAAAATGCCGCGCGCGATCCGCGAAACGCCCATTGCAATCCCGATCGGTATCGCCGTGACGCAGGCCAGCAGGAACGCGGTGAAGACGCGAAACATCGACCAGCCGAAATGCGTCGCCAGCGGTGCGTCGGTCAACTGCCCCCGCGCCGACTCCCACAGGCGGGTGAACACCGTTTCCGGCGTCGGCAGGAACAGCGGCGGCAGCCAGCGGTAATGGCTGGCGATCCACCACAGCGCGCCGATCGCGACCATCGTCGCGATCGATATCGCGGTGCTCCGGCCTTCTCCCGGCGTTGCGTAGCGCGAGGTCTTCGGCCGATCGGCGCCCGATGCCGGAAGCGTCGCCATCGTCAGGGCCTAAGCGGCGCCGGCAACCGCGTTGTCGCGATGCAGGATCACCGCCAGCACTTCCTCGCGGATGCGGATGAAGTCGGGCGAGGATTTGATCGCGCGGGCGTCGCGGGTCTCGATAAAGCGGCGGCTGAAATCTAGCTCATACTCGTGCGAGATGCGCCCCGGGCGCGGCGTCATCACTACCAGGTGCGTCGCCAGGAACAAGGCCTCCTCGACGCTGTGCGTGATGAAAAAGCACATCTTGCCGGTCCGGTGCCAGACGTCCAGGATCAATTCCTGGATCGCTTCGCGAGTGAACGCATCGAGCGCGCCCAGCGGCTCATCCATCAGCATCAGCTGGGGATCGCTGGCGAGCGCCCGGGCGATGCCGACGCGCTGCTGCATTCCGCCGGACAGCTCGTAGATCGGGCGCTCGGCCAGCCCCTCGAGGCCGACCAGCGCGAGCTTTTCGAGCGCGATTTTCCGTCGTTCGGCGGTGCCGAGACCGCGCATGCGCAGCCCAAATTCGACGTTTTCGGCGACATCGAGCCAGGGCATCAGTGCATGCTTCTGGAACACGACGCCGCGGTCGGCGCCGGGTGCCGTCACCGGCTTGCCGCCGAGCTTTATCGTCCCTTCCGTCGGCGGCAGAAATCCGGCGATGCACGACAGCAGCGTCGTCTTGCCGCAACCGGACGCGCCGATGGCGACCAGGAATTCCCCGTCGCGCATCGAGAGGTCGACGCCGGACAACGCGTCGACGGTGCCGTTCTTGGTCGCGTAACGGACGCCTAGCTGGCGGATATCGAGCGTGGGCAAAGGGATTTCCGTTCGAAGGTGGCATTACCTCGGTCGGATCGCAAGCAAAATCGAGCTTCCGATGCGGCGCAGTGCAGGGATTCTGGCAGAAAAACGGCGGCGCATCGGGCGCCGCCGTTTCGATGGAGGACTTATTGCGGATGCCTTACATCGCCTTGGTCACCCACTCGACGGTCACGTTCTTGCTGTAGTCGGGTGCGACCGTCTGCAGCCTGCCTTGTTCCTTCAGGAAGTTGGCCTGCTGCGTCAGCGCCTTGGCAGCAGCACCGTTCGCGCCGCCGCCCAGCCAGGTGGGCGACGCCTGCTCCTTCGCGCTCGGAAATCCGTACAGGGCCATCGATGCCGCGACGTCCTCGGGCTTGCCGCCCGACCATTTGGCGACCGCCGCGACCTTGGCCTGATCGCCGGTCCAGGCCTTGGCGTTGGCTCGGTAGTCGGCGTCGGCTTTGGCGACGGCCTTGACCAGCGCCACCATGAACTCCGGGTTTTCCTTGGCGAACTTGCGCGTGACGATCAGGCCGTCGAACGTGCATGCGCCCTGCTTGCATATGTCGCCCGAGGTCGTCAGCACCTTGCCGTTCTTCTTGACGTTGGTCAGCACCGGGTCCCAGATGAATGTGGCATCGATGTCGCCGCGCTCCCACGCCGCAGCGATCTCCGGCGGACGCATGTTGAGCACCTGCGCGTCGGTGGCCTTCAGTCCCGCCTTCTGCATCGCGTACAAGAGCTGGAAGTGCGAGGTCGACACGAACGGGGTGCCGATCTTCTTGCCCTTCAGGTCGGCGACGGTATTGACTCCGCTGCCGTTGCGCGCGACCAGTGCCTCGGCGGCCGCGATGTCCTCGAGAATCCAGAAGAGCTCGACGTCCATCCCCTGGCTGATCGCGGTCGCGATCCCGGTCGAGCCCACTTCGCCCAGCTGGACATCGCCCGAAGCCATCGCCCGGATGACGTCGCCGCCGCCGCCGAACTGGCGCCAGTTGATCTTGAAGCCGGTCGCCTTTTCGATTTCCTGGCTCTGCTGCACCCAGCGCCAGGGATTCATCATGTCCTGATAGGCAAAGGTAACGGTTTTCTGCGCCATTACCGGCAGCGCTACGGCCGCCGCCACTGCAAACAGGAATCCAGCCAGCCAGTGCTTCATGTGTCCTCCGTCCCCTTCGATGGTGAAACGAGCGCCGGTCAGATCGTCGCCAGCGTCTTGCGCAAACAATCGACGATGATGTCGACATCCTTCTTCTCGGCGATCAGCGGCGGCGCGATGATCGCGCAATCGCCGGTCGTCTTCAGATGCACGCCGTTGTCGAAGAGCTTCTTCTGTAGAACATGGCCGCGCTTGCCCGGTGCGCCGTCCGGATGGACGTCGATCGCCGCCAGCATGCCATAGCCGCGCAGGTCGGCGACTACGCCCAGGTCCTTCAGCGACCAGATGCCATCCAGGAAATAGGGCGACAGCTCGGCGCCGCGCTCGAACAGATTTTCCTTCCGGTAGATGTCGAGCGTCGCCAGGCCTGCCGCGCACGGTCCCGGATGCGCCGAGTACGTATACCCGTGGAAGAATTCGATCGCCCCTTCGGCGGCGGCACCCATGATCGTGTCGTGCACGCGCTCGCTCACCGCCACGGCGCCCATCGGCTGCGCGCCGTTGGTGATTCCTTTGGCCATCGTCATCAGGTCGGGGGTCACGCCGAAGCTTTGCGCGGCGAACGCCTTGCCGGTGCGGCCGAAGCCGCAGATCACTTCGTCGAACACCAGCAGGATGCCGTGCGCGTCGCAGATCTCGCGCAGGCGTTTCAAGTAGCCCTTCGGCGGCACCAGCACGCCGGTCGAGCCGGCAATCGGCTCGACGAAGCAGGCGGCGATGTTCTCGGGACCATAGAGATTGACGAATCGCACCAGATCGTCGGCCAGCTCGGCGCCGTGCGCGCCTTCGCCGCGGACGAACGCGTTCTCCTTCAGGTGCGTGTGGCGCATGTGCACGACTCCGGGCACGGTCGGACCGAAGCGGCGCCGGTTGTTGACCATGCCGGCGAGCGAAACGCCGCCAAAATTGACCCCGTGGTACGCGCGTTCTCGCGAGACGAACATGTTGCGGCCGCCCTGGCCGCGCGCCTGATGGTAGGCAAGCGCGACTTTCATCGCGGTGTCGACCGCTTCCGAGCCCGAATTGACGAAGAAAATGCGGTTCAGGTCGCCCGGCGTCAGCTCCGCCACGCGCGCTGCGAGCTCGAACGACTTCGGGTGTCCGCGCAGGAACGGCGCGATGAAATCGAGCTCGCGTAACTGGTTCCCCACCGCGTCGGCGATCTCTTTGCGGCCATGCCCCGCCGCGCAGCAGAACAGGCCCGAGCTGGCGTCGATGATCTTGTGTCCGCGGTCGCTCCAGTAATACATCCCTTCGGCGCGAACGACGATCTTGGGGTCGGACTTGAATTCGCGGTTCGGCGTGAACGGCATCCAGTACTCGTCCAGCGAGACCTGGGTGAGCGGCGATTTGTCGCGCAGATTGGTTTCGGCTTGCCCCATGCGTTTCTCCTCATCGCCGGCGAGCCCGACGCCACGGCTGGTCGCCGTCGGGCCGTTGCGGCTGTGTTAGGATTCTACGCCAGCTTGCGGGCTGGGGTAATGCAGCGGCGGCGCAACGTGCAGTCGTCGCGCAGTTGTGTACGGCGCTCGAGCAAGGCAGCTCCCACGATGCACATCGGCGTTCCCAAGGAAATCAAGGTCCTCGAGCACCGCGTCGGCCTGACGCCGGAGAGCGTGCGCGAGGCGCGCACGCACGGCCACGACGTGATTGTCGAGACGCACGCCGGGCAGGGCATCGGCATGGACGACGACGCCTATCGTCGTGCCGGCGCCACGATCGCCGCAACCGCGGCGGAAGTGTTCGCCCGCGCCGACATGATCGTCAAGGTCAAGGAGCCTCAGGCCGCCGAGTGCAAGATGCTCAGGCGTGGCCAGTTGCTGTTCACCTATCTTCATCTCGCGCCCGATCCCGAGCAGGCTGCCGGCCTGATCGCGAGCGGCGCCGTTTGCATCGCCTACGAGACGGTGACTTCGAAGAACGGCGGGCTCCCTCTGCTCGCACCGATGTCGGAGGTCGCCGGGCGAATGTCGATCCAGGCTGGCGCCTATTTCCTGGAAAAGGCGCACGGCGGCCTCGGCGTGCTGCTCGGCGGCGTCCCCGGCGTCGATCCGGCCAAAGTCGTGATTCTCGGCGGCGGCGTCGTCGGCTCGCATGCCTGTCACATCGCGCTGGGCATGGGCGCGGAAGTCTGGGTTCTCGACCGCAACACCGATGTTCTGCGCGCGCTGTGGCGCCAGTTCGGCCGCCCGCTGAACACGGTGTTCTCGACGCACGATGCGATCGAGCGCCACGTCATCAGCGGCGATCTGGTCGTCGGCGGCGTGCTGATTCCCGGCGCCTCGGCGCCGAAGCTGGTGTCGGCCGAGCTGGTCAAGCGGATGAAAAAAGGCTCGGTGATCGTCGACGTGGCAATCGACCAGGGCGGCTGCTTCGAGACTTCGCGCCCGACGACGCATGCCGATCCGACCTATGTCGTCGACGGCGTGATTCACTATTGCGTCGCGAACATGCCCGGCGGCGTCCCGCGGACGTCGACGTTCGCGCTGAACAACGCGACCTTGCCGTTTGTCCTGGCGCTGGCGGACAAAGGCTATCGCGCCGCGCTCGCGGACGATCCGCACCTCGCCAACGGCCTGAACGTCGCGTTCGGCAAGGTGACCTGCCGCCCGGTCGCCGAGGCGCTGGGCTACGACTACACCGAATCGGCCGCCGCGCTGGCGTAAATGCGCGCAAAGACGGAGAAACCGCGATGAACTCAATGACCGATGCCGGCGCGCTGCCGGCGCGAACAGCGGTGCGAGGCCGGCAGAAAATGACGCCGTCCGAGGCTTTCGTCGAAACGCTGGTGGCGCACGGCGTGACCGATGTATTCGGCATCGTCGGCTCGGCCTATATGGATGCGCTCGATCTGTTTCCGCTCGCGGGCATCCGGTTCATCTCGGTAGCGCACGAGCAGGGCGCCGGCCACATGGCCGACGGCTACTCGCGCGTGTCCGGGCGGCACGGCGTCTGCATCGCGCAGAACGGCCCCGGCATCACCAATTTCGTGACCGCGGTCGCGGGTGCGTACTGGGCGCATTCGCCGGTCGTCGTCGTCACGCCGGAGACCGGCTCGATGACGCTCGGGCTTGGCGGCTTTCAGGAAACCGAGCAACTGCCGATTTTCTCCAAGATCACCAAATACCAGGCGCATGTGAACAACCGGGCGCGCATGGCGGAGCTCACCTCGCGCGCGTTCGATCGCGCGCTGCTCGAGCTGGGACCGACTCAGCTCAACATTCCGCGCGACTATTTCTACGGCGATATCGAATGCGAGATTCCGCGTCCGCTGTCGATCGAGCGTGGAGCCGGCGGCGAGCAGAGCCTCGACGATGCGGCGGCGCTGCTCGCCGAGGCGAAATTTCCGGTGCTCGTCTGCGGTGGCGGAGTCGTGATGGCCGATGCGCAGGCCGAAGCGATCGCGCTGGCCGAGCTGCTGCAGGCGCCGGTGGCGAACAGCTATCTGCATAACGATTCGTTTCCCGCCGATCATCCCCTGTGGTGCGGGCCGCTCGGCTACCAGGGCTCGAAGGCGGCGATGAAGCTGCTCGCCAGAGCCGACGTCGTGCTGGCGCTGGGGACACGACTGGGCCCGTTCGGTACGCTGCCGCAGCACGGTCTCGATTACTGGCCGGCCGCGGCGAAGATCATCCAGATCGACGCCGATCCCCGGATGCTGGGCCTGGTCAAACCGATCTCGGTGGGCATCTGTGGCGATGCGAAGGCCGCGGCGCGAGCGCTGATCACCCGCCTTTCGGGGCGCGCGCTCGCTTGCCACGGCAACCGCGAGCAGCGGCGCGGGGAAATCGCAGTCGAGCGCTCGGCCTGGGAATCCGAGCTCGAGCAGTGGTCGCACGAGAAGGATCGCTGGTCGCTCGAGGTGGCGAAAGGCTCGTCGGCCATGCATCCACGGCAGATGCTGCGCGAGCTCGAAAAAGCGATGCCCGACGACGCGATGGTTTCGACCGACATCGGCAACATCTGCTCGGTATCGAATTCGTATCTGCGCTTCAAGTCGCCGCGCAGCATGTTTGCCGCGATGAGCTTCGGCAATTGCGGCTATGCGTTTCCGACGATCATCGGTGCCAAGGTCGCCGCGCCCGGGCGGTCGGCGATCGCCTATGTCGGCGACGGCGCGTGGGGAATGAGCTTCGGCGAGATCCAGACCTGCGTGCGCGAAGGCATTCCGGTCACCGCGGTCGTTTTCAATAACGGCCAGTGGGGCGCTGAAAAGAAGAACCACGTCGACTTCTATGCCAACCGCTTTATCGGGGTGAATCTCGACCGCCAGCCGTCGTGGGCGGTCGTCGCGAAGGCGATGGGCGCCGAGGGTATCCGCGTCGACAAGCTGTCCGACGTCGGTCCGGCGCTGCGTACCGCGGCCGATGCGCAGAGAGAAGGCAAGACGACGATCCTGGAAATGATGGTGACTCGCGAGCTGGGCGATCCGTTCCGGCGCGATGCGCTGGCAATGCCGGTGCGACATCTGGACAAGTACAAGTCGACGGCGGCGCGCTGAACGATGCCGCCGTGCGGCGCTGACCGAAACGATCCGGCCGCGGCCGGCGCGGCTTAAGGCGCCGGGTTGATCGCGCCGCCGCTTCCCGCCCCGCTCGGCTACGTCGCCTGGGGCGCGGGGGTCGCGCTGTTCGCCGGCATCGTGCGCGGCTTCGCCGGCTTCGGCCTGTCGGCGTTCATCGTCGCCGGCACGTCTCTGGTGCTTTCGCCGCAGCAGATCGTCCCGGCGGCGATGATGCTGGAAATCCTGGCCAGCCTGTCGCTGCTGCGCTCGGTCTGGCGCCATGTGGCCTGGCACTGGATCGGGCCGTTGCTCGCGGGCTACGCCGTCGCGGTCCCGCTGGGCGTTTGGTGCCTTGCCGTCCTGCCTGAGGCGCCGCTTCGCGCCGCCGTCTCGGTCGTGATATTTGCCGCCGCGCTGATGATGCTGCGCGGTTGGCATCCGCAGTGGCGCGACACGATCGCCTTGCGCCTCGGCACGGGGGTGGGTTCGGGATTCCTTTCCGGACTGTCGTCGATCGGGGGCATGTTCGCCGCGACGATACTGTTCACGACCTCGCTGCCTGCCGCGCGCTTTCGCGCAACCCTGATCATTCTTTTCTTCCTTAGCGCGTGGTACGGACTTACCTGGGCCGGGCTGCAGGGTCTCGTCACCAGGGACACGACCCTGTGGGCGGCGTGGCTTCTCGTGCCGATGCTGATCGGGATCGCGATCGGCCGCCACTTTTTTGCGCGCTCTGCCGAAGGGCAGTTCCGGCGCAAGGTGCTGACCGTGCTCGCTGCCGTTGCCGCGCTCGGCTTCATGCGTGCACTGGTCTCGTTTTTCTGACACCGTGCAAAATCTTCAGTCATACTTCGCTCGGGGCGCCAGCGGCGCTGCTGCGCCGCGTTGCCGACACCGTCACCGTTCATGACCCGCCAGATCGCATTCGACGACCGTTCCCGCCAGCAGACGCATTTCAGCACCTGTTACATGTGCGCGTGCCGATGCGGCATCAAGGTGACCGTGGAGAACGATCGCGTCCGTTTCATCCAGGGCAATCCGAATCATCCGGTCAACAAGGGCGTGCTCTGCGCTAAGGGTTCGGCCGGCATCATGAAGCAGTATTCGGCGGCGAAGCTCACCAAGCCGCTGATGCGCCGGCCCGGCGCCAGGCGCGGCGCGGGCGACTTCGTCGAGATCGAATGGGACGAGGCGCTCGACATCCTGACCGCGCGCCTCAGAGACATTCGCGCGAGCGATCCGACCAAGCTCGCCTTTTTCACCGGGCGCGACCAGATGCAGGCCTTGTCCGGGATGTGGGCGCAGCAATTCGGCACCCCGAACTGGGCGGCGCACGGCGGGTTCTGCTCGGTCAACATGGCGGTCGCCGGCCTGTACACGATCGGCTATTCGTTCTGGGAGTTCGGCGCACCAGACTGGGACCATGCCAAGTACTTCCTGCTCTGGGGCGTGGCCGAAGACCATTCGTCGAACCCGCTGAAGATCGGGCTCGACAAGCTGAAAAAACGCGGCGCCAAATTCGTGTCGATCAACCCGGTGCGCACCGGTTACTCGGCGATCGCCGACGAATGGCTGCCGATCCGGCCGGGAACCGACGGGCTGCTCGCGCTCGCGCTGATCCATGTGCTGCTCAAGCGCGGCGCGATCGACTGGGAGTTCCTGATTCGCTACACGAACGCGCCGTGGCTGGTCGTGCAAACGCCGGGCATGCCGGGGGACGGCCTGTTCGCCCGCGACGAAAAGGACAATCCGCTGGTCTGGGACCATGTCGCGCAGGTGTTGAGCAACGGCCATCTTCCCGACATCGCGCCAGCGCTGCTCGCCAGCGTCGAGCTGCCCGACGGGCGCCGCGCCAAGACGGTCTTCTCGCTGATCAGCGAGCGCTATCTGGACGAGCGCTACGCGCCGGAGAGCGTTGCGGCAGAGTGCGGGGTCGCCGCCGCGACGATCACCCGCATCGCCCACGAGATCGCGCACGTTGCGTTCAACGAGGCCGTCGAGCTGCCGATACGATGGACCGACATGCACGGGCGCACGCACGACAAGGTCATCGGCCGGCCGGTTGCGATGCACGCGATGCGCGGCATCTCGGCGCACTCGAACGGTTTTCAGACCTGCCGCGCGCTGCACCTGCTGCAGATGCTGCTGGGCGCCCTCGAAGGACCGGGCAACTTCCGCGCCCGCGCGCCGTATCCGCGGCGCATTCCCATGCGGACGCTGCCGGAAAACGATCCGACGGTGATCTTCGCGCCCGACACGCCGCTGAAGCGGATGCCCAACGGCAATCCGACGCGGCCCGAGGATCTGGTCATCGACAAGGACGGCAAGCCGCTGCGCATCGATCGGGCGTACTCGTGGGAATCGCCGCTCGCCGCCCACGGCATGATGCACATGGTGATCACCAACGCCGCCAACCACGATCCCTACCCGATCGACACGCTGCTGCTGTTCATGGCGAACATGGCATGGAATTCGTCGATGAACACCGGGGACGTGCGGGAGATGCTGGCGCGCACTGCGGCGCACGGCGAATACGCGATACCGTTCATCGTCGTCGTCGACGCGTTCCAGTCCGAGACCGTCAATTTCGCCGACCTCGTTCTGCCGGACACGACCTATCTGGAACGCTACGACGCGATCTCGCTGCTCGACCGGCCAATCTCGGAGCCCGATGCGGCCGGCGATTCGATCCGTCATCCGATTCTCAAACCCGATCGCGACGTCAGGCCGTGGCAGGACGTGCTGGTCGAGCTCGCGTCGCGGCTCAAGTTTCCGGCGTTCACGCGCGAGGACGGCTCGCGCAAGTTCGCCGACTACCGCGACTTCATCGTCAACTACGAGAAACTTCCCGGAATCGGCTTCCTCGCGGGCTGGCGCGGCAAGGACGGCGAGTCGCATCTGCGCGGCGCACCGAACCCGAAGCAATGGGAAAAGTACATCGAGCACCAGTCGTTCTTCACTTATCCGTGGCCGGAGAACATGCGCTACTACCGGTTCGCGAACAAGGATTACCTCGAATTCGCCGAAAAGCACGCGCTGTTCGGAACGCCGCCGGTGCAGGTGATTCTGCAGATGTATTCGGAGCCGCTGCAGAAGTTTCGCCTCGCCGGCCAGGGTCTCTACGACGGTCCGCAACCATCGTCTCCGACCGACCGCGAGCGGTTGGCCACCTACTTCGATCCGCTGCCGTTCTGGTACGAGCCGCTGGAAACCCAAGGCAAGGCGCGCGAAGCGTATCCATTCCACGCGATCACGCAGCGGCCGATGATGATGTATCACTCATGGGATTCGCAAAACGTGTGGCTGCGGCAGATCGTCGCACAGAACTATCTGTACATGAATCGCGGCAGCGCGCGGAAGCTCGGCCTGGCGGACTATGACTGGGTATGGGTGGCTTCGCGCCACGCCCGAATCCGTTGCCAGCTGAAAACGATGGAAGGGGTCGAGGCGAACACTGTCTGGACGTGGAATGCAATCGGCCGCCAGCCCGGAGTCGCAGGCCTCGAGCCGGGGGCACCCGAAGCGACGGCAGGCTTCCTACTCAACCACCTGATTTCGGAGCTGTTGCCGAAACATGCGAGCGACGAGCGCCGCCTGACCAACTCGGATCCGGTCACCGGCCAGGCCGCATGGTTCGATCTCAGGGTCAGCGTCCGCAAGTGTGCGCCGGGTGAAACCGGTTTGTGGCCGACGGTGGCTCCGGCCAAGCGTCTGCCCGGTGACGACGGGGTGCGTCCGACGATATTGCGCTGGACTACGAAGCGGTCCTAACGGAGCCATCAGGTGAAACTCGGCTTGCTGATCGATCTTGATACCTGCGTGGGATGCCATGCCTGCGCCACCGCGTGCAAGGAATGGAATGGGTCGTCGTCGGTCAGCGGGCCCTTGTCCGACTATGAACCGTTCGGCGCCGACCCGTCCGGCGTATGGCTCAACCGCGTGCGCCACTACGAGGTCGGCGATTATCCTGCGAGCAAGACGATCAACTTCCCCATGTCGTGCCTGCATTGCGAAGACGCCGACTGCGTCAGCGTCTGCCCGACCGGGGCTTCATACAAGCGCGCCGACGGCATCGTCCTGGTCGACCAGGAAAAATGCATGGGCTGCAATCTGTGCGCATGGGCCTGCCCCTACGGCGCCCGCGAGCTAGACCAGGCGACCGGCACGATGAAAAAGTGCACGCTCTGCGTCGATCGGATTTACGACGTGCTGTTGCCGCCGGAGGACCGCCAGCCGGCATGCGTGCTCGCCTGTCCGACGCACGCTCGGATGTTCGGCGACTTCGACGATCCGCACTCCGAAGTCTCTCGCGTCAGCGCGGATCGTGGCGGCTTCGGCCTCCTGCCCGAGCTGGGCTACGCCCCGGTCAATCGCTATCTGCCGCCGCGTGAGCCGAAACCCTTGCCTGGAGTCGACGACGCGCGGGCGCTCCTCGAGCGCGGGCTCGCGAGCCTCGCGAGCCCCGTGATCCGGCGATGAGGCGTCCGGGCGCCACGACGCGATGAAACCTGCGCTGTCGATCGTCTTTTTCACCGTCGCCTCCGGCGCGGGCCTGGGCCTTCTCGCACTGCTTGCGCTCGCCGATCTCTGTCCGGTGCCGCTTTTGTCGCCGGCGGCGTTGATTCGCGGCTTGCCGCTCGCGCTGCTGCTGATCGCCGCTGGTCTCGCCTCATCGGTGCTGCACTTGGCCAAGCCCTCGAATGCGTGGCGCGCGTTCGCGCGCTTCCGGACGTCATGGCTGTCACGGGAGGCGGTGCTTGCGGCGCTGCTTTTTCCGCTGACCTTCGCCTATCTGGCCGCGGTGGCTTTGGATACCGCCGGCATGGCGCGTGCTCTGCTCTCGATCGTCGTTTGCCTGCTCTCCTGGAGCGTGCTCTTTTGCACGGCGATGATCTACGCGAGCCTCAAGCCGATCCGGCAGTGGCGGACCGGATGGACGCCGGCGGCGTATCTGCTGCTCGGCCACTGGTCGGGCGCGCTGATCGCAATCGCGGTCGCCGTCGGCTACGGCGGCGAGCCGGTCAGCTGGGCATGGCTCGCGGCGGGCCTCGGTGTAGCGGCGCTTTTGGTCAAGCTCGGCTACTGGCATCACGGCGCCGCCGATCGGGGCGGCAAATCGGCGCTGACGCTCGAGCAGGCGATCGGTGTGCCGCAGGGCGTTCGGCCGCCGGGTGTCAGCGTTGCGCAAGCGCGGTTGTTCGACGCCGGCCACACGCAACGGACATTTCTGACCGACGAATTCGTCTTTCGCATTGCGCGGCAGCACGCACAAGCCCTGCGCGGCGCGGCGTTGGCGCTCGGTTTCGGCATCCCGCTGATCTGGCTCGCCACGGGGCCGCGACACTGGGCCGCAGCGGCCTCGGTCGCCGTGCTGGCGATCGTCGGACTTCTCGCCGAGCGCTGGCTCTTTTTCTCCGATGCGCGCCACACCGTGCGCCTCTACCATGGCGATGCGAGAACCTGAGCTGCTCGAGGTCGACGTCTGGCGAGGCGGCAGCGACGGCAGCGGGCGATTCCAGACTTATGTGGTGCCGCGCCAGGAGGCGCAGACGATCCTCGACGTCGTCACCTGGATCCAGCGCAAGCTCGACCCGACGCTCGCCTACCGATTCGCCTGTCGCGTCGGCATGTGCGGTTCGTGCGCGATGACGGTCAACGGGCGTCCCCGCTGGACCTGCCGCACGCATGTCGCCAAGGTTGCCAGCGGCAAGCGCTTGCAAATCGCGCCGCTTGCCAACTTGACCATCGTGCGCGACCTGGTCGTCGATATGCGCGAGTTTTTCGACAAATGGGCGAAGGCCGGCGGACAGTTCACGCCGACCGCGTCTCGCCGCGACGATTTCGCGCGCGTCGCGCCCGAGTCGCCGGCGCGTCGCGAAGTCGATGCGGCGATCGAGTGCATCGGCTGCGGCGTCTGCTACGCGTCTTGCGACGTAGTCGCGTGGAATCCCGCGTACCTGGGTCCGGCGGCGCTCAACCGGGCCTGGACACTGCAGAACGACGTACGCGACGGCGGGCGCGTCGCGCGGCTGGCCGCGGTCGCCGGCGACGCCGGTTGTCACGCCTGCCATACGCAGGCCGCGTGCACCGAGCGCTGTCCGAAGCAGCTTTCGCCGACCGCGGCTATCGCCGGGCTCAAGCGAATGACGGCGCGCGCCGCGCTCAAGGGCGAGCTGTGAGCGCGCGCGGCGAAACGCGTCTGTGGCTGGCGCAGCGGGCGAGCGCGGCGGTGCTCGCGCTGTGCGTGCTGGTCCATCTGGCGACGATGATTATCGCGGTGAACGGCGGCTTGACCGCCGCCGACATTCTTGGCCGCACGCGCGGCAATCCGGCGTGGGGTGCTTTTTACGCGGTGTTCGTCGCAGCGGTGGCGATCCACGCGCCGATCGGATTGCGCACGATCGGTGCGGAGTGGCTGCACTGGCGCGGACGCGGCGCCGACCTCTGCTGGCTGGCCATCGGCGTCGCGCTGTTCGTTATCGGAATCCGCGCCGTCGCGGCCGTCGCGCTGTGAGAGTGGGTTGGCGCAACCGCGACCACCCGTCGTACTGGGCGTTCCTGGTCCACCGCATCTCGGGGCTTCTGCTGTCGCTGTTCCTGCCGCTGCATTTCTGGGTGCTGGGACGGGCGCTCGCCGGCGAGGCGGCGCTCGACGGTTTCCTGCGCTGGACCGAACGGCCGCTGGTCAAGGCGTCCGAAGTGGCGCTCGTCTTCCTGCTTGCAGCGCATCTCGCTGGAGGCTTGCGCCTGCTGCTGGTGGAATTCGTCGGCTGGCGCCGCCAGGCGCAGCGGAGCTGGGTCGCCGTCGCCGCGGGCGTGGCGCTGTTCTGTGCGCTGGCATTCGCGCTTAACCTATACTGAGAGCATGCTTCGCATCGATCCGGGCCTCGTCGAGAACGTCGCCAAGGAACTCTACATCCGGGCGTTGAAGATCCTGCCGCCCGACATCAAGCAAGGCTTCGACGCACTGGCCGCGCGCGAGACCGCGACCACGGCGCAAAACGTGCTGGGCACGATGATTCGCAACATCGCCGTCGCCGAGGCGACCGACAACCTGCTGTGCCAGGACACCGGCATTCCGATCTACAACGTGACGATCGGGCGCGGCGTCCAATTCGGCGACGGCGACGGCGCGGCGCTGAAAGCCGCGATTCGCAAAGGCTGCGAGCGCGCGACCCGCGAGCATCCGCTGCGCTCTTCGATCGTGCATCCGTTGACGCGCAAGAACGAGCACACCTCCTGCGGCATCGGCGTGCCGGTGATCCACATCGACCACGGCGACCAGGTGGACGGACTGAAAATCGAAATGATCCCCAAGGGCAGCGGCTCGGAGAACAATTCCTGGCTCAAGATGGCGGTGCCGGCCGAAGGTGTCGACGCGGTCAAGACCTTCGTGATCGACTGCGTGCTCGATGCCGGCGGCAAGACCTGTCCGCCGACGATCGTCGGCGTCGGCGTCGGCGGCACCGCCGATCTGTGCGTGCACCTGGCCAAGATCGCCGCGACGCGGCCGCTGGGCACGCATTGTGCCGATGCCGAGGGGGCGAAACTCGAGGACGAGCTCTCGCGCGCAGTCAACATGCTCGGCGTCGGACCGCAGGGCCTGGGCGGCGACGCCACGGCGTTCGCCGTGCACGTCGAGCTCGCCGCGACGCATATCACGATGAACCCGGTCGCGGTGAACATGCAGTGCCATTCGGCGCGGCGGGCCAGCGCGGCGATTACCACTGCCGGCGTCAGTTACGGCTTCTAACGCATGGCGCATCACGATCTGACGACGCCGATCACCGAGGCGCAAACGCGCGCGCTGCGAATCGACGATTCCGTCACCTTGAGCGGGCCGCTGTTCGGCATTCGCGACGCGACGCAAATCGCGATGTTCGATCGCGGTCGGGCGACACGCTTCAATCTCGCGGGCCATGCGGTCATTCACACGGCGCCCAACGTGAAAAAAGTCGAGGCGTCGCCCGCGCATCCGGCCGGCTACGCACCGCTTTGCATCGGCACGACGACTTCCTCCCGGATGGAGCGCTTCACCCGTCCGTTGCTCGAGCGCTGCGGTGTCCGCCTCGTCATCGGCAAAGGCGGGCTCGGCGCGGGATCGCTCGCGGCGTTCGGCGAGCTCGGCGGCGCATACCTGGCGATCGTCGGCGGCACCGCGGCACTGGAGACGACCTGGATCGAAGCAATCGAGGACGTCGATCTCGACGACCTCAATCCCGAGAGCTTGTGGCGATTTCGCGTCCGTGGCTTCGGCCCGCTGCGCGTGGCGATGGATAGTCACGGCGGCAGCCTGTACACGTCGGTCGATGCCGATGCGCGTAGCAAGCGCGCGGCAGCGCTCGCGACGCTCGGCGTCAACCCCCGCCCGGCACGCTGAATGCGGCGGTTCAAGAGCGACATCCTGATCCTCGGCTCGGGCGGTGCGGGCTTGTTCGCGGCGCTGCACGCTCACGCCGCCGATCCGTCGCTGTCGATCGCCATCGCCGTCAAGGGTCTGCTCGGCAAATGCGGCTGCACGCGCATGGTGCAAGGCGGTTACAACGTGGCCCTCGCCGCCGGCGATTCGGTCGAGCGACACTTCATGGACACGATCGAAGGCGGCAAATGGCTCCCCGACCAGGATCTCGCCTGGGCACTGGTCAATGGCGCGGTCGAGCGCGTGCACGAGCTCGAGAACGAGCTCGGCTGCTTTTTCGACCGCAATCCCGACGGAACCGTGCACCAGAAGGCGTTTGCCGGACAGACATTCGACCGCACAGTGCACAAAGGCGACCTGACCGGCATCGAGATCATCAACCGGCTGTCCGAGCAGGTGTGGGCGCGCGGCATCGCCCGGCTGGAAGAGCATCGCGCGCTGGAGTTCATTCTTACCGCCGACGGCTCGGCGCTGGCTGCGGTGCTGCTGGTCGACATGCGCACCGGCGAGTACGTGCTCGCCGAAGCGAAGGCGGTGCTGCTCGCTACCGGCGGCGGCCCGACGATGTATCGGTACCACACGCCTTCGGGCGACAAGAGCTGCGACGGGCTGGCGATGGCGCTGGCCGCGGGCCTGCCGCTGCGCGACATGGAGATGGTGCAATTCCATCCGACCGGACTGCTTGCCGGCCCGCACACGCGAATGACCGGCACCGTGCTCGAGGAGGGCCTGCGCGGTGCCGGTGGTTATCTGCTCGACGGGCGGGGTGTCCGCTTCATGCAAAACGTCGATCCGCGCGCCGAGCGCGCCACCCGCGATATCGTCTCGCGCGCGATCGACGCCGAGATGCGCGCCGGGCGCACGACGCCGCACGGCGGCGTCTGGCTGTCGATGGCACATCTGGGCGCCGAAAATGTGCGGCGCCAGTTCAAGGGGATGGTCGAGCGCTGCGCCGATTGCGGCTTCAACCTCGCCGACCGCGTCGAAGTCGTGCCGACCGCGCATTACATGATGGGCGGAGTCGAGTTCGCTTCCGACTGCACGACGGCGCTCCGCGGATTGTTCGTCGCCGGCGAGGATTCGGGTGGTGTTCACGGCGCCAACCGGCTGGGCGGCAACGGCGTGGCCAATTCGACGGTGTTCGGCGCGATCGCCGGCGATGCGATGGCGGCGTGGGTCGCGGGCGAAGGCGCGTTTCGCGATGCGGATAGCGCGGCGATCCAGGCGGCGCTCGACCGCGCCGAGACGCCGTTCGGCCGCGGCGAAGATGCCGACCTGGACGCGATCCGCGAGCGTTTGTTCGCGACGATGTGGGACGACGCGGGCATCGTGCGCGATTCCCTCGGCCTCGAGCGCGCCGCCATCACGCTGGACACGCTCGCCGATGAGCTCGGCGCCTATGCGCTACCCGCCGGGGCGCGCGAACGAGCTTTCAACCTGAGCTGGCACGACTGGCTCAACCTGGGGAGCCTGGTCGAGGTCAGCCGCGCGATCGTCGCGGCCGCCGCCGCGCGGCGCGAATCGCGGGGCGCGCATTTTCGCGCCGATCACCCCGATATCGGAGAACTGGCCGCGTCGGCCTACACGCGCGTCCGACGGGAAGGAAAACTGGCCGGGAAACTCTCCGTCGAGGCCGTGCCGGTGAGGTTCACGCGGGTCAAGCCCGGGGAATCGCTCCTTCCGACGTCGAGGTAGCGGCGAGCGGCAGCCGCCGCGAGCCGGCGGTAGCTGCTCGTCATATGCTTGTCATCTGCGCAGGGCAAAAATGCGGCCAAGACTTCGAGAAGGCACACTATGGCTGTCCGCGCCGAGGGCTACTGCCAGATCATGGAGCAGCTCGGGGAGAAGCAGGATTTCGAAGCCGAGCTCAGCCGGCTCGGGTACCGGCACGAAGATTTCTCGCTGATGGTTCGTCGCGCGCGGCTGTCCGGGCCGGTCGACGAGTGGACCGCAAGCTACACCGTCTGCGTGACCGATCTGCGGACGTCGCGCTCGAATGTCTACTGGGGAGGTCCCCGCATGCAGTGGGTCGCGCAGTTCGCGTCCGATCTCGCGCGCGGGTTCTTCGGCGAGCCGCGCATACTTCCTTCGTCTCCAGTCCCCTGGCGCGAGCGGGCCGGCGGATAGACTGCGTCGGGTGCCCTCAGTTTGCTGACGCGCGACGGCGCGTAAGCTCCATCAGCCACGCCTGAGTGCCTGCGGTCACCGCTCCCTTGCCATCCGCCGGGACCTGCTGCTGACGGTAGGTCCCGTCCGGCTGCATTACCCACGCCTGTCGGCTGTCTTCGAGGCATGCCTGCAGTATTTCCCAAAGCCGCTCGCGCAGCGGCCGGCCGTTGATAGGCGTCGCCGCTTCCACTCTTTGCGAAAGGTTGCGCATCATCCAGTCGGCGGAGCCTATGTAGAACTCGCCGGCAAGCGGATCGTCCTCGCCGTTGGAGAAATAGAAGATGCGCGAGTGCTCGAGAAACCGGCCGATGATCGAACGCACCCGAACGTTGTCGGTCCAGCCCGGAACGCCGGCGCGAAGACAGCAGAAACCGCGGACGATCAAGTCGATCCTGACGCCGGCGCGCGAGGCGGCCACCAGCGCCGAAGTGATCTCCAGATCGTCGACCTGGTTGAGCTTGGCGATGATATGGCTGGCCCGACCCGCTCGGCAGTGCGCGGCTTCGCGCTCGATCATCTCCAGGAACCGTTGCCGCATGTTCATCGGCGCGACCAGCAACTTCTGGAATTGCGGCCCCTGCGAATGGCCGGTTAGGTAATGAAACAGGTTGACGATGTCGCCCGTTATTGCCGGATCCGCGGTAAGGAGTCCCACGTCGGTGTAGGAGCGCGCCGTCTTGACGTTATAGTTGCCGGTGCCGATGTGCGCGTAGCAGCGCAGTCCCATGCCGTGCTGGAGCACGACCAGCGCGATCTTGGTATGAGTCTTGAGTCCGAGTACGCCGTAGGTTACGTGCGCGCCGACTTTTTCGAGCTGTTGCGCCCAGTGGAGGTTGCGTGCTTCATCGAATCGTGCGGTCAGCTCGATGACGCAGGCGACCTGCTTCCCCGCTTCCGCGGTTTGAACCAGCGAGCGCACGAACGGCGTGTCGTCGCCGACGCGATAGACGGTCATCTTGATCGCCAGCGTGCGGGGATCATCGGCCGCCTGATGGATAAAGCGTTCGACGCTCGAATCGAAGCTCTCGTACGGATGGTGGACGAGAATGTCGCCGGCATCGATTGCCGTAAAAATGTCGGATTCCGGGTCGATGAGCCGGTAGGCGGTCTGCGGAGCCCAGGGGGAATCGCGCAATCCCGGAATGTCGAGCGCAGCGATCTGGAACAGGTCGGGGTAGTCAAGCATGCCCGGCAACTCGAACACATCGACATCGGTCAGTTCGAATCGCTCCATCAAGGCGAGGCGGACGGCCGGATCAGCATTGGGGCCGAAATCCACGCGGACGACCGGCTCGAATCGCCTCTGTCGAACGGCGTCGGTGACGACGTCGCGCAGACTCTCTCCTTCGTCGTCTTCAAGCTCCACTTCGGCGTTGCGCAGGATACGAAACAGAGTGCCGGAAATAATCGTCATCCCGGGCAACAACTTGTTCGCGCTGCGGTAAATCAGCTCCTCGAGTGCGAGAAAACGCCGCTGATCGGATGGAACGTCGGCTTTGAGCTCGAACCACGCCGGAAGCTCCGGCGGAATCTTGACCCGGACCATCCGTGCTTCGATCGATTCCTCGCTGGCGATGACGAAGGCCCAGTTGGTCGACAGGTTCGACATGAACGGGAAAGGATGGGTGGGGTCGAAGCTCAGTGGCGTGAGTGCCGGTGAGACATGGCTGTCGAAATACGCGCTTGCCTCTTCGGCCTGCGCCGGGCTGAGCTGTTCCCACGTTGCGATGACGATCCCGTGCGCGGCGAGCAACGGCAGCAGCGCCTTGTAGCAATCTGCCTGCTGCTCCAGCATTTTCAGGACGATGGCTCGTATCGCCAGCAAGCGCGCGCGCGCGTCCCCCTCGCGAGAGAGCGGGTCTTCGCGGTCCTCGATCAATGCCTTGCCGCGAAACATTCCCACGCGTTTCATGAAAAACTCGTCCAGATTCGACGTCACGATCGCAAGGAACTTGAGCCTTTCGAGCAAGGGCGTGCGCTCGTCGAACGCCTCGTGCAGGACGCGCTCGTTGAATGCCAGCCAGCCGAGATCGCGATCGAGCCAGGCATGCTCGAGCAATGCCTTGCGGTCGATCGTGCCGCGGAGTGCGGACTCGGTGGTGCGATCGTTCATCGGATGCTCGGCGGCGACGAGTTCTCCTGAATCGCACGGTTGTCGCTGGAAGTTCCGCTTTCTTCCGCGAAGGGGTTCACCGGGTGCCGCCCAACGAGGGCTTCCCGCGCCCGCCGGCTCGCGAACAGCGCCAGGTAATCGGTCACTCGGGCGGTCTGTTTCAGCCGCGCAAATTCTGATTGGTAGGCGTCCTTGACTTCGGACACCGGGCAATTCAACTCCTCGGCAAGCGCCTCGATTGCATGTTTCGCTGGTTCGTCCGAGTCGTTGCCATCGAAATTCACGGAAGGCTCCACAGAAGAAGCTTGCTCGATTGATGATGGGACCCGCGTACCGGCGCGTTGCATCCCGGGATGCCGTGTTCGAGAGACCGGATGCAAGCGTCAATACTCTACCCGGAAATGAGGCGATTGCACACGCAGGCCGATCTAAAAAAAGGCGTCACAGAATTGCAACATTCGGCGACGCCCGGCAGGGCGGTGTAATCGCACTGTAATACTCGGATCTCACAATCCGGGCATGACACCAAGACGAGGAAACAAAGTGCGAGACACCAGACCGAAAATCCATATGCTGGCGGCAGTGGTTGCGGCTGGCCTGCTGGCGGCCGTGTCGGCACAGGCGATGGACATCACCGGCGCCGGCGCGACCTTTCCGTATCCGATCTATGCCAAATGGGCGGAGGCGTACCGGGCGAAGACCGGCGTGGGCTTGAATTATCAGTCCATCGGCTCCGGCGGCGGAATAAAGCAGATTCAGAACAAGACGGTCGACTTCGGCGCGTCGGACATGCCGATGAAGCCCGAAGAACTGGACAAGGACGGCCTGTTGCAGTTTCCGACCGTCATTGGCGGCGACGTGCCCGTCATGAACCTGGAAGGCGTGGGAGCGGGGCAACTGAAGCTGACCGGTCCCATGCTCGCCGATATCTATCTGGGCAAGATCACCAAGTGGAACGACGCTGCGATCGCCAAGCTGAACCCGACCCTCAAGATGCCCGATTCGGAAATCACCGTCGTGCACCGTTCGGACGGCTCGGGTACGACCTTCATCTGGGTGAATTACCTGTCGAAGGTCAGCCCGGAGTGGAAGAAGAAGGTCGGCGAGGGCACGTCGGTCGCGTGGCCGGCAGGCGTCGGAGGCAAGGGGAACGAAGGTGTGGCCTCGTACGTACAACGCGTCAAGGGCTCGATCGGTTATGTCGAGTACGCGTACGCCTTGCAGAACAAGATGAACTACGCGCAGATGCAGAACCGCGACGGCGTTTTCGTCAGCCCGTCGGCCGACAGCTTCAAGGCCGCGGCGGCCGGCGCCGACTGGAGCAAAGCGCCGGGCTATTACCTGGTGCTGACCGACCAGCCGGGCAAGAATTCCTGGCCGATTTCGGGTGCGACGTTCATCCTGATGTACAAGAGCCAGGCCAAGCCGGAAACGGCGAAGGAAGTGCTGAAGTTCTTCGATTGGGCCTATTCGCCGGAAGGCGACAAGCTAGCCGGTGCTCTCGACTATGTGCCGCTGCCGGACACCGTCACCAACCAGATCCGGACCACCTGGAAGTCGCTGATCAAGGACGCTTCCGGGAAGCCGGTATTCTGATGGTCTGGCGGCCAAAAGCGTCCTCGTAGCCCGGCGCCCGGCAGGCTCGCCACCGCCACGTTCTTTCCAATAGGCGCCGCGCCGTTTCGGGAGTGGCGCGGCTGGCCGACGATTACGCCGAGGGTGACGTGCACACACCGGTCATGCAGATAATCGCGTCCACCATCCCGGTTACAATCGAGTTGTTGCCACGCACAGCATCTGCGGTCACCTCCAGGATGCCCAAGCCCAAACAGCGAAGCACGCAGTTTCAAGACGCGCTGTTCCGCTGGTTCACCCGTTCTTTCGCTTTCCTGGTGCTGGCAATCCTGCTCGGGATCATCGTCTCGTTGATCTACGGCAGCCTGCCGGCGATGCAGAAATTCGGCTTCGGATTTCTCGTCAATGCCGAGTGGAATCCCGTCACCGAGAAGTTCGGCGCGCTGGTACCGATCGTCGGAACGCTCGTGACGTCCTTCATTGCGTTGCTGATCGGCGTGCCGGTGAGCTTCGGCATCGCGCTCTTCCTGACCGAGATGTCGCCGCTTTGGCTCAAGCGTCCTCTCGGAACCGCGATCGAGTTGCTCGCCGCGATTCCAAGCATCATTTACGGGATGTGGGGGCTGTTCGTTCTTGCGCCCCTTTTCGCCGATTACCTGCAGCCGTGGCTGATTGCAACACTCGGCGCAGTACCGCTGCTCGGCGCGATGTTCAAAGGGCCTCCTCAAGGCATCGGCGTTCTTACCGCGGGATTCGTTCTTGCGATCATGGTGATCCCCTTCATCGCATCGGTGATGCGCGATGTGTTCGAGATTGTTCCCCCGGTGCTGAAGGAGTCGGCGTATGGCATCGGGTGCACGACCTGGGAGGTGGTTCGCAACGTCGTGCTGCCGTATACCAAGGTCGGCGTCATCGGCGGAATCATGCTCGGTCTCGGGCGGGCACTCGGCGAAACGATGGCCGTGACGTTTCTGATCGGCAATGCCCACCGCCTGACGGCGTCGATCCTCGCGCCGGGAAACAGCATTGCGTCGGCGCTGGCGAATGAATTCACCGAGGCCGTCGGCGATCTGTACACGTCGGCGTTGATCGAGCTCGGGTTGATCCTTTTCGTGATCACCTTCATCGTGCTCGGGCTGGCCAAGCTGCTTCTGCTTCAGCTGGCCAGAGGCGAAGGCAGAAAGACCTGACGAGGTCGATGCGATGAAGTCGCTCTACTCCCGCCGGCTGCTGGTGAATCGCTTCAATCTCGCCATGTCGATGATGACGATGGCGTTCGGGTTGTTTTTTCTGCTGTGGATTCTGTACACGCTGTTCGCAGCGGGCTTTCAGGCTTTCAGCATCGCGCTTTTCACACAGATGACGCCCCCGCCGGGCAGCAAAGGCGGGCTGCTCAATGCGGTCATGGGCAGCCTGCTGATGGCGACGATGGGCACGCTCATCGGTACGCCCATCGGGATCTTCGCCGGGATCTACCTTGCCGAATACGGCAATCGGGGCTGGCTGGCGCCAGTCACCCGGTTTATCAACGACATCCTGCTGTCGGCGCCGTCGATCGTCATCGGGCTGTTCATCTACGAGATCTACGTTTTCCAGGTCGGCCATTTTTCTGCGTGGGCGGGGTCCCTGGCGCTGGCGTTGATCGTGATTCCGGTGGTCGTTCGCACGACCGAGAACATGCTCAGACTCGTTCCCGACAGCCTGCGCGAAGCGGCGGTCGCTCTCGGTACGCCGCAATGGAAAATGATCCTGATGGTGACCCTGAAGGCGGTCCGCGCCGGCGTCATCACCGGAATCCTGCTCGCGATCGCGAGAATCTCGGGCGAAACCGCGCCGCTGCTGTTCACCGCCTTGAACAACCAGTTCTGGACAACCAACCTCAACGCGCCGATGTCGAATCTGCCGGTGGTCATTTTCCAGTTCGCGATGAGTCCGTACAGCGACTGGCAGGAGCTCGCCTGGGCTGGTGCGCTGTTTATCACACTGACAGTGCTGGTGCTCAACATCGTGGCGCGCCTGTTCTTTCGACAGACGGCAGCCAAGTGAAATCCGGAGCCTCTAGATGAACCTCGAAGCTGTCGCGACTCGCGCCGAGGCGGGCGCCAAGGATGCCGCATCCTTGCCGGTCAAGATATCGATCCGGCACCTGGATTTCTTCTATGGAAAATTCCATGCGCTGAAGGACATCAACCTGGACATCGCCGCCGGTCGCATCACGGCATTCATCGGTCCGTCCGGTTGCGGCAAGTCGACATTGCTTCGGACAATGAACCGCATGTATTCGCTTTATCCCGGCCAGCGCGCGACCGGCGAGATCCAGTTCGGCGGCAGGAACCTTCTTCATTCGCGCGTCGACCTCAATATGCTTCGCGCCAAGATCGGGATGGTGTTCCAGAAGCCGACCCCGTTTCCGATGTCGATCTACGACAACATAGCGTTCGGCGTGAGGTTGTACGAGACCATGAGCTCGCGCGCGATGGACGAACGCGTCGAATGGGCTCTGACCAAGGCGGCGATGTGGGACGAAGCCAAGGACAAGCTGAAACAGAGCGGCATGGCGCTTTCCGGCGGCCAGCAGCAGCGGCTGTGCATCGCGCGCGCAGTCGCGGTCAAGCCCGAAATTCTCCTGCTCGACGAGCCGACGTCCGCGCTGGATCCGATATCGACCGCCAAGATCGAGGAGCTTTTGAGCGAGCTCAAGGCCGACTATACGATCGTCATCGTGACGCACAACATGCAACAAGCCGCGCGCGTCTCGGATTACACTGCCTACATGTACCTGGGCGAGCTGATCGAGTTTGGCGCGACCGACGAGATATTTCTGAAGCCGAAGCGCAAGGAAACCGAGGATTACATCACCGGCCGGTTTGGCTGATCCGCCGGCGCCGCGAAACGAGGACAGGACAATGAGCGATCACACGCACAAGCAGTTCGACGCCGAGATGGAGGAAATACGCTCCGGCGTGCTGGCGATGGGCGGACTGGTCGAGACGCAGCTCACGCGCGCGATCGATGCGCTCAAGCATCCCGACAATATCGACCTTATCGCTTCGGTAGCGGCCGACGAGCGGGCGATCAATCAGATGCAGGTCAGCATCGATCAGCAGTGCAGCCAGATCATCGCCAAGCGTCAGCCGGCGGCAATCGACCTGCGCATGGTGCTGACGGTGGTGAAAATCGTCAACGAGCTGGAACGGATCGGCGACGAGATCAAGAAAATCGCCTACAAGGCGCAGCAGATGCAGCGTCCCGAGCGCCTGTCGAACGTCCGCTTCCACGAGATCACGCGCGCCGCCGAGCTCGCCGAAAGCAATCTGCAGCTCGCGCTGGACGCGTTCGCCCGCCTCGACGTCAACGCCGCCGCGCAGGTCGTCAGCAACGACGAGGCGATCGACTCCGCATTCCTGTCGATCCTGCGCCAGCTGATCAGCTACATGATGGAAGACCCGCGCACGATTACTCCTGCGCTCGAGATCGTCTTCATTGCCAAATCGATCGAACGCATCGGCGACCACGCGAAGAACGTCGCCGAAAATGTCGTTCACGTCGTCAAGGGCAAGGATGTCCGCCACGCGACCGCCGAGCAGATCCGCGCCGAGGTGGCGGAATGAGCCGATGGCCGCGCGCTTAGGCACTTCGATTCTGGTCGTCGAGGACGAGCCGGCGATCCAGGAGCTGCTGCGGCTGAGCCTGGGTGACGCGGGCTTTGACGTGCACGCGGTCGCCGACGCCGAGGGAGCGCACGCGGAGATCCGCCGCGCGCTGCCCGACCTGGTCCTGCTCGACTGGATGCTGCCCGGCCAGTCCGGACTGGCCCTGGCACGCACGCTGCGCGCCGATGCGCGCACGCGCGAGCTGCCGATCATCATGCTGACCGCACGCGGGGACGAGACGGACAGGATCGCCGGACTCGAGGCCTGGGTCGACGACTACGTGACCAAGCCGTTTTCCCCGCGCGAGCTGCGGGCGCGGATCAAGTCGGTGCTGCGCCGGCGCGCACCCGAGGCAGCGCAGGAAATGCTGGCGATCGGCGCGTTGCAGCTCGACCCCGCCGCCCATCGCGTCACTGCCGCCGGAACGGCGGTCGATCTCGGGCCGACGGAGTTTCGCCTGCTCAAGTTCCTGATGGCCCGGCCGGACCGCGTGCATACACGCACGCAACTGCTCGATCAAGTCTGGGGTGATCACGTGTACATCGAGGAGCGCACGATCGATGTCCACATCCGCCGGCTGCGGCTCGCGCTCGAGCCGCACGGACAGGAGCACATGATCGAAACCGTGCGCGGCACCGGATATCGGCTTGCCGCGGCCAAGCGTCCGTAGGCGGGCCGCGGACGTCGGTGCGCTGCGCGCGTTGCCGCGGCGGGAGCGGCGATGAACCCGGTGTGGCTGAGCGGTCTCGCGGCAGTGGCGCTGGTGGCGCTCGCGGCGTTGATCGCGGGACTATCCGGCGGCGTGGGCGCCGCCTGTGCGGTGGTCGCCATCGGCGCGATCGTGGTCGTCGGGTGGCATCTGTTGCAGCTCGACCGCCTGCTGCGCTGGGCAGCGGGGCCGATCGATGCGCAGGTCCCCGAAGGCCGCGGCGCCTGGGGCACCGTCTTCACCGCGCTCTACCGAAGAATTCGCCTGCGCTCGGCGCGGCAGCGCGACTTGAGGCTCGCTCTCGAACGCTTCGAAAGCGGCGCGGAAGCGATGCCGGAAGGCGTCGTCGTGCTCGACGGCAACAACCGCATCGAGTGGGCCAACTCGCGCGCCGAGCGGCATCTGGGCATCGACGCCAGGAAGGACCGCGGCGCGCCTATTGTCAATCTCGTGCGCCAGCCTGCGTTCGTCCATTACCTGACCGGCGGCGAGACCGGCGAGCCGCTAGTGCTGCAGTCGGCACGCGAGACCGCGCTGACCTTGTCGCTGCAGATCGTTCCGTTCGGCGTCGAGGAAAAGCTGCTGATGAGCCGCGACATCACTCGCCTGGAGGCGGTGGCGCGCGTGCGCCGCGACTTCATCGCCAATGTCTCGCACGAGCTTAAAACGCCGCTGACGGTGCTGTCGGGCTTCATCGAGACGCTGGCCGACGTGCCGCTGGACGAGCCGCAGCGAAAGCGCTGTCTCGCCTTGATGGGCGACCAGGCGCAAAGCATGCAGCGCCTGGTCGACGACTTGCTGACCCTGTCGACGCTGGAAAGCGAGGAGAGTCCGCTACGCGAGACCGAGTTCGCGATCGTCCCGCTGCTGCTTGCGCTTTCGGCGGATGCGAAGGCCTTGTCCGCGGGCAGGCACGAAATTGCGTTGACGATCAATCATGCGGCGACGCTCCGCGGCAGCCGCGACGAACTGGCGAGTGCGTTCGGCAATCTGATCAGCAATGCGGTGCGATACACGCCCGACGGCGGACGCATAGCGCTGGACTGGCGGGTAAGCGCAAACGGGGGCGAATTCAGTGTCGCCGACACCGGAATCGGCATCGCCGCCGAAGACATCCCGCGGGTGACCGAGCGATTCTATCGCGTCGATCACAGCCGTTCGCGCGCGACCGGTGGCACCGGCCTTGGCCTGGCCATTGTCAAGCACGTGCTGATGCGTCACCAGGGTGAGCTGAGGATAGAGAGCGAGCCGGAGCGAGGCAGCTGCTTCACGGCAAGGCTGCCGCTCCGCCGCGTCGTCGCCGAAAAGAGCGAGTTGCCCGCGCCGGTTGCCGACGGCACCGGCGAACCCTCTACCAATATTTCATCGCCGCGCTGAACAGGCTCTTCAGGTCGTCGCGCGAGACGTCCTTCGGCGCATTGCGGATCACGCGGTATTGCGGCTCGGCGCCGGTCGCCAGCGCGTCGACGTCGGCGGTGCCGAAGCCCAGCGCCGCCAAGCCGTTGGGCATGCCGGCGGAGCGCATCAGCTCGACCACGCGGCCGGCCAGCGCTTCGCCCGCGTCGTCTGCAGCGGCGTCGCGCGTGTCCCCGCCGAGACAGCTCGCGGCGCGCAGATGGCGCTCCGGGCACGACGGCGCCGTGTATCGCCAGACCGACGGATTGTTGAGCACGACCGCCATGCCGTGCGGAACCAGCGTCTTGCCGGCCGGGTAGCCGGGCACATGGAAATCGCGCGCGAGTCCGGAGACCGCGTACGACAGTCCGTGCGGCAAATGGCAGCCCGCGGCGTTGAATGCGATCCCTGCCTGCATCGCCGCATACATCATTTCAGTGCGCGCCTCGATGTCGGCCGCATCGCTGACCGCGCGCACCAGGAATTTGCCGACGGCGCGCAGCGCCTCCGAGGCCAGGCCGTCGGAAAACGGATTCGCTCCCTGCGACACCGGCCGGCTCGCACCGCGGGCCGGATTCAGGCGACGCGGCCACGCGCGCGCGGTCAGCGATTCGAGCGCGTGGCTCATGCAATCGAAGCCGCTGGACGCGACCACGTTCTTCGGAAGCGTCGCGGTCACGTTCGGATCGATCAGCGCGACGGTCGGAATCAGCCGGCGAGAAATGATGCCGGTCTTGGCGTTGATCTCGGTCAGATTGAAAATCGAGATGCCGGTCATCTCGGAGCCTGTACCCGATGTCGTCGGACAGGCGATATGCGGGCGCAGCGCTCCGGGAACCCGCTGTCCGGCGCCGATGGGCGCATTAACGTAGGTCATGAATTCGGCAGGATACGTGGCGTAAAGATTCGCCGCCTTGCAGGTATCGAGCACCGAGCCGCCGCCGACCGAGACATAGCCGTCGAATTTGCCTTCGGCGGCGAAACGCGAGGCGGCCTGGAACGACGCGGTCGTCGGCTCGACCATCACCTCGTCGTAGATCGCCACGTCGATCTGCGCGGCGGACAGCGAGCTCATCACCGTCGCCAGGTGCTGCGACCTCGCAAGCGTCCCGTCGGTGAACAGCGCGACGCGCTTGAGTCCCAGGTCCTGCGCATGGCCGCCGGCTTCGGCCAGGCAACCGGCGCCGAAGGTGAACGTAGGCATCCCGACGGTAAAAGCCTTGTCGCTGTCCGCGGTCAGCGCGAAATCGGTGTGGCAGCAGCTCATCGAATCTCCTTTACGGACGGGCTGGAAGCGTTGGCATCGCGCAGGATCAGATCGGCCGCCTTTTCGGCGATCATGATGACGGGCACATTGGTGTTGCCGGACGTCAGGGTCGGCATGATGCTGCAGTCGACCACGCGCACGCCGTCGACGCCGTGCACGCGCAATTCGGGATCGACCACTGCCTGGTGGTCGCTGGCGTCGCCCATCTTGCAGGTGCCGCTGGGATGGAAGATCGTTCCACCGGTGTTCCGGGCGAATTCCAGCAGATCCGCGTCGGACTCAGCCGCCGGCCCGGGCCTGTATTCGCACTTGACGTACGGCGAGAGCGCACCGGTTGCCACGAGGCGGCGCGCAAGCCGGATTCCGGCAATCAGCGTCTCCCGGTCGGCCTGCGTCGACAGGTAATTCGCTTGCATCGCGGGCGCGGTCAGCGGATCGGCCGAGCGGATGCGCACCCACCCTCGCGATTGCGGCCGAAGCTGGCAGACCGACATCGTGAACCCGGAAAAGGTGTGTGTCGGCGAGCCGGCCATGTCGGACGAAAGGGTAGCGATATGGAATTGCACGTCCGGCGTCGCCGCGTCCGGGCACGCGCGCGCGAATATGCCGCCCTGGTTGATGCCGACGGCCATCGGTCCGTCACGCGTGAACAGATAGTCGATACCCATGCCTATCGTGCGCCAGAAGCTGGCGAGGTCGTCGTTGGTCGTGATCGGCCTTGTGCATTCGTAGATGACGCGCGCCTGCAGGTGGTCCTGCAGGTTTTCGCCGACGCCGGGGAGATCGTGCATGACGGGAATGTCGAAGCTGCGCAGAAGAGCCTCCGGCCCCACGCCGGAGAGTTGCAGCAGCTGCGGAGTTTGCACCGCACCGGCGCAAAGCAGGACTTCGCGTCGAGCGCGCGCGATGTGCTCGGCGCCGCGTCGGCGATAGCTGACGCCACCGGCGCGGCGACCGTTGAACGCGATCCGCGCCGCCTGTGCGCCGGTCTCGATGCGGAGGTTCTGCCGCCGCCGCGCCGGCTTGAGATAGGCGACGGCGGTGCTGCAGCGCCATCCGCGGCGGGTCGACAAATGATAATAGCCGGCGCCTTCCTGCACGGCGCCGTTGAAATCGTCGTTGCGGGCGATGCCGAGCTCGCCGGCGCCGGCGATGACCGCGTCGATCAATTCGTGCCTGCGGCCGATCGGCGAGCACCACAGCGGTCCGTCGCGTCCGTGATATGCCGGATCGCCGCCAGCCGAGTGCTCGAGGCGCTTGAAATAGGGCAGCACCTCGCCATAGCTCCAGCCGGCGTTGCCCGCCGCTGCCCAGCGATCGTAGTCTTCCCGCTGACCGCGCACATAGATGAGCCCGTTGATCGAGCTCGAGCCGCCAAGCGTCTTGCCGCGCGGCCAGTAGATCTTCCGGCCGTTCATGCCGGGATCGGGCTCGGTGTAGAAGCACCAGTTGTAGCGTGCGTCGAACATCGTTTTGGCGTATCCGATCGGCACGTGGATCCAGGGATAAGTATCCGGCGGCCCCGCCTCGAGCAGCAGCACCGAGTAGCGGCCGTCGGCGGTCAGGCGGTTGGCGAGCACGCAACCGGCCGATCCCGCGCCCACGATGATGTAGTCGTACTGCATTCGGCGGATTCTACGCAAGCATGGCCGGGCGGGTGCCCGTAGGGCGCGCAGTAATCCGGGCAAAACGAGGCCTGGTTTGACACTTGGGAATGGAAATTGCTAAACTATGCGGTTTCCCGGTTTCGACGGAGGGGTTCCCGAGCGGTCAAAGGGAGCAGACTGTAAATCTGCCGGCTCTGCCTTCGAAGGTTCGAATCCTTCCCCCTCCACCAGCGAAGAATTCAGGGGTCAGAAGACAGGCGACGGACAGGCGACGGAAAGTCAAGGTTAAGCGGGCTTGGGTGCGGGCGGAACGGTTTTTCGGGTTGGCGACATCTGAATTCTCAATTCCTGAATCGCGGGTGTAGCTCAATGGTAGAGCAGAAGCCTTCCAAGCTTATGACGAGGGTTCGATTCCCTTCACCCGCTCCAGAATTTGCCCTTTTCCTTATCATCGGCGCGGCAAGGAGCGGTTCGACGGCATTCGCGGCAGCTCGCATGGGCGGGGTCGCTCGAAAGGTAGCAGGCGGCGCCCATGTAGCTCAGTGGTAGAGCACTCCCTTGGTAAGGGAGAGGTCGAGCGTTCAATCCGCTCCATGGGCACCACGGACTGTACGCGGAAGAAAAGCGCATCGGCGGGCGAAAGAACAGACAGCAAGGAGTAACAATCATGGCCAAAGGCAAATTCGAGCGGACGAAGCCGCACGTGAACGTGGGGACGATCGGGCACGTTGATCATGGGAAGACGACGCTGACGGCGGCGCTGACGCTGGTGCTGTCGAAGAAGTTTGGCGGGGAGGCGAAGGCGTACGACCAGATCGACAACGCGCCGGAAGAGAAGGCGCGGGGGATCACGATCAACACGGCGCACGTGGAATACGAGACGAAGAACCGGCACTACGCGCACGTGGATTGCCCGGGGCACGCCGACTATGTGAAAAACATGATCACGGGTGCGGCGCAGATGGACGGGGCGATTCTGGTGGTGAGTGCGGCGGACGGGCCGATGCCGCAGACGCGGGAGCACATTCTGCTGGCACGGCAGGTAGGGGTGCCCTACATCATCGTGTTCCTGAACAAGGCCGACATGGTCGACGACAAGGAGCTGTTGGAGCTGGTCGAGCTGGAGGTGCGGGAGTTGCTCTCCAAGTACGAGTTTCCGGGGGACAAGATCCCGATCGTGATCGGCAGTGCGAAGCTGGCGCTGGAAGGGGACAAGAGCGATCTGGGCGAGCCTTGCATCGACCGGCTGGCGGACGCTCTGGACAGTTATATTCCGCAGCCGAAGCGGCTGATCGATGGGCCGTTTCTGATGCCGGTGGAAGACGTATTCAGCATTTCGGGGCGAGGCACGGTGGTGACCGGGCGGGTGGAGCGCGGGGTGGTGAAGGTGGGGGAGGAGCTGGAGATTGTCGGGTTGAA
>Ga0207711_10000681_pt1 | contig 33718 bp, 25 predicted proteins | sample KBSS34metaG_FD_184401 | JGI IMG/M metagenome (GOLD analysis project Ga0207711, IMG submission 184401) | Switchgrass rhizosphere microbial communities from Kellogg Biological Station, Michigan, USA - KBS S3-4 metaG (SPAdes) (version 2) | ecosystem: Host-associated > Plants > Roots > Rhizosphere... | reverse complement strand
TTCGGCCGACGCACCCAGCCCTCCAGCACCCGCCGCTCCTCGTCGGTCAGCTCGATCGGCACAGCACGCGGCCCAGGCATACCTCAAGCATACGATCTATACAAGAACTAAAGACTCAGAACACTAGAACGAGATCGACGAAGGCTAAAGGTAGAGCCACTCAAGCTCGGAGGCATCGCTCAGCCTGTGCCTCAGCCGCGCTGGGAAGATTTCAAGCCGGCCGAACCAACGACGCTTTCTCGCATGGTTGGTGGAGCCGCACGTTATGAGCGCCGAACGGCCGAGGCTAAGCAGAAATTCGAAGAGGCCGAACGCCGGGCAAAGCAAGCCGAAGAAGCGCGATTGATACAAGTAAATGCTGCTCAAGTCGAGTACGCCGCACAGCTTGCGAGGGAACGAGCCGAGGTCGCGGGGCACAACGCCGCACTCGACAAATACATGCGGGAGCTCAGCGAGCGCGAGCCGACCAGCGTCGAAAGGTACCTGCTGCGCGTACTGCAAGAGGCGCCACTTCCAGGAAATTTCCCCCGAAAGGCGGAGGTATCATTCAATCGGCGCGCGGAACAAGCAGTCATCAGGTTCGAACTACCCCCACCAACCGTCATTCCGACTGTGTCCGCTTATAAGTACCTGCCAACCAAGGATGAAGAACGCGAGACCGCGCGAAGCAAGTCCGAGGTAGCCGAAATATACCGCGGTGCAATCAGCCAGACGGCACTTCTCTGCTTGCGGGACCTCTTTGACGCTGATCCATCGTTAAATTCCATAGGGTTCAATGGGCATGCCCATACGATCAACCCTGCAACTGGCGCACAAGAGTACCCGTGCTTCATCAGCTTGAACGTCGAGAGAGCCGCATTTCCCCGCGACGATAATCTCCGCAACGTCACGGCGGAAAAATGCGTTCGCCACCTTCGCGCAATCGTTTCAAATCATCCATACGAACTTGAGCCGATCGAACCGATCCTCGACTTCGATCTGACCAAGTTTTCTTTCGTCGAAGGGCTGGATGCAGTCTCGACTCTCGACTCTCGGCCAGACTTGATGGACATGTCGTACACCAATTTCGAACATCTTGTGAGACAAATATTTGAGGCGCAGGGAGCTGAGGGCTGGACTACGCAGCAGAGCAACGATGATGGCGTGGACGCTGTAATAGTTCAGCGTCGAGCCCTCATGGGTGGCCTTACTATAGTCCAGGCAAAGCACTACAGCAAAGTGATCGGAGTCAGCCACGTACGCGAACTTGCCGGTGCCATGGAAGAAAAGAAGGCTGGATGGGGAATACTAATCACCACATCCTGGTTCACTTCAAACTGCTGGGACAAGGCGCGCGACCATGGCCGCATGGAGCTAGGCCGGTCCGGTAGGAGTCGCCAGCCAGGTTGGGAACCTCGGCAGGGCAATCGTCAAGGCCTGTGGATGGGTGGGGATGACGCTACGCATTGCGCTGTGGCCGCGCCGAGGGGAGCATGGCCACACCGCTCACCGTGATCACCTTAGGAGAAGTCTGCTGCGGTGATGCCGTCGGGATGTCCGAACGGCCACTCCACCAGCTCGATCCGGTAACCGTCCGGGTCCGTGAGCCACGACGTCTTCGGGCCGTGAGGGCCGCCCGGATACTGGACAGGCTCTGGCTCCAGGCCGGCTTCGGCCAGCGTCTTCAGGGTGACAGTCAGCCTGTCCACCTGGATCGCGAGGTGGTCGATTCCGCTGCCCACTTCGACGCGTCCATCGGCGGGACGGTAGACCAGTTCGAGCGAGGCCGCCGGTTCGCCGGGGAACTTGAGGATCACGAGACGGCTCCCGTCACCGACCTCGACCCTGCCCAGTTCGGCGTAGCCCAAGGCGGTGTAGAAACCGAGCGAGCGATCCAGATCGGTGACGCGGTAGGCGACGAAGAGCGTCTTCATGCGGCCTCCCCGGGTCGGCGCACCCGGTAGCGGAGGTGCGTGACGTCTCGATCCTCGAGCCGTCGGACGAGGTCGAGTTCGATGTGATCACCACCGAGGTGATCGAACAGCCGTCGACCGTCCCCGAGGATGACCTGCACCAGATGGATCTCCATCTCGTCCATCTGCCCGGCTCGAAGAAGCGCTTGGGCCGCCCCCGCCCCATGGACCATGACGGGCCGGTCCCCGGCGGCGGCGCGAGCCTGACGGGCGCATTCCTCGACGTCGGTGACGAAACGCGCGTGACCGGGTGGCACGTCCCCGTCATCCACCTGGTGGGTGAGGACGAGGATCGGCACGCCGTCGTGATGGTCGCCCTGCCAGCGCCCCGCGAGTTCGAAGGTCCGTCGGCCGGAAATCACCGCGCCGGTCGCCAGCGCTCGCGGTAGACCTCGCCGCTCGGACCGTCGGATTCCCGATCGTCGAGCCAGTTGAAAAGCCGTCCGCCGTCGCGTCCGAGCTCCTGACCTGGCCGATCGCCCGGCCCGGCGATGTAGCCGTCGAGCGACATCGACATGTAAAGCCGAATCGGATTGCGCATCCTGGCCTCCATCTCTCCTCCATGACACCGGGCCGCCGCTTCCTGATCCGCCGACGGGGGCGGGCATGCTACAAGGAAGACCTCAGGCAACCGGCAAACTCATCGGCCTGACGCGACGGCCCTGCTGCCCAGGGCGCGGGCGGGGAGTTGCAGTCAAGATCTGTGGATGAATCGAAGTCGTTCAGGCTGCGTGGCTCTCGAGGCGTTCGACGAGGTGGCCGCGCTCGAAGCGGGCTCCGGCACAGACGAGGGCGGCGAGGTGGGGTGCGTTCGCGGCTCGCCAGCGGGCTTGGCCGCACTCGACGAGCTCGAACACCATCGCCAGGGCGGCTGCGCGGGAGTCACCCTTTTGGTGACCTTGGTCCGCGGCCGGACGGCGGATGGACCCGGCCCACGCCGATGGCGGAGCCGACACGCGGGACCGACGAACGACCCTCCATCAGCTGACTGTGAAAGTTCCCTGGCTGTTCCTCGACCACAATGTGATGCGCCATGGTCAGCCGGCGGGAAATGGAGCAGATAAGTCAGCAACCTCAAGGTTCGGGAAGTGTCGGCGACCGGAGTTGGTCAGTCGTAGGTGGGCGTCCCTGGGGACTCGCTACGCGAGTATGACGAGGGTCGCCGGCGAGGTTGGAGACCTCGATACGACTCATGGCGATCATCTATGGCGACGGGTCGCCGGGCGGCTCGCCAGAAATTGATCTCAAGATGATCTGAATCGCTCAGCGCCCGCGCCCTGAAAGCGCAGGTGGGAGGCGGCTCAGGTCACGTTCAGATCACCTTCAGACACGCTGCCGTCCAATGGGACCACAGGCCGCAGGCAACGCCCTCCTAGCCACATCTGCTTGGTCACTCGACAGGGCTAGCAGCTCCAAGCGCCGCGCCCCGTGGAGCGTCCTCTGCTGCCTGCGCAGCACACCACCGTGCCGCGCATCGCCCCGCTCACCCCATCCGTCACCGGAGGCTCATCACGTCCCGGCTCGCCGGCCACTCGTCCCGATCCGCACTGTCCTGGCGATTCTCACCACTCCCGCAGTCCGCCAGGCCGGGGTGAAGACCACTCCGAACAATTTCCCCGAAATGAATGATGATGCATGCAGCACCGCTTGACAACAAACACCCGACGAGCGTAAATCGGCCCAGGGAATCCAAATTCCCCATTCAGTTTCAAACAGCGGTTCGGTTGAGCATTGTAAATGCGCATCAACCAGCCTGACGCAAGCCGTCGATCCCCATCGCGCTCATCTCGTCGCGCCCATTTACGGAAACGGTGGAAACAGTAACGTGCAGATTCAGACGGAACGGCGGTGCGGCTGCCGCGAGCCAGAAACCGGAAAGCAGCTCGGCAAGCGCTGCCCGAAGCTCAAGAACCACAAACGGCATGGCAAGTGGTCGTGGCGCATCGAGGTGCCCGAGGAGTTGGTACCTCTCGTCGGCAAGACCCAGCTACGCGGCTCAGGATTCGACACCGACGAGGCCGCTCAGAAAGACGCCGAGACAAAGCTGTCGAGGGTCCGCGCCGGCCGCAAGCACATCGGCACCCTGAGCACCGGCGACTACCTCGACCAGTGGCTGGAGGGTAAACGCCGCATCCGACCCAGCACCTACCGGTCCTACAGCAGCCACATCCGCCTCTACCTGCGGCCCCTGCTCGGAGCTGTGCCGCTGGCCGCGCTCGATAAGACCCACATCGACACCGCCTACCGGCGGATCGAACGCGACGGCACGGACAAGGCCCGACCGCCCGGTCCAGCGACCATCGCCCGCATCCACGCCACCTTGCGCGCCGCCCTCAACGACGCCGTCGACAACCGGCGGATCGATTTCAACCCCGCTACCCGCATCGAGCTGCCCGAACACGAGGCGCCGGAGATCGAGCCGTGGGAGGCCCACGAAGTGGGCCGGTTTCTCGACGAGGCCGCCAAGGACCCGCTCGGGGTGATGTACGAGCTCATGGCGCTCACCGGGCTACGCCGCGGCGAGGCCTGCGGCGCGACCTGGGACGGCCTCGACGAGACCAGCGGTGTCCTCGTCGTCCGCCAGCAGATCGTCGAATACGGCGGCCAGTACGGCCTGTGGCCGCCCAAGACCAGATCCGGCAAACGCAAGGTCGACCTCGACGCCACCCTCCTCGGCGCCCTGGCGCTACACCGACTCCAGCAGGACCAGGACCGTGAACGAGCCGGCTCCAGTTGGGACAACGGCACCCTGCCCAACCAGCACGGCAAACCGATCAGACTCTCCGACCTGATCTTCACCCAGCCCGACGGCCGCCACCTCGACCCGCAGTACGTCTCCAACCACATGCAGGTCATCGCCCGCCGCGTCGGCCTGTGCTGCACCGTGTCCACCGACGCATCGGCCGGATCGCTCACGGTCGACGTCGGCCACCGCCACGAACCCCCGGAACGGACCTGGACCGTCTACCGCGAACGGGAACCCATCGGCCAGGTCACCGTCACCCGATGCGCCCGCCGCCGCGGCGCCGGCGCCACCCTCACCATCGACGGCCGCCTCCCCTTCGACCTACGCAAGGGCGACGAACTCGGCGAGAACCTCCTGTCGCGGCGCCGGCTACACGACCTCAGACACTCTTCGGCGTCGATCCAGCTCGACCAGGGCATCGACCTGACACTCGTATCGAAACGGCTAGGGCATTCGTCCACCACGATCACCGGCACGCTCTACGCCCACCTACTGCGATCCACCGGCCAACGCGCAGCCGAGACCGTGGCGAACGCGATCCCCCGCCGGGGGGCCACGCCCACCTGACGCCCACAACGATCACCAACGAAAAAGACCGGCTCTAGGCCGGTCAGTTCCTGCAGGTCACGGGCCTGCCAACGGGTGCGCCGCCAGGGACTTGAACCCCGAACCCGCGGATTAAGAGTCCGCTGCTCTGCCAATTGAGCTAGCGGCGCATGTTCCTCGGTCCTGCTTATCACTGGTCTTGCCTATCACCGTTGCTGTCGGACCGCTCGCGCGTCGACGTGGTCGACTGTACCAGCTGGCCGAGCGGGTGGGTGCGACGGGCCGGCTGGGGTCTTGCGCCACCGACTGGCCCTCTTCGGCCCGACATGTCTCGCCTGCCTGGCAGTGGTTGTGCGCATGTCAGCCACTGATCCGGCTCGTCGACCGCCGAGCACGGGCGGGGTCGACGTTGCCCGGGTCGTCCGAGTCCGCCCGCCGGGCGGAGAACGCCGGCTTCGACGGTGTCTACGTGGGCGACCACCTTCCTGCTGGAGTGCCGTGCGGAGCTGGGGCGTACCGAGGTCCCCTTCACGACGGAATGCTCGTTCCGACGCGTGTCGACCGGTCCGGCCATGCGCACGCGAACGCCGCGGCGGCCTGGGCGAGGCTCACCCGCTCCCAGGCCAGATTCCCGCAGCGCCTGTTCGTCGCCGGCGAGCCGGACGCGGTCGTCTCGCAGCTGCAGCGCTACTGAGAGACGGGCTGCGACGAGTTCGTTCTCGGCCCCGCCGACCAGGGCGACGGCTACCTCGACCAGGTGGATCTTCTTGCCGACGAGATACTGCCACGGGTGCAGGAGTTCCGCTGACGGACCACGAACACCGTCTGCCTCAGCGGCCGGCGCCCCGTAGCGCCTGAGGCAGCTCGGCGTCACGCGGACCGGCGGCACGGTGCCGCGCCGTGCAGGCGCGCCGTGCAGGCGCGCCGGATCCTGGACCTGAGGCGTTCCCACGGACAATGGCGCGAGTACGCCCACGACCAGGTGGCACAGGGGAGGACCATGAGCCGGCACGGCTTCCTTGATCACCCGGGGCCGATCGCCCTGGCGCATCGGGGCGGGGCCGGGCCGTGGCCGGAGAACTCGTGGCCGGCGTTCGAGCATGCCGTCGCGCTCGGCTACCGCTACCTCGAGACCGACGTGCGCGCGACCCGCGACGGCACCGCCATGATCCTGCACGACTCGACCCTGGCCCGCGTCGCCGACAGGCCGGGCAGGCTCGCCGACCTGCCGCTGGCCGAGGCCAGCCGCATCCGGCTTCGGCAGCCGCCCTCCGCGGTCGCGGCGGCGGCTTCATCCGCCGCGATCAGCGCGCCCGCGAGCCGGACCTCCTCCGATTCGCCGGACCGCGACGGCGAGCGGATCCCGCGGCTCGACGAGCTGCTGGACCGATGGCCGCGGATGCGGTTCAACCTCGACGTCAAGGAACCGGGGGCGTTGGAACCGACGATCGCGGCGCTGCGCCGGGCGAACGCCCTGGACCGGGTCTGCGTCACGTCGTTCGACGACGCCGTCGCCCGCGAGGCCCGCCGACTGGCCGGCCCCGAGCTGTGCGTCGGCGCCGGTATGTCGGCGATCGCCGTCGCCCGGCTGTGCAGCGTCGTCCCGCCGTGGCTGGCGGCGGCGCGGCGTAGTGCCGGGCCGCGTGGCCCGGTCGACGCCCACCGGCATGGCACGGCGGACCGGGCCAGGGCCCTCGTCCCGGCCCAAACCGTCGAAACGGCGAACGGGAACGCGCGGCGGCCGCGGCGCCTGGCGGGCCGCGACGTGGTGCAGGTGCCGGTCGCGTTCCGCTCGCTGCCGGTGTGCGACGCGCGGTTCGTGCGCTACATGACGTCGCTTGGACTGCCCGTGCATGTCTGGACGGTCAACGACGAGGCCTCGATGTCGATGCTGTTGGATCTCGGTGTGGACGGCATCATCACCGACCGTCCGGAGCTTCTGCGTGACGTCCTGATGCGCCGCGACCTCTGGTCCCCCGCCTGATCGAGCCCCGCTGGGCCGAGCCGCGGTCGCCGGCGTCAGGCGACGCGGAGTGTTCGGGCACCGGGCGGGAGTGTTCGGGCACCGGGCGGGAGTGTTCGGGCACCGGGCGGGAGTGTTCGGGCTTCGGGCGGACGAACGCCGCCTCCATGGTCGGTCCCGGGGCTACGATCGCCGATGGCGATCGCGGCGCGCGTCCCGCGGCGCCGTCAGAAACTCGCCTGGTCGCGGCCAGCGGCGCGGACGGCGACGTCCCGGACGGCCGGCCGGACGACGCGCCGGCATGCAGCGGCACACGACCACCATTCGCGCGGGGCCCGACGTCGACGACCCAGCGTGCCCACCGGACCGACGGAGACGCCGATGAGCTCCCCATCCCCCACGGCATCCCAGCTCGCCCAGAACAGCCCCGCGGAGCCGGCCGGCGGCGCGGTCGGGGCCGCCGCCGCGGCTGTGGACGACGACAAGCTCGATCCGGCACTCGTCCGGCTCGCGCTCGTCATCCTGGTCGGCGTCGTCGCCGTACAGCTGGACGCGACGATCACATCGGTCGCCATCCAGACACTCGGTAACCAATTCGACGTCGGTGTCTCGACGATCCAGTGGGTTTCGACCGGCTATCTGCTGGCGTTGGCGATGGTGATCCCGCTGACCGGCTGGTCGGTGGAGCGGTTCGGCGGCAAGCACATGTGGATCCTGTCGCTGGCGCTCTTCCTCGTCGGCTCGGCGTTGTGCGGCGTCGCCTGGTCGGCGGGCAGTCTCATCGGGTTCCGGGTGCTGCAGGGCCTCGGCGGCGGCATGTTGCTGCCGCTGATGCAGACGATCCTCGCGCAGGAGGCCGGGCCGTCGCAGCTGCCGAAGGTGATGGCGGCCGTCTCGGTACCGGCGATCCTCACGCCGATCCTCGGCCCGGTCCTCGGTGGGGTGATCGTCGACAACGTCAGCTGGCGTTGGATCTTCTTCATCAACATCCCGGTCTGCATCATCGCGATCTTCCTGGCGCGCCGCGTCATGCGGTCTACCCGCAGCAGCGAACGCCATCCGCTCGACATCCGCGGTCTGGCGCTGCTGTCACCAGGGCTCGCCGTCGCCGTCTACGGATTCTCGGAAGCGGGCAGCAAGGGCAACTTCGCCAACGCCCACGTTCTCGTCCCGATGCTGATCGGTCTGGCCCTCCTCGGCGCGTTCGCCGTGCACGCGCTGCGTACCAGGATCGAACCGATCATCGACCTGCGACTGCTGCGCAACCCGGCGTTCCTCGGTGCGACGACGCTGATGTTCCTGTTCGGCATGTCGCTGTTCGGCGCGATGTTCCTGACGCCGCTGTACGAGCAGGTAGCCCGCGGCCGGGACGCGACCGGCGCCGGCCTGCTGCTCGCCCCACAGGGAGTGGGCCTCGGCCTGGGAATGCTCATGATCGCCCCCCGGGCGAACCGGCTCTCCGCCCGGGCGATGGTGATCGCCGGCCTGGCGGTGACCGCTCTCGGCCAGATCGCCTACACCCAGGCCGGCCACAACCCGGCCGAATGGTTGCTCGGACTTTCACTGATGCTGCGCGGCTTCGGCATGGCGCTCACGATGATCCCGGTGATGACGGCCACCTACCACGGCCTGCGCCACGACCAGATCCCGCGGGCGACGACGACATCGCGGATCCTGCAGCAGATCGGCGGCTCGATCGGCACCGCCGTGCTGGCGGTCGTCCTCGCGAGCCAGATCCGCGACCATGCCGGCGCGGATGCCACGATCGGCAGTGCCGGCGGGGCAGGCGGGGACATTCCGGGCTGGGTCGCCGATGCCTTCGGCACCACGTTCTGGCTGCCGCTGGTCTTCTCGATCCTCTCGGTTCCGGCGGCGTTCCTGATCCCGAAGCGCCTGGCCGGGCCCGCCGGGTCCGCGCCGTCAGCGACCGAAACGGCCCCCATCGCCGCCGCGGGCGCGGCCGGGCCGACGGATGCCACCGCGGCGAACACCGAGGCCGCCGGTGCCGCTCCGGGCCCGCGTGTGATCGCCGATGGTGCCCCCCGGTGGTTGCAGGGGGACCTCGAATACGACCATCCGGGGGCGTAGGCGGCGATCATGCCGGGGTGCGGCCGGTCGACGATGTCCTGGCCGCGAGCGGCTGTGCGGGTGACCGCGACGGCCGTGGAAGCCGTCACCCTGCGCCTTCCGCGGCCGTCGCGAGGCGACGTCAGATCTAGCGCGGAGCCATCCGGATGGCGCCGTCGAGGCGGATGACCTCGCCGTTGAGCATCGGGTTGGTGGCGATGTGCTCGACCAGGGCGGCGTACTCGTCTGGGTCGCCGAGTCGGCTGGGATGCGGGGTCTGCTGGCCGAGGGAGTCCTGCGCCTCCTGCGGCAGGCTCGCGAGCAGGGGCGTCGCGAACAGGCCGGGGGCGATCGTGACGACGCGGATCAGCTTGTCGGCCAGGTCACGGGCGATCGGCAGGGTCATGCCGACGATGCCGCCCTTGGACGCCGAGTAGGCCGCCTGGCCGATCTGACCGTCGAACGCCGCGACCGACGCCGTGTTGACGATGACGCCCCGCTCGCCACCGGGCAGCGGCTCGGTCCGCGCGATCCGCTGCGCGCCGAGGCGCAGCACGTTGAACGTCCCGATCAGGTTGACATTGACGATCTTCGCGAACAGATCCAGCGGGTGGACACCCGCCCGGCCCAGGACCCGGGCCGGCGGGCCGATCCCGGCGCAGCTGACCACGATACGCAGCGCCCCCAGCTCGTCCGCCAGGTCGAGGGCGGCGCCGACCGCGGCCTCGTCGGTGACGTCGGCCGCCGCGAACCGGGCCCGCTCGCCCAGCTCCGACGCGGCCTGCTCACCGGCGCTGGTCGGTAGGTCGAGCAGCACCACGGCTGCCCCCGCCTTGGCCAACCGCCGGGCCGTCGCCAGCCCGAGGCCCGAGGCGCCCCCGGTGACGACGGCTACCGCACCCGCAATCTCCACGTGTGTCCCACCTCTCCATGTCCGTGCCATCCCGGCGCGGCGCCATCCGGCGCAGGCCGTCGCACGCCGGCCCCCATCATAATGAGCATTCACTCATAAATGCCTCGGGCTGGCGCTCAGGCCTGCGCCGACGCCTCGCTCCCGGCCGCATCCGCGCCTCCGACCGCCGCGCCGTCTCCGCCCGCGGCGCTGCCGGCAGTCGCGTCGGGTTCGGTCGCCGGACGGTCGCCCAGCCAGTCCGCGAGCACCGCGGCGGTGTCGGCGCCCTTCGGCCGGGGCGGAGTCGGGACGCCGGGAGCCGTTCGGGAGAACCGCGGCGCGGGCCCCGGCTGCTCGACGCCGTCCACGGTGACCAGGGTGCCGCGGGCGGCCAGGTGCGGATGGGATCCCGCCTCGGCCCAGGTCAGCACCGGCGTGACGCAGGCATCCGTGCCGTCGAAGACCGCGGCCCACTCGTCCCGGGTCTTCGTCAGGAAGACCGTGGTGAACCGAGCCCGCAGCGCCGGCCAGCCCGCCCGGTCGTTCTGGCGGGGCAGCTCGGCGTCGGCCAGGCCGAGTCCGGCCAGCAGCGCCGCGTAGAACTGGCGCTCGATCGCGCCGACGGCGACGAACCGGCCGTCCGCGCAGACATAGGTGTCGTAGTAGGGCGCGCCGCCGTCGAGGATGTTGACCCCGCGCTGGTCCGACCAGAAGCCGGACCCGCGCCAGGCCCACATCATCTGCGCGAGGACGCTCGCCCCGTCGACCATCGCCGCGTCCACGACCTGCCCGGCGCCGGACCGTTCCCGCTCCCACAACGCGGCGAGGACGCCGGTGACCAGGAACATCGAGCCGCCGCCGAAGTCCCCGACCACGTTTAGCGGTACCGGCGGCTTGCCATCCGGCGGGCCCATGGCATGGAGAACGCCGGTGATGGAGATGTAGTTGAGGTCGTGGCCGGCGGTGTACGCCCACGGTCCCTGCTGGCCCCAACCGGTCATCCGCCCGTAGATCAGGCGCGGATTGCGCGCCAGGCAGTCATCCGGACCGATACCGAGCCGTTCAGCGACTCCCGGCCGGTAGACCTCGATGAGGACGTCAGCCTGCTCCACGAGCGCGAGCAGGCGTTCCTTGTCCGCGGGGTTCTTCAGGTCGAGGACGACCGAGCGCCGCCCGCGTAGCAGATGGTCGTCGCCCTCCGGGGCGCCCGCCACACCACCGCCGCTCGGCCGGTCGACGCGCACCACGTCGGCGCCAAGGTCGGCGAGCATCATCGCGGCGTGCGGTCCGGGGCCGATTCCGGCCAGCTCCAGCACCCGCAGGCGGGACAGCGGACCAGTCGCCGCGGCGCCCGGCGCGACACCGCCGGGCGTCGGCGCCCCAGCGCCCTGCTCCATCGGCTCGTCACTCCCTCTTCGACGCGCTTCGAACGCTTCGCCCGGTCCACCAGCCAGTCACGCGGAACGGCACGCAATCGTCGCGAGCGACCCGTGCAACGGTCTACCGTCGCCGACCGCACCGCGTCCACCGATCGGCCGCGTCCTGCCCGGCGATGGTGCGAAGCGACGCAGAGCGAGCAGACCAGAGACGCCGGCCGTCAGGCGTAGGACTCGCCCCGTTCCAGCCGTTCCACCAGAGCCGCCGGCGGGGCGAAGCGGTCGCCGTACCGGGCCGCAAACTCCCGGGCACGCACGACGAATCCACCGAGGCCGCCCGGATATCCGTTGACGTAACGCAGCGTGCCCCCCGTCCAGGCGGGGAACCCGGCTCCGGTCAACGAGGCGACGTTCGCCGCCGCCACCGAGCCGACCGCACCCTCGGCCAGGGCGTCTACGGCCCGCAACGCCACCGCGAACAGCAGCCTCTCGCGCAGCTCCACCAGCCCCACCCCCGTCGCCGGCAGGCCGGCGCAGCTAGCGGCCCCCACACCGCTGCCGGCCTCGGCAGGGGTACCGGGACCGGCAGGGGCGGCCTGGCCGGCAGGGGTACCGGGATCGGCAGTGGCGTCGGGACTGGCAGCGGCGTCGGGACCGACGGATGCGCCGAAGTGCTCCCGCAGCCCGACCCACAGGCCCGACCGCCGGCCGCCGGCATAGTCATAGAAGCCGGCCCCGCCGACCCGGCCGGACCGGCCGAACTCCCCCACCAGCCGGTCAAGCACCGCTAGCACCGCATCGCCGCCGCCGGCCGCGTCCTCCCTGGCAGCCGCGTCGCCCCCGCCGGCCGCGTCGCCCCCGGCAGCCACATCGCCCCCGCCGGCCACATCGCCCTCGCCACCCGCGAGGTCAGTGCCGCTCGGCGCACCAGCGCCGTGCACCGAATCCTCGCCGTCCGCCGCCGCAGCCGCCGCTCCAGGAACCGGCGGCGCCGCCGGCGCCGCCGACGCGTCACCCAGGTCCGCCCGCGACTCCAACGTGGCCGTCCTCCCCGCCGCCCGCGCGGCGAGGATTGCGGCTCGGGCGCCGGCGAGCGTCAGCTCGTCACACAGCCGCAGCGGCGACGAACGGAACCCGGCCTGGATGCCGGCCTGCTCGACGGACGGCGCGGGCACGCCCGCGCCCACCATCGCGACCCCCTCGGCCAGGTAGGCACCGAGCAGGCGATCGACGAACTCCTTCGGCGCCTCGAACGGGGCTCGGCCGCCCGGAGCGGCCGCGGCTCCGGCACCTGCGTCGACGCCATCCGCGGCGAGCCGGCCCATGTCGACGAAGAACGCCCCGAGCAGGTTCCGCGCGGCCTGGCTGGTCACCAGCTCGGCGAAGTACCGCGACTCGACCACGAGCGCCGTGTCGACGTCGAGCTGGGCACCTTCGACCGCGGCGCCGAGGATCGCCGGCCCCGCCTCCCGGGTCGCCCCGGCCGGCTGGCGGCGCAGCCCAGCGGGCAGCGACGCGAGCGCGGCGGCGAGCGTCGGGCTCGCCGGGCCGCCGCCGGGAATCTGGAACCCGGGTGCGTCCCACCGTGCCGCCGAGGTGGGATGCGCGCGGATCCACGCCTTCGCGGCCGGCAGGAGCTCGGCACGGGTCGCGACCAGCCCGTCGACGAGCCCCACCGACCGGGCCCGGGCCGCGCTGTACCGCTGGCCCTGCAGCAGGACGTTGACCAGCGCGTTCAGCACGCCGAGGAGGCGGACGGCGCGGACGACTCCCCCGCCGGACGGCATGAGGCCGAGCGTCGCCTCGGGCAGGCCGAGCTGGGTGCCGGCGGCGTCCAGGGCGATCCGGTGATGGCAGGCGAGTGCGATCTCCAACCCACCGCCGAGCGCGGCGCCGCCGATCGCGGCGACCACCGGCCGACCGAGGGTCTCCAGCCGGCGCAGGGGCTCCTTGCCGGCGGTCGCGAGCTCGTAGGCGGCCCGCGGGTCGGCGAGGTCGACCAGCTCACGCAGGTCGGCGCCGGTCGCGAAGGTCGGCTTCGAGGACGTGACGACCACGCCGGTCACGGTGGCACGTTCCCGTTCCAACCGTTCGACGGCGGCGGCGAGCGATCGCCGGAAGGCCGCGCCGGTGGTGTTCGTCGGCTGGTCGGGGGCGTCGAGGGTCAGCACGACGATCCCGTCCGCGCCCCGGTCCCACCTGATCACCCCCATGCGCTCGGCGACGGCGCCCGATGCGTCACCCGCCGGCCCGTCACCCGCCGACCCGCCACCCGCCGACCCGCCACCCGCGGACGCCGCCGCGGTACCGGCTGCCGCTGCGGCCGCCGCCACCGGAGCACCTGGACCGTCGGTCCGCTCGGACGGCGGCGGCACCGGCGGCCTCGCCTCGGCCCGCCCGGCCGACGCGGGCGATGCGGGCGATGCGGGCGATGCGGGCGATGCGGGCGATGCGGGCGATGCGGCCGGCTCGTCGGGCGGTGGCGCGGCCTCGGACGTCAGCGCTGGCGACGGGTCCGGCATCGGTGTCGTCTCCGGGTGGGCGGGGCCGCGGGGATGGCGGCCGGGCGGGCAACGGGACAGGGCCATCGGACCGAGCCGAGACGGTCGATCCCGCGCGCCCGGGCGTGCGGCGCTCGAACCGGGACGGCGACGACGACCCGCCGAAGACTGGATTGTGCCGGCCGGGCGGAACCCGACCGCGGGCGGCCGTGTCAGACCCGCTCCAGCAGCGTCGCGACTCCCATTCCGGCGCCCGCGCTGACGGCTACGACCGCGCGCCGGGCGCCGCGCCGTTCCAGCTCGTCGACCGCGGTGGCGACGAGCCGGGCGCCGGTGGCCCCGAGCGGATGACCGACGGCGACCGCGCCGCCGTTGACGTTGAGCTTCTCGGCGGGGATCGCGAGCGCGCGCTGGTAGGCGAGCGCGACGGCCGCGTAGGCCTCGTCCGTCTCGAACAGGTCGATGTCGGCCACGTCGTGGCCGGCGCGGGCGAGCAGGGCGCGGGTTGCTGCCGTCGCGCCGCCGAGTGCGAGCGTCGGATCCGAGCCCGCCCGGGCCACGTGCGTGACGCGCGCCCGCGGCGTGAGCCCGAGCTCGTCGGCCGCCCAGGCGCCGCCGACGAGCACGAGCGCCGCGCCGTCCGCCGGCCCCGCCGAACTGCCCGCGGTGTGCGCGTGCTCGACGCGTTCCAGCCAGTGGTAGGTGCGAGTCGCGACGGCGTCGAAGCCCGCCTGTTCGCCGGCCTGGGCGAACGCCGCCGGCAGGCCCGCGAGGTGGCTGGCGGCCGCGTCCAGCCGGGACGCCTCGACGGGGATGCCCGCCTCGACCGGGCCGAGGCGCTCCTCGTGGTCGAGGACGGGCAGGCCATGGTCGTGGACGGGGACGACGGTGCGAGCAAGCCGACCCTCGGCCCAGGCCTGGGCGGCGAGCCGGCGCGACCGCAGCGCATAGCCGTCGAGGTCGTCGCGGCTCAGGCCGGTCAGCGTGGCCAGCAGGTCGGCGGCGACGCCGGCGGGGATGAAGCCGGTGCGGTGATTGGTGGCCGGGTCGCTCGCCAGCGGCCCCGCGTCGGCGCCCGGTGGCACCCGCGACATCGCCTCGACCCCGCCGGCGAGCAGCAGGTCGTCCCAGCCGGCGCCGACCCGGGCGGCGGCCAGCGCGATCGCGTCCAGCCCGGACGCGCCGAGCCGGCTCACGACGGCGCCGCCGACGGTGTCCGGCAGGCCCGCGACGAGCGCCGCGGCGCGGGCGAGGTCACCGCCCTGGTCGCGAGCCGGGATGGCGACGCCGAGGAGCAGGTCGCCGAGGCGGTCGACGTCCAGCGTGGGGTTTCGCTTGCGCAGCTCGTCGACCAGGCCGGCGACCAGCGACACCGGCTTCACGCCGCGCAGCGCTCCGTCGACCCGGCCACGTCCCCAGGGCGTGCGGACCGCGTCGAACAGAAAGGCCCCGCCCGTCACCGTGCCAGCCAAGCCCGCGATCCCACCTTGGTCAACCCACCTGCGCCGTCATGGTCACCCCGTATTCCAGCAGCCCACTTCGGGCGCACTGCGAGGTGTCCGGCGCGACGCCCAGCGGGCCGGTCGGTTGGCACCGCCCATCGGCCCGCACGTAGCCGGGGACGGCCGGAGGTCGGGCTCGTCAGTTGGACAGGTCGGCGGCGGCGACGGCGACGTCCTCCAGGAAGGCGATGGTGTGGGCGGCGGCGGAGCGCCAGCTTGTCTCGGTCAGCACCTGGTGGCCGCCGGGGACGGCGATGAGGTGGGAGCGCGACGCCGTACGGGTCGTCATCCGTACTCCCTGCAGCGGGCTGACCTCGTCGTCAACGCCGTGCACGAGCAGGATCGGCAGATCGGGCAGGGCACGCGGCGGCGGCTCGGACGGGATCTCGCCGGCGACCGGCCGGTAGAGCAGCGGCAGGCCGAGCAGCACGAGCGCGTCCGCGCGCAGCGCGGGCGACCCGGCGACCGCGAGCGCCCGCAGCGCGCCGGTGTCGGAGCCGATGAGCGCGAACGGCCGCCCCGGGACCCGGCACTCGCCGAGCGCGAGCGTGCTGTCCTCGCCGGGCCCGAGGTAGGTGACCTGGTAGCCGTCGAGCGCGAGGCGGAACGCCAGCGGCTCGAAGATCTCCGCGGACTCGCCGCGGCCCGGTAGCACGACGACGGCGCCGCGGGGCTCCCGCTCCGGCTCGGCGCTCGGCCAGAGCCGGGCGTCCCGGCCTGGCGCGTCGGCGCGCCCGATGCCCGGCCGCGGCACGCCTGCCCGTCCGGACGACTGCGGCGGCCGGGCCGTCGGCAGGGCCGGGATGAGCGTTGGGGTCATCGAACACTCCTGACTTCTGGCCGGCACCGTTGCCGGCCTCGTGGTGCGCGACCGGCGGTTGCCGGCCGTCCGTGCCCTGCCGGGGGGCCGGAGCAGGGCACCCACGGGATCCCACCGGATCGGCGACAGAGTCCCACCGACTGTGGTCAGGGTCCCTCCGGGACGGTGGAGTCGTCCCGGGAGGTCGGGCATCCGACAGCCCCGGCTGTCGGTCCTTCGGACGGTTTCGTCACGCGGGCGACGGCGGACAGTACCGCGCCTCGTCGAATCCGGACGCCACGGGGGCACGTGTTCACGGTGCGCTTCCGAAACCGGGCCGGTGCCACGGCGGAGTGACCGTGCGACGAACTCCGGACGAAGACGCCGGGCCCGGCGCACCGGGAGCCGGGTCAGCCGAACAGACCGTGGGCGATCGCCAGCCCGTATCGGCGGGCGCCTCCGGAGTACACCGTGCAGACGCCGCTGGACACGTCCGGATGCGGGCAGAGGTGCACACCGTCCGGCGCGCGCACGACGACCCGCCCGTCCGGGCCGCAGGGCTCCCCCGGGTCGCAGGGCAGGGTGGCGCTGAATCGGCCATGGTCGGACACAGCCTGGCCGGCCCGGATCACGCTCACATGCGGGGTGGCGGCGGCGATCCGCGCCCACACCTGGTCAAGCGGGGTGCGGCCGGTGGCGTCGACGTCCTCCCCGGCCCGCGGCGGCGCCTCGACGAGGCGCACCTCGACGCCGCCGGCGACGAGCTGGTCGACCATCGCGGTGACGTCCGCCCGGTAGCCGCCGAGGAAGTCCCGCCCACTCATGCACTCCGACCGGTTGCCGGAGAACGCGATCACCGCGACGGTCGGCTGGAAGTCCCGGATCGTCGTCGGGACGTCGCCGAGCCAGTTGCACGGCGCGGTGCCGCTCCACATCTTCATGAGGATCGCGTGCGCCCCGGCCTGGTCCGCCGCGGCGCGGAAGTCCTCCTGCGCCTCGACCATCAGCGAGTCGCCGTAGACGACGACGCGCGGGCTCTGCGGCAGGTAGCCACGCAGGACGATGGCCCCGGTCATCGTCGTGACGACCACCACGACCACCGCGACGGTCCGCCATGACCAGGACCAGGAACCCCGCCGGCGCCGAGACGGCTCGTCACCCGGCGGCCAGGACGCCGGCGACTGCGGCTCCCCCGGGTCCGAGCCGCCGTGTCGTCCCAACCGGCGACCGAGGGCGTCCGGTTCGGGGGAGCCGGCGAGGCCGGCGGCGGCCGCCCGGTCCGGCCCGCGCGCGTCGCGGGATGCCCCGGGTTCTGGCGTGCGCCGGGACCGCTCGGACTGCGCGGTGGACATGGCGCTCCTTGTCCGTAAGGACGTGCTTTGCCGTCTTCCTTAAGGACGCACGGGAAGCGAATCGCGTTGAGACAAATCGTGGCCAATTGATGCCACTTGGGGGCGCCAGAAGCCGCCATGCCGGATCGATCGGGCCGTGAGCCCCCCGATCGACGAACTAGCGGATCAAGAACTGAGCCGACGCTCGATCCACCGTCTCAAGAGTTGAAACCCTATCGAAGCGGAACGATCACACCGATCCGGGTACGCGTCGGTCGCCGACGTGCGTTCGCGACCTCGGGCGCAGGCCGACTCGGGCGCAGGCCGGCTACGGCGTCAGCCGGCCGAGGACGGGCGGGAGGGTGCCGGTGTGCAGCACCGTCAGCGAGCGGGTGGCTCGGGTCAGCGCGACGTAGAGGTCGGCGAGTCCGCGGGTCGGGCCCGCGAGCAGCTGCGCCGGCTCGACGAGCAGGACCGCGTCGAACTCCAGCCCCTTGCTGTCGGCGACAGTCAGCACCGCGACCCGCGCGTCCAGCACGTCCCCGCCGTCGCCGCCGCGCTGCCCCGACGCGGCGACGCCCAGCAGCTCGGGCGCGACCCGGCACAGCGCGGCGCGGACCGATTCGACCGTTCCCGGCGCGCCGATCACCGCGAGCCGGCCCTCGCCGATGATCCCGGCGGTCCGCACGGTCTCGGCGGCGACCGCGTCGGCGAGGTCGCCGGAGGTCGCCACCGGCACGTCCAGCGGCGGTTCGCCGGTCGAGCGCACAGACTCCGGCGCCGCGGTCGGCGACCCGCTCGCGGCGAGCACGTCGGCGGCCACGTCCATGATCTCCCGCGGGGTCCGGTAGTTCACCGTGAGGCGCTCGACCCGGAAGCGGTCGCCGACGTGCGGGGTGAGGATCTGCGCCCAGGCCGCCGGCGCGCCCGGACGGGCCGCCTGCGCGAGGTCGCCCACGAGGGTGGCGCTGCGTGCCGGGCAGCGACGCCACAGCAGCCGCCACAGCATCGGCGAGACCTCCTGCGCCTCGTCGACGATGAGATGGCCGAACGCCCACTCCCGGTCCGTCGCCCCCTGCTCGGCGGCGCTCGCGCGGCGGCGCGGGCCGCGCCACCGGTCGGCGACGAGGTCGGCGTCGAGCTCGCCGGCGAGGCCCAGCATCTCCAGCACGTCCTCGGCGTAGCGGCGTTCGGCCGCCCGTTCCCGGGCCGCGCGGGCCTCGGCCGCCTCGCGGCTGCCCTCGTCCGGGTCGCCGAGCAGCTCGGCCGCCTCGTCGAGCAGCGCCACGTCGGCGACCGTCCAGACCCGCTCGCTCCCCCGACCGCCGCGGCCCTCGCGGCGGCCGCCGGGCCCCCCCGCCGCGGAGCGGCCCGGACCGGGCGCGGCAGCCGTCGGCGCGGCGGCAGCCGGCGCGGCAGCGGCAGCCGAGGCGGGGCCGGCCGTGGCCATGGCCTCCGCCGTCTCGAGGGCGCTGAACAGGTCCTCCTGGCCCGCGCCGCTGGGCCGCGGGGTGGCGGCCCGCGCGGGGGTGGCAGCCACCCGCGGGCCGGCAGCCTGGCGGGCCACGGCAGCCGGCTGGGGGGCGCCAGCCGGGCGGGGGGCCGCACCCTGCAGCAGGTTGCGCTCGGCCGGCGTGAGCAGCCGTCCGGCCGAGCGGGCAAGCAGGTCGCGGTCGGTGTAGAGCCGTTCGAGCAGGACCGTCGGGGTGAGCCGGGGCCACAGGTCGTTGATCACCCGTCGTACCGCCGGATCCGCCCACAGTCCGTCGCGGACGTCGGCTCGTTCCTCGTCGTCCAGCAGGCCGCCGGCGATCTGCCGGACGACCTGGCCGGTCAGCTCGCCCAGCAACTCGCGGATGAAGACCTGGCGGGCGCCGTTGTGGGGGCGGCGGCTGCGGCGCGCGCGGGTCCTGGCCCGGGCGACGGTGTCCCGGTCGAGGCGCAGCGGGCGGTCGTCGTCGTGGACGATCTCGATCGTGCGCCGCGGCAGCCGCTGATGCTCGCGCACCGCGGCGGCGAGCAGGTCGGCCATCCGCGCGTCGCCCTTGAGCCCCGCCAGTGCCACCGGGTCGGTCTCGGTCGCCGCGACGCCGGGGAAGAGCCGGCCGGGAGTCGCGAACACCACCCCGGTCTCACCGAGCGAGGGCAGCACCTCGTCGATGTAGCGCAGGAAGACCGGGCTCGGGCCGACGACAAGCACACCGGAGCGCTCCAGCCGGGCGCGCTCCGCGTAGAGCAGATAGGCCGCGCGGTGCAGCGCGACGGCGGTCTTGCCGGTGCCCGGACCACCGTCGACGACCAGGACCGAGCGCGAGTCGGCCCGGATGATCCGGTCCTGCTCGGCCTGCAGGGTGGCGATGATGTCGCCCATCCGCCCGGTCCGTGGGGCCGACAGCGCTTCGAGCAGCATCGTGTCGCCGGTGGAGCTGCCCCCCTCGCCGACGACGCCGGTCCCGGCGGGCACGGCGGCCGCGGCGTCGATGGACAGCACGTCGTCGGCGACGCCGGTCACCTCACGGCCCTTGGTGCGCAGGTGGCGGCGGCGGGCCAGACCGCGCGGGTCGGCCAGCGTCGCCTGGTAGAAGGCGGTCGCGACGGGCGCGCGCCAGTCGACCAGGATCGGCTCCTGGTCGACGTCTGAGAGTCCGATCCGGCCGATGTAGGTGCGGGTGGCGTCGGTCCGGTCCATCGCGCCGAAGCACAGCCGTCCCTCGGCGGCCTCCAGCCGGGCCAGCCGTTCGGCGTGCGTCGCGGCGAACACGTCCCGCTCGACGACGGCCTGCGGGGTCCCGGTGCCGACGTCGAGCAGCACCTGCCGCAGCTGGGCGCTGGTCAGGTCGCGGACCTCGTCGAGGCGCGCGTAGAGCAGGTCGACGTAGGCCTGCTCGCGGACGAGCCGCGGGTCACGGGTCGAGGACACGGCGCTCCTCCACGAGACGTTTCGGTGGGTAATAGCCGGCGCCGTGGGCGCCCCGGAGCCCTGACCGGCCGGCGCGGCAAGCCACCCGACCGGCCGGCTTGGGAACCCATGCGCGGCCCCGACGCGTCCGTGCGGCCCGCGTCGGGCACGGCCGACGAACCGGGCGAGCAGGCCGCGGACCTGCCGCACCAACTCGACCCGATTCGACGGGAATTCCCGGGAGACCAGGCCCCGGCTACAACCAGAACCCAGAAGCCTAGCGGGCCACGGAATCTTCCCGGCGATCTGCCACACCCGACCGCCCGGCGCGACGCGGGCACAGCCCCGCGCTTCGAGCGCCTACGCGCCCGGCCGGCCGCCTCGTCGCCATGGCGTCGGACGGGACGGGCACCGCGCCCTCAGCGGTGCGCCGCGCCGTCGATGACCTGGTCGATGTCGTGTTCGAGCCGGCTGCGGATCAGCGCGGCGACCAGCAACGGGAAATCCTCCCGTTCGACCAGGTCGAGCAGCCGGCGCGGATCGCCCGGCAGGCCCAGCTCCCGGGCCGTCTGCCGGGCGCGGCTGTCGACGTAGGGGACGAGCTCGTCCCAGCCGGCCTGCGCCTCACGCAGGAAGATGTCGGCGCCCACCGGCCCGATGCCCTTGATCTGCGTGAGCAGGGCGTGCTCCCGGCCGGCGTGGTGGTCGGCCGCGTCCCGCACGCCGCGCACGTCGCCGTCATACGTGTCGAGCAGGTACTGGCAGGCGTCGGCGAGGATGCTGGCCGTGCTCTCGTCGTAGCGCGCGTACCCGTGCTGGTTGAGCACCCGCACGCGCCGCTTCCAGGTCGTGTCGGACAGCGCGACGGGGTTCGTCCAGCCCTCGGCGAACAGCGCGTTGGAGGCCTCCAGCGCCGCGGACGTCCGGATCCGCGCGCTGGCCAGCGTCGAGAAGACGAGTAGTCGGAACATCGCCTCGGCGGTGTCGGCGGCCACATCCGCGTCGATGTCCTCGGCGAAGGTGCGGCCGTGCCGGGACATCAGCTCGGCCACGACGGCCATCGGATCGGCTCCAGCCATTTCCACGGACTACCCACGGCCGCGCGCAGTCACTCAGGGCACGCCCTACGGTGGGCCGCAGAACGCACACTTGGGGCCCTCTGGGAGGATTCACCGGGACGATGGGCCCTACCGTGTCCGACGAAAGTCCGGACGGGTTCGGCCGCGCGAGAGGGTTGATCACAGATGGGACCCGCGTGCTGACTCCGCTAGGCCCGACGGACCGCACCGCCGTGGGCAGCTACCGGCTGCGAGGCCGACTCGGCTCCGGCGGGATGGGCACCGTCTTCCTCGCCGTGGATCCGGACGGCCACCCGGCCGCCGTGAAGGTCATCAGGTCCGACCTGCTCGACGAGTCGCAGTTCCGTGACCGCTTCCGCCGCGAGGTCACCGCCGCACGCCGGGTCCGCGGCAGCCGCGTCGCCAAGGTCCTCGACGCCGACCCGGACGCCGACGAGCCGTGGATGGCCACCGAGTACGTCGAGGGCGTCAACCTGCTCACCGCCGTCTCAAGGCACGGCCCGGTACGCGGCACCAACCTGACCGCGCTCGCCGCCGGCCTCGCCGAAGGCCTCGTCGCCGTGCACGCCGCCGGCGTCGTCCACCGCGACCTCAAGCCCGGCAACATCCTGCTCACCTGGGAAGGCCCGAAGATCATCGACTTCGGGCTCGCCCGGGCCGACGACCTGACGGGCAACACCACCGGCGGCAACGTCATCGGCACGGCCGCCTGGATGGGCCCCGAACAGCTCAACGGCGAACCGGCAACCACCGCGACCGACGTCTTCAACTGGGGCATGTGCGTGGCCTACGCCGCCCGCGGCCGCCACCCCTTCGAGGCCGACACGCCGGCCGCCACCGCGATGCGGATCCTGTCCACCGAGCCGAACCTCGACGGCGTGCCCGCCGAGCTGCTGCCGATCGTCACCGCCGCGCTCAGCCGCGACCCAGCCAGGCGGCCCGGCGCCGTCCGGCTGCTCGCCACGGTCACCGACCTGCAGCGGGCCAACCCGGCCGGCGCCGGCGACACCCGGCGGACGGACGGTGCTCGGGCTGGCGCGGGCGCCGCGGCGGCTGGCGGGCTGTTGGCGGGCGCGGCCGGCGGTGTGCTGGCGGGTACGGATACGGAGGCGGGGGGCGGCGGCGGTCCGGCGGGCTGGGCCGGTGCGGGCGGCGGAGCTGCCAAGCAGGACCGGGGCGACGCGGCGGGGGGCGCCGGGGTGGCCGGCGCGGCAAGGGCGGTCGGCGTCGCCGGAGCGGCGGGTGGCCCGAGTGCGGCCGAGTCGGCCGGCGCAGGCCGGACGGCGGTGGGCGGGGCCGGCCTGGCGGCGAGCGCCCGGTCAGACGCGCCGGCCGGGCGGCCCGGGCAGGCGGCTCCGGCCGGGGCTGCCGGAAACGGCGTGCCGGTCGCGCCGGTGGCGGCCGGCGCGCCGAGGAACGGCGAAGCGTCCGGAAACGGCGAAATGGCCGGAAACGGCGAAATGGCCGGGAACGGGGCCGCCACCAGGCTCGGCGTCGCGACCGCGGCGGGGAGCGGCGGGCTGGCCGGGTACAGCGCCGCGGCCCGCATCGGGGCGGCCGCAGGGACCGCGGCTGCCGGCGGCGGGTCCGGCGCGGCGGCGCCGGTCGCCGCGGCCGAGCGGACCGAGGCCGGCGGCCCACGGCCCGGCGGTCCACGGCCCGGCGGCGGGCGGGCGGACGGGACGCGCGGACGGCAGGATCTGATCATCCCGCTGGACGGCCCCGACGGCGGGGCCGGCGCGGCCGGCGGCCGGTCGCGACGCCGCCGGCGGGCGTTGGTTCCGATAGCGCTGCTGGCGGTCCTGCTGCTCGCGAGCGCGGTGCTGCTCGGCTTCCTGCTGCGCGGCTCCGGCCGGGACGATGCCGCCGGCGCCCGCCGAGACCCGAGCGCGGCCGGCGCCCTCGGCACGGCCGGGGCCGGGGCCGCGGGTGCCGGTCCCGCCGCCGGCGGCGGTTCCGCGCCCGGCGCGGGTGCCGGACCCGCAGCCGGGCCGGGGACACAGCCCGGCGGGGTACCCGGCACGCCGGGGGCCTCCGCAGGCCCGGGAGTTACCGGCTCCGCGGCTCCCGGCCTCGGAACGGCCGGGCCGGCCGACGGCCCGCCGCCGACGACGCTGCCGCGGGCCACGACCAACGGGCGCCCGCTTGACGAGGGGGCGGCGAGCCGGACGACTGTCGTCGGCGCCGACGGCGGGGCGGTGCCCGCCTATCGCGGCCCGTCGACCGGCGGCCTCTTCGGCGGGCAGCGCGGCAGCGTGCCCAGCGGGTCGCCCGTCGACGTCTACTGCGGGCTGTACACCCAGCAGGTAAACGCGCCCGACGGCGCGTCGCGGCTGTGGGTCTACACCGATTCGGGCTGGATCCCCGCCGGCTACATCCAGACAGGCAGCTCGGAGCCCGTCAGCCCGCCGGCATGCGTCGGGACGGTCAGCTCGCCGAAGCTGGGGTCGGCGACCCCACAGCCCGACACCGGACCGTTCCCACTCACCCAGGACGTCTCCGTGCTCGGGGTCGTCACACAGGCCGTCTCCACCCTGACGGGTGCATTGCTCGGCGAGGCGGATCCGATCGGCCGGCTGCTCAGCGGCGATCTGGTCGTGCTGCGCTGCCAGGCCCGCGCGGCGGACACCGGCGAGATCTGGGACCAGCTGAGCACCGGCGGCTGGATCCAGCACGCGTACGTCTACAGCGGCACGTCCAGCTCCCCGGCGCCAGCCTGCTGACGCCGTCGCGGCGGTCTGGGCAGGCCGCCGCATGATCGGTTCGTCGCCGAGTGGCGGTGTGCTTGGCCGTTTCGGACATGGGCCGGCGGCCTGCGCCCAAGGGCCGGTCGACCTGCCCGTCGCGGCGACTTCGGCCCTTGGTCGGGACGCCCCGCCGAGGTGGGGTAGAGGGCGGGAAGAAACCCCATCGTCGGCGAACCAGCGGGCTCGCCGTCGAGGACCAGCGGGATGAGGAGACGGACGATGGTCACACCGGGCACGACGATCTCGGTCGAGCAGGTGTCCGCGGCGGTCGAGGCCGCGGGCCTGGCCCCGTCCATCCACAACACCCAGCCCTGGCGGTGGCGGTTCCGCGTCGACACTCTCGAGCTGTTCGCCGACCTGTCCCGGGCCCTGCCCGTCGTCGACCCGGACCACCGACAGTTGCTCGTCAGCTGCGGCGCGGCGCTGCTGAACGGCTGGCTGTCGCTGCGCGCGGCGGGCGTGGACGTCGAGGTCGGCGAGTTCCCCGACGGCCCCGACCTCGCCACCGGACGGCTGGCCACCCTCACGATCATCGGGTATCGCCCGCCGACCGAGGACGAGACCCGGCTCGCCGCCGCGATCATCCGCCGGCACACCGACCGCCGCCCCTTCACCCCCGCGGCCCTGCCCGCCGACGAGATCCGGATGCTGCGCCGGGCGGCCGAGGCGGAGGGCTGCTGGCTCGCCCCGCTGACCGGCGAAGACGCCCGGCTGGAGCTGTCGGTGCTGCTTGCCCGGGCGGACTGGATCGAGCAGCACGACCCGAAGTACCAGGCGGAGCTCGCTTCCTGGATCCGCGACGACCCCGCGGCCGCGGACGGCATCCCCCGCCCGGCGGCGCTGTCGAGCGCTCAGCCGAGAACCGCCGAGTTCGCCGCGCGCGACTTCACCGGTGGCTCGGCGGGCGGCGCCGCCGGGACCGGCTTCGCCGGCGAGGGTGGCTCCGCCGCCGGGACCGGCTCGGCTCGCGGGGCCGGCTCGGATGGCGGAGCCGGCTCGGCTCGCGGAGCCGGCTCGGATGGCGGGGCCGATGGCGTTGGCGGGGGCGGCGCGGGGGGCGGCCAGGCGGCCAGCGCGGACGAGGCCGGGGCATGGATGCGGGCGGCGCGGGTCGAACATCCTGGGGTGCTGGTCCTCGGCACCGACGCCGACGGACCGGCGGACCGGCTACGCGCCGGCCGGGCGCTCGGCCGGGTGCTGCTGACCGCGACGGCGGAGGGCCTCGCGACCTCGCCGCTCGGCCAGGCCGTCGACATCGAGGCGACCCGCGTCCTAGTCCGCTCGGCGACCGGCGGCATGGGCCACACCCAGATGATCATGCGGGTGGGTTACCCCGACGCGTCCGCTCCCCTGCTGCCGCAGACCGCGCGCCGTCCCGTCACCGACGTTCTGGAGCACTTCCGGGACGACTGACTCCCAGCGGCTCCGAACAAGGCGCGACCTGCTTGGTGGCGCGACCTGCTTGGTGGATGGAGTGGGTCCGCAGGTCCGCGCGGCGCGAGCCCGGTAGCCGGAACACGCCCGCGGGCCGGTCAGCGCGGCCGACCGGGCTGGGCGGCCGACCGGGCTGGGCGGCCGACCGTGCTGGACGGCCGACCGTGCTGGACGGCCGACCGTGCTGGACGGCCGACCGTGCTGGACGGCCGACCGGGCTGGGCTGGGCGGGCGGGCTGGGCGGCCGGGCTGGGCGGCCGGCGAGTAATCGCCTGTGGGGCCCGAAAGGCCCAGCGCGTCCACGCAGGTGCTGCCCAGATCCGCTGACCCGCCGAGCCAAGCGGCCACACCACCGCTCCGCGGCCGGCGCGGGCCCCACCCGGACACCGGAATTGCTCGTCTGGAGCAGCCCCGCGAACGTCGGCTCGTCCACTTGATCGCTGCTTGCGCCCCCGGGTGATCCTGCTGGTCAATTCGGGTTGTGGCTATGGCGACGGCATCTTGATCTTTGTGGTGGAAGGTGAGGGATGCGGCCTGTCCCTTCCGTTGATCCTGGCCGTGTCCGGGAGGTGTGTGGTGTCGATGCGGCCGGAGCCGTGGCCGGAGGTGCCGGAGGCGACCGCGCGGGCAGCGCGAGTCGCGGCGCGTCGGGGTGCGTACCCGTTGGCGATGCGGGTGCGGGATGAGCTGGGAGAGCTGTTCGCGGACGCCGAGTTCGCCGAGGCGTTCGGGGCGCGGGGCCGGCCGGGCTGGTCGCCGGGGCGGCTGGCGCTGGTCACGGTGCTGCAGATGGCGGAGAACCTCTCGGACCGGGCGGCGGCGGCGCGGGTGCGGTTCGGGTTGGACTGGAAGTACGCGCTGGGCCTGGAGCTCGACGACGAGGGGTTCGACCCGTCGGTGCTGGTGGAGTTCCGGGACCGGCTGGTCGCGCACGGGCTCGAGGAGAAGGCGCTGGACCTGCTGCTGGACGCGCTGGCCGGGCGGGGCCTGGTCGGGGCGGGGGGCCGGGCGCGTACCGACTCGACGCATGTGCTGGCCGCGGTGCGTGGCCTCAACCGCACGGAGCTGGCCGGGGAATCGGTGCGGGCCGCTCTGGAGGCGCTGGCCGTGGCGGCGCCGGACTGGCTGGCCGGCGCGGTGGACGTGGCGGGCTGGGAGCGGCGCTACGCCCGCCGGGTCGACAGCTGGGCGATGCCGTCGTCGAAGTCCGCGCGGGCCGAACTCGCGCGGACGTACGGAAGGGACGGGGTCGCGCTGCTGACGGCGGTGTACGGGCCTGGCGCGCCGGGCTGGCTGGCCGAGTTGCCCGCCCTCGACGTGCTGCGCCAGGTCCTGGTGCAGCAGTACACCCGGACCGTGGGCGAGGACGGGCGGGAGGTGGTCAGGCGGCGGGAGGACAGCGATGGACTCCCGCCCGGCAGGACCCGGCTGACCTCCCCCCACGACCTCGACACCCGCAGCGGCGTCAAACACACCACCGTCTGGGAGGGCTACAAGGTCCACCTGACCGAGACCTGCCGGCCCGCCGGTGACGGCTCGGCCGCCCCGAACCTCATCACGAACGTGGCGACCACCGACGCGACCGTGTGCGACATCGACATGACCGAGCCCATCCACGGCCAGCTCGCCGCCCGCCGGCTGGCCCCCGACCGCCACTACGTCGACTCCGGTTACACGTCCCCCGACCAGATACTCGCTGCGCACCGCCGCGGGATCACCCTGGTCGGCCCCCTACTCGACGACAGTTCGGCCCAGGCCAGAGCCGGGGCGGGCTACGACCGCTCCCGGTTCACCATCGACTTCGACCGCCAGACAGCCACCTGCCCGCAGGAACAGACCAGTTCCTCGTGGAGCCCGGCCCTCACCAGAGGCCAGGACGTGATCGTGATCGGCTTTCCCACCCTCACCTGCCGGCCCTGCCACGCCCGTGACCAGTGCACCACCTCCCGAGGGGGCCGGCGCCTGACTATCCGGCCCCGCGAGATCTACCAGGCACAGCAGGCCGCCCGCGCCCTCCAAAGCGACCCGGCCTGGAAGACCGACTACGCCCTGCGCGCGGGAGTCGAGGGCACCATCCACCAGGCCACCGCCACGACCGGCCTGCGCCGCTCCCGATACCGCGGCCTCGCCAAGACCCATCTCCAACACGTCTACACCGCCATCGCCATCAATCTCCTCCGCCTCAACGACTACTGGAACGACCATCCACTCGAACGCACCCGCACGAGCCACTTCGCCCGACTAGCAGCCGCATCACCGAATTGACCAGCAGGATCCCGGGTGGTCGTGAATCGGCCTGGCGCGACCACCGCGGGGCACAAACGCCGATCATGCGGGCCGGACGGGCGGGGCCGACCTTGCCGGCGGCGGCGCTATCCGTGGTACCAGCCGGACCAGCGGGTCACTCTCACGACGATGGCCGGGCCCACGGGTGGACGATCGCGGTACTGGCCATAGCGCTGGGCCAACGCCTGGACGGCGGCGGCGTGCGCCGGGGCAGGCGGTTCGACGACGTGCGCGACTCCTTCGGCGCGCGCCCACCACAGCCCGCTCCAGTCGTCGTCGTACTCGTCGGCCAGCAGGCTTACGCGTCCATCGCGGGCGATGTCGTCCAGTCGGCGCAGCCGGGTAGTGCTCTTCGGCTTGTGGTCGACGGCGGTGACGACCGTCCCGAGGCCGCCCCCCAAGGCTCTGGCAACGCCCGCTGTCGCGCTGTCTTCCCTCGTGCTGACTTTGCTCGTGCTGTCCGCTTCCACGCTGTTGCTCCCGCGCGGTCCGTGCAGCACGGCGAATGTCACCGGGACGAGCCGGGGTGCGCCGCCGGGCGCGATCGTGGCCAGCCGGGCTACGCGGGCCGCGGCGAACCTCCTCCGCGCCTCGTCCTCGGAGAGGTTCACGTACCGCTCCCCATCGTCATGATGACTGGACCGGCGCCACTGTCGCATGAACCAGCGATGAAATCCGCTCAGGGCTCAAGGCTCACCGCCGCCCACTTCAACCAAAAGTTACCCGCCGGTATACTTACTACCCAGTATCAGCGGCTGCCAACGAGACGGGGCTGGGGGTTCGATCGAGATGAGCGGCTTCAGCCTCGACCTCTCCGACGACCAGCGCGAGCTGCGCGACTGGGTGCACGGCTTCGCGGCGGACGTGGTGCGGCCCGCTGCGTCCGAATGGGACGAGCGCGAAGAGACGCCCTGGCCCGTCATCCAGGAGGCCGCCAAGATCGGCCTCTATGGTTTCGAGTGGACGGCGACGATGTTCGCCGACGGGACGGGCCTGTCGCTGCCGCTGGCCTGTGAGGAGCTGTTCTGGGGCGACGCCGGAATCGGGCTGTCGCTGATGGGCACGGGCCTCGCCGCCGCCGGCATCTCGTCGGCCGGCACGCTCGACCAGCTGCTCGAATGGGCGCCACAGTGCTATGGCGACGCCGCCGACCCGAAGGTCGGAGCATTCTGCGTCTCGGAACCCGGCGCCGGCTCCGACGTCTCCTCGCTGCGCACCCGCGCCCGTTACGACGAGGCGAAGGACGAGTGGGTCCTCAATGGCCAAAAGGCCTGGATCACGAACGGCGGCATCGCCAACATCCACGTCGTCGTCGCCTCGGTGGAACCGGAGCTGAGATCCCGCGGCCAGGCCACGTTCGTCATCCCCGCGAACACCCCCGGCCTCGAGGCCAACAAGAAAATCAAGAAGCTCGGCCTGCGCGCCTCGCACACCGCCGACGTTTTCCTCGACGACGTGCGGGTCCCCGGCAGCTGCCTGCTCGGCGGCAAGGAGAAGCTCAACGCCCGCCTCGCCAAAGCCCGCGAGGGCACCAGCTCGAAGGGCCAGGCCGCGATGGCGACGTTCGAGCGCACCAGGCCCACCGTCGGCGCCCAGGCCATCGGCATCGCCCGCGCCGCCTACGAGTACGCGCTCGACTACGCAAAGACCCGCGAGGCGTTCGGCCGGCCCATCATCGAGAACCAGGCGATCGCGTTCGCCCTGGCCGACATGCGCATGGAGATCGACGCCGCCCGCCTGCTGATCTGGCGAGCCGCCTGGATGGGCAAGCAGGACAAGACGTTCACCGCCGGCGAGGGCTCGATGTCGAAGCTCAAGGCCGGCGAGGTGGCCGTGGCGGTCACCGAAAAGGCCGTCCAGATCCTCGGCGGCGCCGGCTACAGCCGCGACCACCCCGTCGAACGCATGTACCGCGACTCCAAGATCTACACCATCTTCGAAGGCACCAGCGAAATCCAGCGCCTCGTGATCGCCCGCGCCATCTCTGGCCTGCACATTCGCTGAGGAGCAGTTAGCGGGCGCTCACCGCCGCGGCGACCATTTCAAGATCGCGTGCACGTATTGTGCACAGCGGTTTTGCTCGGTCGTCGGCGATGGTCTGGCATCGAGCGCGGCCGCGGTTCGTGTGGTCAGCGTGCTCGACGAGCCGCCGGTGAATCGCCTCAGGGTCCGGCATGGGCATCCGACCCGGGTGCAGAATCGTCCCCGGCGGAAGGCCTGCGGTCGTGGTGGGTGAGAGGCCGGTCTTCGACGACCCCAGGCAAGATCTGCGCGGCGACGGACTCGCCGACCGGGAACGGCGCGCATCGCTGGCACGCGAACTTCATGCGGCGGTCGGGCCCGGTCACGTCCCTTATGGCCGACCCGTCGAGGTCATCGCGCAGCCGTGTGCCTCGGACGGCATCGTCGTCGAGCTGGCGCGCGGTGGCTGCGCTCGGCCGCTGCTGGTATCACGGCGGGGACTGGTGCTACGTCAACACCACCGCCGTCCGGGCCCTCCGCCACGCCCACGCTGCCGGGGCCGTCGGCAAGGACGCTGGCGAGCTCGCGTTCGACAATGCCGTCGCCGAAGGCATCACCGGCTGGGAACTCGAAGCGCTCGCCAGCCTGCTCGTCGTCGAGCGCGTTCAAATCGAACTTGACGCGGACCCCGCAGACCGGTGGTACGACAACGGCCGCCACCGTGTCATGGCCATGTTCGATGCCGGTGTACGCCAGACGATTCTGCTCCGCTGGGAACTCCTCGACCCGGCTTCCGGACGCCCACTGCGAGGCATGTAGCCCAACCGGTCACCTTTCCTCTGGTGTGACCGTCCTTAACGGCACCCCGGTATCCGCCGTCGACGCTGACCCGCCAGGCAATGATCGGGTAGCTGACGAGAGCGTCGCCCTCGCGGAACTCGGCCATCCATCCCCCGCCGGGCAGAACGTCGGTGAACCCGACCCTCTTGACCTCGGTCAGGCGCCCGGAGTCGGCGGCGAGGCGCAGCTTCCCGGTCTTCTCATCGACGACCAGGGCGTCTCCCTGGCCGTCCCAGCCCACGACGGTCATGCGGCGTTCGATCAGGCGCCCGGCCGCGTCGGCGCGGGAGCTCTCGTAGATCGCCACCCAGCCGGGCGGAGCGGGGATCATGTCTGCTCCGTCGTCGCGGTCTCGCGGCGCAGACGGGCCTGTTCGACGATCCTCTGCTGGATCTCCAGCGAGGGGACGCGCCCGCCTGTGTCGACAAGCTCGAAGCTGTGCCCCGCGGGGTGGCCCTCGGGCAGGGTGCACAGCGTTTCGCCGTCGCCAGCCTCGGCAGGGCACGGCGCCAGGAGCACCAGTTCCCTGTTCGCGCCCCAGCGCGGCCACCAGTCGTCATCACCGGAGGACTGGCCCAGCGAGTGATGGTGCCCAGGATGGCCGGCCTCCAGCTCGCAGGCCATCGCCGCCTGCAGCTCGAAGCCCAGTGGCTCCTCGAGCGCCGCTAGCTCGACCAGCTCGGTGTCGGTCAGGTCGGTCTCGTCCCCACAGACGGGACGTTCAGGGGTAGTCATGCTGTAACCGTAAGCAACGGCTCCGACAGTTCGCGGGCGACGAGTAGCCCCGGGAGGCAGGGCGGGGGTTGCCCGATGCCGCTGACCTGCAGGCCCGCGCTTTGACCGGCCAGCCGAGCGACACCGCGGCACTCGCCGAACTCCGCGACGCCCAGGCCCAGCACCACCAGGCCCACGCTGCGGCGGCCGCTACCGCGTACAGCCAGATCGTGCACACCACACCCCCGCCGGCCACGGGTCCGGCGTCGACGACCACGGCCCGGCCCCGGAAGCCACCCTCACCCGCACCTGCGGCCGCGCGACACAGGACCCGCTGAACAGGCCACCGAGCGCGCCGAGTCCAGATCATCGTCAACCACCGAACCGCCAGCCCGGCCCGGTTGGCCGGTTCCACGGAAGCGGGCAGCGCGCCGCCTCCCACAGCTGTCCTGGTCTCCGGCGTAGACCTAAACGCGCGCCGCGCCAGTAACAGACAGCGACATGCGCCACGAAATCCTCGCCGGGTCGCGCACGTGCTGTTTCCACCTGGCCCGGCATCCGACCGTGCTGGGGATCAATAACCACGTTAATGATCCGCGAACTAAGCAGGGAGAATAATCGAGGCAAGAGCCCGTGAAGTCGATGAGAGCCTGCCACCTTAAATAGGAAGTATGGTCGCAGACGGTCAACGATGGCCGCTACTCCCTGTAGTTTTGGTAGCCCATCGAAGGCTGCGCTCAGGCATCATCCCTGCAGCGGTGGGCCGTCAAGGGCCGAGCTAGTTCTGGCGGAAATTTTCCCGAAACGTGTACTGACCGTGGGGAGGTCGGCTAGGTTGGTTTCCGCTGCCGCAATCGTGTCACCCTTGGGCTGTGTCGGTGGCGCATTGCGCTGCGCTCTCTTGTTTCCTTATCTGTCATGAGGAGTTCAACGTGAGGTCGAGAAGGCTGCGCTTGATGGTTCCGGTGGCCGCGCTGATCGGTGCGCTGGCCATGGTCGGGCAGGCGAGTGCTGCTGGTACCACGACCGAGGCGAAGGGGGACCCCGTCGCTACCGCCACCGCGAAGCCGTCGAGCTACGTCCCGCCCAGCGGGATCGCTGTCGATCACTACACGCAGGGTCCGGGCGGCACGACCGTCACCACCACGGAGAACGGCGGCGGAGTCATCGCGCTGGGAGCGAGCCTCCCGTTCAACTACACCGTCAACTTCGACAGCAACCTGCGGGGCCGCGACATGAACGCGTCGTCCAACGGGACCTTCTGCAACGACTTCACGTCGGATTCGACCTCGGGTCCACAGGACCACATCAACATCCAGCTTCACAAGGACGTGACCCTCGGGAACGACGTCGACTACACGTCGGTCAGCTACCCGTTGAACGGCGTCCAGCATGGCTTCTGCTGGATCGGCGTCGGAAACAGCGGCACCTATTTCTTCACCTACAACAAGCCGCAGCCGTACGGTTTCACGACCACCGGGCACGGCACCGTCCACAACTAGTCACTCACGGTCGCCCCTGCTTTCGTCGCATCGGGTTATCCGCGCTAGTCAACGGATCGGCGGGGCGCGGTAACGTCCTGGACGCATCGAATGTCACGCGACACTGAGTAAAAGATTCTGGTATCCGGGTGCCGGGGTCGTGTCCTCCTGCCGGCAGGAGGACACGACCCCGGTGGCGCATGGGCTCGCGTAGCCCTCTCCGACGCTTCGCCCGGCCCAGCCCTCCGCCGGCGTGCAACCTTTCGAGGCTGCGGAGACTTGAGTGGGTGTGAGGACGATCGAGTGACGCGCGGACCTGACCCGGGTGACTTCCTGCGGCTGGTTGTCGAGGCCGGTCCGCGGTTGCACCGCACGGCGTTCCTGCTGACAGGGGACAGCGCCGCCGCGGAGGACCTGCTCCAGGACGCGCTGGTCACGGCGTACGTGCGGTGGTCGACCGTCCGTCTTGGTGACAACCCTGAGGGCTATGTCCGCACCGTGATGGTCAACGCCCGGCGGGGATGGTGGCGGCGGCTCGGCCGCCGCGAGGTCCTGACGGCCGAGCCGCCGCACCACTCCCTGCCTTCGGCCGAACCGCAGA
>Ga0207711_10000676_pt1 | contig 33882 bp, 27 predicted proteins | sample KBSS34metaG_FD_184401 | JGI IMG/M metagenome (GOLD analysis project Ga0207711, IMG submission 184401) | Switchgrass rhizosphere microbial communities from Kellogg Biological Station, Michigan, USA - KBS S3-4 metaG (SPAdes) (version 2) | ecosystem: Host-associated > Plants > Roots > Rhizosphere... | reverse complement strand
GCCAGCGCCGGGGTCTCGCCCTCGGGATCCCCCCATTGCACGACGTAGTTGTCCTGCACCCGTACGATCGCCAGCCCATCCCACCAGTGCGCCCCGGCGAGCGTCCGGATATTGGACACCCAGCCCTGCGAATAGGGCGGCGCGATCAACTGGACGACGATGCGTCGCGGGACGGCGGGAGGAGGCACGACAGGCGGCGCGATGGGCGGCTCGCCCTCGGCGTTTGCCGGCGCGGTATCGATTGCAGTCGGGAGCGGAGGCAGGTCCATCACCAGCAGGTCGGACGGCGCGATCGTCGTCCATTCGCCCTCTGCCGCCGCTGCGACAACAGAGGCCGGGGTAACCGCCGCCGGGCCACTTGTCCCAAGGTTGGTTGAGACCGTCTTGGCAGCGGCGCCAGCCTTTGTCGCAACGGACTGCGCGCGCCCAGGCGCGGCACCTGCAATGCCCAGCACCGCTGCCCCGACGAGCGCAAGAGAACGTGTCCCCCTCATCCTGTCGTGATGCCATGCTTGCATCGCTTGCGTAACCCCCCACCGCACGCTAGGGCGCCACCCCTGTCCAGTGCATGCGGAGCGGTGGCCGAGTGGTCGAAGGCGCTCGCCTGGAAAGTGAGTATACGCCAAAAGCGTATCGAGGGTTCGAATCCCTCCCGCTCCGCCATTCCGCCGGTCACCACCATTCGGTGGCGACCGAAAAATAGGCGAAAACCATTGAAAAACAGGTGCTTTCATCCGCTGGTGATCGGCCTCATTCGTCGGCGTTCGAAAACGCTTGTGGGACTGGCTGTGGGACTGGGGCGAGCGAAGAGGCTTCAAATCGGCGAGAGCTGATGCTAGATTCCTGCCCATGGGAAAGCTCAATGCGACCATCATCGGAGAACTGACCGAGCCGGGACGCTATCCCGACGGTGAGGGTCTCTATCTGAAAGTCTCGCCATCGGGCGGGAAGAGCTGGGTGTTGCGCATCCAGGTGAATGGCACGCGGCGCGATATCGGCCTCGGCGACGCACGTTATGTGCCGGTCAAAACGGCGCGACTGGAGGCCGCTGCAGCCAAGAAACTGGCCGCCGCTGGGGTTGATCCGCTCGAGGAGCGCCGCAAGGTCCAGCGGGTCGTGCTCACGTTCGAGCAGGCGGCCAAAAAGGCCCATGCCGAGAGGGTGAAGAGCTGGAAGAACGGCAAACACACAAAGCAGTGGATCAAGACACTTGAACTCTATGCCTATCCGAAGCTCGGCAAGGTGAAGGTCGACAAGATCGACGGCCCGTTGATTCGCGACGTGCTGGCGGAGATATGGCTCGAGATCCCCGAGACCGCCCGCCGGGTGCGCCAGCGGATCGGTACAGTGCTCGATTGGTGTTACGCTAACGGACTGCGCGACAGCGAAGCGCCGATGCGCTCGATCTCGAAGGGTCTGCCGAGACAGCCCAAGAAGAAGGGTCATTTCGCGGCGTTGCCCCATGCCGAGGTGGTAGACTTTCTTCAGCGTCTCCGGGGAAAGCCTGCCTGCGCCAGCACGCTTGCGCTGGAGGGGGCGATCCTGATGGCCGTTCGCTCCGGCGAGATTCGCGGCGCGGTCTGGTCAGAACTGAACGACGATCTCACCCTGTGGACCATCCCCGAAGACCGCATGAAGATGGGCATTGAGCATGTCGTACCACTTTCGCGGCAGGCGGCCGATCTGTTCCGTCGTGCGCGCGCGCTCCGGGTCGAGGACTGCGATCTCGTGTTTCCGGGCGCGGTGGAGAAGGCACAGCTCTCGGACATGGCGCTGCTCGAACTCGTTCGCGGGATGGCACCGGGCATCACCGTCCACGGATTTCGATCGACCTTCCGGGACTGGGTCGCCGAGGAGACCGATGTCGCTGATGCCGTGGCTGAGGCGTCGCTTGCCCACGCCGTCGAAGGCAAGACCAAGGCAGCCTATCTGCGTACCGATTTTTTCAAGAAGCGCCGGGATCTGATGCAGGCCTGGGCAAACTACTGCATCCCGCCCGTACGTTCCGTCGACCGACGCCCCGACGTGGCCGCGCTGAAGCGGCCTCGGAAGTCAGGCCTAGCGACCGTCGTTCCCACGGTCTCCGCCGAACGCGGAGCCACTGCCCGGTGAAATACGCCTACGAAGATCTTAGCGAGGATCAGTTCGAGAAGCTGGTCGTGCTGCTATGCCAGCGCTTACTCGGCATATCAGTCCAGGGCTTCGCCAAGGGGCCTGACGGCGGTCGCGACGCGAAGTTCAATGGCACTGCGGAATTGCACCCGAGCAAGGCAGCGCCGTGGGTCGGTACGGTCATCGTCCAGGCCAAGCATACCAACGGCTATAATCGCCATTTCGGCGAGGCCGACTTTTACAGCGCAACCGCCAAGGACACGGTGATCGGCAAGGAGGTCCCGCGGATCACCAAGCTACGGAAGGCGAAGCAGCTCGACCATTATATGTTGTTCGCCAACCGCCGCCTGGCCGGCAACGCCAACGAGATCATCGTCCAGCACATCGCGAAGACCTGCGACCTGCCTGCGGGGTCGATCTATCTGTGCGGCCTCGAGCAGCTTGAGCTCTATCTGAAGCTATTCTCAGACGTGCCGGCACTAGCGGACCTGGATCCAGTCGATTCACCCTTAATCGTCTCGCCAGATGAGCTCGCCGTCGTCGTGGAAGCGATCGCCAGCCATGAAGCTGACCTTTCGGCGGTGCTCGACAGCCCACCGAGCGACCGGACCTCATATGAGGAGAAGAATAAGCTCAACAGCATGTCGGCGGAATATGCGAAGGAGCTGCGGAAGCGCTATTTGAAAGATACGGCCCAGATCCGAACTTTCCTCGCAGCGCCGGAGAATCAGGAAATCCTGAAAGCGTACGAGGCGACGGCGGAGGAATTCCAACTTAAGATCGTGTCGAAGCGGAAGGATTTCCAAAATTTCGATGAAGTGATGGAATATTTGCTGGATCTGCTGTTCAAGCGCGACCCGATCCTGAATCAGCGTAAACACAAGCGGCTTACGCGCGCCGTTCTGTTCTACATGTACTGGAATTGCGATATCGGGGAGGTCGCGGATGCTGAAGCCTAGCAAACACGCGCATCCCGACCGGACGATCGTCAATGTCGCGTTGCTGCTGCTCGCGCGGCTACGATCGCAGCGGCTGTGCGACTACGCCGCATTGCTCGCCTACGCGAGGAAGGCTGTCACTGGCGGCGACGTGCTGTTCCTGCCGTCGCTCAATTTTCTCTTCCTGCTTGGGCTGATCGAATATCATCCCAAGACGGATTCTGTCGAATATGTCGGTCAGAATGAAGCCGTCTAAGCTCTATTCCAACAAGCCCGCGGCTTTCACCGCTGTGGAGTTTGAGCCCGAGCTCAACGTCGTCCTCGCAGAGATACGGCTGCCGGAAAACCGCGACCGTGACACCCATAACCTCGGCAAGACCACCCTCGGCCGACTCATCGACTTCGGATTTCTCGCCGGGCGCGACGCAAAGTTTTTCCTGTTCAAACACCTCGATCGTTTCGAGGAATTCGTGTTCTTCTTCGAGATCGAACTGCTCGATGGCGGCTACGTCACCGTCCGGCGCAGCGTTGCCGAGGCATCGAAGGTTTCGTTTAAAAAGCATGGCGCCCGACACCAAGATTTCACGACGCTTCCCGATATTGAATGGGACCATCTCGACGTACCGTTCGACCGTGCCAAGGAACTGCTCGACAGCCTGCTGGATTGGCGAGCGCTGAAGCCTTGGCACTATCGCAAGGGCCTTGGTTATTTCCTGCGCTCGCAAGCCGACTTCAGCGACGTCTTCCAGCTTCGCAAATTCCAAAACTCGCATGCCGACTGGAAGCCGTTCCTCGCGCACATCCTCGGGTTCGACGCCGACCTGATCGCGAAGCACTATGCCAAGGAAGATGCGCTCAAGGAGAAAGAGCAAAAAGTCACGACGATCCGTCAGGAATTGGGCGGGGAGATCGAGGATGCCGGCAAGGTCGACGGGCTGCTGCTGTTGAAGCGACAGGAGGTCGACAAGAAGCAGGCGCTGCTCGACGCATTCGATTTCCGGAATGAGGACAAGGTGGAAACGAAGCAGCTTGTCGACCAGGTCGATGAGCGGATCGCCGTGCTCAATCAGCGTCGCTACTCGCTCACCCAGAACCGCAAGAAGGTCATTACGTCTCTGGAAGAGGATCAGATCCTCTTCAACCCACAGGATGCTACCGAGCTCTTCCGCGAAGCCGGAGTCTTGTTCGCCGGGCAGATCAAACGTGATTTCCAGCAGCTTATCGCTTTCAACAAGGCGATCACCGACGAACGGCGCGGCTATCTTGCCGAGGAGCGCGCGGAGCTCGAAGCCGAGTTGAAGACCGTCAATGGGGAGCTCAATACGCTGGGCAAAAAGCGGTCGGAGATGCTCGCCTTCCTCAGCAGCACCGACTCGTTCGCGAAATATAAGAAGCTGTCGACCGAGTTGGTCACCCTCCGTGCAGACATCGAAGGCCTAGAGCGTCAGCGCGAGTTCGTTCATCGCCTTCAACAGCTCAGGACCGACATCCGCACCCTCGCCGAAGAAAAGACCCATCTCCAGTCGGCGATCGAAGCGGATGTCGAGGCCAAGAATGCCGACGGGCAGAGTCTTTTCTCGCGGATCCGGCTCTTTTTCAACGAGATCGTCGAGGAAGTGATCGATCAGAAGGCGCTTCTCAGTGTCGTCGTCAATCAGCTGGGTCACTTGGATTTTCGTGCCGAATTGCTCGACGATGCCGGCATTGCTACCAGCGCCGATCGCGGCTTCAGCTACAAGAAGCTGCTGTGCATCGCCTTCGATTTCGCAGTTCTGCGGGCTCATCTCGACGACGCATTCCCGCGCTTCGCCTTCCACGACGGCGTTTTCGAATCTCTCGATGATCGAAAGAAGGAAAACCTGCTGGCGGTGATTCGGCGCTATTCCGAACTTGGACTTCAATCGATCATCACGCTGATCGATTCTGACCTGCCGCCTCGCAGTGGGGAGGAGCCCGTCTTCGCCCCGGCGGAGGTCGTGTTGCGCCTCCATGACGAAGGCGACGGCGGTCGGCTATTCAAAATGAAGCCGTGGTGATTGGCCTCTTTGCAGCGATCGGCATATAGCCGCTCATCATGAACCTATTTCGCCTCGGGCGAGATGTGGCTTATTGTGATCCGCCGATGATGACTCTCCGGAGCCTTCGGCAACTTTTTTCTTCCCCGCTTCCCGTTTTTCTCTCCATCTCCGCAATAGGGAGAGAGAGGAGACGATCTGCGACATGTCGCATGAGGTTGAAACGCTATCGATCGAGGAGGTGGCCCGGCTGTTGAGCCGGCTGCGCCAAGCCGATCATCTGCGTCTCGCCGCACTCGCGCAAGCTTGGATCAGTGGTTGCCCGCGCCGCGAGGCGGCCGAACTCCTCAACGAAGCGCTCGCGCGCGTCCTGTCGGGCGCCCGCCCGTGGCCCGCCGACGTCCCGCTGCCCGCATTCCTGTCACAGGTGATGCGCAGCATCGCCAGTCAGTGGCGGCATGAAGACCACCGCGAACCGCTTCTCAATGATGCCGATGCCATGCGCGACGATAGCCTGACCACGATGAACCACGATCTTGCCGACCTGACCGAGCGAATGCGCAAGGCGCTCGATGATGATCCGGCCGGGCTCGGTATCTTCGAGCACATCCTTGCACAGACCAGTCGGAAGGATGTGCGCGCCGAACTCGGCATCAACGAAACCAAATACGACACGGCCCGACGCCGGATGATCCGCACCCTACAAGACCAATTCAGCCCTGGATGGACGCTATGACGACGCCCCGCGACCCCGACCAGCTTCTCGCCCTGATTGCCGAAGGCATTCTCGAGGCGAGCGATGACGAGATCGTGGCAACGGCCCAGGCGCACGGCGTCGATGTCACGGCGCTGGAGCATAAGGTCCGTGAGATCATCGCGACCCGCGTCGCTGCGGTGCACGCCTCCCCGCAACCCAACTTCGCGATAGGTGCCACCGTTGCGCTCCGTTCCGATCCCGGGCGGATCGGCGTGATTACGGGCATCGCGCCCAGCAATCGCGAAACCCGGCTCAGCGTCTTCATAGATGGTCGTTTGGAGACCTGGTATCTGAGCCAAGTCGTCGCAGCGGACCTGACGCCGGGAGCGGTGCACGCGACCCTTGATGAGTTCAGCGCCAGACTGACCGCGCTTCAGCTTGCCGAGCCGAGCATCGCCAACCTTTATTCGCTGCAGGCCGGGCGTATCGACTTCATCCCCTACCAGTTTCGGCCGGTGCTCAAGTTCGTGCGCGCCGATCGCCCGCGCATGCTTGTCGCCGACGAAGTTGGCGTCGGCAAGACGATCGAAGCCGGCCTGCTGCTACGAGAGCTGCAGGCGCGCCGTCCGCTGCGCTCCGTCTTAATCGTCTGCTCGAAAGCGCTCGTCGTCGAGGAGAAGTGGCATCGCGAGATGCGGCGCTTCGACGAGGAATTCGTGACTTTGGCCAGTGACGACCTGCGCTACTGTCTCGATCAGACCGATATCGAGGGCGAATGGCCCGACCGCTTCTCGCGCGCCATTCTGCCCTTTTCGCTGGTCAACGATAACCTGCTACAAGGCTTTGGCCAACGCGGCGGCGGTCGCGGTCCGGGTCTCAGCACTCTCGATACGCCGCCGCGTTTCGACCTGCTGATTGTCGACGAAGCGCATAATGCCCGCAACAGCGACACTAGCCTGCATCAAGGGCTGCGGCTGCTGGCCGACAATGCCGAAGCGGTAGTTCTGATCACAGCAACGCCGGTCCAGCTAGGCACCGGCGACCTCTTCTCCCTGCTCAATCTTCTTCGTCCCGATCTCGTCATCGACCGACCGACATTCGAGCGCATGGCCGAACCGAACGAGGCAATCAACGCGGCGATCGCGGCCATTCGCGGCGCGGTGGAAGGTTGGCAGGATGCGGCACGCGGTCATTTCCTGGAAGCCGCCGCGACCGACTGGGGCCGCGCCATGCTCGCGCCCTCGCCGGAATTCCGTAACCTGCTGGCCGCGACCGCGGCGGCCGAGACCGACGATGATCGCGTTCGATTGATCCGCCCGGCGGAAGGCCTGCACAGCTTTGCATCGATGATCAGCCGCACTCGCCGCCGCGACATCGGCAATTTCACGAGCCGCAAGGCGCGAACGATCGAGGTGCCCTTCACGCCCGAGCAACGCGCAATCCATGATGACCTTTTGTCCCTACAACGCGCCATCTACCTTCGGACGCATGGCGCGGGGCCGCTGGGTTTCCTGATGACCACCATCCGGCGCCAGGCCGCGAGCTCGCTCCACGGTCTCCTGCCGTTCCTGGAATCGATCCTGTCGCGTCGGCTGACTGACCTCGAAGTGGTCGAGATCGGCGGCGATCCACTTGAGACCGAGATTGCGGTCGACTCAATCCGAGCGGAGATCGCGGCAATCGTCGAGCGGGCGCGGGCGCTGCCGGCGGCCGATCCCAAGCTCGCGCGCCTGCTCGAGATCATCAGCCAGAAGGCCGAGATGCCCAATCGCCGGCTGCTGCTCTTCAGTTCGTTCCGGCACACTCTGGCCTATGTCGAGGCCGCGCTCCGCGCGAACGGCGTTCGTGTCGGGCTGATCCATGGCGGCGTCGCGGATGAGGATCGTCGCACCCTGCGCAAGGCGTTCGCGCTGCCGCCCGAGGATCCTCAAGCGATCGACGTGTTGCTGTCCTCGGAAGTCGGTTCGGAAGGTCTCGATTTCCAGTTCTGCGATGCGCTCGTTAATTACGACATCCCTTGGAACCCGATGCGCATCGAGCAGCGGATCGGCCGTATCGACCGCTATGGTCAGGCCAGTCAGACCGTCGCGATCTACAATTTCGTAACCCCCGGGACTGTCGACTTCGACATCTTCGACCGCTGCCTGCTGCGGATCGGTGTGTTCGAGCGCGCCATTGGCGGCGGCGAAGCGATCCTGGGCGAGATCGCCGGCGCGCTCCAGGCGGTCGCGGATGACTTCACGCTTACCGACGCGGAACGCGGCGCGCGACTTCAGCAGTTGGCCGACAACGAAATCCGCCAGGTCATCGAGGCCGATGCGCTTGAGGAACGCGAGGCCGAGCTGTTCGGCGTGCGCATCGAGCGGAATCGGATCGACGATGAAATCGCGCAGGCGTCGAGCCGATGGTTGGAGCCGAACGCGCTTGAGCGGCTGGTCGGCTTGCATCTCGAGCGGGAACTCGAAGTCGGTCGCAACCCAATCAGCGGCCAAGGGCCCGTCAAGAGCCTACGGCTGTCCGCGGACGCACGGCGACGGCTGGTTCCGGCACGCGGGCGGGGTACCCGCCTCAATCTCGCCGAGCGGGAATGGGAGAACTGGCTGCGCGGGGACCAGCAGACCTTGGCGCTGACGTTCGATCGGGACACCGCCAACGCCGATCGCGGCCTGGCCTTCATAACGCCGGTTCATCCACTGACCCAGGCGGCCGCCCGATCCTTTGCCCGCGACGAAGAGATCCAGGTCACCTTGAAGGTCAATGACCCGATGCTTCCGGTCGGCGATCATCCCTTCGCCATCTACCAGTGGCAGATGCGGGGCTTGCGCGAGGATGCCATGCTGGTGTCGGTCGTCGAAGATCCGATCGTCAGCGCGGCCTTCACGGACATCTTCGCCACGGCGCAGGACGCGAGCGATGTCGGCCTGCCTGGTGCTGCCGTGATCGAAGGGCTGGAAGGCTGGCACCATGAACTTTGGACCCGTCGTCGCGCCGCCCATATTGCGGAGGCTGGCGAGATCGCGCGCTTTCGCCGTGACAGCCTCGAAGCCAGCCACAACGCCCGGATCGGAATTCTGGAAGAGCAATTGCGCTCGGTCTCGGAGGATCGCATCCGCCGCATGCGCCTCGGCCAACTCGCGCGGGCCAGTGCCGATCACCGCGAAGCGCTCGACAATCTGGCCGCGGCCGAACGGCGCGCGGACATTCTTCCCCGCCGCGTCGCCGCGGGTATCCTTCGCGTGGAGCATTGATCATGGAGGCACCCTTCGACATCTGGCTCGACGCCCTTCGCGCCAAGCGACAGCGCTGGGTCGACGCCAGCCACGAAAATAATTTTGACCGGGGCATCTGGAACGCGACGGTCGAGAAATATGCCGATCCGAGCCATTTCATCTTCGAGCTGCTGCAAAACGCCGAAGACGCGGGCGCGAGCTGGGTGCGCTTCTCGCTCGATCCCGATCGCATCCATTTCGAGCATGACGGCCGGCCGTTCGATCGCGAAGATATCGAGGGCATCACCGGAATTGGCAATACGACGAAGCTCGACGACGGGCACAAGATCGGATGCTTCGGTATCGGCTTCAAATCCGTTTACGTGATCACCGAAAGGCCCGAGGTCCACTCGTATACCGAGGGCGTTCCGCTTGCCTTCGCGATCGAGAACCTCGTGGTGCCGCACCTTGTCGCATCCGAACATCGCAATCCCACGACCCGGATTGTTCTGCCGCTTAGGCCAGACAAGGCCGAAATCACGCTCAACCGCGCGCGCGACGGCTTGGCGTCTTCGGGACTGCGCTCGCTGCTGTTCCTCCAAAACATCAAGCGGCTGGAATGGGTCGACGGCGAGCGCGTCGGTCGGGCTGAGGTGAGCGACAATAGCGATGGCATCCGCTCGATCCGATCGGTGCTCCCCGACGGCTCGTCACACCGAGAACGCTTCCTCATTCTATCGCGATCCGTGGAGCAACACGAACAGCGCAAGCAATATGAGGTGAAGGCCGCGTTGCGCTTAAACGATGGCGGCGATCTCGTGCCGGAAGAGGCACCGACCAGGCTCATGGTCTTCTTCGAGACGCAGGAGATCACCGGGCTGCACTTCCTGATCCATGGCCCCTTCCAGCTCACCGACAACCGCGCCAACATCAAGCTCGACGACTCCTGGAATGCTGAACTGATCGAGACACTCGGCAGCCTCGTCGCTGACACGCTTCCCGAACTGCGCGACCGCGGGATGCTCAAGCGCGGGGTCATGGAGCTTCTGCCCAATGCCGGCGATGAGCTGCCCGCGGTTTTTGCGCCGATCCGCACGATCGTCGCCAAGCGATTCACTTCCGAACCCCTGATCCCGTCCCACGCCGGGCCGTTCGTCACCGCTGGCGATGCGATCCGTGGGCCGGCCGAGCTACGTGAGCTGCTCGGTGACGAGGGGCTGGCGCAATTCGGCGATCGGGCCGGGAAAAGCTGGGTTGTCACCGGTCTACGCAATAGCCGGACAGAATCCTTCCTCACCATGCTCAAGATCGAGGAATGGGGACATGCTGACTTCTTCAGCGTGTTTCAGCGTGCCTTCGGGCAAAACCATCTCTGGCACCAGTCCGAGGTCGACGCCCGCAAGCGTGCTCTTGCCTGGTTCGACGGCCTGAGCGACGATCACGCCCAGCGCTTCTATCTGGCACTTGATCCCGCGATGAAAACCCAGAAGCGAGGGGTGTCCGTGGCCAACCTCCGCTTCGTGCGCATCGAGCGCAGCCGGCGCTGCGCGCCTGGAATCGCCCTGTTTCCACCGGCGGACGCCGCGCTCGACCCTGAGGCCGGGCAGTGTGACCTCTATCTGGTCAAGAACACCGTCATCCGTGGTGGACGCGGGCGCGGGAAGGAAGTCGAAGCACTGCTGCGTCGCCTCGGGGTCAAGGACGTCGATGAAAAGGCCTATCTACAGGCGATCATCCGCACCCAATATGCCGGCGATGGGCCGCGTCCCAACCGCGAGCGGCACCTCCAGCATATGCGCAGGTTCATACGCTGGTGGAAGGACCACAACGATGTCAGCCTATTCGCTGACAAGGCGATCGTCCGAGCCGGGCCAAATGCCGATTATCACGACGCAAACACGGTCTATTTCGGCTCGCCATACCTCCAGTCCGCCCTGGACAAGGTCTATGACGGCAGCATCGAGGGGCGTGACCGCCTCGCGCTCTGGGATGGCTATGACAAGCTCAAGCGCAAGGACTTGATCGACTTCCTCACCGAATGCGGCGTCGAGGATGGGCTCTCGGTGGTCTACTTCACAATTCCCTACACCCATCCGAATTGGAGTGAATTGCACGGTGGCTTCGGCGCTACGCGGCATATGAGTTCGGGCACCAACATCGACCACGGTATTGAGGGAATCGACGCCCTTCTAGCCCGAGGCGATCCCGCAATCTCGCGTTTGATCTGGGACGCGGTCAAGCCGCACGGCGCCTCGGCAATGGCAGCCCGCTTTTCGCCAAATGCCTCTCGCGGCGCGAATACGGGTCCTTCCTCACTCGCGATCGCGCTTCGCGATGCCGCATGGATCCCCGCCAAGGACGGCACCGTGCGGCAGCCCCGCGCAATCACCGCCGCCGAGCTTGCGGCCGGTTTCAGCATCGGCGGCAACGAGCCCTGGCTGCACGCAATCGGTTTTGGCGAGGAGCAGCGCAAGCGCAGCGACCAGCATAAGGCGCGCCTCAAGGCGGGTGAACTGATCGGCCTCAATGCCGAGTTGGTCGAGAAGCTTGATGGCTTGCCGGCCGATGTGCTCGCGGCGCTGAACGAGGACATCGCGCGCAAGCTCGACGCCCACGCCTATGAACAGGTGGAATTCCCCGAGCGCGAAACGCGCGACCCCGACCGACGCGCCGCACGCCTGGCCGCGCGCGCCCAGCATGCGCCAGCTAAGACCTATGAAGTCCGGGAACGCAGCGTCCGCACGAGCAACAATGAGAGCCGGGCGACCGCGCGCAGCTATCTCGAAGACCATTACACGACGCCGCTTGGCGACATGATTTGCCAGGGGTGCCAGAAGAAAATGCCTTTCGCGCTGCCGGACGGATCGCCCTATTTCGAGGCCTCGGAACTGCTCGACGGCATGACGACCGAGCACGCCGAAACCCATCTTGCCATGTGCCCGACCTGTGCCGCGAAATGGCGCCACGCGAACCCGATGACCGACCCGGAACTCCGCAAATTGATCGCCGCGGCGACGTCGCCCGAGATAGATGTCACTTTAGCCGGCGAACCGGTGCGCCTTCGCTTCACGCAGGTTCATATCGATGACATCCGCACCGTTAGCGGGATTAAGAGTCCCGGTTGAGTCGGATCAGCCGCGAAGGCCAACGAAGGATATGCGCGGCCGCCCGCGCCTGCGTTTGGCCGACAATTCGGTAGATTTTCTGCTTTGGTGACGCTCGATCAATGCGTCGATGCTGCGCTTGGTTATCAGCGTCACTCGGCCAAGTTTCACCACATCGACCTCCCCATCCGCGATGAGTTCGTAAAGCTTGGTTCGACCAATGCCCAGCATCTCGGCCGCCATTGGCACTCGGACAGCGATTCGCTCTGAGGGGACCGTCCTTCCGGGCGGCGCCGACGATCCATCGGTCTTGGTCGGGCGGCTCATTTAACTGCAGAGCGCGCGCGCGCAAAACCACGATCGCTCTCCAGAAAGGCCGAAAGCATCGCCGGAATTAACTCCGACACCGGCTCCTTGACACCATACGCCGCCGCATACGCGGCGGCGTAATCTTGAAGGGCGGCCTGCAGATCGGGCGTCATCGTGATCGAAAGTTTCACCGGCGTCCGGTCGGGAAGCTTGCCAAGCTTGAGGTCGATCATGTCAATCCTCCTTCCCCGTAGGCGCAAATACGAGATCCTTGTGGACGACCAGCCGAACCGGCGCGCCCTGCCGGATAGTGATCGTCGGTTGAATGCTAAGGTTGCGCTGGGTGATCTGGTCGCCGGCGCGCGCCACATTGTCCTGCGTCGACATGCGCAGTGCCTGCACGAGGTCGCTTTGACCCGACAGCGCCAGCTCGGAACTGACTCCGAGCATCGTCGACAGCACGACGCCCTTGAGCAGCTGCCATGTGTGGAAGTCGACCTTATCCTGGAGACCCGCATAGCCCGACGGATCGGTCGCGGGCACGTTATCGATCCGGAGCGAACTTCCGTCGGGCATGATGATCCGCTGCCAGACGATCAGCGCCCGCTTCTGTCCGAACGCCACGACGCTATCATAGCTCCCGATTAACCGGGCGCCCTGCGGGATCAGGAGGAGTCGGCCGGTCGCGCTGTCATAGGTGTTTTCGGTAACTTGCGCGGTGACGAGGCCGGGCAGATCGGAGCGCAACCCGGTGATCAGGCTGGCCGAGATCACGCTCCCGGCCGAGAGCGTATAGGGTGACCGCAGCGCCGTCAGCATGTACGGATTCATGTCGCCCTGGCGGTCGAGAGTGGCGACGAACGCCTCCTTGCGCCCCTGCGCGTTGGGATCATTGGCTGGGTCGAGCGCCAGCTTGGCCTTGTCCGTCGCCGGCGTAGCTGCCGCCATGATCACAGGCGCAGCATCGGTCACGGCATTCGTCTGCCGGCCCGGCACCAGCACACCCGACTCGCGCGCGGCTTTCAGTTCGGCAAGCTGGCGCTCGCGCTCTGCCGCTTCTGCCTGCTGGAGCTGCTGGTCACCCGGGTTTACTCCTGTCGCCAATTGCTGCTGCCGTTCGAGGATCGGCTTGCCGAGGTCACCGGGCAATGGCGGACCGAGGCGTGGCACGTCGCCATAGGTGGCGGGAGCACCGTTGAGCGCGTCGCTGTTCGGCCGCGCATTCGGCTGTGACAGCTCTTCCTGTGTTGGCGCGCCGTGGAACAAACGCGGCTTCAGCGCCATCCACGTGACCGCGATGATGCTCACCGACAGACAAGCCGCCATCGCGATGATGACACCGCGCTTGAACCGGATCGCGCGAGGCGGACGGCTGCGGATTGCCAGCGTCTCGGGATCGAGCTTGGCAGGCTGGGCTGCGAGGGCCTCGCTCACGAGCCCCTCCGGCCGCCGACCAACTCGCCGGTCCGGCTGATCCGCACCACGTCCTGATGCTTGAGGCCGAGCCGCAATTCGGCGGCGTCGAACAGGCGGTCGACCACATAATAGCGGCCCTGGACGCGATAGTTGATGAGGCTGGCGGTCCCCTTGGCATCGACCAGGAACAGCGGCGGCGCCTCACCGACACCGAGCGATGCCGGAAACTCGATGAACGTCTGCCGCCCGTCGTCGAACGCGCGTAGCGGTCGCCATGCGGGCTCGTCGCCGGTGATCGCGTAGCCGAAGTGGAGCTGGTCGATCGACAGGCCCGACGCTACCGGCTGGGTAGCCCGTGCCTGCTCGGCGGCGGCCTTGAGCGCGATCAGCTGATCCGCGGGATAGGTCCAGGACAGCGCCGACATCGCGGTGTGCTCGGTGCTGGTGAGCGACAAGTGATACGTCCGTCTGTCGGTCGTCACGATCACGTTCGTGGCGAGCCCGCTGGTGAAGGGCTTCACCAAAATATGCGTGCGCTTCGTATCGCCGCTGCCGCTGCTGGTGTCGCCGATCACCCAGCGCACGGTGTCGCCGGCCGCGACCGCGCCGAGGGTCTCGCCCGGCTGCAGGGCAATGTCGGTGACCTGTCCGGGCGCGGTGAACACATGATAGATCGTGCCGTCGCTATAGGGATAGATCTGCACGGCGTTGAGATAGCCGCCGGTCGCGGGTTCGAGCGTCGCCGCACGATTGGCGGCCCTCACGCGAAGCTCGCCTGGGGACGGTGGCCGATAGGCATGGCGTACCGGTGGGCGCGGGACGGTTGGCGAAGCGGCGACGGGCGGCGCGACTACCGGCGGAGGAGCGCTCCCAGCCGTAACTCGCGGTACCGTGGGCATCGCTGATGCCGGCGCAGTGGCGGTCGGCAGCGTCTGAGCAAGTGCGGGCGCGGCTGCGGCAAGCGCCGTCGCCGCCAGCAAAGCAGGTTTCATGGCTGGATCTCCGTGTTGGTGGTTGGGGCGGCGAGGTTCGGATCGAGCGGCGAACCGGCCGGGATGTTTGAGGGGATTGCCGCGGGCGGCGGCTTCGGCGCGGCGGGTTCGAGCTCGCGGCTCCAGTCGATCGCGTCGACATAGATGCCGAGCGGGTTCCTGCGCAGAACGTCGGCGCTCGACGGGCGCACCGACACCACTGTCAGGATTGCGGTCCAGTGCGAGGTGCCCGAGAGCGCGCCGCGCTCATAGGCTGTCTCGACCCACTTCACTTGAAACGACTTGTCGGATGCGCGCACGACGCTCGTGACCTGCACCGACACGGTGCGTTCGCCGACGTGGCCGAACGGGTCGGCCGCGCGAGCATAGTCGCCGAGGAACACCGCGCCGCGCTTGGTGGTGAAGTCGTAGGCCGACAGCCAGTCCTGCCGCATCAGCACTGGATCGAGCGACACCGAGCGCACCTGGCGGATGAATTGCGACAGGAGCCAGGCGACCTGCGGATCGGTCGGCTGATAGTTCGCCTCGGCCGGCTTGACGGCACGCGCCTCACCGAGCCGATCCACCTCGACGACATAGGGGACGACCCGGCTCTGCAGCGATTGCCACAGCAGCCCGCCGGCGAGCGCGGTGGCCAGTCCGAGGCAGCCGAACGCCATCAGCCGCCAGTTCTTCGCCTGGACACGGGCCGAGCCAATCCGTTCGTCCCAGAGCTGGCCGGCGCGCTGATAAGGTGTTTCCGGTGGCGGCGTGCGTCCATAGCGCTGCACCGCTCGCTTGAAGAGCATGTCAGTCGTCCCTTTCCTTGATGTCGGGGGTGGCGCCGTGGCCGCCGCGGTCGCCTTGGCTGATCGCGTGCATGGTGGCCTGGCCGTGATGGCGGGTGGATGCTTGAGCCTTCATCGCGCGCGCCCATCCGGGGACGGATTGGTCGCCCGCTCCGGTGTTGGTCGCCGCTGCGGAAGCCGTGCGATTGGCGAGGGCATTGAACGCGGCCTGCCGGCCGGACTCGGCGGCTTCGCCGATGCCGAGCGCGGCGGACATGCGCGAGCGGGCAGCGCTGCCGGCGGCGCTCGCCACACCGGAGAGGCCCGCGCCCATGCTGGACGAGCCGGCGCCTTCCTGGCCAAGCGTGTAGGCGGTCGATGCCGCCGATCCCATCGCCGTCCCCGCCCGCACCGCGCCGAGCCCTGCGGCAGCAAGACCGCGTGCGGCTCCCACTGCCCCGGCACCGCCCAGATACATGATGCCGCCCGCGCCAAGCGCGGTGCCGAGCGCCGCGCCCGCGCCGAGCTGCGGCGCGCCGGCGACCAGACCCGAGGCGATCGAGGGCCCGAAGATGCCGAGGCCGAACAAGGCGAGGCTGGCGAGCACGAGGCTCATCGCCTTGCCGATGTCGGGTTCCGTCCCCTGCAGGGAGGCGGTGAACGGCTGGAAATAGTTGGAGCCGATGCCGACGATGACCGCGAGCACCATCACCTTGATGCCGGAACTGACGACATTGCCGAGCACGCGCTCGGCGAGGAAGCTGGTACGGTTCCACAGCGCGAACGGCACCAGGATGAAGCCGGCCAGGCAGGTCAGCTTGAACTCGAGGATGGTCACGAACATCTGCACGGCGAGGATGAAGAAGGCGAGGATCACGATCACCCACGCGATCAGCAGCACCGCGATCGTCAGGAAATTCTGGAAGAAAGTCGTGAAACCGAGATACTGGTTGACCTGCTGGAGCAGCGGCCAGGCGGCGGAGAAGCCGGTGCCGGCGAGACGTCCCGGCTTGAGCAGGTCGGACGCGGACAGCGTGCCGCCGCCTGCGGTGAGGCCGGCCTGCGCGAACGAATTGAAGATGATCGTCGAGAGCGAGGAGAAGCTGTTCAGGATGAACGCGAACGCGCCGATATAGAGAATCTTGCGGATGAGCCGGCCGAGCACATTGTCCTCGCCGCCCAGCGCCCAGAAAAGTCCCGCCAGTGTGATATCGAGCGCGATCAGCGTGCGGCTCAGGAAGCTGACGTCGGGCCCAAGCAGCCCGAACCCGCTATCGATGTAGCGGATGAAGGCCTGCATGAACTGATCGATGACGTTGAGATCGTTCAACTGCGCTGCTTCCTGATGAGAGGGATACCGCGGGGCCCGGCCGGGGGAGCTGAGCCGAGCCCCGCGGCGACGGCGGCAGTGAGGCGGATGCCGCCGCCGGTGCCGGCGTCGCCTATTGGGGGGTGTAGGCGTTGCCGGAGCCGAGGAACTTGGTGCTGGCACTCTGCGCGTCGGACTGCGCCTGCGTGCGCGTGGCATTCGCCAGCGCGTCGGCGCGATATTGCGCGGCCATCATGTGCTCGATCTGGAACTGCTGCTTGGCGACCAGTGCGAGAAGCTGGTTGGTCGTCTGCTGGACCTGCAGCGCACCCTGTGAACCCTGGCTCCGTGCGACGAGACTGTTCAGTGTGGCCTCGTCAGAGGCGATGTTCTCGACCACCTGTGCCTGCACCGTCATGGTCTGCTGGTAGGCGGACATCGAGGTTGCCAGCCGCGTCCTCGCATCGGCAACATGTTGGTTGTTCGTCAGCGCCGTGTTGAACGTCGTCGGATACAGCGCCTGATATTGCTGGTTGAGCCCGGCCACGTGGAACTGGATGTTCGACGCCTGTGCCATCAGCTGGTCGATCTTCTGGATCGTCTGCTGAAGCTGGGTCAGCTCGGGGAAGCTGACCGTCGTCAGGTTCTTCGCCTGATTCACGAGGCTCTGCGCCTGGTTCTGCAGCATCTGAATCTGGTTGTTGATCTGCTGAAGCGAACGCGCGGCGGTGAGCAAGTTCTGGGCGTAGTTCGACGGATCAAACACGGTCCATTGGGCGCGTGCCGGCTGGCTCGGCAGTGTGACGCTCATCACCAGAGCGCCGGCCGTGCTCAGGCCGAGCGCGGACGCGATCACAACTTTGCGCGACAAGATGCGCATTACAGGTCTCCTTGGGTTGAGGTTCGGGGAAAATCGGCGAGCAGGTCGGCAGCCCATTCGAGGCCGGCGGATTCGAGGAAGCGCCCCGCGAAGTCGGCGGGCCCGTCCTCGGCCAGGATCGCGTCGATGCGCTTCTGACTGGCGGGATCGGACGCACCGCACAGCGCGAGCGCGATCGGACCGAGCCCCAGCTCGAACAGCCGGTTGCCGCGCGCGGATTGCAGGTAATAATGGCGCTTTGGGGTAGCCCGGCTGATCAGCTCGATCTGGCGGTCGTTGAGGCCGAACCGCTCATAGGCGGCGCGCGATTGCGGCTCGATCGCGCGATCGTTCGGCAGCAGGATACGCTGAGGGCAGCTCTCGATGATCGCGGGCGCAATCGTGCTGTCGGCGATATCGGCCAACGACTGCGTCGCGAACACCACCGCGACGTTGCGCTTGCGCAGCACCTTCAGCCATTCGCGGATGCGCGCCGCGAACAGCGGGTGGTCGAGGAAGACCCAGGCTTCGTCGAGGATGAGCAAAGTCGGCCGCCCGGTGAAGCGGTCCTCGAGCCGGTGGAACAGATAGGTGAGCACGGGTGCGACGACGCCGGCCTGCCCCATCAGCGCTTCGGTCTCGAAGCATTGGACATCGGCGATGGCGAGGTCGTCCTCGGCCGCATCCAGCAGCCGGCCGAACCGCCCCTCCAGCGTGTAGGGCGACAGCGCCGAGCGCAGCGCAGTCGATTGCAACAGCAGCGAGAGGCCAGTGAGCGTGCGTTCCTCGACCGGAGCGGTGGCGAGACTGGTGAGCGCCGACCAGACGGCCTCCTTTACCTCCGGCGTCACCAGCACCTTTTCATGGGCGAGCAAGGCGCCGATCCATTCGGCCGCCCAGGCGCGTTCGTCGGCGCGATCGATGTGGCGCAGCGGCTGGAACGCGATTGCCCTGCCGCCTTCATCGCCGCCGAGCCCTAGCGCGTGATGCGCCCCGCCCATCGCCAGCACCGCAGCGCGGGCGGAGAAGCCTTTGTCGAAGATGTAGACCTGCGACTCGGGATAGCGGCGGAACTGCAAGGCGAGCAGCGCCAGCAGCACGGACTTGCCCGCGCCGGTTGGTCCGACGATGATCTCATGACCGACGTCGCCGACATGGGTCGACAGCCGGAATGGCGTCGTGCCGGCGGTCTGCGCGACAAGCAGCGGCGGTCCGTCTAGATGGGCGTTGCGCGTGGGACCGGCCCACACGCTCGACAGCGGCATGAGATGCGCGAGGTTGAGCGTGTGGACGATCGGCTGGCGGACGTTGGCATAGGCGTGACCGGGCAGCGACGACAGCCAGGCTTCGACCGCGTTCACGCCCTCCCGGATCGTGGTGAAGCCGAGCCCGCTGGTGATCCGCTCGACCTGCCGGATCTTGTCTTCGACGCGGAAGCGATCCTCGTCCGATACCGTGATGGTGGCGGTCAGATAGCCGAACGCGACATGATCGCCGCCAAGCGCCTGTAGGGCGAGATCGGCGTCGGCCACCTTGTTGTCGGCGTCGCTGTCGAGCAGCTGGACCGGCTGGTTGTAAATCACTTCGCGCAGCAACGCGGTGATCGACTTGCGCTTGTTGAACCATTGCCGCCTGAGCTTGGTCAGCAGCTTGGTCGCGTCCGTCTTGTCGAGCGCGATGAACCGTGTGGTCCAGCGATAGGGGAAAGCTGCCTCATTGAGCGCGTCGAGGATGCCGGGCCGGCTCATGTTGGGAAAGCCGGTGACGGTCAGCGTGCGCAGATGCCGCGCACCCAGCAACGGCTCCAGCCCGCCGACCAGGGGCGTGTCCGCCAGCAGGCCGTCGAGGTACATCGGCGTCTCGGGCACCGCTACGGGCACGCGTCGGTTCGAGATGCAGCCGTGCAGGTAGGTCAGCGTCTCGGCCGACGAGAGCGCCCGCACCTCGGGCATGAACGCCGCGAAGAGGTCGAGTGCGCGGTCCGTCTCGGCGATGAAATTGCCGAGCGCGCCGCGCCAGTCACGGCCAGCGCGCGCGGCCTCCGGCCGCTCTACCAGCGAACGCCCGGCTGCATCCGCGCCATCGGCGGCCGGAAGCCAGGTCAAGGTCAGATGATAGCGGCTCTCATAGTGCGCACCCTCGGCCTCGAACCGCGCACGACGCTCCTCGTCGACCAGCCACGACGCGGCGTCGGGGAAGCTGCTGTCCGGGTAGCCCAGCGCCTCACGGCGTTCGGCCTCGAAGAACAGCGCCCAACCAGTGCCGAAGCGCTTGAGCACATTGTTGGCGCGCGCACAGGCCGAGACCAGCTCGGCTTCGGTCGCGGACTCCAAGTCCGGGCCGCGGGACGCGAAGGTCCGCTGGAAGCCGCCGTCCTTGTTGAGGACTACGCCGTCCGCGACCAGCGCTGCCCAGGGCAGATGGTCGGCGAGACGGTCGGCACTGTGGCGGTATTCACGCAGGCTCAGCATGCGAGGTAGCTCCGCTGGCGGAGGTGGCGGACGAGGACCGGCGCGAAGACGGGATCGCGGCGCGCGGCGAACACGGCGATGCTGTGCCCGACCGCCCAGACGACGATGCCGGCGATCCACTGCTGGAGCCCGAGCCCGATCGCGGCGGCGAGCGTGCCGTTGACGATCGCCAGGCCACGTGGCGCGCCGCCGAGCAGGATTGGCGCTCCGAGGCTCCCGTGAATGGGAACCTCGAAGCCCTCGATATGACCGCCGGCGTGGTTGGTGGCGCTCACGCGATCAGCGCTCCGCCGCCGAACGAGAAGAAGGACAGGAAGAAGCTCGACGCGGCGAAGGCGATCGACAGGCCGAAGATGATCTGGATGAGCCGGCGGAAGCCACCGGCGGTCTCGCCAAACGCCAGCGTCAGCCCCGTCGTGATGATTATGATCACCGCGACGATCTTGGCGACCGGCCCCTGGACGGAATCGAGCACCTGCTGGAGCGGTTGTTCCCACGGCATACCGGTGCCGGAGGCGTGCGCCGTGCCGGCGAGCACTAGGCCGAGGCCGAACATCGCCCCTGCAATGAAGGTGCTCCGGCGATCGGGAATTCTGAGGGCAGTCATGATCAATCTCCTTGGCTGGGCGGTGCGAGAAGCTCGGTCAGCGCGTAGGCGCCGGTATCCGGGTCGAGCGCGCCGACCCGGGCGATGCTGGCGATCCGGCGCGAGGTGCCGCGGCCGGTGATAAAGGCGATGATGTCGATGGCCTCGGCGATCAGCCGGCGTGGCACGGTGACGACCGCTTCCTGCACCAGCTGCTCGATGCGATAGAGCGCAGCGACCGCGCTGTTGGCGTGGACGGTGGCGATCCCGCCCGGATGGCCCGTGTTCCACGCCTTGAGCATGTCGAGCGCCTCGGGACCGCGCACCTCGCCAACGATGATACGGTCGGGCCGCAGGCGCATGGTCGAGCGGACGAGATCGGTCATCGACACGACGCCGGGCCGCGTGCGCAACGCGACCGTGTCGGGCAGCGGGCATTGCAACTCGCGCGTGTCCTCGATCAGGATGACACGCGCATCGATCCAGGCCATTTCCGCGAGCAGCGCATTGGCGAGCGTCGTCTTGCCCGAACTGGTCCCGCCTGCGACCAGGATGTTGAGGCGCTTGGTGACCGCGGCGCGCAGTCTATCCGCAGCCGTCTCGGTCATGATGCCGTCTGCGATATAGTCGTCGAGCGTGTAGAGCCGTTCGGCCGGCTTGCGGATCGAGAAGCACGGCCCCGGCGCTACCGGCGGAAGCACGCCTTCGAAGCGCTCGCCGGCACGGCCCTCCGCATGGGGTGGCAGCTCCGCCGAAATAATCGGCCGGTCGCCATGGATTTCGGCGCGCGCGTGACTGGCGACGAGACGGATGATGCGCTCGACCTGGTCAGGTTCCATCCGGATGCCCGTGTCGACACGGCCTTCGCCCAGACGGTCGAGCCGAAGCGCGCCGTCTGGGTTGACCATGATCTCCTGGGTGCGGCTGTCGCGCATGGCCGCAGCGATGTCGGCGCCCAGCGCGGTAACCAGCATGCGGCGGCGCCGCTCGGCCGCAAGACTCGCGCTCATACGTCCTGCTCCGGAGTCGCCGCGAGCGTGCGCCGCCCGGTCGACACTTGCCGACCGACTTGCGTGACGAACGCCTCGAACCGCTTCGCGCCGAGCGCGCGGCCGGCATGGTCGTTCTCCGCCAGCGGCGTCTGAATCGCCAGTTCGAAGCGGATGAACAACGCGAGCGTTTCAAGGATGACATAGGCGTCGCGATCGACCCGGCCGATCGCCTGGGTCAGGCGGTCTAGCCGGATCCCGAAGCGGTCCTCCAGCTCGGACGCGCCACGGCGATTGAGCCAGGCGGTGACGGCGTCGACGAGGATCGCCGACTTGCTAGCGCCGGGCTTGGCAGCCAGTGCCTCGAGCCGATCCGAGAGCGGCTTGGGCAGGAACAACTGGTGGCGAACCTTCTCCACGGTCAGAACCCCAGCTGCAGGTCGTCGGATCGCGCCGACGCGGCATCGAGACCATAGACCGTGCGCGCGGCGCCGAGCGCCTGGACACGGTCCATCGCCCGGCGCTCTGCGACTTGGTCGCCGTCGTCCTCGCCGAGACCGAGCGGATCGACGATCTCGGGCTCTGCAGAAACCTGCGCCACGATCTCGTGGGCAGGGTTCCGCGCCTGCTCGAGGCCGCCCTTGTCGGGCTGATCGTCGGCATCGGCGACAGCGGCCAGCCGCACGTCCTGCCCGCGTACCCGGCCCGTCCAATCATCCGGGCGGATGGCGGGACGGTCCTGATAGCCGGCGCTGTCCAGTGCCGGCGCCGGCAGGACGCGCGCGGTGAACTGCCCGTCCTCGTAATAGCGCAGCTTCTTCGCCCGGATCGGCGGGTGTCCCGAGACCAGCACTAGCTCGTCGCTGGGCGCGAGCTGCATCACTTCACCGGGCGTCAGCAGCGCACGTGCGGTCTCCTGCCGGCTGACCATGACATGCGCGAGCCAGGGTGCGAGCCGGTGTCCGGCATAGTTGCGCATCGCGCGCTGCTCGGTCGCGGTGCCGAGCGCGTCGGAGATACGCTTGGCCGTCCGCTCGTCATTGGTCGCGAACGCGATCCTGACATGGCAATTGTCGAGGATGGCGTTGTGTTCGCCATAGGCCTTCTCGATCTGGTTGAGACTCTGCGCGATCAGGAAAGCGCGCACGCCATAGCCGGCAAGGAAGGCGAGGCTGGTCTCGAAGAAGTCCAGGCGACCGAGCGCCGGGAACTCGTCCAGCATCATCAGCAGGCGGTGCCGCTTTCCGGTCGGTGTCGCGTCCGGCCCGCCTGCGTGCAGCTTCTCGGTCAGTCGGCGGCCGATCTGGTTCAGGATGAGGCGGATCAGCGGCTTGGTCCGGCTGATGTCAGACGGCGGTACGACGAGGTAGAGTGAGACCGGGTGCGGCGCCTCGATGAGATCGGCGATGCGCCAGTCGCAGTGGGAGGTGACGGCGGCGACCGTGGGATCGCGGTAGAGCCCAAGGAACGACATCGCGGTCGACAGCACTCCCGACCGCTCGTTCTCGCTTTTGTTGAGCAGTTCGCGCGCTGCCGAGGCGACGACGGGATGGACGACTGGCGCCTCATCGCTGCCGAGATGGTTGGTGGTCATCATCCGGCGCAGCGTCGCCGCGAAAGAACGCTGCGGGTCGGACAGGAAGCTTGCGACGCGAGCGAGCGTCTTCTCCTCCTCAGCATAGAGCACGTGCAGGATGGCGCCGACCAGTAGTGAATGGCTGGTCTTATCCCAGTGGCTGCGCCGCTCGAGCGCCCCTTCCGGATCGACCAGTACGTCGGCGATGTTCTGGCAGTCGCGGACCTCGTCGGCGCCGCGTCGCACTTCGAGCAACGGGTTGTAGCGTGCCGATCGGGCGTCGGTCGGGTTGAACAGCAGGCAATGGGAGAACCGCGCGCGCCAACCGGCGGTCAGCTGCCAGTTCTCACCCTTGATGTCGTGGATGACGGCCGAGCCCGACCATCCGAGCAACGTCGGGACGACGAGACCCACACCCTTGCCGGAACGCGTCGGCGCGAACGCCATAACATGTTCGGGGCCGTCGTGCCGGAGATAGCGATCACCCAGCCGGCCGAGAAAGATGCCGGTCTCGTTGAAGAGGCCAGCGGCCCTCGCTTCGTGCAATGAAGCCCAATGCGCCGAACCATAGGTCGTGACGTTGCGGTGCTGCCGCGCGCGCCACAGCGAGCCGGCAACCGCCGCGGCGCACCCGGCGAATCCGCTGGCGCCGGCGATCGCGCCGGCGCGATCGAAGACATGCGGCGCGTAGGCATCAAAGTGGTACCACCAAAGGAACACCGCCCAGGGCCGGTAGACGGGAATTCCATCGATCAGCGCCCATGGCGCGCCGAGTTCGGGCTGGTATGCGAGCCGCGCAGCCGCCCATTGCGTCGCGAACCAAATGCCCGCGAGCACGATCGCGAACACGACAAGGATCTGTCCGATTAGCAGCTTGGTCGGGGTCATGCGAGCCTCCGCCCGCATTCGAGTCACTCACTCGCGGGCTGGCTCGAAAGTCGCCGAATACAGTTTATCGCGTCAGATACCTGACGGGGACACCAGGCACCTTCTTGGGGCCAGCGGCACTCACGCCCTCCGATCGCGGTTGCGCGTCCTCACCAGGAGAGAAGGCCTTCACTCGTCGAAACGCGCACGCCGACGACATCGCAAGGCCTGCTCATGGGTAGCAATCGTGCCCGAGCTTTAGCAGTGCGATCCTGAAGACCAGCGCAGAATTCTTGGGAATTGAGGCACGTTCCGGATCATCGCTGCCGACAGTGTGTTCACCATATGCCAGCGCGGCCGGCAGCGCGAACTCCCAAGTCTCGCCGACATGCATCATCGGTACGCCCTCCTGCCAGCCTTTGATCAGTCGATTTAACGGAAAGGTCGCGGCGTCGGGGCGGCCATAAGAGGTGTCGAAGAGTCGGCCGTCGATGAGGCGTCCCTCATATTGTATGGTAACGGTGCAACCGGGTGTGGGTTTCGCCGCCGATTGATGCCTTGATCCCGCGAGCCGATATTGGAGACCGCTCGGCAAGACGTGCCAACCGTGTCGGTGTGCATTCCAACCGAGCCAAGCTCTTTGCCCATCCTCCCAACGCGACTGCGGGTCTAATGGAGCTTTTCCGATGGGTTCTCGCGCAGCCGAACACCCAGCAAGTCCAGTCAAAACCATTAATCCGAAGGCACGAGTCAGACTCATTTCGCTTTGTCGGGGCGTAGAGCCCGCCATCGGGCGTACAAATCTTGCTTAGCAGGATCATCATCCTGGTGATCATTGAGCCAGAAGTCGAACCAATCAACGAGAAGCGTCTGAGCGGCGAATCGCTGCGATGGAAAGGTGAGATTATGCTGGCCTGTTCGCATATACTGGAGTTCGACTGTTTTTCCGGCCGCCCTCATCGGCGCGTATAATCCCCAAAGAAACAGAAGATGGAGTTGATCGCCGGCAGTGAATAAGGTTGCGGCCCGGATTCGATCGGCGCGAAATCCGGGCACGACCTTTATCCATTGTTGCAAGCCATCCTTGGTCGGAGGCATGCCTTGAGCCTCCAATTGGACGTAATCAGCGATTGTTGAAGGTCCGCCATAGTCAACGTAGGCGAGATAATCCCAATAGGAACCGGCATCCGTGTTACTGAATGCGGCCGCGGCAAAGCGATCAGCCGCGTCAGTGATAGTGCGCCCAACGTAAGGACCCGTCCGACTGAAGGCCGTGATTCCTACTCGTTTTGGATCGATGAAACCCCTCTGAATGAGGCTGTCGAGCGCGCTAAGATAAACATCCTCTGCGGCTTCTGTCTCCGTAGGCGTTGCAGTGATGTATGCGGGCTCGTCGACTTGAAGGACGATAATACCGCGCCCGACCAGCGCCCTTGCTGCTTGACCGGTTTCATAGCCTCCCGTTCGGATGAAGGATTCGGGGTCGAAACCGTGAGTCTGGATGACAAGAGGATATTTTCGACGAGGATCGAACCCCGGCGGCGTGAGGAGGCCTCCGATCTGCTTTCGGCCGAGCTTGTCCCGCCACTCCAACAACGTGGTCTTTCCGATGTCCACACCAGAAAAGGAAGAGTTTGGATTCAAGATGGCGGCTCGGCGTCCGACACAGTCTTTGGCGGCTAATATTGGCCAGCTATCTAGTGATTGCTCTACATAGAAATCCGGTTGTTGATCGCATGACTGCCGCGACACCCACGATCCGCCCTGGACTACATAGGATTCACCTGCGGCCATATGCCCATAATCGGTGCCCCGCTTGTATGTAAGTTTGATCGCCTTTCCGGACCAGGATGCGCCGATGAGGTGAGGATCGTCGCTCGTTCGCTGCTTTGCCGTCTCAAAGTGCTTCACGCACCGTGCGTGACCTCCGATGCTGACGGTCGTCACGAGGCATGGAATGAGATCGTCAACGGCATTCGGTGCAGTCGGGATGGGCAGATATGTCGACCCGAGTGCGATTGTCTTCCCATCAGGAGACCAAACCGACCGTTCGTAGGTAGAATTCCAGCCACGCCGGAAGTCAGCGATCGGTGCATCGAGTAGGGGCTTCTGCTCGCCCGAGAAGACATCAATGACTGTAAATTGTCGAGCCCTACTTCCCGCATCAGACCGACTTGCTGGTTTGCTGGCATTTTCGTCGTCCGCGTCTGCGACAAATGCCTTTTCCATCAGAGCGTAATTGCCGTTTCCCCGTGCGTAGCGTTCCCACGACCTTGGAATATGCTTTGCATAGTCTGTGACGACGATCTTCCGACCGTCAGGGGATACCGAAACGGCCGGAAAATCCGATAATCCTACCGATTGATAGGGTATGACCCTTTTCGTGCCGTTTGACTTGTCCACTACCGGAGCCGCATCGGTCCCGTCGCGAATTGTCCAGAGCTCAGCCTGCGGCGCTGCTTCTATTGCGTCACCGTATTTCGGATAGAGCAGATCGATCAGCGATTTGCCGGTGCCAATTTCGATATCCGGAATCGTTGGACCGACTGACTCTCTTAAGGTTGAGAGGTTCTGGGTCGGCGTAGCTAGATAGGCAATTGTCGGCCCGCCCCAATCAAGGCTTTGCACATCTTGGTTGGGCAATGATCGAACGACGATGCGGCGCGAAGGGAGATTGACCGTGCACAGGGCGTGGCCTCCGGCCTGGCCCATCGCTCGAAAGGCCAGAGACTGAGAGTCAGGCGACCAGCGCAACGTAGAAATGGCTCTTCCCATGTCCTCAAGTCCGCCACCACCCGTCTTGTCGGCGATAGTCACAATTTCGACCGGGACCGGCCGGACTGATCTACGCGGATGAGCAAGATAATTCCGAACGGACCCAACATCGACGATCCAAATGGTCGACTTGATCTCATCGGTGGCGATCACGCCTTTATGGGTCAGGAACGCGAACTTGCGGCCATCCGGCGACAACAAAAAATCATCGCCGATGAACCTTGGTGTCGATGAAAAAAGCGAAGTGAAATATGACGCTTCGACCGACTGCCTAACTGTCAATCCCTGCTGCGTCGCCACGCTGGGTGGTGGGGCAGCTCCAATAGCCGGCCACGCGGTGCAGACAGCTATTAGTGGGAGAACGCCGAATCTTCTCACCAGCGCACGGTCACGTCAGCGGAGATGAAGCGGCCAACCGGGCTAGCGTTGGTCGGATCAAAGCCAAGAGGCGCCAAAAGCCCGGTCGTGTTCGTCCCAAAGTCGACATGTGGGGGATCCGCGTTCAAGAGGTTCTGCACTGTAAGAGAGAGCAAAACTCCGTGGCGACCAGCAGGCTCGCCCAGCGCGTAGCTGGTAGTCAGCGTCAGCGGCGCCCAGGCAGAAATGCGAGGGTTCCCGGCTACTGTGTTATTGGTGGAGGGGCCTACGTAATCGACTGTCAGTCGGCCCTTCCAGCGACCCGCACTCGCTGCGACATAAGCCTGGCCCCGAAACCGCGGAGGATGAAAAAGTATGCCGACCTGCGTGATCGCCGGTGAGGAGGACAGGACCTTTTCCGTTGATGCAAGGATGTAGGAGCCCTGCGCTCCGAGCGAGATCGTGCCCCACGGCACTGGAGTTTCGATGCTCAATGAGCCGTCGATCCCGGAGACATGCGAAGTTGCGAGGTTTCTAACCCGATCGTCCAACAGCACGGTGACCACCTTGGCGAGCGAATTGGGATCAGACGGGTTGGCACTCGTCGTATTTACCACAGGCAGCGAATTGCCAGTTGCCGCCGCAATCTGCGCCGCGGTCGGATTGACGGTTATTATGTCGGCATAATCTTGGGGACTGAAAAATGCGACGCTGCCGTTGGTTGGATCCGGCGCGAGGATCCGGCCGTTGTACCTGACGTTGTAATAATCGATCCTTGCGCGCAGCCATGGCGTCTTCGCGGAACGCCACTCCAGGCCACCCGAAAAAGACTTTGCGCGCTCCGCTTTCAAGGATGCGTTACCGGTGCCGAAGGCCGCAAGTTCGATCGTTGAACCCGTGGGCGACCAGATATCGGGAAAGCCGAAAAGCGATGGCGGAAAAACATAGAAGTAATTGCGCGACACGGTCGGAACGGTCTGAATCAGGGGAGGTGCTCGAAATGACTCGGAGTACGAGCCGACGGCGCTTAGCCCCGAAAAGATCCCGAGAGTGGCGCCAAATTTGGGACTGAATTGGGCCCCGAAATCAGAATATTTGGTGTACCGGCCGGCGATATCGACATTTAGTTTTGTGAAAACTGCTTTCGTTTCGTCCTGAGGTATCAGGGGGACGTGAAGCTCGCCGAAGCCATAACCGATGGAGCGTGACGTGGACACCAAACTGGTCGACGGTGTCGTACCTTGGTTGACGACGTTCAGGTCCAACGATTCCCGAGAGTAGCCGCCGCCAACAGCAAACTTGATCGGCCCGGAAGGCAGAGTGAAGAGTACGCCGTCGAGCTGGGCGTCTGCGTCAAGATAGCTTGTTCGAGTTTGCGTGTTCTGAATGCTGGTATAGCCCGTGCCGAGGTCGGAGAAATCGTCATTGCCCTTGAACCGCGCGTACGAAATTGAGGCGGAAATGTTCAGGCGATCGGAGAGAGCGTGATGCACGCTTGCGTCACCGAAGAACTGTCGCTCGTGATTATTTGAATTCTGCGTTAGCGCATTGAACGGCTGAAAGCCCTGGTAGCTTGTCTTCCGGTCGCTGTATAACGCGTCGGCGGTGATTTGAGTTTGGGCGCCAATGTCCTGTTCACCCGAAAAGAGTAGGCTTTGTTTCTTGTCGGCAGGAACTAAGGTGAAGGGCGCCGCAGGCGCTGAGAATGAGCGCTGCGAGGCATCGATCGGTCGGCGGTCATAGAAGCTGTAGCCAAGCAGTGCTGATCCGGTGCTCCAAGTGGTGCCGGCGAGTTGATCTGCCCGAACCTCGCGCCCGCCTCCATCGTTTGACAAGCCGACCCCAAGATGGCTTTCGAAGCCGTCCATTCTTCGCCGCAGAATGAAGTTGGCGACTCCGCCAATAGCGTCCGCGCCGTAGATTGCAGATGCACCATCGAGGAGAACGTCGACCCGCTCAATCGCGCCAAGGGGAATAAGTGATAAGTCCGGAGAATAGAGATTGCCGGCGGGCGGCACGCGATGGCCGTTGAGTAAGACAAGCGTCGAGCCGACTCCTAACCCCCGCAAATCGACCCCTGTGCCAACCTCTTCGTTGGAGGGCGAGCCAGAGAAGCCAACGGGTGCCGTTGAGTTGAGTGTCGCGTGGTTCGCCGGCAGGCGAGAAAGGAAGTCTTCAACGGTCGTAGATCCTGACTGCTGAATAGAGTCTCGGCTGTAGTTTTCCAGGTGGGACGACTCTGGATTGAAGCCTCGGATGTTCGTTCCGGTCACTACGATTGTGTTGTTGGCTTCCCCCGATGAGGACGACGCTTCAGCGATGGCGGGCGCGTTTCCCACCTTGGCCACGGCGAACGCCCCAGAGGAATCCTTTTGCGCCTTGAAGCCCGTCCCGGCCAAGATGGCGTCGAGAGCTTCTTCGGCGGTGTGTGCGCCCCGAACGCCCGGTGACCGCTTCGAACCCACCTCGTCGCCGCGATAGATAACCTGGCGTCCTGTCTGCCGCGCGAACGCGTCGAGCGCGGCCCTCAGTGACCCGGGCGGAATGTTGAACTCGCGCGTCTGGGCTGCCGCCGGTGTGGCAAGCGCCACAAGGCAGGTGGTGGTTGCGAGCGCTGCTGCAAGTGTCCGGATCATAATGCCCCCTTCTTGGGGCATGTTCCTGGCCCCTCTGGGTGCGCGACAATCCGCCGACACCAAAGGGTAACATCTTCAATTCGAGATTCTGATGCGGTCACCGTCTTGCTCGGTCTTGAGGCCATACGCATCGTGCAGCAGCCGGGCGAACGCATCGACGTTCGACGCCTGGAATGTGCCGCCGATCGGTATGCTCGCCACCGTCGAATCAACTGTGAGCTGAGTTCGGTTGTAGCGGTTGAATTCGGCCGCGACGTCCGACAGCGGGATAAGGTTGAAGGTCAACATTCCATCGCGCCAGGCGACAGCGCCTTCGACTCTTTCCTCCGACTTGGGCGCGATCAGCGTCGAGCCGGCGCGCGCGATCGCGGTATCTCCAGCCGTAATGATGGCGGCGCTACTATTGCGCCCTTTACCGTCATCCACACGTACGCGTCCTTCGATCACGTTCACCGTCACGCGGTCATTATCGCGCCGCACCGAGAATTTGGTCCCGAGCACCGTGATGGTCCGGCTACCCGCATGCACGACGAAGGGCTCGCCATCGCGGTGCTTCACCTCGAAATAGGCTTCGCCGGAATCCAGCCATACGTCGCGGCTCTTCTCATCGACTGCGGTTCGCACGATGGATTCCGTGTTGAGCTCGATCTTGCTGCCGTCGGCAAGGGAGACGATCTTGTGTCCGCCGACCGGGGTGTCGAACCGCGCCTGCTGCACTTTGGGTTGTCCGGCGAACTGAGGCGCCAACGAATATCCGCCGACGCCGAGCGCCACGAGCAGGCTCGCGGCGATCGCCGTCGGCACCCACTTCGGAGCGCGATATTCGGCCTTGGCTTGCTCGCCCCAGCTACCGAGCGACCGCACGCGGTCGGCCTGTGCCCAACCATGCTCCGCTCGCAGCCACGCGGCCCGGTGCGCCATCGATTCCGCAAGCCACTGGTCGAGTTCGGACTGGTCGGACTCCGACCAGTTTGGCTCGTCGCGCCGAACCAGCCAGTCGAGCGCCTGGTCCTCGATCGCGTGGTGCCGGTTCATGGCTGCGCCTCTTCGGACGCCCGCCTGCCGAACTTCGGCCGCACGATCTTGCCGCTGCCGCCGATCATATGGTCGATCAGCGCCTTCATGCCATATTTAAGCTGCTGACGGACGGTCTCGGTCGAAACGCCCAGCGCATCCGCCGCCTCCTGCGTCGAGAGCCCGTCGATTTTGCGAAGCCGCATCACTTCGCGGCAGCGCGGGGGCAGCTTGTCGATCCCGGCCTTGGCGTGGCGGAGTTCGTCACGCGCGGTGAGCGCGCGCTCGGCCTCGAACATGTCGACGTCCATGATCTCGTGATCGAGGTCGGCGACGATCTCGAACGACACGATCTGGGCGCGCTTGGCCTGGTTGATCAGGTGATTGCGGGCGAGCGTGTACATATAGGCGCGTGTGTTCGCCGGCAGCTCACGCCGCGCGCCGATGAGCGCATGCTCATATATGTCCTGCCGCAGTTCGAACACGTCTTCCGCCACTCTCCAGTTCCGCCGCACATAGGCCGTCAATGCCCGTTCGAGAGGGAGCACCTCTCGTACGAACCAAGCATCGATTGCCTCGTCGTCGACCATGTTGTCCGTCGGAGCGGTCCTCGCGTCACACTTGTCCGAGGAGGGAAGACAAGCCCATCCCGGAAAAGGGTAACGCGATCCTGTGTCCGACGCTCGAATTTCTCCAGTGGAAACAGCCGTCGCGGTTCACGCACGTCGGCCGGTCCCGGATGCTAGACCGTCCCGGTCCGATTTCGGGTAACGCTCCGGACTCGACCGAAATGGATCGATCAAGATGTTACCCTTCTGCAGGGCTCCATTTGTCACAGTCGCGAGCGGGGCGGAATTACAACCACACCGGCAAAGGGGGACCCGGGTTCGCGGCTATGCCGCGGCAGGAGGTCAGCGAATGGCTGGAAAGACCCAGTCATCCGGCGATTTCGGCTTCGGCCTCGCGGACGACATATTGCGCACGGTGCGCGCAGCGACGGACTGGAAGGCGCTCCGGTCGATCACGCGTGATTTCAGCGACGAGATCCGCAGCCGGTACTTCGCGTTGGTCACCCACGAGGATCTGCGCGCACCACGGCCGGGCGCCGTGGACCTGCGCGACTATGCCGAGGGCGCCGAGCGACGGATCATCGCCGAAGGCCGCTACCGCCGCGATCCCGTCATGCGCGGCTGCCTGTTCGCAGACAGCGCCTTCCTTTGGTCGGAACTGCGCGACATCATCACGCTCGACCATCGCGATCGGATCGCGCTCGAGCTGGGACGCCGCGAGGGCCTCAACGAAGGCATCACCGTGCCCTGCGGCAAGCTCGGCTACAGCCTCGGGTCCTGCACCTTCGCCGGCTTCCGCTCGCCGCGCATGGCGGAATTGGCGCTGGCGCCCGCCCAAATGTTCGGCATCTTCGCCTTCCAGCGTGCCCGTCGGCTGGCGGGCCTGCACCTGCCCGGACCCTTGCCACGGCTTGCGGAGCGATACCGTGCATGTGTCGTGCTCGCCGGTCATGGCCTTCGCAACAAGCTCATCGCCCATCGGCTGGGGCTCAGCCTTGATACGGTCGAAAGCTATTTGCGCGATGCGCGCAAGCTGTTCGATGCCCGCGACCGCACCGAACTGATCGCGGCTTTGCTCCTCGCCGGCGAGATCACGCTCGACGAGTTGCGGCACGCCTGACCCGCCCGGAATTCCGGGCGCTGATCCTGACCATCCGAAGCTGCTTCCTTCCCGGCACCATCACCGGGAGCAAGCCATGATCCTTACCATCGACAATCATTCAGGGAACGCGCACGCGCTGGCGCTGGAGACGATGTTCGCCGACCGCAAGGCCCAGTTTGTCGACTTCTTCGAGTGGGACGTGCCCGTCGTCGACGGCCGGTTCGAGATGGACCAGTTCGATACCGCTGACGCCGTCTATCTCGTCGCGATCGACGATGCGGGCCGGCACGAGGCGTCTCTGCGCATGCTGCCGACCTGGCTGCCGCATCTGCTCGGCAACGTCTTTCCGCATCTCTGTGCCACCGGCGTCCCCGTCGGGCCGACGACGTGGGAGAGCACGCGGCTGTGCCTGCCTAGCCGCCACGGGGCGGGCCAGCGGCGGGTTCTTCGCAACGCGCTGATCTCGGCCATGGCCGACTTCGCGCTCGCGCGCGGCATCGAGCATATCACTGGGGTTATCCCCGAGGGATTCCGCCGCGACGTGCTGGCGATGGGCTGGCGCGCCGAACCGCTCGGCCCCGCCGCCCGGATCAAGGGCGGACCGATCGGCGCCTTCCGCATCGACGTGACGCCGGACGTTTGTGAGCGGCTTGCCTGGACCGGCACCTATACCGGCGTGCTGGAGCTCGCCGCATGAGGGCCGCAATCGATATCGCGGCCGGCGAGCTGGCCCAGGACGGCTATTGCATCCTGCGCCGGGCGCTCGATCCGTCGGTTCTGGAGGCGCTGGCCGACGATCTGGCGCCGAACTTCGCCGCGACGCCGATGTGCCGCGGCGTCTTTTACGGAAATCGCACCCGCCGCTTCGGCGCGCTGCTGCGACGGTCGCGCCATGCCGAAGCGCTGGTGCGCAATCCCGATGTCCTCACGCTTGCCGAACGCATGCTGCTGCCCTGGTGCGAGCGCATTGCGCTCAACCTCACCCAGGCCATCGAGATTCATCCCGGCGCGCCGGCGCAATTCCCGCACCGCGATCAGGACATGTGGGCGGGCCCCAAGGGCAGCCTCGAATATCTGGTCAACGTGATGTGGCCGATCGACCGGTTCACCGAGGAGAATGGCGGCACGCGGTTATGGCCCGGCAGCCATGCCGATCAGGATGCAGCCGACTTGCCCGAAGAGCAGGCGGTGGTGCCGGAGATCGCGCCCGGCG
>Ga0207711_10000673_pt1 | contig 33946 bp, 35 predicted proteins | sample KBSS34metaG_FD_184401 | JGI IMG/M metagenome (GOLD analysis project Ga0207711, IMG submission 184401) | Switchgrass rhizosphere microbial communities from Kellogg Biological Station, Michigan, USA - KBS S3-4 metaG (SPAdes) (version 2) | ecosystem: Host-associated > Plants > Roots > Rhizosphere... | reverse complement strand
AACCAGGTCAACAACGTCCTGGGCTTCCCCTTTATCTTCCGCGGCGCGCTCGACGTGCGCGCGACGGCGATCAACGAAGAGATGAAGATCGCCGCCGCCGAAGCGCTCGCCGAACTGGCGCGCGAGCCGGTGCCGGAAGAGGTCGCGGCGGCCTATGGCGGGCGCCATCACAGCTTCGGCCCCGAGTATATCATCCCGGCGCCGTTCGATCCGCGGTTGATGGAGGTCGTCGCATCGGCGGTGGCGGAAGCCGCTGTGCGCACTGGAGTCGCGCAGAAGCCAATCGAGAATCTCGACGCCTATCGGCAGCAATTGCGCGGCCGGCTCAACCCCACCGTCGCGGTGATGAGCCTCGCTTACGAAGGCGCGCGGCAAAACCCCAAGCGCGTGCTGTTCGCGGAGGGCGAGGAGCCCAACGTTCTGCGCGCCGCGATTGCGTTCAAGGAAGCCGGCTACGGCACGCCGGTGCTGGTCGGGCGCGAGGACGTCTACGACATGCTCAAGGAATTGGGCGTCGACAATCCGCGCGAATATGAGGTGCTCAACAGCCGCAACTCGCCGTTGGTCGGGCGCGCCGTCGACTACATCTACGCCAAGCATCAGCGCCACGGCATGCTCCGCCGCGAGATCGAGCGGATGGTCAATCAGGACCGCAATTACTTCACTGCCGCGATGCTCGCGCTGGGCGAGGCCGACGCGATGATCACAGGCTCGACCCGGCCGTTCAGCCAGTCGCTGAAACAGGTCCGCACGGTGATCGACGATGAGCCCGAAGCGACGCCGTTCGGAGTCAACGTCATCGTCGGCCGCGCGCATACCGTGCTGATCGCCGACACCGCGGTCACCGAGCGCCCGACGGCCGAGCAATATGCGGCGATCGCGATGCGCTCGTCGGCCTTCGCCCGGCGCATGGGGCTGGAACCGCGGGTCGCGTTCATCAGCTACACGACCTTCGGCAATCCGCCGGGCGTCCATATCGAAGAGTTGCGCGGCGCGGTCGAGATCCTCGACGGGTTCAAGGTCGACTTCGAATACGAAGGCGAAATGGCGCCCGACGTCGCGCTCAATTACGACGTCCAGCAGCGCTATTATCCGTTCGCGCGTCTCTCGGGTCCGGCCAACATCCTGGTCATGCCCGGGCTGCAATCGGCCAACATTTCGGCGAAATTGCTCAAGGAGCTGGGCGGGGAAAGCGTGCTCGGCCCATATCTCCTCGGACTGCAGCTGCCGGTGCAGATCGCGCCGATGACCGCGACCGCATCCGACCTTGTGATGCTCGCGGTGCTCGCCGCGGGTGACGCGCACGCCCGCCAAAAACGACGGGCGAAGCGCTAGATCCGTTCGACGCTGGAGACCGGATCGGCGTCGCGCAGCGCGGCGACGATCGCGTGCAAGTGCGCGAGGTCGTGGACCTCGATGTCGAGGTGAAAGGTCTGGAAGCTGCCGTCGCGGTGGACCAGCTGCAGGTTGATGATGTTGGCGTGCTTGGCGCCGAGGATGCTCGACATGGTGCCGAGCGCGCCGGGAATATCGCGCAGGATCACCACCAGCCGCGCCGCGCCGCCGTCCGAACCTTCGCCCCAGGCGAGGTCGAGCCAGTCGGCGTCGATCCCGCTCGCCAGCGTGTCGCAGCCGATGACGTGAACCTCGATCTCCTCATCCTCGCGGCGGAGGCCGACGATGCGGTCGCCGGGGATCGGGTGGCAGCAGGTCGCGAGATGGTAGGCGACGCCGGGCGTCAGGCCCTTGATCGAGATCGCCTGGCGCTGGCTGAGCGGGCGCGGCGAAACGTCGCCGCCGGCCGAGCCGGGCATCAGCGCCTCCATCAGCGCCTCGTCGCTGACGCGCTTGCGCGCGATCGCCATCATCAGTTCGTCGTTGCCCTCGATCTTGAGCTTCTTGAGCGCACGCTTGAGCGCGTCCTTGCCGAGTTCAGCGGGCAGCCGGGCGACGATTTCGTCGTAGATTTTGCGGCCGAGCTCGATGGTCTCCTCGCGTTCCTTGTGGCGGACGAAGCGGCGGACGCCGGCGCGCGCTTTGCCGGTCGCGACGAAGCGCAGCCAGGACGGTTGCGGGTGCTGCGCTTCGGAAGTCAGGATGTCGACCTGGTCGCCATTCTCGAGCATCGTCCGCAAGGGCACGACGCGGCCATTGACCTTGGCCCCGACGGTGCGGTCGCCAAGCCCGGTGTGGACCGCATAAGCGAAGTCGACCGGTGTCGCGCCCTTGGGCAGCTGGATCAGCTCGCCCTTGGGGGTGAAGGCGAAGATCCGGTCCTGGTACATCGCCATGCGGGTGTGCTCGAGCAACTCCTCGGCATTCTCGGCATGGTCGAGGATTTCGACCAAGTCGTCGATCCACGGGACGTGGATGTCGTCGGCTGGCTTGCCCTCCTTGTACGCCCAGTGCGCCGCGAGCCCGCGCTCGGCCTGCTCATGCATATCCTGGCTGCGGATCTGGATTTCGATCCGCATTTTGGAATCGTGGATGACCGACGTGTGGAGCGAGCGGTAGCCATTGCGCTTGGGGGTCGAGATGAAATCCTTGAACCGGCCCGGCACCATCGGCCAGCGGCGGTGGATCAGACCCAATGCCCGATACGCCTCGCCCAAATCCTTCACGATGACGCGAAAGGCCATCACGTCGGACAATTGCTCGAAGCTGATGTGCCGCTCGGCCATTTTCTTCCAGATCGAATAAGGATGTTTCTGGCGGCCCATGACCTCGGCTTCGAGGCCGTTGTCGGCGAGGTACAATTGCAGCCCGAGGCCGATCCGGCTGACGAGGTCGCCGCCCTGCTGGTGAAGTTGGTCGAGACGCCGGGTAATCGAGGCGTAGGCGTCGGGTTCGAGTTCCTTGAACGCGAGCGTCTGCATCTCGTTCATCATCTCGTACATCCCGATCCGCTCGGCGAGCGGAGCGTAGATATCCATGGTCTCGCGGGCGATGCGCCGGCGCTTGTCCTCCGACGGGATGTGATAGAGCGTGCGCATGTTGTGCAGCCGGTCAGCGAGCTTGACCAGCAGCACGCGAATATCGTCGCTCAGGGCGAGCAGGAATTTGCGCAGATTCTCGGCCGCGCGCTCGCTCTCGGACTGGGCTTCGATCTTCGACAGCTTGGTGACGCCGTCGACCAGCCGGGCCACGTCCTTGCCGAACAGCCGCTCGATTTCCTCCGGGGTCGCCAGCGTATCCTCGATGGTGTCGTGCAGGATCGCGGTGGCGATGGTCTGGTCGTCGAGCTTGAGATCGGTGAGAATGCCGGCGACTTCGATCGGATGGCTGAAATAGGGGTCGCCCGAGGCCCGCTTCTGCGTGCCGTGGGCCTTCATCGAGAAGACATAGGCGCGGTTGAGCAATCCCTCGTCCGCATCGGGATCGTAGGACCGGACTTTCTCGACCAGTTCATACTGCCTCAGCACGCCCTAAGATGGGGGGAGGCGGCGCTTGTGTGCAAGCGCGAAAGCGAAACCGGGGAAGATGGGGCCGCGGGCGGAGGGGAGTGGGACGTCCGCGGCCCCGGAAATCCGGATTATTGAGCCGCCAGCGCAGCGCCCGGCCGGGCCTTGGCGACCGTGTTGCACTTGTCGAGCTCAGCGGGGCTGAAAGTCCGGCCATCGACCGAAAAGCTCTCGATGCGTCCGGCGTGCTTGGCCAGCGACTGACACAGAATCGCCGGGCGACTGTCGGTGGTGGCGCCCTGGCAGGCCGCGGCGGCGCAATTCCAGACGATGTCGCGGGCAACGAACCGCTCGGTCGTCGGGACGACCGGCTTGGCGGCGTAACTTGCAGCAAACGCAGGAGCGCTGGCGAGCCCGGCGGCTGAAAGAATGAAAAGCGACCGAAGCATCAGATCCTCCTGTTCGTTGCAATTCAAAACGGAATAATTTGGCCCGTTGCAACTTGCAACTATTTTTTATGAGTGGCTTATGCTTTCATCCGAGTCGAGGAGAGGGAGGCGGTCGCGTTGTCGACAGACCGAGTCACGTCTGGAATTGATGCCTTCAGGGAAGCGGCGTTGCATTGCCCGCTCCCCCCGGCCGTCGAACTGATCGGTGAGAAGTGGGCGTTCCTGATCCTGCGCGGCGCGCTCAACGGCCTCCAGCATTTCGAAGAGTTCCATGCCGGGCTCAATATCGCGCGCAACATTCTGTCCGACCGGCTGGCGAAGATGGTGGCCGGCGGAATTCTCGAGCGGAACGCGGATCCCATCGACCGCCGCAAGGTCGTGTATTCGCTTACGGCGAAGGGTGAAGCCTTGCTTCCGGTTGTCCTCGCGCTCCGGCAATGGGGTCAGGAATGGGGCTATGGCGAGATGCAGGTCGTGCTCGCCGACCGGCGCGACGGCAAACCGGTGCGCAAGATCTGCGTGCAGGCCCATGATGGGCGCGAACTGGGCCTGGCCGACTTGACCTGGGTCAAGGCCGGCGAGGCGCCGATTCAGGAGGCCGCCGAGTAGCGGCCCCTAAGCTCGATTATTCGTAGTCGGCGCCCGACGGAGTCGGCCGCGGCGGGGCGGCGGCAGTCAGGCGCAGCGCTTCGGCTGCATCACTCAGCGACGCCAATTCTTCGGTCTCATCCTCTTCGTCAATGCGGACCTTCTGAAGGTTGTTGACGATCGCTTCCTCGAGGTGTGCGGGCTTGACCGTTGCCTCGGCGATCTCGCGCAGGGCGACGACCGGGTTCTTGTCGCGGTCGCGGTCGATGGTGAGGTCGGCCCCGCCCGAAACCTGGCGCGCGCGCTGGGCCGCGAACAGGACCAGGTCGAACCGGTTCGAAACCTTGTCTACGCAATCTTCAACAGTAACGCGCGCCATTGGTCGCCTCGCAAAAATTCAGGAATTCGGGATGGCTGCGACTTAGGGAGCCCCCGCCGCAAAGTCAATGAAATCGCGGCGGTCCGCGGCCTTGCGTTGCCGCCGTACGAAGGCCAGACGAGTGCATGGCCAAGCCCGTTACCGCCGATCGCGCACAACTGGTCGACGGCAACCGGCTGACGTTCCTGCCCGAGGGTGCGGAACGCCTCGAACGTTTGTTGGCGTTGATCGACGGGGCGCAGCAGTCGCTTCGGCTGCTCTATTACATCTACACCAACGATCGTTCGGGCGACCTCGTCCGAGCGGCGCTGTTCAAGGCGATGGACCGCGGCGTGAAAGTGTCGCTGCTGATCGACGGGTTCGGCAGCAGCCAAACCCCCGAAACCTATTTTCTCGAACTCCACGAGCGCGGCGCGACTTTTTGCCGGTTCAATCCCTCCTATGGCCGGCGCTATCTGTTGCGGAACCATCAGAAACTCGCGCTGGCCGACAGCGAGACCGACGACTGCCGAATCCTGATCGGCGGCTTCAATATCGAGGACAGCTATTTCGGCACGGTGGCCGAGGGCGCGTGGCGCGATGTCGGGCTGCTGGTCGAAGGGCCCGCCGCGGCGCGCGTCGCGCCCTATTACGATGCCCTGCTCAATTGGGCGCTCAAGCCGCGCTCCCGGCTCAAAGCGCTGCGCGCGGTAGTCCGCCGCTTCAGCGAGGACACAGGCAGGCTGCAATGGCTCTACGGCGGGCCGATGCAGCTGAAATCGCCATGGGGCCTGGCGACGTTGCGCGATCTCGCCGCCGCCCGCGACCTGGAAATGATCGTCGGTTATTTCGCGCCGATGAGCGGGATTCTAAAGCGGATCGGGGCGATTGCCGCGCGCGGCCGGGCACAGATCCTGATCCCGGCCAAATCCGACAATCGCGCGACCATCGACGCCGCGCGCAGCACCTACGCGCGGCTGCTCAAACGGCGCGTCGAGATTTTCGAATATGAAGCGACCAAGCTGCATTCGAAGGTCCTCGTGATGGACGATGTCGTGCACATCGGCTCGTCCAATTTCGACATTCGCAGCCTCTACCTCAACATGGAAATGATGCTGCGCGTCGACGATCCGGAATTCGCCCAGCTGATGCGCAATTATTTCGAGCACGAACTCGGCGGCAGCCTCGAAATCACGCCGACGGTCTACAAGGAACGGGCGACGTGGGTGCAGCGAATCCGCTGGCGGATCGCCTGGTTCCTCGTCACGTCGCTCGATTATACGGTCACTCGTCGCCTCGCGCGGCGCGCGCAATAAGGCGCTAGTTGCCGGAAGGTTCGCGCCACGCCCAGAACAGGGTCGCCGGGGGCACGTTGACCCATTCGAAGCCGCGCTCGATCCGTTCGAAGTGCGGCTCGATGAAGTCCTTCACTTTAGGGCTGAACTGATAGACCAAGAACGCGCCGCCGGGGCGAATGACCTTGGCGGTGGCCGCGGCAATCGCGTCGCCAACGCCGGACGGCAAGGTCGAGAAGGGCAGGCCTGAAACCACATAATCGGCCTGGCCGAGTCCATGGTCCGCGAGAATCTGTTCGACGTCCGCCGCCGACCCGGTCACCGCGATCAGCCGCGGGTCGTCGATCGACCGTGTAAGATATTTGGTGAAGTCGGGGTTGGTGTCGATCGTCACCAGCTTCGCATCGGGGCCGAGGAGATCGAGAATCGGGCGGGTGAAGGTGCCGACGCCGGGGCCGTATTCGACGAACAATTTGGTGTTTTCCCAATCGACCGGCCGCAACATCTTGTCGATCAGCACCCGGCTCGATGGAATGACCGAACCGACCATCACCGGGTTCTTGAAGAAACCGCGCAGGAATTGCCATTGCGGGCTCGGCGCGCGGCGATCGCGGCGGCGGGCAAGGCGGCGCGGACTTTTCAACGTCCGGGCGGAAGAGGTTGGCATGGGTGCTCCTGGGGGCCAGCGAAGTCAGCGAGTTGGCAAAAGCATCGCCGCTTGGCAAGTTTTGCCGTGCGAACAGCCTTCCGACCTTGCGGCCGAGACTGTGAAGCGCACCAAATGTGCGACGAAGGGACTTGCCGCTAGGGTTTGCCCCCGGTCTTTGACCGCAGCATGCCCGGAAGCACGAAGCCGATCCCGCCCATCGGCCGCACCGCGTCGCTCTTCAGTGTGTCCTGGATGCGTTCGTATTCCTCGAGCATTTCGGCGGTCACCGACGCCCGCGTCTCACCCAGCGCGGTCTCGAAGTCGGCCATGGTCACCGCCCCGGTGTCGAGCCCGCGGCGGAGCGCCGTCAGCCCGGCGCGGCGGACGAGGTCCTCGAGGTCGGCGCCGGTGAAGCGCTCGGCCCGGCGGGCAAGCGATTCGAGGTCCACGTCGGGCGCGAGCGGCATGCCTTCGGTGTGGATTGCGAGGATCCGGCGGCGGCCGGCGGTATCGGGAACGCCGACGTAAATCAGTTCGTCGAAGCGGCCGGGGCGGAGCAACGCCGGGTCGATCAGTGTCGGCCGGTTGGTCGCGCCGATCACAACCACGTTTTGGAGTTCCTCGAGCCCGTCCATCTCGGCGAGGATGGTGTTGACCACGCGTTCGGTTACTTGCGGCTCACCGAGCCCGCCGCCGCGCGCCGGTACCAGGCTGTCGAGCTCGTCGATGAAGATGATCGTCGGCGCGACCTGGCGGGCGCGGTTGAACAGGCGGGCGATCTGCTGCTCGCTCTCGCCATACCACTTGCTCAGCAGGTCGGAGGACTTGGTGGCAATGAAATTGGCTTCGCTTTCGCGCGCCGCGGCCTTGGCCAGCAAGGTCTTGCCGGTGCCCGGGGGGCCGTAAAGCAGGAAGCCCTTGGCCGGGCGGATGCCCAGCCGACGGAACGCGTCGGGGTGTTTGAGCGGCAGCTCGACGCCTTCGCGCAGCCGGTCGCGCGGCGCATCAAGACCGCCGATGTCGTCCCAGGTGATGGTCGGCGCTTCGACCATCACTTCGCGCATCGCCGACGGTTGGACCCGCTTCAGCGCATTGTCGAAGTCCTTGAGTTCGACCGACAAAGCGTCGAGGATTTCATTGGGGATCACGTCCTCGCCAAGGTTGAGCTTCGGCATGATCCGCCGCACCGCCTCCAGGGCGGCCTCGCGCGACAAAGCGGCGAGATCGGCACCGACAAATCCGTAGGTCCGCCGTGCCAGATCGTCGAGGTCGACATCGGGGGCGATCGGCATGCCGCGGGTGTGGATGCCGAGAATCTCGCGGCGGCCGGGCTGATCAGGCACACCGACGACGATCTCGCGGTCGAAGCGGCCGGGGCGGCGCAACGCCTCGTCGAGCGCTTCGGGCCGGTTGGTTGCGGCAATCACGACCGTATTTTGGCGCGCCTCGATTCCGTCGAGCAAAGTCAGCAGCTGGGCGACCAATCGCTTTTCGGCTTCGCCGGTCACCTGGCCGCGCTTGGGCGCGATCGAATCGATCTCGTCGATAAAGATGATCGACGGCGCGGCCTGCGCCGCCTGTTCGAAAATCTCGCGCAGCCGCCGCTCGCTCTCACCATAGGCTGAGCCCATGATTTCGGGGCCGGCGATCGAGAAGAATTTCGCCGCGCTTTCGTTGGCAACCGCGCGCGCCAGCAAGGTCTTGCCGGTACCGGGCGGGCCGTGGAGCAGCACGCCCTTGGGCGGATCCACGCCGAGACGCTGGAACAGCTCGGGGTGGCGTAGCGGCAGTTCGACCATTTCGCGCAGCGCGTCGATCGTACTCTTCATCCCGCCGAGGTCGTCATAGGTGACGTCGGCGCGCCGTTGCCCATCGGTCTCTGCGAACTCGGACAGCAATTCGACATCGGTCTTGGCGTCGATGTGGACGATGCCCTTGGGCGCGCTCGAGACGACGACCAGCTTGAGTTCCTGCAATGCGAATGCCGGGGCGTTGAGCATCTGTCGGATGTGCTCGGGCATGTCGGCGTTGACCCGCTGGTGGCCGGTGGTCGAGACGACATCACCCTCGACTACCGGGCGTCCAGCGAAGGTCCGCTTCAACGCCTCGGCCGAACCCTGCAGCCGGATGTTCGGCTGCGCGGGGGCGAACACGACGCGCGTCGCCGCTTTGGAAGCGGCCTTGTGGACTTCGACGAAATCGCCCGAGCCGACTCCGGCATTGGCGCGCTGGAGGCCATCGAGGCGGATGATGTCGATGCCTTCGTCCTCGCCGTACGGGCGGATCGCCCGCGCCGCCGTGGTGCGCTTGCCGACGATCTCGATGACGTCGCCTTCATTGAGGCCGAGCGCATCCATCAGCGTGTCGGGCAGGCGCGCAAAGCCGCGGCCGCTGTCGGCTGGTGGCAGGCTGGCCACTTGCACTTTGCGCGATGTGATGCGGTCGAGGGCGTCGGTCTCAGCCATGGTCTCTCCTAGGCAGAATGCTCATACCGCAGGCGTAACAGCTACACACGCCGCGGGTTCAATATTTGATCGCCCCGGCGATCCGCCGGACCACCGATCGCGGGGCGAAGCGGGTGCTGAACGCCCCAGCCTTGTTGGCGAAACCGGGCACCACGACCGCGCGGTTGCGGTCGAGCCCGTCGAGCCCAGCCTCGACCACCTCGGGCGATTCCATCGCCACCCGGTCGAACAGGCCGTTGCCGCCGAATCCGGCGACTTCGCCAAATTCGGTGCGGGTCGGTCCGGGACACAAAGCGGATACGTGCACGCCGTGCGGCTTCAATTCCTCATGCAGCGCCTCGGTCAGCGACAGGACATAAGCCTTGGTCGCGAAATAAACCGCCATGTTGGGCCCGGGCTGGAACGCGGCGGTCGAGGCGACGTTGAGGATCCCGCCCGACTTGCGCTTGACCATCGCCGGCGCGACCGCGCGGCAGAGGTCGGTCAGCGTGCCCACGTTGAGGTCGATCATCTGCCGCTCGCGCTGGGCATCGAGTTCGGCGAAGCGGCCAATCAGCCCGAACCCGGCATTGTTGACGAGGATTTCGACCTGCTCGCTGGCGGTCGCGAGGTCGGCGAGCAGCTTCGCCGCCGAACCGCTCTTCGACAGATCGATCGCAATCGCGCGGGCATTGCCAAGCTCCTTGGCGAGTGCGTCGAGCCGGTCCTTGCGCCGCGCCACCAGCACCAGGCGGTGGCCACGCTTCGACAACTGGCGAGCGAACTCCACGCCAAGCCCGGCCGACGCGCCGGTGATCAGCGCGACCTTCTTCACGAAACCTTGGCGCTGACGATCTTGCCCGGCTCGCGCGGTGGCTCGCCGACGGGCAAAGCGTCGACATATTCCATCCCGCTCTCGACCTCGCCCCACACGGTATATTGCCCGTCGAGGAAGGTCGCGTCGTCGAACACGATGAAGAACTGACTATTGGCCGAATGCGGATCGGACGTGCGGGCCATCGATACCGCGCCGCGTCCATGCGGAACGTCGGAAAATTCTGCCTTCAAGTTGGGAAGATGCGATCCGCTCGTTCCCGTTCCGGTCGGGTCTCCGCCCTGGGCCATGAAGCCGGGGATCACGCGGTGAAACACCACGCCGTCGTAAAAGCCGGCATTGGCGAGTTCGGTAATGCGCTCGACGTGACCCGGAGCAACGTCCGGACGGAGCTTGATGACGACGTCGCCGCCGGTGGAAAGGGTCAGGGTCAGGCGATCGGCCATTTGAATAAAGCTCCGTTCGTGTTCGTCGCGAAGGAGCGCATTTAGGTAGCCGCGCCCGCTTGCGCCAGAGCGGCCGCGTCCATAGGAGAGCCGCACACCGGATCGAAGAAGGGGAGCCAAGTGAGCGAGAGCGAGCACATCGCCGCCGCGCCCCATGCGGATTCGGGCGGCTCCGATAATTCGGTCATGGACGAAGAAACCCGGCTGCGGCCGGAATTCATCGACAAGGTGCTCGATGCGGTCGAGGCCGGCGACGACGAAACTGCGCGCAAGCTGGTCGAGCCGCTCCATCCGGCCGACGTCGCCGATTTGATCGAAGTCGCGCGCGCCGATGAGCGCGAGGGCCTGGTCAAGGCGCTCGCCGGGATCGTCAGCCCGGACGTGCTCGCCGAAATGAACGACTGGGTCCGCGAGGACCTGCTCGACGAAATGGAGCCGCAGCAGGTCGCCGATATCGCCGGCCAGCTCGAAACCGACGACGCGGTCGCGCTGATTGAGGACCTCGACCGGGACGAGCAGCAAGCGGTGCTGCAGCGGATGGAGCCGGACGACCGCGCCGCGGTCGAACAGGCGCTGAGCTTCCCGGAGGAATCGGCCGGCCGCCTGATGCAGCGCGATCTGTGCGCGGTGCCCGATCATTGGAAGGTCGGGCAGGTGATCGATTATCTGCGTTCGACCAGCGATTTGCCGACCGATTTCTGGGAAGTGTTCGTGGTCAGTCCCGATCACCACCCGGTCGGGACCTGCAAGCTGTCGACGATCCTGCGGACGCCGCGCACGGTCCTGGTCAAGGACATCATGCACCGCGAGCAGACGTTGATCCCGGTCGACATGGACCAGGAAGACGTCGCGCTGCGCTTCCAGAAATATGCGTTGGTCTCGGCCGCGGTGACCGACGCTTCCGGCCGCCTGGTCGGGATGATCACGGTCGACGACGTGGTCCACATCATCCAGCAGGAAGCGGGCGAGGACATCACCTTGCTGTCCGGCGCCGGCGAAGGCGACATCAACGAGCCGATCCGGATGACGGTGCGGACGCGCGTCGTGTGGCTGGTGATCAACCTTGGCGCGACCATTTGCTCGGCCTCGGTGGTGGGCGCGTTCCAGGGGGAAATCCGCCGCTACGCCATCCTCGCGGCGCTGATGCCGATCGTCTCCGCCCTGGGCGGCAACGCAGGCACCCAGACGCTGGCGGTGGTCGTCCGCGCGCTGGCCACCAATCAGCTGACCAGCGCCAACACCGTGTGGATGCTGTTTCGCGAATTTCGCATCGCGATTGCCAACGGCATCGCGCTCGGGATTGTCGGTGCCTTGGGCACTTACGTAGTCCTGGGCGACCCCCAGCTTTCGCTGGTGTTCGCGATGGCGCTGGTCATCAACAGCCTGGTCGCGGGACTGGTCGGAGTAATCGTCCCGGTTACGCTCGACAAGGCGCGGATCGATCCCGCCGTGTCTTCGGCGGTGTTCGTGACCACCGTGACCGATGTCATGGGTTTCTTCAGTTTCCTCGGCCTAGCCGCCCTGCTGCTCATTCGTTAAGCGGTTGAATCGGCGGTTGTTCGCCGCCAGATCGGAAGCGTGCCGAATCTCAATCTGACCAAGGTCGCGTTCGGGTGCCGGACGATCGAAGCGCTCGAGAAGCGGGTGGTGGCGCGCGCCCGTGACGGCCAAGTGCGCATCGTCACGCGGATGCGGCCGAAGCGCGCCGACGAGCTGATCGGCGGTTCGATCTACTGGATCGTCAAGCACCGGCTGGTCGGCCGGCAGGAGATCCTTCGCTTCGAGGAGCGCAAGGATGGGCGGATCGATATCGTCCTGTCGGCGGAACTCGAGTTGATCCCGCCGCATCCCAAGCGCGCCCATCAGGGCTGGCGCTATCTCGAAGCCGCCAAGGAACCCGATGCGAATGGCGACGACAGCGGCCTCTCCGAGCTCCCGCCGTTGCTCTATACCCGGCTTGCATCGCTCGCCTTGGTCTAGCCCCGCTTGCCGACTCTGACGCGCCTCGGTAACGCGAACCAAATCATCTCAGGGAGGCAGGCATGACCGTTTCAGCATCCATCGACACCAAGGTGGCCGAGCGCGCGATGCTCAAGCATCCCTTCTATCAGGCGTGGACCGAGGGTCGCCTGCCGCTCGACACGCTGCGCGATTATGCCCGGCAATATTTCCACCACGTCGAGGCGTTTCCACGCGCGGTGAGCGCGGTCCACAGCGCCTGCCCCGACCGCGACGGCCGCCGCATGCTCGCCGAGAATCTGGCCGAAGAGGAAGGCATCGAGGCCGACAAGCAGGACCATGCGACCTTGTGGCTGATGTTCGCCTGCGGGCTGGGTGAGAATGAAGATGCGATCCGCGGCCAGCAGCTCAATGCCGAGACAGCGGTGTTGATTGAGACGTTCGGCCGCCTCTCACGCCAATCCTACGCCGCGGGCCTCGGCGCGCTTTATGCGTACGAGAGCCAGTTCCCAGGGGTCGCCAGCGCCAAGATCGAAGGTTTGATCGAGCGCTACGGGATCGCCGACGAGCCGACGCTGCGTTTCTTCCGGGTGCACGAGAGCGCCGATGTCGAGCATAGCTCGGTGTGCCGCGCGCTGCTTGATCGGTTGCCGGAAGCCGAGGAGGCCGAGGCGATCGCCGCGGGTGACGAACTGGCCGGCGCGCTGTGGAACTTCCTGTCGGGCGTGGAGGCCCGCGCGACCGTCAACTAGCGGCAGCCGCTCACGCTGGCCGAGCCAGTCATATGCGTCGTGCACGACGGGTCGCCGGTGAGGGTAATCGTCGCCGGCCCGGTGCCATCGACCTTCACGGCGTTGGTGACATTGGCTTTGACGGTGGCCGCGCCTTCGGCGCTGATCGTCGCGTCCTTGATCGCCAGGCCCGACGCATCGAGCGAGGAAATCCCACGCACGGTGGCGGTCAGCTTGCCCGCACGGCCAGCGATCGAAGCGCTAGCTGACCCGACTACGCCGACCAGTAATTGGTCGACGTCGGCGTCGCCGATGGTCGCGAGGCCCGATCCCTGGGCGGAGAGCTCGAAGGCAAGCGACTTGACGCGGTTGATCTGAAGGCTGCCGGCCCCATTGAGATAGGCCGCCGACAAATCGTGGGTCCCGATGTTGATTTCGACCGGCCCGGCATCCTTGTCCGGATAGCCGCCCCACGCCGAGCGGCTGACATGCACGACCAGGGTCCGGCCCTGGACGTCGATCGACACCGCGTCGAGCGCGGTTTGCGAGCCCGAAGCATTGGCAAAGGGGGGAACACCGGTCGTCAGCGTAACTTTGTACGGCCCGTCGATCCGAACGCGGTCGAAGCCGCTGACGCCGAAATTGCGCGTCGCCGCCTGAGCCGGAGCCGAGACGGCGAGCGCGAGTAGCAAGGGAAGGCAGATGCGCATGCCGCTACCTTCCGCCAAACAGGGTTAAGAGAGGTTTAAGAGCAGCTGACGTTGCCCGACCCCGCCTTGCTGATCTTGCACTTGGCGCCGCCGCTCAGCTGGACATTACCCGAGCCCATGATGCTGACATCGGCGGTCTGGGTGGCGTTGGCGGTGACGTCGCCCGACCCGGCAATCGAGACGTCGGCGGTCTGTGTCTGAACCCCGCCGGCATTGATGCCGCCCGATCCGGCGATCTCGAACTTGGCGTTCTGGGCGCGGCCGCTACCGATCTTGGTCCCGCCCGACCCGGCGATCGCGAGCTTCAAGGTCTGGACGTCGACGGTTGCGACATCGAGGCCGCCCGATCCGGCGATTTCGCCCGCGAATGTGTCGCCCTTGACCTGGTCGACCTTGATCCCGCCCGATCCGGCGATCGAGGCGCCGCGCAGTTGCGGCACCGTCACGACGAGGTCGACGTTGCCGCGAAAATTCCAGCCGGTGTGGAACCAGCCTTTTTGCTTCTCGGAATGGATTGCCAGCTTCCCGTCCCGAACTTCGACCACCAAGTGCTCGATCATTTTTTGTGAGCCCTTCGCGGTGACGCTGGGGTTCGACCCGGTGCGAACCTGGACGTTATACGGCCCGGCAACTTCGATCTGGTCGAAACTGCCAACCTGATAGTTGCGCGACACCGTCGGCCCGCCGTCTTCGGCGTGGACCTTGCCGCAGGCCGAGGTTGCGGCGGAGGCGGCGATGACGGCGGCCGCGATTGCCTTGCGCATAAAATTCTCCTGTCGTGCTGTGTTAGATAGGCAATACACTCGCCGGAACACCATCGCAAGCGTAAAAAAAGGGCGCCCGCAAGGAGCGCCCTTTGAAAATCGGTCGAGGTCCGCGAAAGTTAGGCGGGTTCCTTGGCCTTGTGATGAATCAGCGCGGCCTTGTTCAAAATCTCGAGGATCTTGACCAGCGCCTGCTTTTCGTCGGTCTGCTCCATCGCGCCGAGCTCGCGCGCCAGGCGCGACGAGGCGGCTTCGAAAATCTGCCGCTCGGAATAGCTCTGCTCGGGAGCGTCGTCGGGGCGGAACAGGTCGCGTACGACTTCCGCGATCGACGACAGGTCGCCCGAATTGATCTTCGCTTCATATTCCTGGGCGCGGCGCGACCACATGGTCCGCTTGACCTTGGGCTTGCCGGTCAGGGTGTCGAGCGCGTCCTTCATCGTCTTGTCTGACGACAGCTTGCGCATCCCGACCGAGTCCGCCTTGTTGACGGGTACCCGCAAAGTCATCTTTTCCTTCTCGAACCGGAGCACGTAGAGATCGAGACGAGTCCCGGCGATTTCGGTGCTTTGCAGCTCGACGACGCGGCCTACGCCGTGCTTGGGGTAAACGACATAATCACCGACATCGAAGCTGAGCGCCTTTGTAGCCATTACTAACCTTTCCGTTGCAGCAGAGTGAGCCGACGCATCCGCACCGTCCCCCAAAACGACCGATGGTCGTGGCTCTCCGCCTATTTCGAGCTTCCCTAGAAATTAAGGGCCACTGCTGAATCGCGGCGGCCCCTGTATGACAGTTTTTATACCACGACTCGCGTCAAATTGCGAGTCCCAGCTGGGTCGGTTCGTTTTGCCCGCTTTCGCACAGATTATGGAGACCGAGGCCAAGCAGGCGGATGCCCTTGGGCAGCGGGTGCAGCGCGCCGAGCAAGGCCACGCCGGCCTCGGTGAAGGCGGTGATATCGGGCACGTTGGCCGGGAAGCTTTTTGAGCGGGTGATCAGCGAGAAATCACCGAACTTGACCTTAAGTGTGACCGTCCGCCCAGCGACCTCGGCGCGGGCGATCCGGTCCCAGGCGTAGCCCGCGATCCGCTCGAGTTCGGCGGCGAGCCGGTCGGGATCGCGCAAATCCTCGTCGAACGTACGCTCGGCGCTGACCGATTTGTACGGCCGGTCGGGCTTGACCTCGCGCTCGTCGATGCCGCGGCAAATCCGCCAGTACCAGTCGGCCGAGCTGCCGAAATGCGCCTGCAGCGCGGGCACGGTCCAGTCGCGCAAATCGGCGCCGGTGAGGATGCCGAGTCGCTCCATCTTGCGCGCGGTCACCGGGCCGACGCCGTGAAAGCGCGCGACCGGCAGCGAGGCGACAAAGTCGGGTCCCTTCTCGGGGGTGATCACGCACAAGCCGTCGGGCTTGCGATGATCGGAGGCGAGCTTGGCGATGAACTTGCAATAGCTGACCCCGGCCGAGGCGGTGAGCCCGGTCTCCTCGCGAATCCGCCGGCGGATGTCCTCGGCGATCGCCCGCGCGCTGCCGAGGCCGAGCCGGTCTTCGGTTACGTCGAGGTAGGCTTCGTCGAGGCTCAGTGGCTCGACCAGGTCAGTGTAGTCGCCGAAGATCGCGCGGATCTGGTGCGAGACGGCGCGATAGACGTCGAAGTGCGGCTTGACGAAAATCAGTTCGGGGCAACGGCGCCGCGCGGTGACCGCTGGCATGGCCGAGCGTACGCCATATTTGCGTGCTTCGTAGCTCGCCGCGGTGACCACCCCACGGTGGCCGCCGCCGACCGCGACCGGCTTGCCGCGCAGTGCCGGGTCGTCGCGCTGCTCCACCGACGCGTAGAAAGCGTCCATGTCGACATGGATGATCTTGCGCGGAGGGCGGTCGTGGCTTTGCATCGCGGCGAGGGTTTGATTAAGGCCCGCCGCCATGAACATCCACGAATATCAAGCCAAGGAACTGCTCGCGAAATATGGGGTACCGGTCCCCGCCGGTTATGCCGCGCTGAGCGTCGAGGAAGCGGTGGCGGCGGCTGAGAAGCTTCCGGGGCCGCTGTGGGTCGTCAAGGCGCAGATCCACGCCGGCGGCCGCGGCAAGGGCAAGTTCAAGGAACTCGGGCCCGACGCCAAGGGCGGGGTGCGCCTCGCCCGGTCGATCGACGAGGTCCGTGAGCATGCTGCGGAGATGCTCGGCAAGACGTTGGTGACGATCCAGACCGGGCCGCACGGCAAGCAGGTCCAGCGGCTCTACGTCACCGACGGGGTCGACATCGCCAAGGAATATTATCTGGCGCTGCTGGTCGACCGCGAGAGCGGGCGGATTGCGCTGGTTGCCTCGACCGAGGGCGGGATGGATATCGAGGCGGTCGCCCATGACGCGCCCGAAAAGATCGAAACGCTGACCATCGATCCGGCGACGGGGCTGATGCCGCATCACGGCCGCGCGGTCGCGGCGGCGCTGGGCCTGACCGGCGACCTCGCCAAGCAGGCGGGCAAGGTCACTGCCAAACTTTATGACGCGTTCGTCGCCACCGACGCCTCGCAGATCGAGATCAATCCGCTCGCGGTGACCGACAAGGGTGAATTGCTGGTGCTCGACGCCAAGGTCGGGTTCGACAACAATGCAGAGTTCCGCCACCCCGACCTCGCTGAGTTGCGCGATCTGACCGAAGAAGACCCGATGGAGATCGAGGCGTCGAAATACGACCTCGCCTACATCAAGCTCGACGGCAATATCGGCTGCATGGTCAACGGCGCCGGCCTCGCCATGGCGACGATGGACATCATCAAGCTCGAAGGCGGCGCGCCGGCCAATTTCCTCGATGTCGGCGGTGGCGCCAACAAGGAAAAGGTCACCGCGGCATTCAAGATCATCCTCAGCGACCCCGCGGTCGAAGGCATCCTCGTCAACATCTTCGGCGGGATCATGCGCTGCGACATCATCGCTGAGGGCATCGTCGCCGCGGCGCGCGAGGTCCATTTGAGCGTGCCATTGGTGGTCCGGCTCGAAGGAACCAACGTCCATCAGGGCAAGGACATTCTCGCCAACAGCGGCCTGCCGATCATCGCCGCCAATGACCTTGGCGACGCCGCCAAGAAGATCGTGGCCGAAGTGAAGAACCCGGTCGCGGCGTAGAGTTCAGGAGCAACCCAGATGAAGCTACTCGTCGCGGTCAAGCGCGTGATCGATTTCAACGTCAAGCCGCGGGTCAAGATGGATGGCACGGGCGTCGATCTCGCCAACGTCAAAATGAGCATGAACCCGTTCGACGAGATCGCGGTCGAGGAAGCGATCCGGCTCAAGGAGAAGGGCGTTGCGATCGAGATCGTCGCGGTGTCGATCGGGCCGGCCAAGGCGCAGGAGACTTTGCGGACCGCGCTGGCGATGGGCGCCGACCGCGCGATCCTGGTCCAGACCGATGACGAGGTCGAACCGCTCGGCGTTGCCAAGATCCTGGCCAAGATTGCCGACGAGGAGCAGCCGCAGCTGATCGTGCTCGGCAAGCAGGCGATCGACGACGACAATAATGCGACCGGGCAGATGCTCGCCGCGCTGCAGGGCTGGCCCCAGGGGACGTTCGCCAGCAAGGTCGAGATCGCCGATGGCGCGACCGTCACGCGCGAAGTCGACGGCGGGCTCGAGACGGTCAAGCTGACGCTGCCGGCGGTCGTCACCACCGACCTGCGCTTAAATGAGCCGCGCTATGCTTCGCTGCCCAACATCATGAAAGCCAAATCGAAGCCGCTGGTGACCAAGACGCCCGCCGAGCTCGGGGTCGACATCGGGCGGCGGCTGGAAACCTTGAAGGTGGTTGAACCGCCCAAGCGCCAGGCCGGCGAAAAGGTCGCGTCGGTCGACGAACTGGTCGGCAAGTTGAAGGCGCTGGGAGTAGCCAAATGAAGACGTTGGTACTGGTCGAACATGACGGGTCGACGGTCAAGGATGCGACGCTGGCCGCGGTGACGGCTGCCGCGCAGCTCGGCGAAGTTCATCTGCTGGTGGCCGGCAAGGGCGTCGGCGGGATTGCCGATGCGGCGACCAAGATCGCCGGTGTCGGCAAGGTCCACGTCGCCGATAGCGCGCACCTCGAGCATCAGCTGGCCGAGGATGTCGCGCCGGTTGTCGCCGCGCTGATGGCCAGCCATGACGCGTTCCTCGCGCCGGCCACGACCACCGGCAAGAATGTCGCGCCGCGCGTCGCGGCTCTGCTCGACGTGATGCAGATCACCGACATCCTCTCGGTCGAGGGCGAGGACACGTTCACCCGTCCAATCTACGCCGGCAACGCCATTGCCACGGTCAAGTCGAGCGATGCCAAGAAGGTCATCACCGTGCGCGGCACGGCGTTCGAGAAGGCCGCGGCAAGCGGCGGCTCGGGGACGATCGAAGCGGTCGACGCCGGCGGCGCTTCGGGCAGTTCGAGCTTCGTTTCGGCCGAGCTGTCGAAGTCCGAGCGGCCCGAACTGACCAGCGCCAAGGTCATCGTCTCGGGCGGCCGCGCATTCGGTTCATCTGAGCAGTTTCATGCCTTGCTCGATCCGCTCGCCGACAAACTCGGCGCAGCGGTCGGGGCGAGCCGCGCCGCGGTCGACGCCGGCTATGCGCCCAATGATTACCAGGTCGGCCAGACAGGCAAGATCGTCGCTCCCGAAGTCTATGTCGCAATCGGCATTTCCGGCGCTATCCAGCACTTGGCGGGGATGAAGGATTCGAAGACCATCGTCGCCATCAACAAGGACGAGGAAGCGCCGATCTTCCAGGTCGCCGACATCGGCCTCGTCGGCGACCTGTTCAAAATTGTCCCGGAGCTGACCGAAAAGCTGTGATGAAAGGCCCGCCGCCGGCTGGGGAAAGACGGCGGGCCTAGACGCAAACTTAGGTTAATCGTGCCGCTGCAGGTAGCGGACCTGGGGACCGGCATGAGATCCCGGACCGATCGCGGCGCGGTCGTGTTCGCCCCGTTCGCGCGACGAGGCTGAGCCCCGGCTGCCCTGCGTGCCGCTTGAGGTCTGACCGCTGCCAGCCGAACCGCCACTATTCGAGCCGTTGGCGGCTGACGCTGTGAGCGCCGCCATCGCCGCGCTGGCCGCGGCACCAGTCAACGGCGTGCCGTCGGGACCGCACGGGACTCCATTGATGAATTGAACGCCACTGGGAAGATTGCCGAGGCCCGGCCGCCCGACAGTCGCGCCATTGGCTGACGCCGAGCCACTGCCGTTGGCGTTGGCCCCCTTGCGGCTGGCCTTGGCGTTGGCCGAACCATTACCCGACGCCGCGCCATGGAGCAGCGCCGAATGGCTGCCGTTGGTCAGGGCGAGCGCGCCATTGGCAGCGCCGCTGAGGGTGCCCGCCAGGCTGAGGCCGCCACCATTAGCCTGGTCGTCTCTGGTCACGGCGAGCGCGCCGTTGGTCGCGCTGTTGGCCATACCGGCGACATTGATGCCGTGACCTGCGCCTCCGGTTCCACCGGCGCTTAGCGCCGCGTTGGTGACGCTGGCCACGGTGCCGGTCAGGCGGCTCGCATTGGCCCCATCGCCGCGCGTCACGGCAAAGGCGCCGTTGGTCGCGTTGCCAACCGTGCCGGCAAGCGCCAGCGCGTCGCCGTTTCCGCCGCCCCTGGTCACCGAGCCGGCAACGCTCGTGGCGCTGGTGACAACGCCGGCCAAACCGACGCTGTGACCGTTGCCGTTGCCGACGCCGGAAGCGAGGCCAGCGACACTATTGGGGAGCCCGCCGGCATTGCTCAGAACGCCATTCACGGTATCGCATAGGCAATTGCCGACGCCGCCGTTTCCAACCGAGCCGGTGACGCCGCCGAGAGTGTTCTGCACGGTCCCGCCGAGCGTTGCGCCGAGGTTACCGGTGACGCCGCCGAGCAGGCCGCCGCCGCCCGCCACCCCTGGGCTGGCCGAAAGGACCATCGCGGCCCCGGCAATCAGAATGTATGTTTTCATCACTGTCCTCCTTTGTCAGGAGGGACGGGCGGAACTTGCCCCGTCCTCCACTGACAAGAACGACAGCGCTTTGGATTTTCATCCCGACGCTATTTCGCGCCCACCGCTCTTGGCTCGATACGGCAGTCGCCACAGACAATCCCGCGACCGACCCGCCCGCGCCCCGGACGAGCTTCGGTGACGAGTCGGGCGGGGGAGCCGGCCAGCAGCAGGCGCGCGGTGGCGAGCGGCGCGGCGAAGCTGGTCCCGCGTACCCGGGTATAGCCTTTGTCGGGGAGTGCCGCGGCCATGTCCGCCCCGGGCGCGGCAAAGTCGAGGTGCGTGGCTTTGCCGGCTTCAACCAGCGCACGGCCGCGACCATCGACGGCGGTCACGGCCATCACGCTGGCGTAGGACGCCGGATATTGCGGCGGCGCCGCGGGGCCATCGTTGCCGACGGCGGCGACGAGCTGAATGCCGCGCCGCTGAACCAGCTGCACGGCGCGCTCGACGAGCTTGTTCGGCGGCCCGACGAGGCTGATGTTGATTACCTGTGCGCGGTGTCCGGCCAGCCAGCCGAGCGCCCTTACGATCGCGGTCGCCGATCCCGCCGCGCGATTGCCGCCATAGACGTCGGCGACAAAGAGTGACGCGCCGACCGCGGCGCCGCGGAAAGGTCCCTGGCTCCCGACCAGCAGCGACGCGACAGCGGTTCCGTGACCGGTCGGTTGGGGGCTCCCGGAAAAGCCGTTCTGCTCGATCGACGCCCCGGCCAGCGATGGATGAGAAGCGACGCCGCCGTCGATCATCCCGACAATCCGTTCACCGCCGGCTCCGCCGACCGAGGCGAGCGTTGCGTTGAGCGGCATCAGTCCGCCGCCGGCGGGCTCAAAGACGTGGTCGTAATCGGCCTGGAGTTGGGGTGCGGCGATGCGCAGCCGCTTCAATCCCTCGCGGGCGCTCATTCTGCGCGGCACGGCGAACTGCACGCTGCGCAGGCCGAGGAGCGGGTCAACCTCATCGGCGATCACGCGAAAGCCGGCACGGGCCGCAAACTGCAGCGACAACGGATCGGGCTCAACCGCAACCAGCACCCCGCGCCTCACTGGCTGGCCGTTGCCATCGCTCTCGAGCTGATTGCGATTGCTGCGGATCAGTTCCTGAAGGCGAAGGCGGCGAAGATCGAGCAGCGTTCCCGTGCCCGCTTCGGCAATCCCTTCGGGCAAACCCGCTACCGCGTCGAGCGTCGGACGAATGACTTGCTGCGCCTCGGGCTGCCTGAGCACGTCCTGCAGCATCGGCCCAGCGACCGGCACGTTGCCGACCGGAGCCGGGAGCGACACCGGCGGCAGTCCAACGCCCGGCAGAAGTTGCGCGCCGGCGCTGCCGGTGATGAGTGCGGCGGTAACCGCCGCGCTGAAAACATAACGGCCAAAGCTGGACATTCCTGAACCTCTTTATCATCGCTCGTGGATGAAACGAGCCAATGCCGTCGTTTCATCCGCATGAGGTTGAATGAACCGATCCCTGACGTTCGAGCACGAACTCGCAGCCATGCTCCCACGCTTGCGGCGCTTCGCTCACACGCTAAGCCGAAACGGCAGCGATGCGGACGATCTGACTCAAGCGGCGATCGAACGGGCATTGCGCTCGAAGGCCCAATGGCAGCCTGGTACGCGGCTCGACAGCTGGCTGTTCCGGATCATGCGCAACTTGTGGATCGACACCGTCCGCTCACGTTCGCGCAAGGAAAGGTTCGAGACTCCCGCAGAGGAGTTGGAACAGCTGGGAGAGGATCCGCGCGGTGCCATCGAGGCATCGCTCGAACTGCAGCGGGTGATGGCTGCGATGGAGCGGTTGCCCGACGAGCAACGCGAAGTCGTCGCGCTCATCCTGATCGAGGGCTTCGGCTATCGCGAGACAGCCGAAATGCTCGACCTTCCGATCGGGACCGTATCCAGCCGGTTGGTTCGCGGTCGTACCGCGCTGCTCGAATTGGTGGGAATGTAGCATGGTGACAGACGAAACCTTTTTCGCGTGGCTCGATGGCGAGCTCGACCCTCAGGAGGCGGACCGCGTTGCTGCGGAAGTTGCCGCCGATCCTGACCTTGCAGAGCGCGCCCGGCAGCACCGGGGGATGCAGTCTCGGCTGAAGGGCCCATTCGATAGCCTGCTTGAGGCGCCGGTTCCCGAGCCGCTGCTTGCCGCTGTTCGCAACCCGGAGCCGGAGATCATCGACTTTGCCGCGGCCCAACGTTCGCGTGAGACGCGGAGATGGACGCCATTGCCGCAGTGGGCCGCCGTGGCGGCGACGCTTGCGGTCGGCATTTTCGTGGGCACCATGGTACCCCACCGAAGCAACGCCCCGGTCGAGGTGCAAGACGGCAAGGTCTATGCCGCGGCTGCGCTCGACCATGCGCTCAATACGCAGTTGGCCAGTACTCCGGGCGGAGATGTTCGCATCGGGCTGACGTTCCGCGACCAACGGGGCGCGATTTGTCGAAGCTTTACCCAAACTGCCGCTAGTGGACTGGCATGCCGCGATAATGGCCGCTGGCAAGTCCGCGGCTTGTTCGCCGCGCCGGAAGGCCAGGCCGCGCCCTACCGCATGGCCGGGGGCATGGATCCTATCCTTGCGGCCATGGTCGAGGCGGCGGTGGCGGGCGAACCCCTCGACGCAAACCAGGAAAGAGCGGCTCAGGCGAATGGCTGGCGATAATGTTCGAACTGCGGAGCTGTGACGGCTGGACGAACGCGAGGTCCCTGCATAGCCTGTGCGGGCTCGGGTTCGGGGGGTATCATGCGTACGAACTCAACGATTGTCCTGTTGGCCGCGCTGCCGCTCCTGGTTGCCGCGTCGCCGCAACCGGTCCGGCTACCGCCATCCACGCCCTGGGTGCTCGACTACGCTGAGAACAGCTGCAAACTGAGTCGCGCGTTCGGAAAGGATACAGATAAGACGGTTCTGACCTTCGAAAGCACGGCGCCAGGCGAATTGAGCTTGGTCGCGTTTGGACGATCCCTCAAAACGGGCTCCACAGAGATTCCGGCAAGGTTCCTTCCGGTCCAGGACAAGGCGTTCAAGGGCGAGCCCGAGCTGACGACGACCAAACAACCAGCGGTGTTGTGGTCGGGGATATCCCTGTCGCCTGCGGCTTTGATTGAGCGCGATAAACAGCGGGAAGAGTGGCGGAAGGCACATCCGGGTATCCGCCCGCCGCCCGCTGACCTTAAAGAACGAGATGAGGCGCGAACGGCGCGACACGCATTTGCGGCCGCCGTGACTGAGTTGGAGATCGACGCCCGGCGTGGTCGCCCCGTAATCCTCGAAACCGGCTCGCTGGGAGAGGCGATCAAGATGTTCGACCAGTGCAGTCGCGATTCACTGCGTGACTGGGGCGTCGATCCAGACATTGAGGACAAGATCGTAAGCCGGGCGTGGGCTCCGGATGCGGGCCGGTGGTTTTCCGCAGACGATTATCCGCAAGCCATGTGGGCACAGGGCAAGGAATCGGAGGTCAGGGTACGCCTGTTGGTCGACGCTACGGGCAAGGCTTCGAAATGCACCAGCCTGAGCCATTTCAATGAGCCCGATTTCAATCGGACTGTGTGCGCAATCTTTATGAAACGTGCCAGGTTTGCGCCGGCCGAGCTCGCCGACGGAACCAAAGTCCCAAGCTACTACATCAACCGGGTCGTCTTTAAGATGGGACTCTGACCGGGCGGGGCTGCGGATTTCGAAGAAATGGTGCCCAGGGGCGGGATCGAACCACCGACACCGTGATTTTCAGTCACGTGCTCTACCAACTGAGCTACCTGGGCTCTCGCAAAGCGGGCGGGCGGCCCGTTCGAGCGACGCGTCCCCTAACCCTCGCTATCCCCGCTGTCCACCCTACCGGGGAGATCGTGCTCCTCGACCGGCGGGCCGGGAATGCGGTAGCCATCGCCGAGCCATTTGAGCAGGTCGCGGTCCTTGCAGCCGGGGCTGCAGAAGGGCGCGAACGCATCGTTCTCGGGCGCGCCGCACAGCGGGCAACGCTTGGGTTTAAGGCTTTTCGGCATACCCGCCCGACATGGGAAGCGAGGCTTCGGCCCGCAAGCTGATCGCGCCGCCGAGCTGGCGGGCGAGGGCGTCGAGCCAATTGGCGTGCGATTGCAGGATCGCAATCACCGCCGGATGGGCGACAAGGCGTTTCGCTCCGGCTGTCTCGAAAGCCGCGCGCCGCAGCAGCGCCCGCGCTTCAAACGGAGCGCGATCCTGGGCAAGTTCGACCAGCGAAGCGCGTTGGCGGGGCCGGACAATCTGGATGAAGCCGAAGCCGTTGACCACGGTCCGTTCGAACGGCTGAAGTAGAAATTGGTCGATCGTTGCCGCCGCCGCCTGGCGCGCCGCCTTGCTCCCGGTCGTCGGCAGGTCGATCCCGATCGAGCCGCCGATATCAAGCCGGCGGATCGCCTTGGCGGCTGCGGTTGCGCCGTGCACGGCAAGCTCGTCGGGGTCGAGATAGCCATCGACGTCGATCAGGGTCATCGCCGGCGTTGGTGAGATGCGAAGCTCGCCGCCGGCAAATTGCACCGCACCGCTCCGCGCCTGCTCGATCAGGTCGTCCCACCCGGCCGCGGCCAGCGCGTCGCGAGCCGCGGGTCGCGGGTCGGGAATTCGCGCGTCGCGCAAGGCCTCATCCGTAACCTTGGCCAGCGGCCGTTTCCACGGCTCGCCCCCGGGGATCGCTGCGCGAGTAACCTCGATGTTGAGAGTCGCGCCTTCGCTCATGCCCGGCGCGCCGCGGGGCAGCATAAATTCGGTGTCGCCGGCGACGGCGATGGTGGGTTTCGCCACCTGCCTGAGTTTTGCCGCGATGACGGCGCCGGCCTGCACAGTGCTGTCGAGTTGGACCCGGGTCTCGACGATTTCGCCACCCTCGATCAGCGCGAAGCGGGTTTCCCCGATGCCACGCTCGGCCAGCCAATTAGGCAATGGCGTAGCCCGCGCTCTTCAGCAGCATCCGCGTTTCCGCCAGCGGCAGGCCGACGACGTTGGAATAGCTTCCGGCGATGTGGCGGACATAGACCTCGCCATAGCCCTGGAGCGCGTAGCCGCCGGCCTTCCCGCGCCATTCGCCATGGCCGGCGTAATGGTCGATCTCGGCGTCGCTGAGCCGCTTCATCGCGATCATCGTCTCGACCAGCCGTTCGCGGATGCCGTGCCCCGGCACCGCCAGCGCGACCCCGGTGAGTACCCGGTGGCGGCGACCCGACAGCAGTTTCATGCATACGCGGAGGGTGGCCTCGTCCTCGACCTTGGGCAGGATCCGCCGCCCGACCGCGACAACTGTGTCGGCAGCGAGCACCAAAGCATCGGGTTCCTTGGCGGCTACCGCCAGCGCCTTTTCGCGCGCCAGCCGGCGCGCGTGGTCGCGTGGCAGCTCGCCTTTGGGCACGCTTTCGTCGACGTCGGCGGCGATCACCGCGTCCGGCACGACGTCAATGCGGGCAAGCAAATCGAGACGGCGCGGGCTCGCCGAAGCGAGGACCAGCTTCATCCCGTGTAGCCGGGCGGTCCTGCGCGTCCAGGCATGAAGCGATAGGTGATCCGCCCCTTGGTCAGATCGTAGGGCGTCAATTCGACCAGCACTTCGTCGCCGGTCAGCACGCGGATGCGGTTCTTGCGCATCTTGCCGGCGGTATGGCCGAGAATCTCGTGACCGTTCTCGAGCTCGACGCGGAACATCGCATTGGGCAGCAGCTCCACCACCTTGCCGCGCATCTCGAGTAATTCTTCCTTGGCCAAAAGATCCTGCTTCCTTGTCTGTCGAAAAGTCGCGGAGCCTTAGCGGCGGAGCGGCCAAAAGGGAAGGCGGAGGCTCAGATCGTCAGAACGGTCGAGCCCGTGGTTTCGCGCGCTTCGAGCGCGCGATGCGCTGCGGCGGCATCGCGGAGGGCGAAACGCTGCTTGATCTCGATCCTGACCGAACCCTCCGCCACGACCTTGAACAGGTCGCTGGCGGCGGCCTCCAGCTCGGCTCGGTTCGCGGTATAGGCGTGCATCGTCGGCCGCGTCAGGAACAGCGAACCCTTCTGCAGGAGGACCAGCGGCGAAATTGGTTCAACCGGACCCGATGCATTGCCGAAACTGACCATCAGGCCTCGAGGCTGCAAGCAATCCAGCGATTGCATGAAGGTGTCGCGGCCGATCGAATCGTAAACCACCGGAAGTTTGGCGCCGCCGGTGATGCGTTCGACCTCGGTGACGAAGTCCTGCCGGGTGTAGACGATCGGATGATCGCAGCCGTGGGCGCGGGCGAGCTCGGCCTTCTCGTCCGACCCAACGGTTCCGATCACCGTCGCGCCGAGCGCCTTGGCCCATTGACAGACAATCAGCCCAACGCCGCCGGCGGCAGCGTGGATCAAGATCGTTTCGCCCGGCTCGACCCGGTGGACCGAGCGGAGCAGCATGTGCGCTGTCAGGCCCTGGAGCATCATGGCTGCTGCTTGCTCGGTCGTGATCGAGTCCGGCAGCTTCACCAGTTTATCCGCAGCAATCAGCCGCGCCTCGGCATAGCCGCCCGTCGGACCGGCATAAGCGACGGGATCGCCGACCTTGACCGCCGCGACGCCGTCGCCGACCGCTTCGACGATCCCGGCGCCCTCGACGCCCGGAATGAACGGCAGCGGTTGCGGGTACAGGCCGGTGCGGTGATAGACGTCGATGTAATTGAGCCCCGCGGCCTCCTGACGGAGACGGACTTGGCCGGGGCCGGGTTCACCGACTTCAACCGCTTCCCACTGGAGGACCTCGGGCCCGCCGGGGTGATGGATTTGGATGGCGTGGGTCATGCGCGCCAGATGGGTGCCGGCGCAGGCAAAGAAAAGCCCCGCTCCGGCTGACCGAAGCGGGGCCCTTCCCCTTTGAACCTGCGATCCGGGATCAGCCGGCGGCGTGACCCGCCAGCGCCGCGAGCAGCAACAGCGCGACGATGTTGGTAATCTTGATCATTGGGTTGACGGCCGGACCGGCGGTATCCTTGTAGGGATCGCCGACCGTGTCGCCGGTCACCGCGGCCTTATGGGCTTCCGAACCCTTGCCGCCGTAATTGCCGTCTTCGATGTACTTCTTGGCATTGTCCCACGCGCCGCCGCCCGAGGTCATCGAGATGGCGACGAACAGGCCGGAGACGATCACGCCGAGGAGCAGGGCGCCCAGCGCAGCGAAACCCGACGCCTGACCGGCCACCAGCGTGATCAGATAATAAACCGCGATCGGCGCCAGGACCGGGAGCAGCGACGGGAGGATCATCTCGCGGATCGCTGCCTTGGTGACGAGGTCGACGGTGCGGCCGTAATTCGGTCGCGTCGTGCCTTCCATGATCCCAGGGTTCTCGCGGAACTGGGCGCGAACATCCTCGACCACCGCGCCGGCGGCGCGGCCGACCGCGGTCATGCCGAAGGCGCCAAAGCTGTAGGGCAGCAACGCGCCGAGCAGCAGGCCGACGATGACGTACGGGTTGGACAGCGAGAAATCGACCGCCACGTTGGGGAAGAATTCCTTCAAGTCGGTCGTGTAGGCGCCGAACAGCACCAGCGCGGCGAGCGCGGCAGAACCGATCGCATAGCCCTTGGTCACCGCCTTGGTGGTATTGCCGACCGCGTCGAGGGCGTCGGTGCGCGTGCGCACGTCTTCCTCGAGCCCGGCCATTTCGGCGATGCCGCCGGCGTTGTCGGTGACCGGACCGTACGCGTCGAGCGCGACGACCATGCCAGCCATGGCAAGCATCGCGGTCGCACCAAAGGCGACGCCGATCACGCCCGCGAGCTGGTAGGCGGCGATAACCGCAATCACGATCACCAGCGTTGGCAGCGCGGTCGATTCAAGGCTGATCGCCAGCCCCTGGATGACGTTGGTGCCGTGGCCAGTCTGCGATGCTTTCGCGATGCTCTGGACCGGGCGGTAGTTGGTGCCGGTGTAATATTCCGTGATCCACACCAAAAGGCCGGTGAGCCCGAGGCCGATCAGCATGCAGTAGAACAGCTTCATGCCGGTCAGTGCGATTACGGCACCGCCGACACCCGGGATGGTCGCGACGACGCTGCTCATGTCACCGAGCACGTACTGGGTGGCCGGATAGGCAATGATCGCGCCGAGCACGGCCGAGGTCCAGAAGCCCTTGTAGAGCGCGCCCATGATCGAGCCCTTGCCGAGCCGTACCATGTAGGTGCCGATGACCGAGGTGACGATGCACACGCCGCCAATAATCAGCGGCAGGCTCATCAGCTTCATCAGCATGTCGGCATCGCCGCCGGTAACCGTCAGCGCAATCGACACCATGGTGACGCCGAGCGTCACGACATAGGTCTCGAACAGATCGGCGGCCATACCGGCGCAGTCGCCGACATTGTCGCCGACGTTGTCGGCGATGGTGGCGGGGTTGCGCGGATCGTCCTCGGGAATTCCGGCCTCGACCTTGCCAACGAGATCGGCTCCGACGTCGGCGGCCTTGGTGAAGATCCCGCCGCCGAGACGGGCGAAGATCGAAATCAGTGAGGCGCCGAAGGCGAGCGCGACGAGCGCGTCGATGACGATGCGGTCATTGGGCGCGTGCCCGGCAAGCGCAGTCAGATAATAAAAGAACACCGAGATCGCGAGCAGGCCGAGGCCGGCGACGAGCATGCCGGTAATCGCGCCTGAGCGAAACGCCATGGTCAGGCCGCCTTGCAGCGACGTCCGCGCCGCTTCGGCGGTGCGGACATTGGCCTTCACCGACACGTTCATGCCGACGAAGCCGGTCACGCCGGAGAGCAGCGCGCCGATCAGGAAGCCGATCGCCGAAACCGGCCCGAGGAAATAGAACACCAAAGCGACAACGACCACGCCGACAACGGCGATGGTCCGGTATTGGCGGGCGAGGTAGGCGCGCGCGCCTTCCTGGACGGCGCTGGCGATGTCTTGCATCCGCTCGTTGCCGGCGGGCGCCTTCAACACCTGCATGGTCGTGAAAATTCCGTAGAGTACGGCGATCAAGCCACAGATTATGGCGATCAAAAGCAAGTTCATCTGGTTTCCCCGTTGACGGCAAACAGAAAGGCCGGCGTGCGGGTGCACGTCCGGCGAAGACACGCCTTTATGAGGCGCTGCCCAAGCTTGCAACTATCGGGGTTTAATGGACGAGCAGGGCCATCGCGGCGCCGGACGCCAGGCCGCTAAGGGCGATCAGCCACTGGCGAAGCGTCACTGCCGTGATGTTCATGACCCAGCCTTTCCGGCAACGCGATCGCCCGACCGTTATGCGACAACCGGATTTCCGGCGGGCCGGCGGTCAGCACGCCAACGGCGGCCATCCTCGTCCCGGACGGTAAAGAAAGTGTTGATGGATCGACGCCGACCGGAAGCGCGGCGAGCAGCGCGTAGTCGTCTCCGCCAGTAGCGGCGAACAAGCGCGCGCCGAGATCGGCGCCGCGAGCGAGAATGAAAGCATCCGACAAAGCGATGGCAGCGATGTCGATCTCGACCGCGCAACTACTGGCCTGCGCCAGCCGCAGCGCGTCGAGTAACAACCCGTCGGAGACGTCCATCATCGCTTTTGCATTCGGCGCGAGCGCCTGGCCCGCCGCGAGCAGTGGCACCGGGCGGCGGTAGACATCGACCAGTGGCCCGGTCGCTTTCGGATCGGCCAGCAGCTGCTCGAGCCCCGCGGCCGATTCGCCGATGGTGCCGACGAGCCACAGCCGGTCGCCCGGTTCGCCCCCCGAGCGGTCGGGTACGCGCCGGCCGGCGTGCCCGATCGCGGTCAGCCCGAGCACGCGCGGTGCACCATCCGGAAGCGCAATCGTATCGCCGCCGATCAGCGGCAGCGTGTAGCTCTCGCACGCGGCTTCGACCCCGGTGATGAACTCGTCCTCCCAATCGCTGTCGCCGGCGATAGTCAGAGACAGCAGGGCCACCGCCGGCGCCGCGCCCTTGGCGGCCAGGTCGGAGAGGTTGACCGTAACCAGTTTCCATCCAACGCTTGCCGGCGGATCGAAGGGCAGGAAATGCACGCCCTCAGCAATGCTGTCGTGGGTGATGACCAGGCCGTGGAACAGGGCCGCGTCGTCGAGCAGGCCGCGCGCGGCCTCGTGCGTCGCTATGCGCCGCAGCCGCTCAATGACCTCGGATTCGCGCATCACTCAGCGCTCGTCTGCCGGGCCTCTTTGGCAATGGCGTCGAGCAGCCCGTTCACGAATCCGCTTTCGCGCTTGTCGAAAAAGGCGTGGGCGACGTCGACATATTCGGTGATCACCGACGCCACCGGAACGTCGGGCCGCGCGATCAACTCATAGGCGCCGGCGCGGAGCAGCGCGCGCATCGGGCGGTCGAGCCGCTCGAGCGTCCAGCCCTCGGCGAGGCGCTGGCTGATCAGTCCGTCGATCTCGGCCCGGCGCGCGTGTGTACCGGTCACGATATCGTCGAAGAAATCGCGTTCGGCCGTGTGATATTGTGCATCCTCGATGGTCGCGCCGAGGCGGTGGTCGTGAAATTCCTTGAGCAGGCGCGCGGTCGGCGTGCCCTCCATCTCTTGCTGGTAGAGCGCCTGGACCGCAGCGAGGCGGGCGGCGGAACGCGAACGGGATCGAGCCTGGGTCATGCCGCGCGGGCACTAGCCCCTGCAACCTCTGCAAGGAAGGGCGCGAGCGCGGCTGCGACGTAGTCCGGCGCTTCCCACGGCGCGAAATGGCCAGCGTCGGGGATGCGGACGATGCGCAAATCCTCGACCCATTGGTCGAGGCCGTCGAGCTGGAGCGGCAGCAGCGCCGGGTCTTTGATCCCCCACACGACGAGGGTCGGCACCGTCACTTTGGGGAAGGGATTCAGCAGCCAGTCGGGTAAGGCCACGGTGGTGCCGGGCGGTGGGACCACTAGCTGCGATCCGCGATACCAGTTGAGCATCGCGGTCAGCGCGCCGGGCTGTGACCAGTCGGCGATGTACCGGCGCTTTTCGTCCTCGGGGATGATCGACAAATCGACGTGCGCGCCGAACGATTTGTCGAAGAATGCGTCATAACCCATCCGCTCGACGATCTGCTCGAATCCGGGCGTGCGGAACGCCGAGATATATTGCGACGCCGCGCGCTGGGCGGGATCCGCGATCAGGCTTTTCTGAAAGATGACCGGATGTGGCGCGTTGATGATCGCCAGCGCGATCAGCCGCGGATCGCCACGCAGTGCCGCCGCCCACGAAATCGCGCCGCCCCAATCGTGGCCGACAAGAAAGAAACGATCGAGGTCCAGCGCATCGGCCAGCGCGAAAATGTCGCCGACCAGCACGTCCGCCCGGTAAGCCTCGACCTCCTGCGGCCGGTCCGAAGCGCCGAAGCCGCGCTGATCGGGCATTACCAGATAGAAATTGTCCTCAAGCTTCGGTGCGATGTCGCGCCAGGTGCGGTGCGATTCGGGAAAGCCATGGAGCAGGATGACTGCGGGTCTCGCCGGATCACCGGCAAGCGCGACGTTCAGTGTGATCCCCGTCGAGAGCGGGACTCGGCGTCGTTCCTTCATCGCTTTTTGCATGCGCCTCGGTTAGCCATCCGGCAATGCAAACTTCGCTTCTGATCGTCGACGATTTCCTCAACAACCCGGAGGAGTTGAGGCGGCAGGCATTGGCACTCGAGTACCCAGAGCAACAGGGCCATTTCCCGGGCCGGAACTCACGTCAGCGGCTGGAAATCGCGGGCCTGACCGAAAGCGTTTCACAGATTGTCGGCGAACGCCTCGTCCCGGCTCCTCGCCCACAATCGCATGCCAAGTGCCGCCTGACCCTGGCCGCCGACGAAGGGCTTGGCCGGGTCCACATCGACGTCAGCTACTGGTCGGGAATTCTCTATTTGAGCCGCCCCGAGGACTGTCGCGGCGGAACGGAATTCTTCCGTCACCGAAAAACGGGGTCGGATCGCTTTCCCCTGACTCAGCACGAGCTGGCAGCCACCGGTTTCTCGACTTTCGAGGATGCTCACCGGGGCTTGGTTGATGAACAGGGTACAACCGCGGATGCGTGGGAACCGATTATGACCGTCCCGATGCGCTTCAACCGGCTGGTATTGTTGCGCCCCTGGCTATGGCACACTGCCGGTCCGGGATTCGGTGACGTGCCCGACAATGCACGGCTGGTGTATCTCATGTTTTTCGTCCAGCCGCATCAGGGATAGCTGACCGTAATCGGGACTTCGGGCAGCGGGATGAATTCCTGGTCGTCGCCGGGGATCAGCGGAAAGCGTTGGGCCTTCCAATCCTCTTTGGCCTGGTTGATGCGGTCGCGCGACGAAGAGACGAAGTTCCAGAACACGTGGCGCGGGGTCGTGAACGCGCCGCCGCCCATCAGCATGACCTTACCGCCGCTCGCGCTCGACAACGTCGCGGCATGGCCCGGCCGCAGCACGTACAGCGTGAACGGATCGAGCGTCGCGCCGTCGAGCTCGGCCGCGCCGCCGACCACCATTACTGCGCGCTCGTCGGCCTCGGCGTCGATCGGGATTGTGCCACCCGCGCCAAGCTCGATGTCGGCGTAGATCGTCGGCGAGTGCTGCAGCGTCGCGGCAGTCGCGCCCCACAACGTGCCCATAAGCACCCGCGCCGAAACGCCACTCGTTTCGACCAGCGGCAGGCCGTCGCCCGGGACATGATCGAACGCCGGGTCGAGCTCCTCCTTGCCGTCGGGCAAGGCAAGCCAGGTTTGCATGCCGTAAAGGCTCGGTCCGGCGGCGCGGATGTCGGTCGGCGAGCGTTCGGAATGAACGATGCCCTGGCCCGCGGTCATCAGATTGATCGCGCCCGGCTCGATCACCTGGTGTGAGCCGATGCTGTCGCGATGCTCGATCGCGCCGTCGAACAAATAAGTCACGGTGGCGAGGTTGATGTGGGGGTGGGGGCGCACGTCCATGCCCTGGCCGGCGGGCAGGTGCGCCGGGCCGAACTCGTCGACGAAGATGAACGGCCCGACCATCGTTCGCTGCCTGCTCGGCAGCGTGCGGTGAACTTTGAACGCGCCGAGATCGTGGGTCGCCGGGGCGATCGTCATCAGGAAGGAATCGTCGGTCATTTGCCCGCCCTAATCCCTTCCGCTTTGGGGCGAAAGATTACGGTTCGTTCATCGGGAATTCATTCCGGAAACGCATTGAGCGGCCATCCGATCGGGGCCGTGGGGAGTGCGGCTCCAATCATCAGCGTGAACCCATCGCTGCTCCGGCGGCGCGCTAACGCGCGCCTTGTGCCTGACCGCGGTGACCGGCCGATTTTCGGCAAAAAACGTGCGGCTGCGCGAATGCGGACGGCTGCCCAAAATGGGGAATGAACGTACATGCGTTGTTTGCTTGTTGCCACCGCCCTCACCCCGGTGGCTCTCGGAGTTTCGA
>Ga0207711_10000669_pt1 | contig 34078 bp, 35 predicted proteins | sample KBSS34metaG_FD_184401 | JGI IMG/M metagenome (GOLD analysis project Ga0207711, IMG submission 184401) | Switchgrass rhizosphere microbial communities from Kellogg Biological Station, Michigan, USA - KBS S3-4 metaG (SPAdes) (version 2) | ecosystem: Host-associated > Plants > Roots > Rhizosphere... | reverse complement strand
GGCGGCGGCGGCCTCGACGTAGGTCGGGTCGAACCTCAGCTTCACGTTCTGCGGGTTGCCAAGGATCTTGCCGGCCGGGAATGCGATGCCGATGTCGTCGACCGACTTGGCGCCCTGTCCGAACAGGCCGTTGTCGAAGCTGAACTTCCGCACCTTGTCGTTGGCCTCGACCAGCTGCGGGCTCTTGGTGAAGGCGGCGGCCGCCTTCGGGTCGGCGTAGAGGAAGGTCGTCTTCAGCTGCGCCTCGTAGCCTGCAAGGTCGGTCCCCGACAGCTTGGCCATGGTTTCGCGCGCGGCCTTACCCGCCGCGTCGTCCTTGGTCATGATCGACATGGTCTCGTACCAGATGCCGGCCAGCGCCTTGCCGAGGTTGGGGTTGGCCTTCAGCGTGTCGGTCGAGACCAGCAGCATGTCCTCGATCTCGGCCGGGATCTTGGAGCTGTCGCACACCTCGGTGGCGCCGGGAGCCTTCTTGAGCTCCATCAGCATCGGGTTCCAGGTCACCACGGCGTTGGTGGCCGGCGCGGCGAAGGCTGAGACCATGTCGGCGTCCGAGGTGTTCACCAGCTTGACGTCGGTCATCTTCATGCCGGCGTTCTCCAGGCAGCGCGCCAGCAGGTATTGCGAGACCGAGTTGGCGACGATGTTGACCGAGCGGCCCTTGATGTCGGCGAGCGTCTTGCCGTTCTTCAGCACCACTCCGTCGTTGCCGTTGGAGTAGTCGCCGATCATCACGGCGGTGGAGTCGCGGCCGCCCGCCGCCGGGATGGTCAGGCCGTCCATGTTGGTGGAGACCACGCCGTCCAGCTTGCCGGCGGTGTACTGGTTCAGGCTTTCGACGTAGTCGTTGATCTGAACGAGCTTGATCTTGACGTGGTACTTGTCGGCCCACTTCTGCACGATGCCGGCCTGCTGGGCGTAGGGCCACGGCATCCAGCCGGCATAGATGGTCCAGCCGATCTGATATTCCTTGTCGGCGGCCCCGGCGGCGGCCGGCGCTGCGGCCTCCTTGGTCGCCGGCTTGCTGCAGCTGGCCAGGGCGAGGCCCACAGCCGTGGCCGCCGCGGCGACGCCCATCGTTCTCAGCCTCATCGTCTTGAGCCACGGATGCATCTCGATCCCCTTCTCGAACCGGCGCGTCCAAGCCGGCGTCGTTATTACTGGCTGGCGAGTTCGTAATAATCAAAGCGCCGCGAGCGGGTGCAGCGAGTCTCCGGCGCGGGCGCCGCATTTGTGGGCGCCCGGCGGGCGCGGAGACGCATCGACAGTCAGTTGACCGGGACGCGCACGGCTGGGGCGAGGCCGGCCTGCTGAGACTGAGGGCGAGTTGGTCATCCCGGATCGGCGCTGCCGCCGTCCGGGATGACGCCTTGGGTGTAGGGGTTGGAGGGCTGAGCTAGGTCTGCGCCTCCTTCACGCGCGTGCGACGTGGACGGTCGAGGCCTGCGGGCCTTTTTCGCCGTCGCGTTCGAAGAAGCGGACCTCGCGGCCGACCGCCAGACGTTCGAAGTCCGCGTTCACCAGGGCGTTGCGGTGGAAGTAGATCTCGCGCCCGTCGCTCTCCAGGAAGCCGTAGCCCTGGTCGGGAAACAGCCGGGTGACCCGGGCGCGCGGCGTCTCCTCGTGCGCCTTGACCTGACCGACGATCCGCCGGTGGCGGTCCTGCAGCCGCCGCCGCGCGGCGGCGAAGGCGTCGCGGACCGCGACGAAGGCATCTTCGTGGGCATGATCAGCGGGCGGATTGCGGTCGATGACCAGGTCGCCCAGCCCTGGGCCGGTGAGTTGCAGGCGCACGGCGTAGAGGTCGCCATGGCGCCTTCGTCCGCCGCGGCCGATCACGGCGACGCGGCATGAGGTGATCCGGTCGTGAAAGCGTTCCAGCTTGGCCGCTTCGCGTTCGATCCGGCGGCGGAGCGCTTCGCTCATCGCCAGCCCGCCCTCGAAGGTGATCTGCAGGGGAATTTGCATTCGCCTCTCCATCAAGACCGCCCGCACCCGCATGGGCTCGAGCCCCACGTGACTCCGGGACCTTGGACGCTTTGGGCTTTCGAAGTGATCAAGATGTCGCGAGCGGCCGCCGGCCGGCGCCTCGCCCCCGCGTTCCTTGCAATGGTCACGATACTGACTTCAGCCCGCCGCGCTCGGCGGCCAGAGCTGTTCGCCCGCCCGTCAGCAGGTTTGGCGATCGGCCCTTGTGATCCGCCCCTGGGCGCGCCCGGTGGTTTGCTTTATCCCGTCCGCCCGACGTGTTTCCAAAGGAGGCGGTTCATGCGCCCATTCGTCCTGGCCATCTGCGCTGGTCTCGTTCTGTCGCCGCTTCCCGCCGCCGCCGCCGCCGCCGCCGGCGCCGCGACGAGCGACGCGCGCTGCCTGATGACCATGGCCGCGCTGACCACCTCGAAGGACGAGTCGCGGGCCCGCACCGCCCAGGCCGGCGTCATCTACTTCGCCGGTCGGGTGAAGGCCGACGACCCCAGCTACAATTTCACCGTCAAGCTGAAGGCGGTCGCCGCCGGCATGACTTCCGAGACCATCGCCGCCGAGGCCCAGCGCTGCGGCCCGATCCTGATCGCCTCGCTGCGCGAGCTCGACGCGGCGCAGAAATCCTTCGGGCCGCCGGCGTCCGCGCCGTCCGCAGGCGCCGCGGTCAAGCCGCCAGCCAAGCCCTGACGCGGCGGCGACCGGCCGGCCGGCTAGGTTTCGCCCTCTTTCGGACCCAAAGCGGGGCCGTAATGACTCTCCGTTTGCGCCGGAGGGGCGCTGGCAGCGAAGAGTCGCCGTATGTCGACGCCTGGCAAGACTCCCGCGAGGCCTGGGCCGAGCCGCGCGGCCGTGGCCGCGCCGGTGGCCCGCGCGGTCGCCGAGGATCTCGAGGCCATCTTCCCCAACGCGGTCCTGCTGCCGAGCCGCCGCATGCGCCTGCGGCGCGGGCCAGATGGTGATCCGTCATCCGACGCCAAGGGCGGGGGGGAGAGACGTACGGCGGTGATCGGCGCGATCGTCGCGGCGGCCTTCGTCGGGGTGTCCGCCGGCGTTCTGCTGCCGCATGGCCGCGCGCCGGCGACGCCCGTGGAGTCCGCCGCCAGCTTGCCAAATCCGGCTCCGCCGGCGCTGGCGCCCCTGCAGGCGGCCGCGCCATCCCTGGCGCCCGCGCCCTACCTGCTCCCGACGCCGGTCGCGAGCCCGTCGCCGCCGCAGGTCGCGAGCGTCCGCAAGGCCCCAATGCACAGGGCGACGGCGCACAAGGCCTCGGCGCATATGGCGCCTGCGCACAGGGCTTCGACGCACAAGGTCTCGGCGCACAAGGTTTCGGCGCACAAGGTCTCAGGGCGCAAGGCGTCTCGGGCGACGGCGCGGACGCGAAGCGTTCGCACGCCCACGATCATGACGGCCGACGCACAGCTGCGCCACGCCTATGCGGCCGCCGTCCGCGCCGGCGTCTCGCGCCAGGTGCTGGTCGACTATCGCAATGCGTGGGAGCGGCTGCGCTGGCGCGCGCCGCGCGAGCCGGGCCTGGTTGCGGCGCGTTACGTCGAGATGGCGGCCAGGCTGGATCGCCTCGCGGAGCATCGCCATGTCGCCCAGGCCGCGCCGCGAGGGGCGGGGATGCATCACGGCCGGCGCGTCCAGCTGGCGGCGCGATGAACCGGGCCGCGGTCGCCATCGAACACGAACGCCCGACCGCGGCCGCGCCTGTCCGCGGCACGGACGGCGAGCTGATCTATGCCGTCGGTGACATTCACGGCCGCTACGACCTGCTGAAGCTGGCGCTCGGGCAGATCGCCGCCGACGTGGCGGTGGAGGCGCGCGGCCGCACGCCGGTGCTCGTCCTGCTTGGCGACTATATCGATCGCGGTCCGGACTCGGCCAAGGTGCTGCAGGCGCTCGTCTGGCTGCAGCGGCGCGGCGAATTCGTGCCGCGGCTGCTGAAGGGCAACCACGAACAAGGGCTGCTCGGCTTCCTCGAGGAGCCGACCCAGGGCGAAGCGTGGCTAAGCTATGGCGGGGTGGCCACCCTGGCGTCCTACGGCGTCGCCGCGCCGGCGGCGGACGGCGGGCGGCAAGCCTTGCGCAATGCGCGCGACGCCCTGCTCGACCAGATGCCGGCGTCGCACCTCCAGCTGCTGGGCGAGCTGGAGCTGATGGCGGTGGTCGGCGACTACGCCTTCGTTCACGCTGGCGTCCGGCCCGACCGGCCGCTCGCCAGCCAGACCGAGGCCGAGCTGCTATGGATCCGCCACGGCTTCCTCGACGCGCCTGGTCCGTTCGAGCGGCTGATCGTCCATGGCCACACCTGGGTCGGCGAGCAGCCGCAGATCCAGGAGCACCGTCTGGGGCTCGACACCGGCGCCTACGCCACCGGGGTCCTCACGGGCGCTCGGTTGGACGGCGCGACGGTGCAGCTCTTCCAGGCGCGCGGGGCGGCCTGACCCGCGAGACGCCGTTGTCGAAATAGGCGCTCCAGTCCGGGTCGCCGCGCAGCCGCCCGAACAACCGGACCATCCGCTGCCGGCTCAGCAGCCAGGCGTCGTAGGCCAGCGTCAGCCCCGCCGCCGCCAGCGGATTGCCGGTGACGATGATGGCCGTGGCCAGCAGCCCGGCCGTCGTTACAACACAGAATGCGATCGCCCGAACGTCGCGCGCCCTCATATGCCCTCGCTGCGGGGGTATCGTCCCCTGGAGAGGAACGGTCAGGGCGCGGACTTGCTCCCGAGAAACCTGCGGCGCCCGGCCTCAGGCGCCGGGCGGCCGGTAGACGAAGGCGCCGTTCGCGCCGCTGGCTGCGGCGGACGTCACTCCGGAGACCTGGGCGACGGTCAACGACATCCGCAAGACGATCGGCTTGGAGCCGACCACGGACATGCCGGGCGCGGCCTAGTTTCCTGCGCCGCCCGCCAGGCCGCGGTGCTCCAGCATCGGGCCGATGTCCGGATCCTTGCCATAGAAGGCGCGGAACATCGGCCCGTAGTCGAGGGTGTGGCCGCGCGACAGGATCAGGTCGCGGAAGCGCTGGCCGTTGGCCCGCGTCATGCCGCCGTTCTCGGTGAACCACTGGAAGGAGTCGTCGGCCAGCATCTGGGTCCAGAGGTAGGCGTAGTAGCCGGCGGCGTAGCCGTTGCCCCAGATGTGCAGGAAGTAGCTGGAGCGATAGCGCGGCGGCACGTCGGGGAAGTCGACGCCGGCGGTCTTCAGCGCCTGGGTCTCGAAGGCGTCGACGTCCTGCTTGGGCGCATCGGCGGCGAGCTCGTGCCACTGCATGTCGAGCTCGGCCGCGGCGATCAGCTCGCCCATGGTGTAGCCCTTGTTGAACTTGGAGGAGGCCTTGATCTTGTCGACCAGGGCCTGGGGAATGGCCTGGCCGGTCTGGTAGTGGACGGCGTAGTTCTTCAGCACCTGCGGATCGAGGGCCCAGTTCTCGTTCATCTGGCTGGGGAATTCGACGAAGTCGCGGGCGACGCTGGTGCCTGACAGCGTCGGATAGGTCTGGTCGGCGAACAGGCCGTGCAGCGCATGGCCGAATTCGTGGAACATGGTCGTCACGTCGTCGAACGAGATCAGCGCTGGCTGGCCGGCCGCCGGCTTGGTGAAGTTCTCGACGTTGTAGACGACCGGCTTGGTCCCCATCAGCTTCGACTGGCCGACGAAGTTGCTCATCCAGGCGCCGCCCGACTTGTTGTCGCGCTTGAAGAAGTCGAAGTAGATCAGGCCGAGCAGTCGTCCGTCCTGCTCGTGCACCTCGAAGACGCGGACGTCCGGGTGGTAGACCGGCAGGTCGGTGCGTTCCTTGAAGGTCAGGCCGTACAGCTGGCCCGCGGCGTAGAAGACCCCGTCCTTGAGCACGCGGTCAATCTGGAAGTAGGGCTTCTGCTCGGCCTCATCGAGGTCATAGCGCGCCTTGCGCACCCGCTCCGAATAGCGGTCCCAGTCCCAGGGTTTCAGCGCGAAGTTCTCGCCGGCGGCCTGGATCATCTTCTGGTTCTCGGCGGCCTCGGCCATGGAGCGGGCGCGGGCGGCCGGCGACAGCTGGCGCATGAAGGCCTCGACGGCCTGCGGCGTGCGCGCCATCTGGTCCTCGAGGATGTAGGTCGCATAGTTCGGGTAGCCGAGCAGGCGGGCCTTCTGCGCGCGCAGCCGGGCGAGGGCGGCGATGGTCGCGCGGGTGTCGTTGGCGTCGCCCTGCTCGGCGCGGGTCCAGCCCTTTTGGAACAGCTGCTCGCGGACGCCGCGGTCGGCGAGATCCTTCAGCAGCGGCTGGGTGGTGGTGTTCTGCAGGGTGAGCAGCCACTTGCCCTTCAGGCCGCGGGCTTCAGCGGCGCGGGCGGCGGCGGCGACCTGCTCGTCACTCAGCCCCGCGAGCTTGGCCTTGTCGTCGATGACCAGCGCCCCGGCCTTGGCCGCGGCGAGCAGCTTATGCTGGAAGTTGGTCTGCAGGGTCGAGAGCTGTTCGTTCAGCGCCTTCAGCTTGGTCTGGTCGGCGGCGGAGAGCTTGGCGCCGGCGCGGACGAACTCCTGGTAGGTGACCTTCAGCAGCTGCAGCTGCTCGGCGTTCAGCCCCAGCGCGCCCTGGCGGTCGTAGAGGCTCTGCACGCGGGCGAACAGCTTGGGGTTCAGGTGGATCCAGTCGCTATGGGCGGCGAGCTTGGGCGAGATCTCGGACTCGATCGCCTGCAGGCGGTCGCTGGTGTTGGCGCTGGTCACCCCGTCGAACGCCGCGCTGGCCCGCGCCAGCATCTGGCCGGACCGCTCCATGGCCACGAGGGTGTTGTCGAAGGTGGGGGCCGCCGGATCGTCGGCGATCTTGCTGAGCTCGGCCTTCTGGCGGGCCATGCCGGCTTCGAGCGCCGGCTTGAAATCGGTTTCCTTGATCTTGTCGAACTGCGGGGCCTGCAGGAACAGCGGGCTTGGCTGGGCGAAGATCGCCCCCGCCATGGCCGTGGCCTTGGCCTTGGGGACGGCGCCGGCGGCGCCGGCGGTGAGCGCGCAGGCCGCAGCGCCCAGAAGCAGCGAACGGATCAGGTGCATGGGGACTCCAGGGCGCCTCAGTGGGCCGGCGCGTGTCACATCGCCTGTAACATTTGCCAGGACTGCCGGCGGGCGCCAAGGGGCCGTGGACAGGGACGCAAAGAGCGTCCTGATAAGAGGGAAAGGGCGCGCAGCCGCAAAGGCCGCCAGGGCGCCGGCGGGAGGGTCTTTTACGCCGCGTCGCGGTGCGAGCGTCGGCTCAGCCGCAGATCACCCACTCGGCCACATAGGCCTGGGCCTTGCGCGCCAGGACCGGCGGACCGGAGAAGTAGAACTCGCTGCCGAACCAGGATCGCAGCTCGCGCCAGGCGAGCGGCCCGGTGTCCTCCGTGCGGAGGATCTTGCGCAGTTCGTCGCGTTTGGCTTTCGGGACGAAGACGACGTAGGTGGCTTCTGACATCGGTTTACTCGGCTCGAACGGCTATAGAAGCCGCGAGTCGCCCCTTCCATAGGGTTAACGTTCGCGTGACATCGCGTAGACCCGGATTCGCCGGCTGCGTGCAGCCCGCGTCTTGATCGCCATCGTGGGTGAGACACCGCGTCGCTTGCCAAGCCTGAAGGTCAAGGTGAAACAGGGTTCTGTGAACAATGAGTCCATCCTGGCGGGGGCGAGGGCGCAGGGCATGGATGAGGCGCCGGCGCCTGCCGCCATGATCGCCGCGGAGGCTCGCATCGCCGGCCGCCTGACCGTCGGCTTCTTGCTCGACATCGGCGACATGGGCCGGATGGACGCGCCGATGCTGGACGCGCTGCTGTTCGCCGCGGTCATCGACGCCAACGTCAATCGGTTCAACCGCGATCCGGCGCTGCAGGTCGCGCACGCCCGGCTCGACAGCGCCCCGCCGAACGAACTGCGACGGCCGGTGAGCATCAACGCCCTGGCCGCGTCCCTGCGCATCCCCTTCGAGACGGTTCGCCGGCATATCAACCAGCTGATCGGCCGCGGCCTGCTGGTCAGCGCCAGCAACGGGGTCTACGTCCCGACCGAGGTGGTCGCCGCGCCGCAGTTCGTGGCCGCCATGCGCGACCGCTATCGGCGGGTGTTCAGCTTCTACGACGATCTGCGCGCGCTCGACCTGGTCGAGCCGCTGCCGTGCGAGGCCCTGCCGGCCGATCACCCGGACGCGCCGATCCGCGCCGTCGGCCGCATCCTTTCGGACTATTTCTTCCGCACCCTCGACACCCTGCACCGCCAGGTGCCGGACGTGCTGACGGCGATAGTGCTGCTCAACGTCATCAGGACGAGCAGCGAGCACATTCCCGCCGCCCAGGAGGCCCAGGCGATCCGGGCGGGCTGGATCCCGCCAGCGGAGCGGACGCCGGTGCGGGTCGCCCAGGTCTCGCGGCGGCTGTCGATTCCCTACGAGACCACCCGTCGCCACGCCGGTTGGCTGGTCGACCATGGCTTCCTGCGGCGGGAAGCTGGCGGGGTGCTGCTTTCGGCGGACTACGTCCACGCGCCGACCCTGTTCTCCATCACGGCGGACAATCTGGTCAATGCGCGCCGCATGTTTCGCCAGATCGCCGCGCTGCAGAGCGGGCTCGAGCTGACGCGCGAGCCGCGCGCTTCGGGGCTCTGACCGCCTGGGTTATCGGCCCGGCGTAGCTCAGCAGGCGCGGTCGGCCGTGCGCGGCGCGCGGATCGTGCGGTCGTCGGCGCGGATCAGGTTAGCCCCGCCGCTCATCTGCGGAACGGTCGGACCGAGGTCCTTGTCGCGCAGGATCGCCCGCGTCAGGTTGGGCTGCGCCGGGGGTAGGGGGACGCGCGCCTCGGCGTGCGCCGCTGCGGCGGCGCTCGTCGCGCCCGCCAGGGCCGCCCACAGAATGATGGTGCGAAGGGCTCTGTTGTGAAACACCAATACACCACCCGACCTGTTGCTTCCTGAGCGCAGGTTGCGGTGGTCTCTCTTAAAATCGCGTTCCATTTTCTCGACTAAGCAGACACTTAACCCGGGATCTGCCGGCGTCGGTTCGAGATATCCATGGCGATGACGCCCCCTGCGACGATCTTCGTCGTCACCATGCGGGCGGTGGCCGGGCCCAAGAATTCTCAGCCCGACGGCCGCTGCTACGACCTGCTGGCGTTCGCCCGCGCAGCCACCGAGGCCGAAGCCCGGCGTGTCGCCTTCGACGGCCTCGTCCAGCTCGGCTGGATCGAGGCCCAGGCGCTGCGGACCGGCGAAATCACTGACCCCGCCGCGATCCCCGCCGATCTGCAGGCCAGTTTCGCCCGCGCCCTGGAGCGCGGCTGCGCGATCATCGTCTACGACGAGCCCTGAGCTTCTAGGGGCAGCCGAGCCGCAGCAGGTCGCGCTTTGGCCCGGCGACGCGGAACAGGGCGTAGCGGGTCCAGCGGCTGCGGCCCTGGCCGCGATCGATGACGCCCAGCGGCTGCACCTGGGTGAAGCAACGCTCGAGGTCGGTGGTCTTCATCCGCCGCTCGAGGTCCAGCACCAGGCCGGGCCCGGAAAGGTCCGCGCCCGCCTGCCAGTCGAAATAGCGCTCGCGGTCGGCGATCTGGACGATCGGCGCGGCGATGCGGCGCTGGGCGTCGAGCTGGGCGGTGACGCCATAGCTCTGCGCGCCGACCCAGGCGGCGCCCTGGGCCAGGCGCAGGGCCTCGACCTGCCCGGCGAAGGCCGGCCACTGGCGGATGTGCAGCGCCGGGTCCGAGCCGCCGAGCCGGGGCCACGGCGTGGCGAGGTGCAGCAGCGCCAGGGCCGAGAGGCCGAGCCCCAGCAGCGGCGGGGCGCGACGCAAGCCCGGGCCGCTGGTCTCGGCGGCGAAGGCGGCGGCGATGACCAGGGCGCCGAAGGCCGGCGCCGGCCAATGGCCCTGCACCCGATCGTGCAGGCTGTGCACCGTCAGATAGAGCAGGAAGGGGGCGGCGACGGCGAGCGGCAGCAGCACGCGCGGCGCGTCGATCTCCCGGCGCCGGCGCCAGGCCCCGCCGGCGCCGCGGGCCGCCTGCACGGCGATCAGCGGGTTGAGCAGCAGGAACTGGGTGACCAGGAACTCCGGCAGCCGGCCCAGGTGCAGGCCGCTGCCGCCGACCCGGCCGAACTGCTTGTCGAAGGTCGGCCAGCCGTGGGTCGCATTCCAGGCCACGTTCGGCGCGAAGGCCGCGACGGCGAGGACCGCCGCGAGCCAGGGCCAGGGCCGCTTCAGCTCGGCGAAGCCGCCGGGCGCGAGCAGCAGCCAGGCCAGGACGCCCGGCGCGAGAAACAGGCCGGAGTATTTGGAGAGGCAGCACAGGCCGGCGGCCAGGCCCGCCCCCAGCCACCAGGCGCGGCTCTCGCCCTGCCAGACGCGGGCCAGCTGCCACAGGGTCAGGGTCCAGAACAGGCAGGCCGGCGTATCCGGCGTCGCCAGCATGCCGCCGAGCGCGATCGTGAAGGTGGCGTTGTACCAGAGCGCCGCGCGCTCGGCCGTCGCCGCCGCCAGCCCAAGCCGCCGCGCCAGGTCGCCGATCAGCCAGGTGACGAGCCCAGTGGAGAGGGCCGGGACCAGTCGCACGCCGAGCGCGGTGTCGCCGCAGAGCTGTTCGCCCAGCCGGATCCACCAGGCGATCATCGGCGGATGGTCGAGGTAGCCCGCCTGCAGGTGCTGGGCCCAGAGGCGGTAGTAGGCCTCGTCCTCGGTCAGCGGGATCAGGCCGGCGAACACCAGCCTCACCGCCGTGAGGATCAGCGCGATCAGCAGCAGGCGACGGCCGGGCGAAGTTTGCGCCCCTTGCCGCGCGTCGTCGGGGTTCACCAAACCGCGAGAGCCGTGGAGACGTAGTTCCATCCCGCCCCGACGCCGGCGCCGGCGACGCTGGCGATCCAGTCGGCCGGGACGTAGGGGCGGGCGAAGGTCGCCACCGCCACGTTCGCCGCCAGGCCGGCGCTGCACAGCAGGCAGAACCGGGCGTAGGCGACCAGCATGCCCCAGCCGTGCTTGCGCCGGTCGCGGTAGGTCACCGTGTTGTTAATCAGGAAGTTGGAGGTCATCGCCAGCAGTGCAGCGACCGTCTGGGCGACGGCGAAATGCAGGCCGAAGTGGCGCAGCACCTCGAGCGCGGCGAGCTGAACCGCCACGCCGCTGCCGCCGACCGCGAGGAACATCAGCGCCCGCGGGGAGATCACGTCCTTGGTCATCTTGGAGCCCAGGAGGCTGAGGTATTGGGCGACCACGCCATTGTCGAGCTTGCTTTCTCCAGCGACCCTGGGACGGAATTCATAGCCAAGCTCGACGCAGCGCAGCGGCTCGGGCTGCGAGGCGACGATGTCGAACAGCACCTTGAAGCCGCTGGCCGAGAGCTTGGGCGCGACGCGATCGACCACCTCCCGCCGGGCCATGAAGAAGCCGCTGACCGGATCGGTCAGTTCGACCGACAGGGCGCGGCGGCCGAGCCAGTTGGCGAACCGGCTGCCCCAGGCGCGATGGCCGTCCAGGCCGTTCACCACCCGGGCTTCGGGTTTAAGATAGCGGCTGCCGATGACGATGTCGGTCTGGCCGCCGCGCAGCACCTGCAGCATGGCCGGCAGCAGACCTTCGTCGTGCTGCATGTCGCCGTCGATCACCGCGACATAGGGCGCGGCGCTGGCCAGGGCGCCCTCGATCACCGCCCCGGCGAGGCCGCGGCGGCCGACGCGGCGCAGGCAGGCGACGCGCGGATCGGTGGCGGCGATGGCCTTGACCACCCGGGCGGTGCCGTCGGGAGAGTCGTCGTCGACGAAGATCACCTGCCAGCCGATGTCGACGAGCGCAGTCTCGAGCTTGCGGATCAGGGGCGCGACGTTGGCCGCCTCGTTGAAGGTCGGCACCACGACGGAAAGTTCCAGACCGCGCGCCGGCTCGGCGGCGCTGGCGCCCTCGACCGAGCGGCTGACGCGGTCAGCTTCGTCCTGCGACAAGAGAAGGCTCCCTGGGCGTGCGGGCGACGCCGCAGGCCCAGGGGGCCGACGGCGGACGGAAAAGACCGCAATGCGAAGGCGATGTCGAGCGCCAGTGCGTTTCGCGCCTGAAACCCCGGCCTGCGGTCCGCGGGTCAGGCCGGCTGCAGCGTCTCGGCGTGCAGCCGCGTCAGCCGTTCCACCTCGGCCTTGGAGCCGAGCATGACCGACACCCGCTGGTGCAGGGAGACCGGTTTGCAGTCCAGCGTCGCGGCCTGGCCGTCGAAGGCCGCGCCGCCGGCCTGTTCGACCAGCAGGGCCATCGGATTGGCCTCGTACATCAGCCGCAGCTTGCCGGCGCGATTGGGCTCGCGCGCGTCCCAGGGATAGAGGAAGACCCCGCCGCGCATCATGATCCGGTGGACGTCGGCGACCATCGAGGCCACCCAGCGCATGTTGAAGTTCTTGCCCCGCGGGCCGGTCTCGCCGGCCAGGCATTCCTCGACGTACTGGCGCACGGGCGCGGCCCAGTGGCGCATGTTCGAGGCGTTGATCGAAAATTCCTTGGTCTCGGGCGCGATCGCCAGGGCCTCGTTGGTTTCCAGCCAGTCGCCGGTGACCGGGTCGAGGGTGAAGGCGCGCACGCCGGCGCGCAGCGTCAGCACCAGGGTGGTCTGCGGGCCATAGACCACATAGCCGGCGGCGATCTGGTTGCGGCCGGGCTGCAGGAAGTCGGCTTCGGTCGGGTCGCGTTCGGTCGCCGAGGTCGGGGCCGGCAGGATCGAAAAGATGGTGCCGATCGAGACGTTGACGTCGATGTTGCTGGAGCCGTCGAGCGGGTCGAACAGCAGGAAGAAGCCGCCTTGCGGGCCGACTTTGCGGACCCCGTAGATGCCGTCCATCTCTTCAGAGCCGATGGCGACCAGGCCCGAGGCCGGCGCGCAGGCCTTCAGCAGGATATCGTTGGAGATCACGTCCAGCTTCTTCTGCGTCTCGCCCTGGACGTTCTCGCTGTCCAGCGCGCCGAGGATGTCGCCGACGGCCCCGCGGCGGACCGCCGCACTGATCAGCTCGCAGCCGGTCGAAACGGCCAGCAGCAGTTCGACCAGGCTCGGGTCGGCTCCCGACTGCGCGAAATACTGGCCAAGCGTGACGGGCATAGAAGCAGTCTCCAAGGCGGCCCTCTTAAGGCCAAGGTTCCGCGCCATGCCGGCGCGGCAGGCGATCTTGAAGCATGTGAGGCCGGTCTTGGCCAGTCGGCGCGGATTACAGCGATTTATCTTTGCGTCTGCCCGCCGAGGCGACAGAAGGGGAGACGCACCCTCCACCTCGCACACTTTTGAGGAAGCTCCCGCGTGATCGCTGCTGCGCTCGCCGCCCTGTCGCTCAGCCTGCCGTCGCCGGAGCTGCCCGATCTGCCGCCGATCCGGCGCGACCCGCAGATCACCTATGTCGACCGTTCCGGCGCCGTGCTCGGCGTGCGCGGCGGCCGCTATGCGCCGCCTGTCAACCTGGCGCGCCTGCCGCCCTACGTGCCGGCGGCCTTCGTGGCGATCGAGGACCGGCGGTTCTACGAGCACGGCGGCTTCGATCCGCGCGGCATCGCCCGGGCCATCGTCAGCGACATCGCCCGCGGTCGGGCCGCCCAGGGCGCCTCGACGATCACCCAGCAGCTGGCCCGCAACCTCTTCCTCAGCTCCGACCGCACCTTGCAGCGCAAGGCCGACGAGCTGCTCTACGCGATCCAGCTGGAGCGCACCTATTCGAAGCCGCAGCTGCTCGGCCTCTACCTCAGCCGCATCTACTTCGGCTCCGGCGCCTATGGGATCGAGGCGGCCTCCCAGCGCTATTTCAACAAGTCGGCCGCGCGGCTGACGCTGCGGGAGGCGGCCATGCTGGCCTCGCTTCCCAAGTCGCCGATCAACTACGATCCCACCGACCATCCCGACGCCTCCGCGCAGCGCAGCAAGCTGGTGCTCGACGCCGGCAGCGCCCTGCTCGATCGCCCCAAGCGCCTGATCCGCTATCTCGGCGGCGTCACCTTCCCGCTGTACGCGATCCACTATCCGGCGCTCTGCTTCTTCACCGCCATCAGCCCGTGGAACCACGCGTCCGCCCCAAGCCTGGTCTTTGTCACGCTTTCCGTCGCCGCAGTTTGCGCGGCGACGACGCCGGCCTGCGACCGGCTCAAGAGCGTCTTGCGGAACAGACTGTGGGCCCCCGCCCGGGTCGCCGACGTCGCCGCCTGAGCCGGAGCGACTTCCCCGCCCTCTTCGAAAGAGGCGCGCGCGTCATTCCTCTTCGGCGAAAGCCTTGCGGATCGTGCGCAGAATGGTGGTCATGCGCGCCCGGCCTGGGGCCGCCCTTGCGTCCACCAGCAGCTCGACGCCATCCGCAATCCGGTAGCGGTATGCTGTCGACGGAACCCCGAACTTCTCGCGCCAGACCTCCGCCCACTCCGATTGCTCCTGGCGGCTTTCCCAGACGCGCAGAGCAGCCTCGGCCTTCTCGTCCTCCGGGCCCAACTCGGCCAGGTATTCTCGGATCATCTCCAGGTCGTTGCCGGCGTGCTGGATAGCGCGAACCAGCCTGAGGCGGGTGAGGTGACCCGCACCGAAATGCGCGCCGCGTCCGCGGCCGGCTGGCGGAGGCAGCAGGCCCTCGCCGACATAGTATCGAACGGTGCGCACCGAGATGCCCACGCGGGAGGCAAGCTCGCTCGCCGTGTACCTGGGCGCATGCTCATCGTCGATCATGCGCGCATCATGACATCCAACTGGCGTATTGTAATGTCACATTTTGGTGTCGCCCATGTGGCGACGTGCGACTTTGGCCTAGGCGCCGCTAGCGGACCGGGCGAACGTCTCTTTGCGGTACGAGGAGCGATGACGGTGACACCAGCAGGCCAAATCCGCGCCGGGATCGGCGGCTGGACCTTCGAGCCGTGGCGCGGGGTCTTCTATCCTAAGGGCCTCAAGCAGGCGCAGGAGCTGGAGTACGCCTCGCGCCACCTCACCGTCATCGAGGTCAACGGCACCTACTATTCGACCTTCAAGCCGGACAGTTTCGCCAAGTGGCGCGCCGCCACCCCGGACGGCTTTAAGTTCTCGATCAAGGCCTCGCGCTTCTGCACCAACCGCAAGGTGCTGGCCGACATGGGCCAGTCGATGGAGGTGTTCCTGAACCAGGGCCTGGTCGAACTGGGCGACCGACTGGGGCCGATCCTCTGGCAGTTCATGGGCACGAAGCGGTTCGAGCCGGCGGACTTCGAGGGCTTTCTCAAACTGCTGCCGGAACGCCTTGAAGGCCTGCCGCTGCGCCATGCGGTCGAGGTGCGGCACGAGAGTTTCAAGGACCCGGCCTTCCTGGCCCTGTGCCGCCGCTACAAGGTCGCCGTCTGCCTCGCCGACCACCAGACCTATCCGCTGATCCCGGACGTCACCGGCGACTTCGTCTATGCGCGGCTGCAGACCGGGTCGGACGAGATCGAAACCGCCTATCCGCCTGCCGAACTGGACCGCTGGGCCAGCCGGTTCGCAGCCTTCGCCGCCGGCGGCCAGCCTGGCGACCTGGCCTGTATCGATCCGGCCAGCGCGCCCGAGCCCGCGCCGCGCGAGGTGTTCGTCTTCTTCATCCACGAGGGCAAGGTGCGCGCGCCGGCCGCCGCCGCCGCGCTCTTGCAACGCGTCGGCCAAGCTCCGGCCGACTGGCCCCAAGCGCCAAGCTAACTCAGGCTAATGACGAGGAGAGAACGCAGGGCCCTCCGCCGCCGGCCCTCGGCTCAGTGGCGCAGGTGGGGCATATGGAAGCCGGAGTCGGACCCTTCGGCGTAGGGCTCGCTGACGTTGAGCGACTTGAACCAGGGCAGGATCTGCCAGAGCGCCGACAGGCCCACCAGGCCGTAGACGATCCGCGCCCCGGCGGTCATGTCGCCGCCAAACAGGGTCGACACCACGTCCATCTCGTGACCGCCCACGGCGACGAGCCCCCAGTTGAGCCCGCCAATGATCGCCAGGGCGAGGGTGATCAAGTTCAACCATCTCATCGGTCGTCTCCTCATCAGGAGAATATTGTATCTGCAATACAAAATGCTCGATCCGCGGCGACGTTCCGGTCGGCCCAGGCCTGGCCGCAAACGCAAAACGCCTCCGCACAGCGGAGGCGTTGCGAGGGCGAACTCAGGCGCGCCTGGAAGATCAGCCGCCGCCCGGGAAGCGCAGCGGAACCTTCACCTGGCCGGTCCGCGAGCCGATCGGCAAGACGTCGGCCACGCACAGCGCCGCCTTGTCGAAGCCCTTGCCCGGCGCGCTTTCCGAGACGACCTTGCAGCCCGACAGCTTGCCGGCGTCGGCGTTGCAATCCAGCATCACGACTGCCGAGTCCCGCGTGTTCGCGTTCTTCGACAAGCAGCGCGACATGCTGTCTTCAAAAGACGACGCGGTCGCGGCGCTGACGAGGACGAGGCTCAGTCCGACCCCACTCATCATAGCGATGACTTTCTTCATCTCCTCATCTCCATCTCATTCCCAACAAGTGAGGAGAATGTGGGGGGTATTTGTTAAAATAAGCTGTTCGAATGCGACCGTTATTACTAAGCGCCCGTAAACCATGACAGCGTTGATGGCGGACGGCGGCTGCGTAAGGATTCATGATTAAAGCCGCGGATCGACCCGACGGCTTGGTCACGAACCGTTAGTATGATCCGCTCATTATCCCTGCAAATCTGAGCTACAAGCGGGGGAATGCATGAAACGCATCAGGCTTGAAGACCTGCCACTGGTCGTCAAGATCGGGTTCGCGCCGGCGTTCGCAGTTGCGATGTTGGCCTTGCTTGCGGTGGGCGCGGTCGTGCTCCAGAAGAACGAGCTGCATGAGTTGCAGGCGGTGGTCCACACGGACATGCCCAACAGCATGCGCATGCAGAAGATCTCGGAGCGCATCACCGGGGTCCACGGCGAACTCTACTTCCTGTTGACCCACGCGGCCGCCAAGCTCGACGAAGGTCAGATCGAGGGCAAGTCCAAGGCCCTGCTGGCCGAGGTCGATGCGATCCGCACCGAGGTCGGCGTAGCGCGCGCCGCCGCCCCGCCGGAGATGCGCCCGCAGTACGACAAGCTGCTGAAGGACCTGAAGGAGACCCGCGAGGGCCTCGACGTGGTCTGCGCCATGATGACGGCCGACTTCGCCACCGCCGCCGGCTTCGCCGCCCCCTTCGAAGAGCAGTACACCAAGATGAGCGGGACCCTGCGCGACATCGTCGCCAAGGCCCAGCAACAGACCGACCACCAGGCCCAGGCCAGCGAAGACCGCTCGCGGGTGACCCAGACGATCACCATCGTCGCCTCGCTGATCACCATGCTGGGCGCCGCCGTCATCGCCTGGTTCCTGACGATGAACATGAAGGGCGCCGTGCAGAAGATCGCCGGCGCCACCGAGAAGCTGGCCCGAGGCGATGCCGAGGTGGACCTGGACGTCATCGCCCGCAAGGACGAGCTCGGCGCCATCGTCAGCTCCCTGACCGTCTTCCGCGACAACCAGCGCCACCTGGAGCAACTGCGCCAGGAGCAGGAGGCCAACCGCACGGCGACCGAGGAAGATCGCCGCCGCGCCGAGGCCGCCCAGCTGGCGATCACAGAGGAACAGAAGCTGGTGGTCTCCTCGCTGGCCGAAGGGCTCGACCGCCTGGCGGCCGGTGACCTGACCATCCGCCTGAGCACCGCCTTCCCCGGCGACTACGAAAAGCTGCGCACCGACTTCAACGCCGCCGTCGAGAAGCTGGAGGAGGTGCTGCGCGCCATCGCCACCTCCACCGCCTCGATCAGCTCGGGCTCGGCGGAGATCTCCAACGGCTCGGAGGATCTGTCGCGCCGCACCGAACATCAGGCCGCGACGCTCGAGGAAACCGCCGCGGCGCTCGACGAGATCACCGCCACGGTCCAGAAGACCGCCAGCGGCGCCACCGCCAGCCGCGAGGCCGTCAGCGCGGCCAAGGGCGACGCGGAACGCACCGGCGACGTGGTCGGCCGCGCGGTGGTGGCGATGAACGCCATCGAGAAGTCGGCCAAGGAGATCAGCCAGATCATCGGCGTGGTCGACGAAATCGCCTTCCAGACCAACCTGCTGGCGCTCAACGCCGGGGTCGAGGCCGCCCGCGCCGGCGACGCCGGCAAGGGCTTCGCGGTGGTCGCCTCCGAAGTCCGCGGCCTGGCGCAACGCTCGGCCGACGCCGCAAAGGAGATCAAGAGCCTGATCTCGGCCTCATCGCAGCAGGTCGGCGAGGGCGTGTCCCTGGTCGGCGAAGCGGGCGAGGCCTTGCAGCGCATCGTGGCGCATGTCACCGAGATCTCCGGCCTGGTCGGCGAGATCGCCTCCTCGGCGCGGGAGGAGGCCCAGGGCCTCGCCGAGGTGAACACCGCCGTCAACCAGATGGACCAGGTCACCCAGCAGAACGCCGCCATGGTCGAGCAGGCGACGGCCGCCAGCCGGATGCTGACCGACGAGACCAAGGAGCTGTCCCGCCTGGTCGGCCGCTTCAGCATCAGCGGCATGGAGACGCTGCAATACGCCGCCGCCGGCCGCGCCGCCCCGGCCCCCGTCAGGGCCTCGCGCCCGCCGGCCCCGGCCCCGGCCCGCGCCGCCCCGCCCCGCAGCGCCCCGGCCTATTCCGCGCCGGTCAGCGTCGGCGCCACGGCCCTCAAGGCCCAGCCCGCGTCGCAAGCCGTCGCGGACGATTGGGAAGAGTTCTAAAGGCCGAGCCCCCTCGGCAACCCCCCTGAGGAGCGCCGCCCCGCGGCGCTCCTTTTTCTTTGGGCGGCCAGCGCTGAACGCACCCTCATTCCGGATGGACTTCGATCGTCTCGGAGGCCGTCGGGGCTGCGGGCCGCAGGATCAGGATCAACGGGACCAGCACGAGGCTGATCAGCGCCATCCAGGCGAAGACGGTGTCGTAGCCGATCATCGCCCCCTGCCGGCTGACTTCGGCGTTGAAGCCCTCCAGCGCGCCGCTCGCGCCGTCAAAGACCTGGGGCAGCGACCAGCGGATCACCGGATCGGAGGGGATGACGCCCGCCGCCAGCCGTTCGTGGGCCGTGGCGGTCTGCGAGATCAGGCTGGCCTGCAGCAGGGCGACGCCCAGGCTGGAGCCCATGGTGCGAATCATCCCGCCCAGCACCGCCGCCTCCGTGCGGTGCTCGGATTTGAGCGTGGCGAACCCGAGCACGGTCAGCGGGCCGAACATCATCCCCATCCCCATCCCCTGGATGAAGCCGGCCAGCTGGATCGGCCGGGCCGTCATCATCAGGTCGAAGTGGGCCATCTGCCAGAGCGACAGGAAGGCGATCGCCACGCCGATCCCCATCGTCGGGCGCGGCCCCAGCCTGCGCATCAGCAAGGGCGTCACAGCGAAGACGCAGATCGAGCCGAAGCCGCGGTACATGCTGGTGACGCCGCTCTGAAAGGCCGAATACCCCAGCAGGTTCTGCATGAAGGTCGGCAGCAGGGCGCTGGTCCCGAACAGCATCGCCGACATGAAGAAGCCGAACAGCGAGGTCGTGATGAAGTTGCGGTCGGCGTAGAGGTCGCGGTGGAAGAAGGGCTGGTCCGAGGTCAGCGTCTGCATGACGAAGACGTAGACGCTGCCGATGGCGAGGATCGCATAGAGCCAGATCTCGCGGGAATCGAACCAGTCCTGACCGGGCCCGCGGTCGGCCATCAGCTGGATCGCGCCGGTCGCCAGCACCAGGGCGCCAAAACCCAGGAAGTCGAAGGACCGCTCGCGGCCGCCGGCGTCCGGCTCCAGGGCGAGATAGACCATCACGAAGGCGAGGATCCCGAACGGGACGTTGATGTAGAAGACCCAGCGCCAGGAGAGGTTCTCGGTCAGGAAGCCGCCGAGCGTCGGCCCGAGGATCGGCCCGACCATGATCACCGCGCTCCACAAGGCCATGACCCGCGGCATCAGGCGCTGGGGCCATAGGTCGAGCACCGTGGCCTGGGAGATCGGCATCATCGCAGCCCCGGCGAAGCCCTGCAGCAGCCTGAAGGCCACCATCTGCGGCAGGTTGCTGGCCATGCCGCAGAGGATTGAGGCGGCGACGAAACCGACGATGGAGATCAGGAACAGCGGCTTGCGGCCGATCTTCAACGACAGCCAGCCCGACAGCGGCGTCATGATCGCCGTCGCCACGATGTAGGACGTCAGCACCCAGGTGATCTGGTCCTGCGATGCCGAGAGGCTGCCCTGGATATGCGGCAGGGCGACGTTGGCGATCGTCAAGTCGAGCGAATTCATCGTCGTGGCCAGCATCATCCCGCCGGTCGCGATCAGCCGCGTGGCCACGTCGTTCCTGGAACTCATTGCGGTCCGGGCTCCTCCCGGCCGGACATTAGTCCAGCGAGAGCTGCCTTCGCCAGTTGGGGCGCGCTACTCGACGTGGATCTCCTGCAGCTTCTCGCCCTGGGTCCGGGCGGCCCGCATCGTCAGCACCAGCGGCACGATCAGCACCGTGCCGACGCCCATCCAGGCGAACACCGTGTCATAGGCCATCATCGAGGCCTGGCGGGAAACCTCGCCGTTGATCGCCTCCAGTCCGCTGATCGCCCCGTCGAGGATCTGCGGCATGCTCCAGCGGATCACCGGGTCGGCGGAGACGACGCCGGCCGCCAGCCGCTCGTGGGCCGTGGCGCTCTGCTGGATATAGGCCGCTTGCAGGGCGGCGATCCCCAGGCTGCCGCCCAGGGTCCGGAACATGTTGGAGAACACCGCCGCCTCGGTGCGGTGATCGATCCCCAGGGTGGCGAAGGCCAGCACGGTCAGCGGGTTGAAGGCCAGGCCCTGTCCGAGGCCCAGCAGCAGGCCGGCGGTCTCGATCGGCCGCGCGTCCATCGACAGGTCGAACTGGCTCATCCGCCAGAGCGCCACCGCCGTCACCACCAGACCCAGCATGATCGTCCGGCGGGGCCCGATGCGGGCGGCGATGAAGGGCGCGACGGTGAAGGAGATCAGCGAGCCGACGCCGCGCGGCATCATCGCCATGCCGCTCTGCATCGCCGAATAGCCCATCAGGTTCTGCATGAAGCTGGGCAGCAGGGCGGTGGTCGACAGCAAGAGGCCCGAGAGGAAGACCACAAAGCCCACCGAGCTCAGATAGTTGCGGTCGCGGAACAGGGCGAGATGGAAGAACGGATGTTTGGAGGTGACGGTCTGGACGACGAAGACATAGGCGCCGCAGGCGGCCAGCGCCGCGTACAGCCATATTTCGTAGGCGTCGAACCAGTCCAGCGCCGGCCCGCGGTCGGCCATCAGCTGCACGCCGCCGGTGAAAAACACCAGCGCCAGGAAGCCCACCCAGTCGAACGGCCGCTCCCGTCCGCCGCGGTCGCGCTCGAGGGCCAGATAGGTCATGGCGAAGGACAGGGCCCCGACCGGCAGGTTGATGTAGAAGACCCAGCGCCAGGACAGGTTCTCGGTCAAGAAGCCGCCCAGCGTCGGCCCCATGATCGGCGCCACCATGGCGACGGCGCTCCAGATGGCCATCACCTGCGGGATCACCGGCGGCGGCCACATGTCGAGGATCGCGGCCTGCGACAGCGGCATCATGGCGGCGCCGGCGATGCCCTGCAGGAAGCGGAACAGCACCATCTCGGGCAGGCTGGTCGCCATGCCGCACAGCATCGAAATCCCCACGAAGCCGGCGATCGAGATGAGGAACAGCGGCTTGCGTCCCAGCTTCAGGGACAGCCATCCCGACAGCGGCGTCATCAGCGCGGTGCCGACGATATAGGAGGTGAGCACCCAGGTGATCTGGTCCTGGGCCGCCGAGAGGCTGCCCTGCACGTGGGGCAGGGCGACGTTGGCGATCGTCGAATCGAGGGCCACCATCAAGGTGGCGAGCATCAGCCCGCCCGTGGCGATGACGCGCGCGCCCTTCCCGGACTTCTGGTCGGATATCATGGCCGGCGCGGGTCTCCTCATCGACTGAAATAGCCTGCTTTGCACGCCGCGCCAGTCGCCGCCCCGCGTTCATTGATCTTATCGGCCGGGCGATCCCAAGGCGGCGCCACCGGCCGACGGCGTCAACAGCTGCAAGAGAAGCGGCTAGATGTGTTGACTCCTCCCGAGCCTTCAACTATCCACCGCGCCTCGATTTTCGACCCGGAGCCACCAACGTGAAGCGGACTTTCCAGCCCTCGCGACTCGTCCGCAGCCGCCGCCACGGCTTCCGCCTGCGCATGTCGACCAAGAACGGCCAAAAGATTCTGGCGCGCCGTCGCGCCAAGGGCCGTAAGCGCCTCAGCGCTTAATCCCGACGAACAAAGCGTCATCTGCGCTATGGGTGTCGGCATGGCCGACCCCGCCTTTTCCATTGAACGCCTGCGAAAGCGCGCCGAGTTTCTGGCCTGCGCTCAGGCCCCGTCCTGCGCCCGCGGCGCGGTGGTGGTGCAGGCGCGGCCGCGCGGCGACGACCAGCCGTTGGTGCGAGCCGGCTTCACAGCGACCAAACGCATCGGCGGCGCCGTCCAGCGCAACCGCGCCAAGCGGCGGATGCGCGAGGCCGCGAGGCAGGTTCTGCCCGAGCTGGGCCGCCCTGGGGTCGACTATGTTTTCATCGCCCGAGGCGGGGTGATCACCCGGCCGTGGCCGCGTCTGCTTGACGATGTGAAAAGCGCGCTGATAAGGCTCGCCGCCGAACGCGACGGCCGGCCCCGCGACCCTGCGCCCGCCCTGCCCGCAGATTGAGCCCTTCCCCGATGCAAGACGAATCCAACCGCAACACGATCATCTTCCTCGTGTGCGCGGTCTTCCTGTTCTTCATCTACCAGCACTTCGTGCTCGATCCCGCCGCCGCCCGGCGGCAGGCCGAGCTGCGGGCCCACGCCCAGGCCCAGTCTGCGGCTCAGGCCACGGCGGCCGCCCAGGCGCCCGGCGTCCCAGGCACGGCCACCCCCGCGCCGGTGACCCGCGCCCAGGCCGTGGCGGCCAGCCCGCGCGTCGCCATCGCCACGCCGGCGCTGAAAGGCTCGATCGCCCTGAAGGGCGCGCGCATCGACGACCTCTACCTGATCCAGTACCGCGAGACGGTGGACAAGAGCTCCCCGCCGGTGGAGCTGCTGCGTCCCGAGGGCGCCCAGCACGCCTGGTTCGCCGAGTTCGGCTGGACCGGCGCCAATGTGCCCGGCCTGCCGAGCGCCGACACCGTCTGGACGGTGGCGCAGGGCGCGACGCTTTCGCCCGGCCACCCGCTGGTGCTGACCACCAACAACAGCCAGGGCCTGACCTTCACGCGCAAGATCGAGGTCGACGACCGCTTCATGTTCACGGTCACCGACACGGTGGCCAACGCCTCGGCCCAGCCGGTCACCCTCGCACCCTACGGCTCGATCCAGCGCCAGGGCCTGCCGCCGGCGGTGCAGGGCAGCCAGATCGTCCATGAGGGCGCCGTCGGCGCGCTCGGCATCGACAATCCGACGCTCAAGCTGATCAAGTACAAAAAGTGGGCGAAGGACGGGGCGACCGGAGAGATCCCGTCGAAGAGCGGCTGGGTCGGCATCACCGACAAATACTGGCTGGCGGCGCTGATCCCCACCCAGGGCCCGGAGTTCGAAGGCCAGTTCCGCGACACCAAGGTCGGCGACCTCGACGTCTTCGACGCCAACTTCGTCGGCAAGTCGCGGGTCGTTGCGCCCGGCCAGCAGACCTCCGAGACCACCCGCTTCTTCAGCGGCGCCAAGGTCGTCCCGGTGCTGCGCGACTATCAGAAGAACCTCGGCATCCCGCGCTTCGACGCCGCCGTCGACTGGGGCCACTTCTGGTTCCTGACCCGGCCGATCTTCTCGTTCCTGGAATTCATCTTCCACTATGTGGGCAGCTTCGGCGTCGCCATCCTGCTGCTGACGGTGGCGGTGCGGGCGATCTTCTTCCCGATCGCCCACAAGCAGTACGAATCCATGGCCAAGATGCGCAAGGTCCAGCCGCTGGTCGAGGAGCTGCGCAAGAAGTTCAAGGACGACCCGGCCAAGCAGCAGCAGGAGCTGATGGCCCTCTATCAGCGCGAGAAGGTCAATCCGCTGGCCGGCTGCCTGCCGATCCTGCTGCAGATCCCGGTCTTCTTCTCGCTCTACAAGGTGCTGACCGTCACCATCGAGATGCGGCATGCGCCGTTCATGGGCTGGATCCAGGACCTCTCGGCGCGCGACCCGACCACGGTGTGGAACCTGTTCGGCCTGATTCCCTGGAGCCCGGCGCACGCGCCGCTGGTCGGCGGCCTGCTCGACACCAGCCTGCACGTCGGCATCCTGCCGCTGCTCTACGGCCTCACCCAGTGGCTGAGCATGGCGATGAGCCCGCCGGCGCCGGACCCGGCCCAGCAGAAGGTGATGCAGCTGATGCCGATCATCTTCACCTTCTTCATGGCCCCGTTCGCCGTAGGCCTGCTGATCTACTGGACCTGGAGCAACGTCATCACCTTCGTGCAGCAGTACATCCTGATGCGGCACTACAAGGTCGACACCCCGGTCGACCGGCTGTTCAGCCGCTTCGCCGGCAAGAAGGCCGCCGGGTGAGCGAGACCCCTCCCTCCGGCTCTGGGCCCGCCGACTCTGGGCCTTTCGACGAGGAGACCCTCGAGGCTGCGCGGGTGCTGTTCGCCCACGAGACCAGCTTCCTGATGGGGGCGGCGGCGATCAGCGGCCTGCCCGAGCCGGACCTGCCGGAGGTGGCCTTCGCCGGCCGCTCCAACGTCGGCAAGTCGTCGCTGATCAACGCCGTCGTCGGCCGCAAGGGCCTGGCGCGGGCGTCGAACGAACCTGGCCGGACGCGCGAGGTGAACTTCTTCGTGCTCGACGAGCGGCTGCGGCTGGTCGACCTGCCGGGCTACGGCTTCGCCAAGGTCAGCCGCAACACCGCCCACAAGTTCCAGAACCTCGGCCGATCCTATCTGCGCGGCCGGCCGAACCTGAAGCGCGCCTATCTGCTGATCGACGCCCGCCACGGGCTGAAGGCGGTGGACGGCGAAGCGCTCGACGCCTTCGACCAGGCCGCGGTCTCCTACCAGATCATCCTGACCAAGTCGGACAAGATCAAGCCGGCCGAGGTCGCCAAGGTGGTCGCCGCCACCGCCCAGGCGATCGCCAAGCGGCCGGCCGCCTTCCCGCGGGTGCTCGCAACCTCCTCGGAGACCGGCCTGGGCATCCCCGAGCTGCGCGCCGAAATCTCCGCGGCCTGCCTGATCTCCCTCCCTTAATGGGGAGGGACAGCTCGCCAAAGGCGAGCAGGGTAGGGAAGTCTTGATCAAGCTGAGACGACAGGGCCTAGCCTCCCCCACCCTGACCGCTGCGCGGTCTGTCCTCCCCATTAAGGGAGGGAGATTGATGACACCGCGCCCCTTGTCCGCTATCGAGCCCAGCGAATTCAGCCCTGGGGCATGCCTTGAGCGACGACACCGAAAACCAGGGCTGGGCGACCGCCAAGACGCTCGCCGAGGCCCTGCCCTATATCCAGATCTATGACCGCGAGACGGTGGTCATCAAATACGGCGGCCACGCCATGGGCGAGGAGCAGGTCGCCAAGCTGTTCGCCGCCGACGCCGTGCTGCTGAAGATGCTGGGGGTCTATCCGGTGGTCGTCCATGGCGGCGGGCCGCAGATCTCGGCCTGGCTGTCCAAGGCCGGCGTGAAGTCGACCTTCGTCGACGGCCTGCGTGTCACCGACGAGGCGACCATGGAAGTGGCCGAAATGGTGCTCTCCGGCGCGATCAACAAGGAGATCGCCAGCTGGATCACCCAGGCCGGCGCCGAGGCCGACGTGCGCGGCGTGGGCCTGTCCGGCAAGGACGCCCGGCTGATCGTCGTCGAGAAGGTCCAGCGCACCCGCAAGGTCCCCGGCTCCGACGAGGAGCAGATGGTCGACCTGGGCTTCGTCGGCGAACCAAAGGTGATCGATCCGAAGCTGATCCAACAGCTGATCTTCGCCGAGGAGGACTACATCCCGGTGGTGGCGCCGATCGGCGTCTCTGAGAGCGGCGAGACCTACAACATCAACGCCGACACCGTGGCCGGCGCCCTGGCCAATGCGCTGAACGCCAAACGCATGCTGCTGCTCACCGACGTCGCCGGCGTGCTCGACCGCAACGGCGAGCTGATGCGCCAGTTGACCGTCGCCCAGGCCCGCAGGGCCATCGAGGACGGGGTCGCCACCGGCGGCATGATCCCCAAGCTGGAGACCGCCATCGCCGCGGTCGAGGCCGGCGTCGAAGCCGTGGTCATCCTCGACGGCCGGCGGCCGCACGCCATGCTGGTCGAGCTGTTCACCGAACACGGGGCAGGCACGCTGGTCTGCAAATGAGCCCCGATCTCGGCCAAGATCGAGGGCCCGACCTCAGCCATGTGACGACCTGGCTCTTCGACCTGGATGACACCCTCTATCCAGCCGAGTCGGGCCTCATGGCCGAGGTCGTCCGGCGGATGACCCAATACGTCATGCAGGTCACCGGCCTGCCGTACGACGAGGCCTTCCGGCTGCAGAAGACCTATCTGGCCGAGCACGGCATCACCCTGCGCGGCCTGATGCTGCACCATGGCGTCGATCCGGCCGAGTTCGCCGCGGTGTTCCACGACATCTCCCTCGACATCCTGGCCCACGACCCGCAGCTGGTCGCCGCCATCGCCGCCCTGCCCGGCCGCCGGCTGATCTTCACCAACGCCGACGAGATCCACGCCCAGCGGGTGCTGGACCGGCTGGGGCTGACGCACCTGTTCGAGCACGTCGCCCACATCGGCTCCTACGACTATACGCCCAAGCCCGATCCGGAGGCCTTCCGGCGGCTGTTCGCCGACCATTCGCTGGCGCCGGCGCAGACCGCCTTCTTCGAGGACTCCGAGCGCAACCTGAAGCCGGCGGCCGAGATGGGCGTCACCACCGTCCTGGTGGGCCCGCACGCCGCCGCCTCGACCGCCCCCTTCGTCCACTTCCGCACCGAGCGCCTCACCCCCTTCCTCAGGGCTGCGTTGCTGCGCCAAGATCCGTAAGAAGAGAAGACCATGACCACCATCACCGCCGACGACCTGAAGACCCAGATCGAGCAAGCCTGGGAGGCCCGCGACGGCCTCTCGACCGCGACCACGGGCGCGGTGCGCACGGCCGTCGAGGAGACCCTGCAGCGGCTCGACGCCGGCGAGCTGCGCGTCGCCGCCCGGCAGGCGGACGGCCGCTGGGAGGTCCAGCAGTGGGTCAAGCAGGCGATCCTGCTGTCCTTCCGGCTGAACCCCAACGCCATCGTGCACGGCCATTCGCCGGGCCCCTTCTGGGACAAGGTGCCGACCAAGTTCGCCGGTTGGGACGCGCCGCAGTTCGAGGCCGCCGGCTTCCGGGCCGTGCCGGGCGCGATCGTCCGCCGGGGCGCCTACATCGCCAAGAACGTCGTGCTGATGCCGTCCTTCGTGAACATCGGGGCCTTCGTCGACGAGGGAACGATGATCGACACCTGGGCCACGGTCGGCTCCTGCGCCCAGGTGGGGAAGAATTGCCACATCTCCGGCGGCGCGGGCCTTGGCGGAGTGCTGGAGCCGCTGCAGGCCAACCCGACGATCATCGAGGACAACTGCTTCATCGGCGCCCGCGCAGAAGTCGCCGAGGGCGTGATCGTCCGCGAAGGCAGCGTGCTGTCGATGGGCGTCTACCTGACCTCCACCACCCCGATCATCAACCGCCAGACCGGCGAGGTCACGCTGGGCGAAGTGCCGCCCTATTCGGTGGTGGTCTCCGGCTCGCGGCCGAACAAGGACCCGTCGCTGCCCTCGACCTACTGCGCGGTGATCATGAAGACCGTCGACGCGCGGACGCGGTCGAAGACCGGGGTGAACGAACTGCTGCGGGACTAACTTCCCATCCCCTACCGTCCGTCATGGCCGGGCGCCCGTCCCGGGCGCCCAGGAACGTCGAAGGCGCAGGAAGGTCACTGTCTTTCCGTGTGCATGGGTTCCCGGCACGAGGCCGGGAATGACGGAAGTGCGTTTCCGGTCTAGAGCACGCCGAAGTCCTAGAATGCGACGAACCCGGGGGCGACCTTGATCGATGCCGTCAACCTGACGCGAGAGCTGATCCGCCGTCCCTCCGTGACCCCCGCCGACGCCGGGGCCATGGACGTGGTCGAAGAAACCCTGAAGAGCCTGGGCTTCGCCTGCCGCCGCATGAAGTTCGGCGAGATCGAGAACCTCTACGCCCGCTACGGGACCGCCCGGCCCAACCTCTGCTTCGCCGGCCACACCGACGTGGTGCCGGTCGGCGACGCGGCGGCCTGGACGCAGGGCGCCTTCGCCGCCGAGATCGTCGACGGGGTGCTGGTCGGCCGCGGCGCAGTCGACATGAAGGGCGCCATCGCCGCCTTCGCCGCTGCGGCCGCGGGGGCCATCGAGGCCGGCCAGGTGAAGGGCTCCCTCTCCTTCCTGATCACCGGCGACGAGGAGGGCGTGGCCCTCGACGGCACCAAGAAGGTGGTCGAGGCGCTGATCGCCGAGGGCGAGGCGGTGGACCACTGCGTGGTGGGCGAGCCCACCTCGGCGCAGATCTTCGGCGACATGGTCAAGGTGGGCCGCCGAGGCTCGATCAACGCCGACATCGTGGTGGAAGGCGTCCAGGGGCACGTGGCCTATCCCCAGCGCGCGGCCAACCCCGCCCGGGTGCTGATCCCGCTGCTGGCGCGGCTGCAGGCCCGGGTGCTGGACGAGGGCTATCCGGAGTTCCAGCCGTCGAACCTGGAAGTCACCCTGATCGAGATGCCGAACACGGCCAGCAACATCATTCCGGCGACGGCGCGGGCGCGGCTGAACATCCGCTTCAACCCGAGCCACACCGGCAAGGCCCTGGCCGACTGGATCACCGCCGAGGCCGCCGCAGCCGTCCACGGAACCAAACACCGGGTGACGGTGACGCCGCAGATCAGCGGCGAGGCCTTCCTGACCGCGCCGGGCCCGTTCACCGACGTGGTCGCCGCCGCCGTCACCGAGGTCACCGGCCATCCGCCCGAGCTCTCCACCACCGGCGGCACCTCCGACGCCCGCTTCATCCGCGCCCTCTGTCCGGTGGTCGAGCTGGGCCTGGTCGGGACCACCATGCACCAGGTCGACGAGCGCACACCGGTGGCGGAGATCGAGCGGCTGCAGACGGTGTATGAGCGGCTGATCAGCCGGTACTTCGCGGCGTTTGGGTAATCAGATGCTCCCCCCGCTGGGGGAGCTCCGCCGAAGGCGGTGAGGGGGCCTCCGCTCAGACGCGGATGACGGCGACCTTCAGAGTGGAAGCCCCTCCGACCCTTCGGGTCACCTCCCCCAAAGGGGGAGGATCTTAGCCCTCATACCCAACATAGGTGAGATAGAGGCCCTCGGCCGGGGCCACCTGTCCGCAGGCCTTGCGGTCGCGGGCCTCCAGGGCGGCCTGCAGGTCCGCGGCGGTCCAGCGCCCCACCCCCACCTCCACCAGCGAGCCGGCCATCGAGCGCACCTGGCGATGCAGGAAGGACCGCGAGGCGAAGTCCAGCAGCACGGTCTCGCCGTCGCGGCGCACATTGGCGAGATCCAAGGTCTTCATCGGCGATTTCGCCTGGCAGCCGAGGTCGCGGAAGGTGGTGAAGTCGTGGTGGCCGACCAGGACCTGGGCGGCCTCGTGCATGGCCGCAGCGTCGAGCGGCTTCTTGACGTGCCAGACGCGGCCCTGGTCGAGCGCCGGCGGGCTCTTGCGGTTGAGGATGCGGTAGAGGTAGCGGCGCTCCCGCGCGGAAAACCGCGCATGCCAGTCCTCCGGCGCGACGGCCGCCTCCAGCACGACGATCGGCTCCGGCCGCAGGTGGGCGTTCAGGGCGTCGCGCACCACCTCCGGCTTCCAGTCGGCCTGCAGGTCGATGTGGATCACCTGGCCGGTGGCGTGGACGCCGGTGTCGGTGCGGCCGGCCGCGATCAGCCGCAGCGTCTGGCCACAGAAGCCCAGCACCGCCCGCTCGATCGCCCCCTGCACCGAGGCCAGCCCGGCCTGGGCCTGGAAGCCGTGGTAGGGCCGTCCGTCATACTCGATCAGCAGCCGGTAGCGCGGCATCAGCTAAGCCGCGTTCCGGCGGCGACCGGCTGGCCGCGCAGGAAGACCTCGGCGTCCTGGGCGGCCTTGCCCTCGCGCTGGACCTTGAGCAGCCGCACGGCCCCCTCGCCGCAAGCGACCAGCAGCTGGTCGTCGAGCAGCGTTCCCGGCGCGCCGGCGGCCTCCTCGAAGGTCGAGAGCAGGGCCTTGACCCGCACCTCGCCCTTTTCGGTCGGCAGCAGGAACCAGGCGCCCGGAAAGGGCGAAAGCCCGCGGATCTTGCGGTCGAGCTCGCGGCCGGGCTTGCTCCAGTCGAGCCGCGCTTCCTTGGGGCGGATCTTCTTGGCGTAGGTGACGCCCTCGGCGGCCTGCGGCGTCGCCACGGCCCGGCCGTCCGCGATGTCGGGAAGCGTGCGGACGATCAGGTCGGCGGCGGCGGCGGCCAGCCGGTCGTGCACCGAGCCGGTGGTGTCCAGCGGGCCGATCCGCACCGTGGCGGTGGCCAGCACCGGGCCTTCATCCAGGCCCTCGGTCATCCGCATCACCTCGACGCCGGTCATCTCGTCGCCGGCCATCACCGCGCGCTGGATGGGGGCGGCGCCGCGCCAGCGCGGCAACAGCGAGGCGTGCAGGTTGAAGCTGCCCAGCCGGGGCGCGTCGAGCACCGCCGCCGGCAGGATCTGGCCGAAGGCCACCACCACGGCGGCGTCGGCGCCCAGGGCGGCGAAGGCCTCGATCTCGGCCGGGTCGCGCATGGAGGCCGGCGTCCGCACCGCAATGCCGTGGGCCTCGGCGTAGGCGTGGACGGCGGACGGCTTCAGGGTCTGGCCGCGGCCGCGCGGAGCCGGCGGCTGGGAGTAGGCGCAGACGATCTCATGTCCGGCCGCCGCCAGGGCGGCGAGGACGGCGACGGAAAATTCGGGGGTGCCGAGGAAGGCCAGACGCATCAGCTGGGTTTACCGGTGTGGGAACCCACAGAAAAGCTTAGCCGTTGATTGGCCGATCCCGGAGGAGACTTCCATGCGAACCCCCGCCACCACTTTCGTCCCCCTGGCCCTGGCCTGCGGCCTCGGCCTGGGGCTCGTCGCCTGCAACCCCGCCGACCAGCAGAAGACCAAGGCCGACACCCAGGCCGCCAGCCAGGACGTCAAGGAAAGCGCCCAGAAGGTCGGGGCCGACGTCAAATCGAGCGTCAAGGACGTCGGCGTCGACATCAAGAAGGTCGCCAACGACCCCGACGTGAAAAAGGCCCAAGTCGAGCTGAAGTCGGCGTTCAAGGACCTCGGCGTCTCGGTGAAGAAGGCCGCCAAGGAGACCAAGGCCGGCGCGAAGGACGCCGGACACGAGGCCAAGGACGCGGCGGACAAGACCGGCTGAGCCTTTTTGGAACCACGAACGAAGGTGCGGATCGAGAACATCCGCGCCGCGCAGGCGCGCAGGCCTTCGCCACGCGAGACCGGGGTTTAGCGCTTCCGTGTTTTCCGTGCCTTCCGTGGTTCCCGCCTTCGCGGGCGCCGGCAGCGCCCTACGCCGCCTTCAGCTTCTTGACCTTCTTCACCGCCTGCTCGCGCTTCAGGCGCGAGAGATGGTCGATGAACAGGACGCCGTCCAGGTGGTCCATCTCGTGCTGGATGCAGACGGCGTAGAGGCCCTCGGCGTCGTCCTCGACCTGTTCGCCCTGGTAGTTCAGGTAGCGCAGCCGGACCTTCGAGGGACGCTGCACCTCATCGAAATACTCCGGCACCGAGAGGCAGCCCTCTTCGTAGCCCTGGGTCTCTTCCGACGACCAGAGGATCTCCGGATTGACGAAATAGCGCGGCGCCTTGGGTTCGTCCTCGCGGGCCAGGTCCATGACGATCACCCGCTTGGCCACCCCGATCTGGATGGCGGCGAGGCCGATGCCGGGGGCGTCGTACATGGTCTCCAGCATGTCATCCATCAGCGCCCGCAGGGCGTCGTCGACGGCGGCGACCGGCTGCGAGACCTGCTTCAGGACCGGATTGGGAACAGTGAGGATTTCGCGAATGGCCATGGGGCGGAGGTAGGTGCGGAATTTCTGAGCGTCAAGGTCGGTGATTATAGCCTCAGATCTCGTCGCCGGCGACCAGCCGCATCGGCGCGGTCTCGGCGACCGCCAGCTTGGTCAGCGGCCGCACCGCGCTCTCGATCGGTTCGAGGGCGGCGATCTCCTTGCCCTCGTGGTCGACCTTGAGGTCCTCGAAGCGCTTGGCCTGGGTCAGCACCTGGCTCTCCAGGGAGGCAGCGAAACGGTTGTAGCGGTCGACCGCCGCGGTCAGCGCCTTGCCCACCGAGCCGGCGTGCTCGCCCATCACCGAGATGCGCTTGTAGAGCTCGCGCCCGAGGTCGGCGATCTTGCGGGCGTTGGTCGCCTGCTCCTCGACCCGCCAACCATAGGCCACCGCCTTGCAGAGCGCGAAGAGGGTGCTGGGGGTGACGATCACCACCCGCCGCTCCATCGCATCGGTCATCAGGTCCGGCGCCCGGTCGAGGGCGGCGGCCAGCGCCGAATCCAGCGGCACGAACATCGCCACGAAGTCCGGCGAGGCGTCGAACTGGTCCCAGTAGGCCTTGGCCGAGAGGCCCTGGATATGGCCCTTGACGCTCTGCACGTGGCGCAGGCCGCAGGCGTCGCGGGCCAGGTCGTCGGCGGCGTCCTGCAGCTCCAGGAAGGCGTTCAGCGAGCACTTGGCGTCGATCACGAACACCCCGCCGCCCGGCAGGCGCACGGTGACGTCCGGCCGGCGGCGGCCGTCCTCGGTGTCGGTGGAGGCCTGCTCCTGGAAGTCGAAGCGGTGGGCGAGGCCCGCGGCCTCCAGCACATTGCGCAGCGTCTGCTCGCCCCAGCGACCCTGGACGCCGGCGCCTCGGCGCAGCGCCTGGGAAAGCTTCCGCGCCTCGTCCTGGGTGGCGGTCGAGGCGACCAGCAGCTGGGCGATCTGGGCCTTCAGCCCGCCCTGCTCCTCGGCGCGGGTCTTCTCGACCGCCGCCACCTGCTCCTGGAACTTGGCCAGGGTTTCGGCGACCGGCTTCAGCTGGGCCTCGATCCGCTGCTGGGCGAGCAGCTCGCGGTTGCGGAAGGTTTCCTCGGTCTGCTTGACCAGGGCCTCGGCGACGACCTGGGCCGACTGCGCCGCCTGGGCCCTGGAGAGCTCGGCCTGGGTCGCCTGCTGCTGCTCCAGCATGTTGGCCCGCGCCTCGGCGGCGGTCGCCCGCTCGGTCAGAGCAAGGGCCCGCGCGTCGGCGGACTCAGCGCGCCGGCGCTCCAGGTAACCCCAGGCGATCGCCGCGGCGGCGACAAGGGCGCAGATCAGCGCCGCGAGAAGAGAGGCGTTCATGGTGCGTTCTTAGCGCGGTTGGTGAGTCGGGCATAGCCGCGCCCGGCGGCGGCCGGCGCCCGCACACTCAGGCTGGGCGCCGGGCCCGCATGGCCTGGGCGATGGTGCCGTCGTCCAGCCAGTCGAGCTCGCCGCCCACCGGGACGCCCCGGGCCAGCATGGTGACCGCCACCCCGCTCGGCGCCAGGCGGTCGGCGAGGTAGTGGGCGGTGGTCTGGCCGTCGACGGTGGCCGGCAGCGCCAGCACCACCTCGCGCACCACCCCGTCGGCGGCGCGGCTGACCAGCGGCCCGACCCGCAGGGCGTCGGGGCCGACCCCGTCGAGCGCCGACAGCAGTCCGCCGAGCACATGATAGCGGCCGCGAAAGGCGCCCGCCCGCTCCATGGCCCACAGCGCGCCGACCTCCTCGACCACGCAGATCAGGGTGCGGTCGCGCTGCGGATCGGCGCAGATGGCGCAGGGGTCCTGGGTGTCCAGCGAGCCGCAGAGCGAGCAGGTCTTGACCCGCGCGGCGGCCTCCGTCAGCGCATCGGCCAGGGGATTCAACAGCTGGTCGCGCCGCTTCAGCAGCGCCAGCGCCGCGCGCCTCGCCGACCGCGGCCCCAGCCCCGGCAGCTTGGCCAAGAGGCCGATCAGGCGTTCAATCTCGGGTCCGGCGGAGCTGGCCAAGGCGATTCCTTGTGGGCGTTGAGCGCCATAGATGGAGGGGCGGAGTGCGGATTGTCGAGATCGCCGACGACGATATCGAGCCCGTGGTCGC
>Ga0207711_10000666_pt1 | contig 34168 bp, 36 predicted proteins | sample KBSS34metaG_FD_184401 | JGI IMG/M metagenome (GOLD analysis project Ga0207711, IMG submission 184401) | Switchgrass rhizosphere microbial communities from Kellogg Biological Station, Michigan, USA - KBS S3-4 metaG (SPAdes) (version 2) | ecosystem: Host-associated > Plants > Roots > Rhizosphere... | reverse complement strand
TCTGCTCTGCGAGCGCTGTCAGACAGGTCGCCAGCATTGGCGCATCATTCCGGGCCGGAATCACCACGGAGACGAGCATGCATCCACTCCACTGCCCGCTCCAGGGCGGCGGGCGTGAATCACCCTACTCTCAGGGACGTTCCGGGTCGTGACGCTCAGGAGCGCTCACCGGCTTCTCAGCGCGGCGCGCGACCTTGCGGTCGCGCCCCACAGGTGCAGGCTCGCGTAGCTGCGCCACGGCGCCCAGGCCGCCGCCCGCCCGGCGAGCTGTTTCGGGCCGGCGGGCAGTCCGAGCGCTTCGGCGCTCTGCCGGATGACCAGGTCGGTCTCGAGAAAGGCGTCCGGATTGCCCAGCACGCGCATCGCGAGGTAGTCGGCGGTCCGCGGTCCGACGCCCGGCAGCGCGAGCAACTGCTCACGCATCTCGGCGACGGGAGTCTCGACGTCGAGACGCAGCTCGCCGCCGGCCACGGCATCCGCGACCCGGATGATGGTGGCCACCCGGCTGGCCGGTCCGCGCAGCACGGCGCCGCCTCGCTCGGCGATGGCCTCGGCCGTCGGGAACATCCGGGCGCGCCCCTCGATGACCGCGCCGGAGGCGTCGACGGCGGGTGCACCCAGATCGGCGACCAGCCGCCCGACGACCGTGCGGGCCGCTGCCACCGAGATCTGCTGACCGATCAGGGTGCGGAACAGGGTCTCGGCTCCGTCGGCGCCGCCCGGGATACGGATGCCGGGCACGGCCGCGACCATGGGCGCGAGCACCGGGTCGCCGGCGAGCGCCTCGTCGATCGCCACCGAGTCCGCGTCGAGGTCGAACAGGCGCCGCACGCGGGATGACAGTGCGGGCACATCGGCCAGGCTCGCGAGCTGCGCGGAGACGATGACGCCCGCGCGCTCCGGATCCAGCCGGATCTCGACGTCGGCGCGACCATGTGGAAGGGCGAAAGGTCGCGAGAAGACGGTGTCATCGGCGATCTCGAGACCCGGGATGGCGTGGTCGGCGAAGAAGCGGAGGAGACCGGGCCCATCAAAGGGTGACCTGGCCGCGAGGCGCAGGACAAGGGGCGTGCCCTTCTCGCCTTCCGCACCATCTGCTTCGACGGCGCGGCCGCTGTAACGACCGCGGGCGTCGCCCTTCCGCGCAATCCGGCGTAGTTCGGTGGGGGTCGCGTGATACACAGCGGCGATGGTCTCGTTGAACTGCCGCAGGCTGCCGAAACCGGCCGCGAACGCGATATCGGTGACGGGCAGTTCGGTCGCGGCGAGCAACGAGCGCGCGGTCTGGGCGCGGTTGGCCCGAGCCAGGGCGAGCGGCCCGGCGCCCAGCTCGGCGCGCAGCACCCGAGTGACGTGGCGCGAGGAATAGCCGAGGCGGCGCGAGAGGCCTTCGACGCCTTCGCGCTCCACCACGCCGTCGTGCACCAGACGCATGGCGCGCGAGGCCAGGTCGTCGTGGAGGTTCCAGTCGGGCGAGCCGGGCACGGCATCCGGCTGGCAGCGCTTGCAGGCGCGCAGGCCGGCTTCGTGCGCGGCCGCCGCGGTGCGGTAGAAACTGACGTTTCCCGGCTTGGGCGTGACGGCGGGGCAACTCGGGCGGCAATAGATGCCGGTGGTGTGCACGCCTGCGATGAACTGGCCGTCGAAGCGCGAGTCGCGCGAGGCGAGCACGCCATACTTCCTGTCGAAGTCGGCCTTGCTGTCCCGTTCAGCCAGATCCATTCCCCAACCATTGCACGCTCCGCCGACACGCATCAGCGGAAATCGGACACGACCGCAGAGGCCGGGGAAGCGGCATCCGATAGCCTGGCGCGATGACCACGGTCTTCGGCAACGCGGTCGCGCCGGAGCCGCCGCCCGATCCCCGACTTGCCGAATTGCGGGCCGAACTGGGCGATGCGGTGCGCACCGACGACGCCGCTCTCGACGCGGCGCGTGCCGACCGATCGGGACAGGTCTCGCAGACTCGGCCCTTGGCGGTGATCGACGCCACAACCGTCGAGCAGGTGCAGGCGACGATGCGATTCGCCACGGCGCACCAGATTCCGGTGGTTCCACGCGGAGCGGGCACCGGCCTCGCGGGCGCCGCGATCGGTGCCGAGGGCGAACTCGTGCTCTCGACCCGCGGCATGGATCGCATCCTCGAGGTGTCCGTCGACGACGAACTCGCGGTGGTCGAGCCCGGGGTGCTGAACGGCGATCTGAACGCGCAGCTGGCCGACCGCGGCCTCTGGTGGGCCCCCGATCCGGCCAGCAAGGCGATCTCGACCATCGGCGGCAACATCGCCACCAACGCGGGCGGCCTGCTCTGCGCCAAGTACGGCGTCACCCGCGAGGCCGTGCTCGGGCTCAAGGTCGTGCTCAGCGACGGCCGCCTGATCAGCATGGGCCACCGCACGGTCAAAGGGGTCACGGGCTATGACCTGACCGCGCTCATGATCGGCTCGGAGGGCACCCTCGGCGTGGTCGTCGAGGCGACGCTCAAACTGCAGCCGCTGCCGCGCGGCACGGTGGCCACGATCAGCGCCGCGTTCGCCAGTGTCGAGCTCGCGGCTCGCGCCGCCGCGGCCATCGTCTCGAGCGGGATCAGGCCGGCCATCATGGAACTTCTGGACGCGACCGCCCTCCGCATCATCGGCGCCCACCTCGGCATCGAGCTGGGCGGCCGCGGAGCGCAATTGCTGATCCAGACCGACGGCATGGGGGCCGATGCGGAGGCTGAGGAGGCGCTCGTCGTCGTCCATTCGCTCGGCGGCGATGCCGAGCTCACCATCGACCCGGTCGAGGGCGAGAAGCTGTTCGCGATCCGTCGTTCGTTTCATCCGGCGTTGGTGGCCAGCGGCACGGTGCTCATCGAGGATGTCGCGGTGCCACGCAGCGCCCTGCCGGCGATGTTCGCGGCGATCGAGCGGATCGAGACGAAGTACGGCATCAGCATCCCCACGGTCGCGCATGCCGGGGACGGCAACTTGCACCCGAACTTCGTCTTCGGGCAGCCGGGAGACCAGACCGACATCGTCGAGGTGCCCGAATACGTGTGGGCGGCCGCCGACGAGCTCTTCCTCGACTGCTTGCGGCTCGGTGGCACCCTGACCGGGGAGCACGGCGTCGGGATCCTGAAGAAGCGGTGGTTGCGCGACGAGCTCGGCGATGACAGTTTCGCCCTCCAGAAGCAGCTCAAGCAGGTCTTCGATCCGCTCGGGATCCTCAATCCCGGCAAGGTGTTCTGACCCCGTTTCTCGGGCCTGTTCGCGGCGCACTCCCAGGAATAGTGATGCGTGCGCATGGGTTGTATCAGGCAAGGTGACTACACAGATGACTTCGATGACTGAATCCCACACGCCAGGGGCCCCGTTGACTCGTGTCCCTGCGCTCGTTCGCACGCCGGTGCCGCGTCCGACCGTCGGTCGGCTGCGCCTGCGTCCTGCGCGCCGCGGCCGCGGCTTCGTGGTGGGTTCCGTGGATGCGGCCGGTCCCGACACCAATGGTTTCGCCCCGCGCGACCGCGTGGCGTGGCGCGACACCGCCGATCAGCGCGAGCAGCTCGACGAGCTCATCCTGATCGACCAGGATGACGTGCTCGGCGTGCCCTCGTGGATCACCGACGAGCAGGCCGTGAGCTACCTCGGCCCCGGTCTGATCGCACGCGCCCTCGTCCGCACCCGGCCGTTCGCCCGCGGTGACCAGGTGCGGGTGGTCTCGACCGACCGCGTCGTCGCCGAGATGACCGCGGCCTGGGCCCGATCCCTCGGCGCCCGGATCGTCGACCCGGAGGTCGACGGCCCGGCACAGACGGCCCGGATCTCGATCCACGACGAGCCGCGCATCCGCAAGACCGTGCTCGGCAGCCACGGCAAGCTGGCGCAGGCCGCGGTCGAGGTCTTCCAGGCGATCCGGGCCGGTGTGTTCGACTCGGTCGAGACGATCAGCGGTCAACTGGTCGGCGCTGCCCCCAGCATCGCGGCCTGAAACGGTGTGACTGCGCCGGCCCTGCCCGTTCCCGCGGCATCGTAGGCTGTGGCCATGGCCTTCCTGGCGCTGCAGAGCGACGACGAGCTGACTCCGGATGCGGCAGCAGCCGCCCGGCAATTCCTCGCGTCGCATCCCGGCCCGCTCTCGAACCTCGATCGCACCCTGCTCGGCTCGGCCTCGGTGTTCTCCGCGTACACGGCGTGGTTCGCCCTGCGTGACGAGCTGATCCCGTTCCTCGGCGAGCGCGCGGTGACCCTGTTCTGCTTCGCGATCAGCGACGGGTATCCGGCGCCCTACCCGACGACCTTCTTCCGGCGCGAGCTCGAACTGAGCGGCGACGATCCGCTCGAACCGCAGGTGACCGAGGCCGAGCGACTGCTGATCGACTGGGGCCGTGCGATCGGGGCGGGCGCGTCATCCGTGCCGGTCGGCCTCGGTGACGCAGTCGAGCAGACCTTCCAGCCCAAGTTGCGCCTGCTGCTCACAGCATTCGCCGGTCTCATGGTGGCGATCTGCGTGGTGACGGTCGTCGGCCAGGTGCCCAGCGACGACTGAATCGGGTCGCTGAACGGCAGGATTTCGACGCCGATCGCCGGCGGTGCCGCGCGGTCGCCCGCAATACTCGAACGGTGACGACTCCCTCCGTGCGACGAACCAGAAGGTTGCATCCCGCCTGGATCGTCGCGGCGGTCGCCTTTCTCGCGCTGGTCGGCGCCGCCGGATTCCGCTCGGCGCCCAGCGCCCTGATCGTGCCGCTGCAGACCGAGTTCGGCTGGAGCATCACCGAGCTCTCGGCGGCGGTCTCGATCAACATCCTGTTGTTCGGACTGACTGCGCCCTTCGCCGCCGCCCTGATGGAGCGCTTCGGCCTGCGCCGGGTGACGAGCTCGGCGCTGTTGCTCATCGCGGCGGGGTCGGCCCTGAGCACTCTGGTCACCCAGTCGTGGCAGTTGCTGCTCACCTGGGGGCTGCTCATCGGACTCGGCACCGGATCGATGGCCCTGGTGTTCGCCGCGCTGGTGGCCGACCGCTGGTTCCTCAAGCGCAAGGGCCTGATCACCGGCGTCTTGACCGCGGGCAGCGCGACCGGGCAGCTGATCTTCCTGCCGATCGTGGCGTCGGTCGCGCAGAACGAGAGCTGGCGCTTGGCGTCGCTGCTGATCGCGGCGATCGCCCTGGCCGTGGTACCGGTCGTCGCGATCTTCTTGCGCAACTCGCCCGCCGACCTCGGCATGACGCCGTACGGATCGCCGCTGGATGCCGTCCCCACCTTTCCGGACCGCAGTCCGATCAATCCGGCCAAGCGTGCGATCCAGGTGCTCGGTCGCGCGGCCAAGGTGCGCACCTTCTGGGCGCTCGTGGCGGGCTTCGCCATCTGCGGAGCGACCACCAACGGGCTGGTCGGGACCCACTTCATCCCGAGCCTGCACGACCACGGCATCGGCGAGACCACGGCGGCCAGCCTGCTCGCGGTGGTCGGGATCTTCGACGTCGTGGGCACGATCGCCTCGGGCTGGCTGACCGACCGGATCAACCCGCGCATCCTGCTGGCGGCCTACTACGCGGGTCGCGGCATCTCGTTGCTGCTGCTGCCCTTCCTGCTGAATGCGATCTCGGCGGGCACGCTGCAGCCCCCGATGATCCTGTTCGTCGTGGTCTACGGGCTCGACTGGGTCGCGACCGTTCCGCCGACGGCCGCCCTGTGCCGCGAGGTCTTCGGCAAAGACGGTGCGGTGGTCTACGGCTGGGTCTTCGCGGCCCACCAGATCGGGGCGGCGTCGGCGGCCCTGGCGGCGGGCGTGATCCGCGACACCCTCGGCGACTACACCTGGGCCTGGTTCGGCGCGGCCGGACTGTGCGTGGTGGCGGCGGTGGTCAGCGTGAGCATCACCCGGCGGAGGGCGCAGCCCTTCGAGGCCGGAACGCCCGGCCCGCATCCCGCGCCTCAACCCGCGGCGACGGCCTGAAGAACTACGGCCTGACGAACTAGGGTTCACAGGGTGAACATCCCCGCCTTGCTCACGAGCGCTCTGTTCATCGGAGGCGTGGTACTCGGCCTGATGATCGCGGATGCCGTCGGCGGCGTCATCGAGGCGCGTCGCGCCCTCAACGCCGACGATGACAGCGAGCCCGACACCCTCACCCGGGTCCGCGTGCGCGAACTCAGCTGGACGGTGGTGGTCACCGCGGCGCTCGCCGTGATCGTCGCGTTCGGGGTCGACTCTGCTGCGCGGCTGGTCTGGAACGAACAACGGCCGCTCGTCGGGGCATCCATCCTGCTCGGGCTCACCCTGCTCAGCTTCCTGATCGGCATCACCGCCGTCGTCGCGGTGGTGCGGCGGGAACGGCCGACCTATGCGCGCATCCGCCGCGACCTGCGCGACCGCTCGTCGTTCACGCTCGAGCGCGTCGAACTGCTCGAGTTCGAAGAACGGCTCGACCGCGCCGACCGCAGTCGCACCCGCCGCTCGCAGGCGGCGACGGTGCTGCGAGCGCTCGGCGTGCTGGTGCTCGCCGGGTTGACGGTGCTGGCCGCGCTGCTCTTCTCGCCCGGCGTCGCCGTGGGATTCGGCGCGGGCGCCGTGGTGGGTACCGCCGCCTTCGTGGTGTCGCTGCGCGCCCGGGTGATCGCGAACGCCGCGCTGGATGCCGTGCTCGACACCCAGCGCGCCGAGGTCGCCGTGCTGCTCCAACGCGCCCGCATCCCGGCGCGCGGACGCGTGCCCGGGCTCGGCAACCGCGTCGCCCGCGCGCTGGCGATTCTGCGCGAGCAGCAGAAGTGACGAAGCCACCCAGAACCCAGCGCTCAGAACTAAGTAGGGTGTGAGCCATGACGGCCACGCCCCCCGACTCGACCGCCGGCCGAGCGGTCGACACGATCACTCCCGAGGCCCCTGCCGACGTGCAGGCAGCGACGCTCGAGCCGCCGCATCCGCAGCTGGCTCACCCGACTCCGCACCGATCGACGCTCTTGATCCTCGGCATCATCGGCTTCCTGATCGTCGGCATCGCGGCGCTGATCGTCGTCGTCTACTTCCTCTCGTTCCTGGGCCCGGGCCTGACCTTCGTGGGCGGGATCCTCGCGCTGGTGCCCCTGACGATCGTGCTGATCGGCATCCGCTGGATCGACCGATGGGAGCCGGAGCCGTTCGGCATCCTGTTGTTCGCGTTCTTCTGGGGCGCCGGCGTCTCGATCGTGCTGGCCCTGACCGTCGACGCGGGCGCCCAGAGTGCGATCGCCAACGCCGGCGGCCCGACCGGCACCACCGATCTGCTGCAGTCGGTCGTGCAGGCGCCGATCGTCGAGGAGTCGGCGAAGGGCTTCGGCGTGCTGCTGATCTTCCTGGTCGCGCGCAGGTACTTCGACGGGCCGGTCGACGGCATCGTCTACGCCGCGGCCGTCGCGGCCGGCTTCGCGTTCAGCGAGAACATCCAGTACTTCGGTGTGCAGATCTCGACCGAGGGCGGATTCGACGGCTCGGTGGCCGAGATCTTCTTCATCCGCGGGTTGCTGTCGCCGTTCGCGCACGTCATGTTCACCGCGATGACCGGGGTCTTCATCGGGATCGCGGCACGGCAGGGCAATCGCATTCTCGGGATCGGGTTGTTCTTCGTCGGGCTGATCCCGGCGATCCTGCTTCATGCCCTCTGGAACGGCGCGCTCGAGATCGTCTACGACTTCTACGGCTACTACGCCCTGGTGCAGGTGCCGCTGTTCCTGGTCGCCCTGGTCGGAGTGGTGCTGCTGCGACGGCGAGAGGTGAAACTGACCCAGCTGCGACTGGGGGAGTACGCGGCCGCCGGCTGGTTCAACCCGGCCGAGGTGCAGACGCTTGCCACCCCTGCCGGACGCCGCCGCTCGCTCGGCTGGGCCAAGAGCCACGGGCAGGGTGCACAGATGAAGACCTACATCCGGGATGTCACGCGCCTGGCGTTCGCGCGCAACCGCATCGTGACCCAGCGCGACCACGTGGCCGCGCAGGCCGATGAGGCCGTGCTGCTCGGCAAGATCACCGCGGAGCGCGCCGCCCTGGTCGCCGCACTCGCCACGGCGCCGAGCGCTCCGGGCGCCGGGCCGGCCCCGGCGATCTGAAAATCGGCGCGGCTAGGGCGTCAGAAAGAAGCTCGAGAAGAAGTTCCAGCCCCAGAACGCCACGAAGACGACGACGATCACGATTCCGAATACCGATGCGCCGCGCTTGAGCCGAGCGCCCTGCGGGGCGACGATGTTCACGGCCGGGTCGCCGATGCGGTCATCTGCGTAATGCTCGCTCTGGTTGAGGGCCTTCGCTCCGACGGTGTCGGCGATGGTGAACAGGCGCTGCAACACGGCCGGGTCGGTCAACTCGAACGGACGTGACGAGTAGACGAACATCCACCGATCGATCAATTCGACGTCGAACGGCGCCGCCTCATCGATCAGCAGGGCCATCAGGTCGGGCGTGAAGATGTACAGGGCGTCTTGCTCGTACTCCGCGGGGCAGTACAGGGTGAAGTGCTGATCGAAGTCGCCCTCGAGGTGCAGGATCTGTTTCCTGTCGAGGGTGACCGGCAGGTTGCTGGTGAAAAGCGAGTTGTTGGACTTGGCGTCGAGCACGATGTTGGGCATCGCGCGATCGAGCGAGAGGGCGAGGAAGCCCCAGTTATGCGTCGTCTGGCTCTTGCCCGATCCGGTGATGTAGCTGTAGTTGGCGATGTCGAGAAAGCGCCCGCTCGTGACGAGATGCTCGATCACCTTCGCGTCGCGGCCGATGTGGAAGATCTCGCCCGGATACGCAGGCGGAAAGTCCATCGGTCGAAAGGTCATGCCGTTGGCGGTCGCGAACCGGCTCAAGCGGTACCACTGCTCCCAGCGGCCCCCGCGGGTGACCCGCGCGCGCACGGCACCGATGGTCACGGCTGCGATCACCACCACGATGATCGACGGGAACAGCAGGTCGACGGGGTTGCCGTTGCGGATGCCTTCGGTCACGAACGAGGCGAACACCCCACCGAAGACGAAGACGAAGATCACAGCGAACAAGCCGGCACCGATCACCCCGCCGACCGACAAGGTCCCGACCGCCCACGGCATGCCGGATGCTCGTGCCTGAGCCCGCCAGGCCACGACGTCGGCACGCGCAACGGGATCGGTCAACGCGGAGTAGTCGAGCGTTCGAACCGCCATGGAGGAATCTAAACAGACTCATCGCCCAGCGGCGGGTCATTGACTCCGGCTCTGCTGGGCGATGAGTTGTCCTGACCCCAGCGTGCACCCGCGCGGGTGCAAGGTCAACCTTTCGCCCGGCATTTGAGCGCGGCAAGGTCGTGATCAGGCGGTGTCACCGGATTCCGGTACAACAGAGCCATGACTGATACCGCAACCGTCTCGAAGTGGGTCACCGCATACCGCACGGCCTGGGGCAGCAACCTCGACGCCGACATCCGGGCGCTGTTCACCGACGACGGTGACTACCTTTTCGGTCCGAGCGAGGAGCCGGTGCACGGCATCGACGCGATCGTCGCGACCTGGCTCTCGCGCGCCGAGGCTCCCGACGACACGACGTTCAGCTGGAACGTCATCGGGATCGACGGCGACCTGGCCTTCGTCCAGGGCAAGGTCGACTACACCGACGGCCAGCTGTTCGACAACCTCTGGGTGATCCGGTTGGCGGCCGATGGGCGCGCGTCATCGTTCACCGAATGGTGGATGAAGCGGCCTGGCTCGAAATAGCGCCGCTGGTTCGGCAGCGCCCGCCGAGGGTTCTGGGCGCTGACACGCAGCCCGTTCATAGGGTGCTCCGAGCATCCGGGCCTCAACTGGACACATGAGCGACAACGACCCCCAGTCACCGCAGTATCAGGCCCCCCTCGCGGCGACGGATCATGCGACGGAGCCTCCGACCACCCTGGCGCCCCCGGTCAGTTCCTTCCGCCGTCACCGCGGCCTGCTGATCGCCGGCGCGACCGTGGTCGCACTCGGCATCGGAGCGGGCGGCGTCGGCGTCGGCACCGGACTCGCCGCCCTGCAGTCGGGTTCGACCAGCCAGGCCACGGCGCCGGGCTCGTCGCAGAACGGCAACGGCGGTGTCGGCGGCAACGGTACCGGGGGAGGCGGGGGCGATGACGGCCGGTACGGCACCTTCGACGGACCGGGCACCGCATCGGTCGGCGCGAGCGCGGCGACTTCGGCGCAGAAGGTCGGCGTGGTCACCATCGTCTCGACCCTCAACTACTCGAGCGCGGAGGCGGCCGGCACCGGCATCATCCTGACGTCGACGGGCGAGATCCTCACCAACAACCACGTGGTGCAGGGCTCGACCGCGATCAAGGTGACGGTGGAATCCACCGGGGCCAGCTACTCCGCGAAGGTCGTCGGCACCGACGCGACGGACGACGTCGCCGTGCTCCAGCTGGTCGACAGCAGCGGGTCGGATGCGACGGGACTCACCAAGGCCACCGTCGACACCGGCACCCTCTCGGCGGGTGATGCGGTGATCTCGGTGGGCAACGCCGAGGGCACGGGCAACCTGGTGGCCGCCAGTGGCACGGTGACGGCCCTCAACCAGTCGATCACGGTCGCCAACGACGTCACGGGTGCCGACGAGAAGCTCAGCGGCCTCATCGAGACGGATGCCGACGTGGTCTCGGGAGACTCCGGCGGCCCGCTGATCGACAAGCAGGGTGAGGTCGCTGGCATGGTGACCGCGGCCTCGAGTGGATCGCGCAATGTCACCGGCTACGCCATCCCGATCCATTCGGCACTCGCGATCGCCAAACAGATCGTCAACGGCGAGGCGAGCTCGAGCATCGTGATCGGTCTGCCCGCATTCCTCGGGGTCGAGCTCGCCGACGCCCAGACCGGATCCGGAGTGCTGATCAGTGGCATCGTCACCGGAAGCGCCGCCGCCGGCACCGGTCTCGCGGCGGGCGACACCATCACCGCAGTCGACGGAGCCGCCGTCACGACCTCGGACTCACTGAGCTCGCTGATCAAGGCGCACGCCGTCGGCGACCGGGTCACCATCGCCTATACCGACGCCGCAGGGACCGCGCAGCAGGTGACGGTCACTCTGGCCGCAGGCCCTGCGGCCTAGACGGCACGCCGCCTAGACGTGCACCGCAGCTAGAAGTGCACCCCGGCTAGAAGTGCACCCCCACGAGGACGAGAACCCCTGCCGCAGCCATCACGACGGCGGCGACGCCGAAGATCGCGGTGACCGTCGCCAGAACCAGGTCCCGGCGTTCGAATCGAGAGTTGTATCCACTGGTCATGAGAGCCCCCACTCCTGATCAGATGACCCTAGTTCGGGGGGCGGCGGCCCACCAACTCCCGCGTGTCGGCCCTCAGCGGATCCCCAGGAAGCCGAGTGGGCATCCGCGCCCTCCGGTCGCTGGGGCGGCCCGAAAAACTCGTACCCTGCCCACAGCCGGATGTCCCTAGGATGGGGGACATGTCGGTCGCCCCCCACGCCGACACGGTCTTCCCCCAGGCCGTTGTCGCTACCCGTTTCTCGTGCGCCCTGTGCGGCGCGCGACTCGCCCCGAGCAGTGCATACTGCTCCCACTGCGGCGCCGCTCACGCGGTTGCCACAGATCGCAAAGGTCGGCCCGTCGACCTCGCTGCGACCCGCAGTCTTCAGCTGGCCATCTTGGTGATCGTCGCCAACATCGTCGTCGGTGCGCTCGCACTTGGCGTCGTGGTGATGACGTCCGACACGAAGAACCTGGTCAACGCCGCACTGGCGCTCGAGCTGCTGCACTTCTTGGTGGTCGGCGGCCTGGTGGCCGCAACGATCTCGTATGGAGTGCGCGGCATCCGCGAAACCAGGGGCGGTCGGCTCGGCCGTCGCAACTGGGCCGTGCTGAGCATCGTGGTGTCAGGACTGGTCGGACTCGTGCTCGCGGGCTCGCTGACGGCCACGTTCCTGATGTTCCTGCAGCAGGGCTGAGCGCAACCGGCGAGCGGGTCAGGCTGCGGGCTCAGGCCCTCAGCCCTTGACGCACGTCCCTGAGCTGGTCGACGAGCTCAGGCTCGGCGCCTGCTGCACCACCGGCGACAGCACGCTGTCGGTCATCGCATAGCCGAGGTTGGCATCCGTCGAGCTCTTGGCGAACACGATGCCCGCGATCGAGCCGTTCGTCTCGAGCAGCGGACCCCCGGAATTACCGGGTTCGATGTCTGCCGCGAGGGTGTACAGATCGCGGTTGGTGCGCCCGGTGCTGTAGATGTTCTCGACGCTCTCGGTCGAGTGCGCCAGGATCTGGGCGCCGCCGGTGGTGAACGGTCCGCCGAATGGATAGCCGTCGACGACCGCGTCGTCGCCGACGGCGAGCGGGTTGCCGAGCGAGAGCGTCGGGACTCTCAGGCCCGAGACCGCGATGACCGCCAAGTCGTTCTGCGGGTCGAAGTAGACGATCCGGCCGTCGAGGGCTTGACCATTGGGTGCTTGGACGATCGGCTGCGTCACGCCGGCGACCACATGCGCGTTGGTGACGACGCGGTCTTTGGCGATGACGAATCCCGAGCCCGACTGGTTCTGCCCGCAGGCGTATGCCGTGCCGTTGATCCGCACGACCGATGCAGCGGCGGCGGCCAGCGAGGAGGTGCCGGTGTTGACCTTGGGGACTCCGGGCGACTTGGTGATTCCCGAGAACCCGCCCGAGATCACCGGAAGGCCTTGCGCGAGAACCGCGGATCGCAGGCGCGCCAGCGCAGCGGTCACGGGATCCGGGGTCACCGTGTTGATGGCTTGAAGCACCCACGAGTTGCTGACGGCGGCACTCAGCACCGGGACGCCCAGGGATGCCACGCTGCCGGCGAGCAGGGCGGTGATCAGTGCGCCGATGACCAGGTTGGCGAGTGCGCCCCCGACCCGGTCGAGGGGACGCAGTGCGGTCTTCTCGACCCGTCCGCGCAGGGCGCGGCCGATGCCCGCACCGGCCATGCTGCCCAGGATGAGCAGGGCGACCGCCGTCGACACCACGAGAAAGGTGCGCCAGAACGGGTCGGGCACGACGGTGCCGATCACAGGGATCAGGAAGAACGCTGCAACCCCGCCGGCGACCAGGCCGACGATGGCGCTCAAGCTGCGGATGAATCCGTTGCGCCATCCCTCGGTGAGGTACACCAGAAGAACGATCACCAGGAGCACGTCGAGGAGTCGGGCGGCCACCATCGCTCCAGTCTGACGGATGCGGCCCGGAAATGGCTCCGAGCATCGCGTCGGCGGCCGAATTGCGGCGGGTCAGGCCGCGCGGGCGAGCCGGGACTTGGTGGTCGGCCTCCACAGCTGTTCTCGGTCGAGCCAGGGCGGTGCGAGCATCTCGGGGATTCCGCGATTCATCCTGAGTTGGAACCCGCCCGAGTGCAGCTGATGGTGGTGGAACGAGCAGAGCAGCGCCCCGTTATCCACGTCGGTCGGGCCGCCGTGCTCCCACTCGATCACGTGGTGGGCGTGGCACCACAAGGGCGGTGCCGTGCAGTTCGGACCGACGCATCCACCGTCTCGAACCGCCAGCGCCCGCCGCTGAGCGGGGGTGAAGTAGCGCTCGCGGTAGCCCTCCCAGAGGATCTCGCCCTTGTCGCCCTGAATCTGCAGCCGCACGCCGCCGTCGCAGATGATCTCGCGGGTCGTCTCGGTTGCGACGGGGGAGAGGATGTCGTCGATCCATGCGGCGCCGGTGCCCGCGATCAGATCGCGCGCGGTCACGACCACATTGAGGGTCGCTGTGCCGTGCAAGCTGCCGACCGTGTCGTTGTCGGACCGGATGCCCGCCGTGAGCAGCCCGAAGACGATGTCGAAGGCGCGCTGCTCGCGCGTGCGGCCGTCTAGCGGGCGCCCGTCGAACGATGCCGGATCGTCGCTCGCGGCCAGATCGTCGCTGTCGACGAACCGCGGCTGCCGCGACGGCGCCGTGCGCTCTGACAGGGCTGCGCGAAGCAGGCCCGCGTTGACCGGGTCGGCGAGTCCGCTGAACGGGGTCATGCCATCGACCTCGCGGCCCAGGTGGAAGCGCCGCTGACGACGCAGCTCGTTCTCGCGCGGCTCGACGCCATCGGGGTCGAGCATCGCGCAGGTGCGCTGCGCCAACTGTGCGACCAGCTCGGCGGGCAGCGTGGCCGCGTGCCCGACCAGAAGCACCTCCGCGTCGCGAACAACCGCGGGCGAGGCGGACCGCGACGCCTCGGTGAGGTGGCGGATGATGGCCGCCGCGGCGTCCATTCCCAGACGCCCGGCCGAAAGAGCCGCTGCCACGTGTTCGAATGCGGCCGGCAACGGGGCGCCGATCAGATTGGACGACGCCGTAATCGCGCGGCCGACCCGCACCCGGCGAGCCGCCTCGGCCGAGGAGGTGCGCGTGACCAGTTCGACGAGCTGCGCCGCCGTCGTGCACTGGTGGTGGCGGCTGAGACTGTCGTCGCCGCGCTCGCGGCCCGAACGGGCATCCACCTCGCCCGCCGCGGCGACCCGCAACCCGTCGACCAGCCGGCCGAGCTGCTCGACATCGGCCAGATGGAGAAGCAACTCGTCGTCGCGAAGACCGCTCAAACCGGCCGACGGGGCGCTCTCGAGCGCACGCGTCGCGTGCTCGAGAGCGTCGCCTAAGGGGGTCATGGAACGATTCTCCCAGGAGGCAGCAGAGAAGTAAATATGCTGATCAGATAGGTGTTTAACTCGCCGCTGAGCCTGCCTGTGGAGGAGAGGACGACACCCTCAGTGGCATCAGCAAAGACGCGCACGCACGAGCCCACTCCGGCCCTGCGCCATACTCATCCCGTGCGACGCAACCCGATCCCGCGCCCCCTGCACTTGGTCAATGAGGCACTCGCCTTCGTGCTCGAACTCGCTGCGCTCGCGGGCCTCGGTTCTGGGGAGCCAGCGTCGGCCCGAACCTGGTCGCGAAGCTCGCACTGGGCATCGGCGCGCCCGTCATCCTGATCGTGATCTGGGCGCTGTTCTGCGCGCCGAAGGCTCGGGTGAAGCTGCCGCTCGTTCCGTTGGTGGCGCTCAGGACCGTCCTCTTGCTGGCCGCCGCCGCAGCCGTGCTCGCCGCCGGCTGGAACACCGGATGGGTCATCGCCGCGATCGTGTTCGCGGTCGTGATCCTGCTCAACGCAGCGGTCACCCTGATGGATCGCGATGCGCTCGTGCAGCGGCCGCCCGCCTGAGGGGGCGGCTCTCAGCGAGCCCCGGTCGGCGCCGAAGGCACCTCGGGCGCACCTGCCGCATCCTGAACCGCAGCACTCACCGCCGGAGCCGCAACGCTCGGCTCGCACAACCGCACGATCAGCACGATCAGCCCCGCCAATGGAAGCAGCAGCCAGAACAGTTGCGTCCAGTTGCGGCCGGCGTCGCGCAGTCGGCGCACCGCGACCGCAAGGCTCGGCACCAGCACGGCGATGCCCCACAGGCCGGCGAAGCTGAACGAGCCGTAGCCGCCGCTGAACGTGGTGTCGTAGTAGTCCATCATCCGGCCGTACATGACGCCGTACATCGGAATGCTCAGGGCATTGAGCGCGGCGCTCACCAGAGTCGTGAACAGGGTCCACCACCAGAACTCGGAGCGCGTCGCCCTCCCGCCGAACTCGGCGTACTTGCGAAATCCGGTTTTGATCGATTCGAAGAAGGTCATGCCCCGAGCCAACCGCGTGGCGGCACCGGGCAGCAGGGTCGAAAGACCCACGGATGCCGCGACCCGCGACCCCGGACATGGAAGAGGTGCTGCGGTCAACCACCCCGCAGCACCTCACACCGTTCCTCCGGCACTACCGCCTTACGGAGCCGCGGTGAGCCACCCGGCTCGGGGGCTGCCCCATCCGGTCTGGCTGTCCCATCCGGAGCCGATCGTCAGCGTCGTGTTGGTGGTGTCGAGCGACCGCACGGAGTAGAGGTAGCCGCCCGAGGCGTCCAACCCGTTCGCGAAGTCGACCCGGATGTTGCCCGCGTCGCCGATCGTGCCCGTCACGTCATTGAAGCCCGTGTGGTTGGCGTAGATGCCCGGGTTGAGCAACCCGAGTCCGTGACCGCTCGCCTGGATCTTCAGCGCCGTCATGCCCGCGAACAGCGGCGAGGCGAGGCTCGTTCCGCCGATCCGGTAGGTGTCGTACGCGGCGACCCCTGTGAAGGTCTGCGTCTGGCCGACCAGCATGCCGGTCGTCGGGTCGGCATCCATCGAGACATCGGGCACGGCACGACCGCCGTTCGGGCTGGCGATGCCGGCCGCGACCTGGTAGTCGGGTTCGGCGATGTTGCTCGAGAAGCCGCCGCCCCCGCCGTACTGGAACGGGATCGACACGGTCCACGCGCCGTTGACGAGCGTGTACTTGGTGGTCTGCCATCCCGTCTCACCGGTCACACCGGCCTGCGTGATCGCCGTCGACGTGCCGCCGACCGCTGTCACATAGGGGTCGGATGCCGGGTAGTCGGTCTGCGGAGTCCCGACGTTGGTCACCTCGTCGCCCGAGTCACCGCTCGAGAACACGTAGCTGATGCCCTCGACCGCGCCCTGAAGGAACGCCGTCTCGTAGGCCTGCAGCAGGGTCGGCTTCACGACGTCGCCGACACCGCCCCACGAGTTCGTCACGATGTTCGCGACGCCCTCGTCGTTGATGCGGCTGAAGGTGTCGAGCAGGTCGACGTCTTCGCAGCTCTTCCCCGCGTAGTAGCGGATGTTCGCACCGGGAGCCATCGCGTGCACGGCCTCGACATCGAGCGTCTCTTCGCCGTACCAGCCCGACGCACCGCACTGGTGCGGCGAGTTGTTGCTGTTCACCTGACGGAACGAACCCGGCAGGCTCTGGGTGAGCTGCCCCGACGCGTATGCCGGGTCACCCGTGTCGGCGGCGTACCGGCTCGCGTCGGCCGCGATCGTGGGCGATGCGTAGGCGTCGGTGATCGCGACTGTCACGCCGTGTCCGTCGAGCCCCGCCGTGGCACCCGCCTCATAGGCGGCGCGCAGCTGCGGGCCGGTGTAGCCGCACACCGCGTAGGGCAGCGTCGCCCCATTGAACTGCGGCAGCACGGTGGTGCCATCGGGTGCCGGGTCGCTCGTCGGGTTCTTCTCCCCATACGTCGCCGAGCAGGGCCGCGCGTTACGGAACCCGCCATCCGGCGGCGACGGCTTCTGCGTCGCCGGGTCGACGACCCTCACGGTCGTGTCGAGTCCCGAGATCGCGATGATGGATGCCGCGAGCGCATCCGGCGCACTGGCCGGACCGGTCGGCGCCTGCACGTGCAGTCCGTCGTGGCTGAAGTTCGTCAGCGTCACGCCGAACGCCTTGTTCGCGGCTCCGACGCTGCCCGAGACGTCGAGGTAGCGGTGGTTCGCCTCCACGCTGACCGCGAGACCTGCGCCGGTCAGCCAGCTGCTGACGGCGCTCACTGTCGCGGGCGTCGCGTCGAACTTCGCGTGATACTGCGCCGGCGTGAGGAACTTGTGGCTGCTCGAGGCAGCGGATGCGGCCGTCTGCAGCGCGTCGAGCCCGCCATTGGGCGCGAGGTACAGGCGGGCGGTGACCGCGCCGTTCGCCGAAGCGGCACCGAGGCTCTTGCCGTGGGCAAGCCATCCTGGTGTCGAGTTCGGAATCGGTTTCGAGCCGGGCGCGGCGCTGGCCGAACCTGCCCCCAAGAGCGCCGCAACGACCGCGGTGACCGCGATCATCGACGCTCCGACGATGTGTTTGCGCATTACAGAATCTCCCCACGTAGTGACAGAACTGTCGACCCCCGAAGAGGGGGCACCGGGCCAACGTTAGATTGCCCCGCCCCGGCAGGCAAGGTTCGCTCGCATCCGCGAGAGGCGGGTCGCTGCGAAAGCGACCCCGTTACGGCAGGTACCGCTGCACGAACTCGAGCGCGGTGTCGGCCACCTCGCGCCAGCCGGAGTCGATGATCAGCGAGTGACCGCGGCTCGGGATGATGGCGATCTCGGTGTCGCCCACGTTCTTCTGCTGGATCTTGAACTCGTTCTCGACGACCGCCTGCGGCACCGTGTGGTCCTCGGCGCCGGCGATCAGCAGCAGTGGCCCGCGGTCGTCGTTGTCGGTGGTGATGGCGGCTTCGGAATGCCGCGAGAAGTTCGCGGTGGCCGCCTGGAAGATCGGCATCTCAGAGGCCGGCACGTGGTACTTCTCGTACAGCGCCTTGCCCTCCTCGTCAGAGAGCGCGTTGGTCCAGCCGTAGGCGAACTGCTCGTAGGTGAGCGTCACCCCGTGGTCGGTGTGGTTGAAATGCAGCAGAGCGGGTGCGCCCGACTTGAGCGCCGACAGCGGCAGCGCTGTCACGCCCTTGAACTGCGCAGGATCGATGGCGACCGTGACGTCGGCCTTGCCCTCACCGGCGAGCTTCTGGGCGATCATGCCGCCGAAGCTGTGGCCGATGAGCACGGGAGGTCCGGTCAGCTGGTCGATGGCCTCGGCGTAGTGGTCGGTGACCTGCTGGATCATCTTGCCGGCGAAGGCATCCTCGTCGGCTTTGGCGGCCTCGACCGTCTCGGGGTCGCCGGGCCATCCGGGGGCGAGGGTGGCGTAGCCCTCGGCTTCGAAGAGCTCGCGCCACGGCTGCCAGCTGCTCGAGAGCAGCCACAGCCCGTGGATAAACACGACGGGCGTCTTGCCCGACTTGTTGGCGGCGTCGACTTCGGCTTGTTCTGCGGGGGTCAGAGTCATGTCTTCAGGATGCTCCGAGCCGGAGGTGAGCGAAAGTGGGGTCTTCGGGGGACTTGCGGGTAGTTATATGTCGTGTAACCTAATGACACGACATACAGAATGGATGCCACCGTGCCAGCCACCAGCGCCACCGGCGCCTCCCGCACCACCCCCGCCATCACCAAGGTCTCGATCCTCAGCACCGGCACCGTCGCCATCCGCCCGGAGCACGTGCGCGGCAACGGCACCCCGATGCTCTGGTGGCTGCTCACCAGCCGCCACTGGACCGCCCCGCGTCCGATCAACGTCTACGTGATCGAGCACCGCGACGGGCTGGTGCTCTTCGACACCGGGCAAGACCGCGCGTCGGTCACCGACCCGCACTACTTTCCGCGCGGCATCGTCGGCTTCTTCTACCGCCGCCTGGCCCGGTTCACGATCGGTGCGGGCGACACCCTCACGGCGCAACTCGAGGCGCTCGGCTATCAGGCATCCGACGTGACGACCGCCGTGCTGTCGCACCTGCACCAGGACCACATCGGCGGCATCGCCGAACTGCCCAACGCCGAGATCGTGGTCAGCGCGATCGACTGGTCCGAGATCGACAGCCCGAGCGCCCTGCTCGAGGGAGTGATGGCCGACCACGTGCGGTTGCCGGGCGTGCGGTATCGGCCGGTCGACATCCCCGCCTCGAAAGACGCCGCGATGGATGCCGCGTTCGCCCCGTTCACCCACGCCCTCGACCTGCGCGGCGACGGCAGTCTCCTGCTGCTGCCGACGCCCGGTCACTCACCCGGATCGATGTCGCTGCTGGTGCGTGCCGAGGGTCTGCCACCGCTGCTGCTCGTGGGCGACCTCACCTACGACGTCAGCCTGCTCGCCGGCGAGCACGTGCCCGGAGTCGGCGCGAAGAAGGGGCTGCTCGCCTCGACCCGGGCGGTGCTGGGGCTGCGGCAGCGGCATCCGGATCTCGTCGTGCTCGCCGCCCACGACCCCGCCGCTGCCGGGCTGCTTGCCGCCGCCGTCGCGTCTGCGGTCGCCTCATGAGACGCGCCGAGAAGCTGCGCTGGCTGGCCCTGGCCGCCCAGCGCGAAGGCAACCGCAGCCTCGCCGCCGCGCTGCGCCCCCTCGGCCTGACGCCGGCGCAGTCCGAGGTGCTGAGGCTGCTGGGCGACTACGCGCCGCTGACGCTCACCGGCCTGGGCGAACTGCTGGTCTGCGAGAGCGGCACGAACCCGAGCCGCCTCGTCGACCGCGTCGTCGAGCTCGGCCTCGTCTCGCGCGCGACCCCGGACGCCGGCGACCGCCGCCAGGTCATCCTGCAGCTGACCGCCAAGGGCCGCTCGCTCGAGCAGCAGGTGCGGATGATCGAGGAGGCGATGTACGCCGAGCTGGATGGCATCGGGACGGATGCGGAACTCGCGACCGTGATCGCTGTGCTCGAGCGGGTGGTTGCGGGGCGGCCGTCCGGGGATGCGATTGCGGCGCGGGGTGCGCGGGGAGGTGCGGCGTAACTGGCTCCAGCGAGTACCCCCGGGGTCTGAGTCGCAGCGAGTGCGACGGGGGCCGCTGAGCGTCTGACTCGAGTACTCTCCGTCCATGTCAAATGTGGTTCCGAGACCAAGGATCTCTGCCGACGCGCTTCTGCAGCAGGCTCCATGGCTCGTCACGCTTGCTTGGGTCGCGCTGATGATTCTGAAGACTCTTGTGGTGACTCACGGCAGCCTGGTGACCGCCATCGCCCTATTGGGTGGCTCGAACTTGTTCAGTGCCGCCGTCAGCGCAGCGGCCTCTCTGTTCTGGACTGCGCTGATGGTGGCAGTAGCGACCGGCCCCGTGATGCTCGTTGTTGTGCAAGCAACTGGCGGGCGACGACAGTTCGTCTTTTGGTTGGTGGCAGGCTGGATTGTTGCGACGATATTGCTGCTGCTGACTGCGCCATTGATCCTTGACATTGCGGCCGCGATCGCGATCCCGGTGAGTTTCGCCTTCGTTTTTGGTCTTGGCGCCGTCCTCTGGGTCGCCTCCGATCACTCGTCCGCAGTCCATGGGGCCGCCAGGCGTGTCCGAAGTTTGCCGCGTCGCTCGAAAGTGGAGTTCGTCTTGGCCTACTACTTGGCTTTGGTCGTGGTGCAAGTTGCGACATCTGGACCTTGGCTGCAGCCTGAACGCGTAACGGTGGCGGGACACGCCTTCGTTGGGTATTACGTTGCCGAGGATTCGGGGTGGACCGTCTTCTTGGAAGAGCAGACTCGCCAAACGCGGCTAGTCAAGACGACAAAGATCAAGTCACGGCAGATCTGTTGGCTACAAAGCCAACAATTCGATCGAACTCTCGCCTTCACTTTTGGGGGTTCGCCGCCTCGGTACCTCCCCGACTGCCGGTAGAAGCCTTACGCATCTCCGGGGGAGAACATGAAGGCGCGTCCGTGGTGCTCTCTCCGTCGAGCCCGATCCGCCGTCGGCGGCAATGCCAACTGCACCTGACCGCGACGGGCCGCTCGCCGGAGGAGCAGGTGCGGGGCATCGAGGAGGCGATATACCCAGGGGCTGGACGGCATCGGGACGGATGCGGAGCTTGCGACCCTGATCGCGGTTGCTCGAGCGGCTGGTCGCGGGGCGGCGATCGGGGGTGCGACCGCGGCGCGGGTGAGGCTCGAGAAGGCGCCGTGGTTACGCGGTGCCAACCCATCCAAAGATAGATGCTCACGTCTGTCGAATGCTCTAGGTTCCTGCTGTGACGACATGGGGATACGACTCCGGCAAATCGCTCGGAACGGGCGGATTCGGCAAGGTGTACGCGGCGCACGGGCCTGGCTCCGATCAGCTTGCTGCGAAGGTGGTGCCGAAAGCCGCCGGTGCCACGCGTGAGCAACTCATCGCTCAGGACACTCCTGTCTCGCCATATGTTGTTCCGATCCTGCACGTTGAGGAGACCGACGATTCATTCGTCCTGTACATGCCGCGCGCGGACTACTCGTTGCGCCAGAAGATCAGCGACAGTGTGAGCACAAGCGACGCCATAGCGGTCCTTACTGATTTGGCCGAAGGCTTAACCGCAATTGCGCCATTCGTTGTCCACAGGGACATCAAGCCCGAGAACCTTCTATACCTGAACGGAAAGTGGGCGCTATGCGACTTCGGGATCGCGCGATATGCGGATGCGGCCACCGCGACAGACACGCGGAACTACTCGTTCACCTCCGCATACGCCGCACCTGAGCAGTGGCGGTACGAACACGCAACTGCAGCTACGGATGTCTACGCGCTGGGTGTGATCGGGTACGAATTGCTCGCCGGGCAGCGCCCCTTCATCGGCTCCAGAGACGAGCTGCGCGATCAACACCTGAACAAGGTGCCGGACCTTCTGCCCGGCAACCGCAAGCTTGCTTGGATTGTGGCCGAGGCGCTGAGTAAAGCGCCTGGCGCACGTCCCGCAGCGGGAAACGTGGTCGATCGCCTGCGCCGCGCTGGTGCCGAGGCAGCTACTCGCGGCGGCGGCGCTCTGGCCGCGGCACAGACCTCAGTTCTTCTAGCGCGCGCCACTGAGCAGGTTGCGGCGGAAGCCGCCCGAACGGAGCGCGATCGGCGAGCAGCTCTCGCCGTTAGCTGTCGAGCTGGCTATTCCGCTCTGACTGAAGAGCTAGTCGAGTTCATTTCAGACAGCGCTCCAGCCACAACGGTGAGTCGCACGCGGGACGGCGCGACTCTTTCATTGGGGCAGGCCCGTCTCACTATCTCGGACTTGACTGACTTCCCGGGAAGCGCCACTTCGCCTTTCGACGTGATCTCTTACGGGCAGATCCGACTCGAAGCCCGCGGCCGCTCTCGTTCTCATTCGCTCTACTACGCCGACTTCGGTGCTGAGGGTTCCTACTCATGGTTCGAACTCGGGTTCATGCAGACATTCGGCGCCGACTTTGAGAACGAGCCACGCGCCTTTCCTGCTGCTGAGGGACTTGCCGTCTTCCAGGGCGGGATCGGTAGTTCCCAGCTCGCGTACGGGGTTGTGGCACTCGACATTGGAGATCTCGATCGCTTCGTGGATGCGTGGGCAGAGCGCTTTGGCCAAGCTGCGGACGGGCGATTCCCGCGGTTATCGCAATTGCCGGATGGGCCGACCAATACCCCACGTCGGCGCTAGCCCAAGGATGACGTCCTGACCTCTGCTATCCTCACAAGGTTGCCGTTCTATCGGCCGCGGAGAAAGAGAGCCGCTCCATTCGGGAGCCGGCGCCGCGCAACAAGCAGAGAGGGGATCCCATCTATGGCACTCGAACAAGACGTCAAGAAGGCGATCATCGACGAGTACGCAACCCACCCCGGTGACACGGGTTCCCCTGAAGTGCAGGTCGCAATGCTGACCCGCCGCATCAAGGACCTCACCGAGCACCTCAAGGAGCACAAGCACGACCACCACTCACGTCGTGGTCTGCTGCTGCTCGTGGGACAGCGTCGTCGACTGCTCGGATACCTCCAGGACATCGATATCGCGCGTTACCGCAGCCTGATCGAACGCCTGGGGCTCCGTCGCTAGTCGATTTCAGGGCTGAGATGCTCTGAGTCCCGCTGACAACGCGAACTCTTGCGAACGGGCCGTCATCCTTCGGGGTGGCGGCCCGTTTCGGTTGTCGGACTCTAGAAAGTCAGGTTTGTGTCATCATTTAGCACCCGACAGCTAGATCGAGAGTTAGCCCTTGCCGCAGAGACATCGAAGGTCAGCATCCGCATCCCGGGCTAGCGCCCGGGGTCCTTTGCTCGGCTTCCTCCGGTTCGTCGCGATGTCGTTGATTGCGCTGCCACCGGTTCTCTCGCTCTTCTACATCACTACCCCGGTTGCACATGTTGACATCGAAGGAGGATGGCCCCTCCTTTTCGTGGTCCTGTTTGTGATTGGGCTGGGCTTTCGGGTCCTTATCTCCGACGCCGCCCTGAAGGTAATTGGCGATCTGATCCCCGGTGCCAGGAAGGGCACACACGGCGACTGGCACGAAGGCCCAGTCGAAGCCGGGCTCGCCGACTACTACCTCGCCAGGTATTTCTACTCCGGTCACAGTCAGGCGGCCAACGAGGCGATGTCGGCTCTGCTCATCCCCTCGTCGGTGACCTCCCGAGTCTCGGAGAGTCACGTGCTGAAGGACGAGCGCAGCGAGGTGAGTCTCACCCGTACGGTCAGAGGGAGCGACAGTCTCACCCTCCTCCCCGTGATTCGGGTCCCGAAGGGTCAGCTGATCGGCTCGCTCAGCGTCGAGGTCGATGGGCAAGCGTCTCGTACTTTGCCGTTCGACGAGACCAAGGGTCTGCTGCTGGTGATGCTTTACACCGCGTTCGAAAAGGTGGTTGGCAGCGGCACCCAGGACCCGCTGCTGGAGGAGCTCGCAGCTCTGGTGGTCGCTCGCCACGCGCCCGACAACGACTCCGCCGAGGCATGGTTGGAAGAGGTCGAGCAACGCAATTCCGCTAGTTCTGCACTGGCCGAGGACAGAGTTGCGTTGCGAAAGATTGTCCTGGCGACGATGTCCCTCGACTTCGTGTTCGCTATTGTCGACGGCGGCTGTTCAGTGACTCGCAGGGTCAGGGTCACTCATCAACGGCCCTATCCCGACGGCATCTTTGGCCTTGGAACTCGATTTCAACGAGCCGTCGGGCTCGGCAGGAGGGACTTCAGCTTTGAGCTGGGCGCCGCTGGGGAGTCGCGTTCGTATCACCTTAACGTTGAGGCGCCAAAGGCGATGTACGTCGAAGACTCCTACACCCAGCTACCTTTCGACATCGGAACGGCGAATTCATCGACCCTCAAAGCCGGAGGCCGAATGAGGGATGAAGTACTTGCGGTTGGCAGGCGTGCAGGCGACAACTTCGCACATCTCTACCTTCGAGACTTCGACGGCGCTCCGCTCACCCAAGTTGACGGGGCCGTATCCGATCATGCTCGAACGAAGCCCCTGTTCAGGGTTGAGTTGCGCGAGAGGCCGCCGGGGATACTCGGGACCATGGTCGCCGTCTCTTTCTGGATTGCGAGTCTCACCTGGGTGGTCGGGATCTACCACACGAAGGTTTTCCCTTCTCACGCAATGACGGCTCACGCAATAGCGGCTCACGCGACGGCGGTTAATGCAACGACTGGATCTGGTTGGCCAACACTTATTTTCGGGGTCCCGGCGATCGTTGTCGGATGGTTGCTCTCGAAAGTGACAAACGCCTCGCTGAGAACGACCACCGTCGGCACATTCTTATTGCTCACATGGCTCGCCATCGATGCGGCAATGCTTGTCACGATTGCTGCCCTGAAGTCCGTCGGAGTGTCTACCGATCCGTGGAGCTGGGGCGACATCCACGTGGTCCACACGACTTGGACATTGATGATGCTTCTAACGGCACTGAATTTCGCATCGTGTTTCGGGGTCTATGTCATCCGGAACTTCCGCTATGCTGCGACGATCAACGAAGGGATAAGCCGTTGACGCTCGGCGAAGACGTGCTTGGGGGAAGATCGGGCGACTTCTTCGTGCGCGGTGAGGGTGCGGTCCCGCTGGATCTTGGGCAGTACTTGAGGAAGATCGATGCCTCGAAGGTCACAACCTACGATCGCTACCTGGGTGCGCTTCGGAAGGCGTTGGGCAGCTCAGTTACGATCGTCGGCGCCGACGGCGTGACTGAATCGCTGAGCGTTCCCATGACCGAGTCTGAACTCGCGGGCTTCAAGTCACGGAATGCCCCGATTATTAGAAGTCTTGCCGAACGGTACGGTCGCTCCGACTCTGTTGTCGATCGAGGTTCCCACGAACTCGGAACGATTCCGCCGCCTGATGGATGGCTCAAGGTCGCTCGCCGGTCTTTCAAGCATGGCGCTCAGGGGCGACTGGCAGAAGCTAACTGAACCCGCCGACCGCCCGAGGAGCGGGATTGGGCCCGCGACGAGGGATGGCTCACCGAGAACCCGGATAACTCCAGGACATCGATATCGCGCGTTACCGCAGCCTGATCGAACGCCTGGGGCTCCGTCGCTAGTCGATTTCAGCAGCTGGGCAACCAGAACTGAGTCCCGCTGACAACGCGAACTCTTGAGAACGGGCCGTCATCCTTCGGGGTGGCGGCCCGTTTCGGTTGTCGGGGGAGGCGGCGTCACCGGAAGTAGTGCCCCTGCTCGATGTCCGCGATGAGACCGGGATGCGTCGGCTCCCAGCCCAGCAGCTGCTGGGTGAGGGCGCTCGAGGCGGGCATGTCCGACGTGAGCAGGCGCCCCAGCATCCCCTCGTACTCATCAGGCGTCACCGACTTGGCCGGCACCTCGAGGTGGCGAGCGATCGCCTCGGCGATCTCGCGCACCGGCACGCCCTCGTCGCCGACCGCGTTGAGCACCGAACCGGCCGGCGCCTTCTCGACGGCGAGGCGGTAGAGGGTCGCGGCATCCTTCACATGCACGGCCGGCCACCTGTTCGCGCCCTCGCCGATGTAGCCCGAGAAGCCCTTCGCCCGGGCGACGGAGATCAGCTGCGGGATGAAGCCGTGCCGCTCGCCGTCGCCGTGTACCGACCGCGGCAGCATCACCAGCGCCGAGCGGATGCCGCGATCCGCCGTGGCGAGCGCCGCCTTCATGTTCGTGATCCGCGCCGCGATCGGGCCGGCCGCCACGATCTCGTCGGACTCGGTCGAGACCCCGCCGGGCCGGGCGAGAGTGCCGCCGGAGACGATCAGGGGCTTGCCGGTGCCCTCGAGCGCACCGGCGAAGGTCTCGATCGCGCGAGCATCCGCACGCGTGGCCTCTTCGCTCGTGCTGGGCACCAGGAACGCGAGATGGATGACGCCATCGCTGTCGAGTGCGGCGGCGCGCAGCACGTCGAGATCGGTGAGGTCGCCGCGCACCACCTCGGCTCCCATCGACTCGACGGCCGCCGCAGCCGCGTCGGACCGCGCCAGCCCGACCACCTGATGGCCGGCGGCGATCAGTTCGGGGACGACGGACGAGCCGATCCAGCCCGACGGGCCGGTGACGAAGATGCGCATGAAAGTTCTCCTGAGTTGGTGGGGACAGCCTGATGCGATCCCGTCGCATCAATGTATCACGATCATGCGACCGCGTCGCATCAGCGCTAGGATCGACCTATGAGTAGATGGGCGCCCGATGCGCGCGAACGCCTGGAAGCGGCCGCGCTGGAGTTGTTCGCGCAGAACGGCTACGAGCGCACGACCGCGTCGGAGATCGCCGAGCGCGCGGGGCTGAACCGCGCCACGTTCTTCCGGCACTTCGCCGACAAGCGGGAGGTGCTGTTCGGCGGGGAGGACACCCTCGCCGGCCTGTTCGCCGACGGGATCCGCGCGTGCGCTGCCGGAGCGACTCCGATCGAATGCCTGCAGGCGGCGTTCGCCGCCGCCGATTCCGTGATGACGGATGCGCAGCGGACGAAGGCAGCGCAGCGGGTGCTGATCCTCGCCGCGAACGAGGAAGTCATGGAACGCGGCTTGCTCAAGCACGCTCGGATGGCCGCCGTGATCCGCACGGCACTGAGTGAGCGAGGCGTCGAGGCGATCACCGCACGGCTGACTGCTGAACTGGCCCTTCTCGCATTCAGTCTCGGAGTCGAGCGATGGATGCAGGGGGGCAGCTTCGCGGCGCACGCCACCGAGGCGCTGCGCGAGCTGCAGTCGCGGGCGGCCGACCTCGATGAGCGAGTGGTCAGCGGCGCCTGACCGGTCGGCTACCTCCAGGAGGAATCATTCGGGATCGAGCGGTGCGAAGGTCGTTGTCGCCCACGTGTTGATGAAATGAACGACCGCGGGCTCGTCGATCGAGTCCTGCGAGACGACCTGAAATCTCACCACCACATTGGCGCGTTGGATGTCGTAGACGTAGGTGCGTTCGCCGCTACGCAACTGAGTGAAGGCGTTGATGTCCATTCCCCCGTTGACGGCGAACGATGGAGTGGAAACGATCGAGTGATCGTCGTTCTGGCAGACCATCTGCTGCTCTCGCACGCTGCGCATGTATCCCGTTGCAGCTGCGGAGGATGGAAAGAAGCGGGCGTTCTGAGTCAGGGTCGTTCCGCCGCTCTGGTCAGAGGTTTCGCCGAGGAACGTCACAGGATCCTGGCTCGTCGAATCAGTGCCACCGTATGCGGGCCCGACCGGGCTGAGTGGGTAGATGAAGAAGCACGAGTCAGGCTCCTTGAGGATCGCCCAGAGTCCGGCGTCATCGGCATACTCGGCGGCCGCTGTGGTCGGGTTCTGGGAAGTCGGCAAAGGCCACGGGTTCACCGACTGGCATTGATTCTTGAAGGGAGTTGTTGGGTACGAGTAGCCCGGCCACTTTCACGGTGAAGCAGGTAGGTGGGCAGTCGACGACGGCAACGGTTGGCGCCCCAGTCGGAACGTGGTCGGAACCCGGCGGAGTATCGGGCACCCCGATGAACGGCCCGTTGTCGGCCTGGGAAACTCGGCCGGCGATCGCCTGGTACTCCGCAAGGCCGGCGACGATCAGCCCCACGACAAGCACGCTGACCGACAGGATGACTGTCGGAAGCACCCAGGGCCGACGGCTCGGCGGCCGTGAAGGCGGCGGCGGCGCCGACGTCGGCCAGACCTCCTCGCCGTTCTGGATCGTGACCGACGACTCGTTCAGCACGTAGGGCGACGCGAACGGCTCGGGTTGGTTCGGGTCGGTCACGGGGATACTCGACCAGGTGGAGGGGCCGAATCTCGAAACGAACGGGTCGTCATCCTTCGGGATGGCGGCCCGTTTCGGTCCTCGCCGTCAGCTCCCCATCGCTTCGGGAACCCGCAGAATGGCGGCAGCCTCTGACTCCACCTGCTTCTCGATCATCGAGGTCATGAGCTTCATGAGCCCCTTCGGGATGAGGTCGAGAGTGAACGACACCTCGGTTGAAGTCGGCGACAGCTTGACGAGCTCGAAGGAGCCCGTCGGCCGAGCGGGGCCGGCAATGACTTCGAAGTCGAGACGAGTCGGCACCTCGGTCAAGGTGATGCGATAGTCGCCTTTGATCGGGCGACCTCCCGGGCCTTTCATCGTCTGCGCGTAGACGGCGCCGAGGCTTGACGCGCTGCCGGACGCGAGGTGCACATCGGTCACATCCGGCCGCCATTTCGGCTCGTTCAGCCCATCGGCCAGAAAGTCGTAGACCTCGGCAATCGGATGAGGGACTGTGACGGTGTGCTTCGCGTGAGCCATGACTGCGAACTCTATCGGCGCGGGTCTGGTCATGACAGCGAGCGCGAGCTCGCATACCCTTGATCCCGTGCACCTCTCCAGTTCGTACGCGATGCCCTCGGGGCGTCAGGAGGTCGTCGGCGGCTCGTCCGCCGGCGCGAGATAGCTCTCGTCTCGCTTCTTTCGTACGAATTGATCCGCCCATGGCCTCGTCGTCGTGGGCTGCAGAGGAGAAAACGCATGCTCTCGCTGAGCGAGAAAGACATCCGCGCGTCGTTCGTGAACGCGTCGCGCAAAGAAATCACCGACCTGAACCTGCCCGCCGAGCTGGCCGAAACCGACTGGCAAAGCCTGGACTATCTCGGATGGCGCGACCGCAAGATCGCCCGCCGGGCCTACGTGGTCGTCCCGGTCGACGGGCAGCCGGTGGGCATCCTGTTGCGCCAGGCCGAGGCCGGGACGCGCTCGCGCGCCCAGTGCTCGTGGTGCCACGACGTGACCCTGCCGAACCCTGTGGCGTTCTTCGGTGCGAAGCGCGCCGGCGCTTCGGGCCGCAACGGCAACACGGTGGGCACGCTGATCTGCGCCGAGTTCGAATGCTCGAGCAACGTGCGCAAGCCGCCGCCGATGCTGTACATCGGCTACGACGTTGAGGCGGCACGCGCCGAACGGATCGCGAGCCTTCAGGAGCGCGCCGCCGCGTTCGCGGCTGAGATGCGGCAGGGGAGCTGAGGCGCGAACGGGCCGTCATCCTTCGGGGTGGCGGCCCGTTTCGGAGGTCGGAACCCTAACTCCATTCCGCCCTTAGTTAGGTTTATGACGAGAAACACAACTAACGGAGGGGTCCGACGAGCCCCGTGGTCGCCGCCGCAATCCACTAAAGTTGGGCGACCGAATCTTTGCGCTCCGCCACCCGAGGACGACATCTGTGACCGCATTCGCCGGCTGGACCTCGAGCACGGCTACGAGCGGACTTGCCACGACCGGCGTGACGGTCAGCCCCCTTCTGATCCTGATCGTGGCGGGAGTACTGATCCTCGGCGTTCTTCTGCTGCTGATCTCGCGGCTGTGGTCGCGTCGGGCGGCGCCGCGCGATTGAACCGCGGAGCTGGAGTCAGCGGCTCGGCGTCACGATCGCGATCACCGCAGCGGATGCCGCGTGCGCGGCTTCCACGTCGGTCATCCGGCCCGAGCGCACCTGCGCTGCGGCCTCGTGCAGGATCGCCATCATGCAGGCGGTGAGCCATTCGGCACTGACGTCGGTCCGCATCCTGTGCTCGCGTTGACCGCGTTCGATCAGGTCTTGCACCCGGGCGAGGGGCTTGCCGTGGTGGGCGCGGATCTGGTCGTTCGAGAGAGCGGTCTCGGCCACGCCGAGCAGTACGTGAAAGTCGTGCACGATGCGCCACGAGTGGTCGACGAGTCGTTGCAGGGCTTCGACCGGATCGCCGCTCAGGTCGACAGCGGCGAGCTCGGACTCTGAGCGCACGATGGTGCGCACCAGGGCGGCCTCGATGAGTTCCTGACGCGACGAGAAGTGCCCGTACAGGGTCACCCGGCCCAGCCCGGCCTGCGCGGCGATGTCGGTCATGCTGGCGCGCGGGTCGTCGGCGAGGCAGCGCAGCGCGGCGTCGAGGATCGCGTCGCGGTTGCGTGCGGCATCCTCGCGAGTGCTCCGATCAACGGCCATGGCTTGACTCTATCTCAAACAGTGGTGTATGAGTTAACCCAAACACCACTGTTCGAGTTTGGAGCCCTCATGTCTCATCCCATTGCCGCCGCACCGCAACCTGTCGTCGCTTCGCCCCCGCGTTCGGCGTGGTGGGCGCTCGTCGTGCTGGCTCTCGCTCAGCTCATGCTCGTGCTCGATGTCACCGTCGTGAACGTCGCCCTGCCCAGGCTGAGCGCCGAGCTCGGTCTCGGCGCCGACCTCGCCGGCTGGGCGATCGCCGCCTATGCGGTGCCGTTCGGTGGCCTTCTGCTGCTCGGCGGCCGGCTGGCCGACCGCTTCGGAGCGAGGCGGATGCTGCTGATCGGCCTGGCTGTCTTCGTCGCCGGCTCGCTGGCGACTGGCCTCTCGACCGGTGTCGTCGACTACCTCGGAGCTCGGGCGCTGCAGGGCGCGGGAGCCGCGTTGCTGTCGCCCGCTGCCCTGGCGTCGCTGCTGCGGCGCTTCGAGGGCCCGGCCCGGCGGCGCGCGCTCGCGATCTGGGGAGCCGTGGGCGGGGGTGGAGCGGCCCTCGGCCTGGTGGTCGGCGGCCTCCTCACCGGCGGCCCGGGCTGGCGCTGGGTGTTCTTCATCAACGTGCCGATCGGAGTCGCAGTGGCGATCCTGGTTCCGGTGCTGCTCGTGGCGGTTCCGGCGATCCGCGGTCGTCGCATCGGGGTGGTCGCGACCCTCTTCGCCACGCTCGGACTCGCGGCCCTCGTCGGCGCGGGATCGGTCGTCGCGACCCAGGGCGGGGCGGTGACCGCCGTACTCGCGATCGTCGGTGTCGTTCTGCTCGGATGCTTCGTGGTGGTCGAGCGGTTCTCGGTGCAGCCGTTGATCCGCCCGGGTCTGCTGGTGGATCGCGCCATGGTCACCGGATCGATGCTGATGCTGGTGACGACGGCGCTGCTGGTCGGCAGCCTGCTGCTGCTCTCGTTCTTCGTGCAAGACGGCCTCGGCTGGACCGCGACCGCGACCGGGCTGGCGTTCCTTCCGATCGCGATCGCCCTGATCGCCGGCGCGCAGGGAGGCGGACACCTGCTTGGCCGGCTGGGCAGCCGCCGGGTAGCGCCGATCGGCGCCGTGATCTCGGTGGTCGGATTGGGCGCCGCCGCCTGGTCGGTCGCGGCGCAGCTGCCGGCTGCGGCCATCGCCGCCGTGGCGGTGTCATCGCTCGGGCTCGGCGTCAACCTGGTGACCGGATCGACGACCGCTCTCGCACGGGTCGCGAGCGAGGAGTCGGGGTCGGCATCCGGCGCGGTGAGTGCGGCGCACGAGGTCGGATCGGCATCCGGAGCATCGATCTTCGCCATGCTCGGCGTCACCCTGTCAACCGCGGTGGCACTCGGCTGGGCGGCGGCTGTCGCGGTCGCGGTGGCGGTGCTCGCCGCCCTGGTGCTGCCGAATGTGCTGCCGGCCCCGGGCGAGGGGCGGATGGGGCACTAGCTACGGCATCCGCGCCAGGCTGGTCGCGGCCTGCGCCTGCAGGGCGTCGGCGGTCGGCGCCGTCGCGCGGGTCAGGTCGCCGAACGCGAGGAAGTTCGGACCCTTCAGCAGGTAGATGACGCCCGCCGAGATCGTCACGCCCTGGATGGTCGCGGAGCCGGTGCCCACTGCAGCCTTGTCGCCGAGACCCGTGAGGTCGGTCTTGGTGAAGTTCGCTGTCACGCCACCGAAGCCCGACGCGATGTCGGCATCCGCCGCAGCCTCCTCGGTCGCCCAGGCCGCTTGAGCGTCTGCCGCGTTGTCCGAGCTCGCCACCTGCACGAAGAAGACGTTGGTGGTCTGCGATCCGTATGTGCAGCGCTTGCCGCTGCCGTTCGTGCCGGTTGTCTCTTCGAGGCCGGCGCCGAAGGTGGCGCCGCTGAGCGTGGATGCCTCAGCCGCCGTGACGAGCTGGCACGGGTCGAGCGTGGTAGCGACCGTGGCGGTCGGGGTGGGAGTCGCACTGGGCGAGCCACTGGGTCCGCCGCCTTGCGAGCTGCATGCGGCAAGCAGCAGGAGTGCTGCGATCGAACCTGCGAGTACGACGTTTCTGCGCATGGACTGCCTCCCCGAACGGCGCGCACCACCACAACGATGGCGCGCACTCTACGCCGCGGGGGAGTCGCGGGCTAGTCCCGGTTCGCCGCTGCTCAACGAGCGGGCGTTCCAACCCGCGCGACGGGCGCCATGTCGGCTTGCGCGGCCGGGGAGGTCAGGGCATCCACCAGACCCGGGAACCGCGTGTCGAGTTCGTCGCGACGCAGCCGGATGCGGCAACTGCGGCCCATCAAGTAGGTCTCGGTGAATCCAGCCTCGCGCAATGTCCGAAGGTGGTGAGACATTGTGGACTTCTGCACATCCAGCTCGGGCAGGTCACCGATCTGGTGAAACTGGCCGTCGGCCAGCGCCATCACGATCTTCAGACGGCTCGAGTCGGCGACAGCCTTCATGAGCTCGGGCAGGCGCATGTCGTCGGCGCCGGGCATCGGAAGGGGCGTCCCGATCATGACGAGGCTCCTTCTGTTTGTTTGACGACAATCGAACTAACGACTACGGTAACGGTATGACGATGATCGAACAATCCTACCCGCCGATGCGCGAGATCGTGCTCAAGCTGGGCATCCTGTCGTTCGGCCTGTTCGTCGTGGGCACGAACGCCTTCGTCATCGCCGGTCTGCTGCCCAAGATCGCAGACACGCTCGGCGTCACTCCCGCCGTCGTCAGCTACTCGATCACCTTCTATGCGCTCGTGGTCACGATCGTCGCGCCGGTCATCTCGATCAGCCTGTCCAGGATGTCGCGCACCACCCTGATGGCATCCGGCCTCGCCCTGATCGCCGTGGGCACCGCACTCGCGGCCCTCTCGCACAACATCGAGCTCTTCACGCTCGGGCGCATGATCGCCGGAGCCGGGGGAGCCGCCCTGGTGCCCTCGGCGACGGCCGCCGCCACGGCCGTCGTGCCGCCCGAGCGCCGCGGCACCGCGATCGCCTTCGTCACCGCCGGCTTCACCCTCTCGACCGCGGTCGGCGCCCCGCTCGGCACGGCGATCGGCGACGCCGGGGGCTGGGAGCTTCCGCTCTGGGTGCTGACCGGCCTCGCGGCGCTACTCGTGCCGGCCGTGCTGCTCGGGGTTCGCCGCGTGCCGCTGCCGGCCGCGGCATCGTTGCGCCGACGCCTCTCGGCGCTGCGTGATCGGCGACTGGTGCTCACTCTGCTCGCGGGCCTGCTGATGTTCGCCAGCTTCAACAGCGTCTACATCTTCAGTTCGACCATCACACACGGCGCGACCGGCGGCTCCGGATCACTGCTGGCCGTGCTGTTGTTCTCGTACGGGGTGGCCGGCATCGTGGGCAACGTGTTCGCGGGGCCGCTGACCGACCGCGCGGGCAGTCGCCGGTTCGCGATCGCGACCATCGGCATCCAGGTGCTGCTGCTGCTTGCGCTGCCCCTGCTCGACGGCGGTTTCTGGGGAACCGCGGTGCTCTTCGTCATCTGGGGTCTCACCGCCTTCGCGACGGTGGTGCCGCTGCAGCACCGGCTGGTCGAGATCGACCCGGCCAACGCGGGCATCTCGCTGTCGTGGTGGGCGAGCGCCACCTACCTGGGCATCGCGGTGGCGCCGTTGCTCGGGGCGACGGTGCTGGGAGTGAACCCGCAGCTCGTGCCGGTGGTGGGTGCGGTGCTCGCGTCGGCGGCGATCGTG
>Ga0207711_10000665_pt1 | contig 34189 bp, 35 predicted proteins | sample KBSS34metaG_FD_184401 | JGI IMG/M metagenome (GOLD analysis project Ga0207711, IMG submission 184401) | Switchgrass rhizosphere microbial communities from Kellogg Biological Station, Michigan, USA - KBS S3-4 metaG (SPAdes) (version 2) | ecosystem: Host-associated > Plants > Roots > Rhizosphere... | reverse complement strand
CAACCCGCAGCAAATCGACCCTTCGCAGCAGTTTGGGCCCAATCCCGTTCTGCCCCAGCCGGCTGAGGAGCTGATCTCGGCGGTCGGCGTCGCCGAAGTCGTCGGATGGAAGGCGGGCGAGGCGCCGACCGTTCCCACGGGGTTTAAGATTACGGCGATCGCGACCGGATTGTCGAACCCGCGCAACGTCTATCCGCTCGCCAACGGCGATCTTCTGGTCGTCGAGTCGCAACACAACGGTGCCGAACCAGTCGACCGGCCCAAAGACCCGGTGCGCGATTTCATCATGTCGCTGGCGCACGGCGGCGGCGGCGCCAAGGACGCCGGCCCGCCGCCTCAGAGGATCACGCTGTTGCGCGATGCCGATGGCGACGGGCGCCCGGAGCTGAAGACGGTGCTGCTTGATCACCTCAACTCGCCGTTCGGGATCGCGGTCGTTGGCAGCGATCTTTACGTCGCCAACACTGACGCAATCATGCGCTATCCTTTCACCCCGGGTCAGACCAAGATCACCGCGCCGGGCGAAAAGGTCGTCGACTTGCCCGCTGGGCTGATCGACCATCACTGGACCAAGAGCCTGACGGCCAGCCCCGATGGCTCGAAGCTCTATGCCGGGGTTGGATCGAACAGCAACGTTCAGGAGCGTGGGCCCGAAGCCGAAACCAACCGCGCAGCAATCTGGGAAGTCGATCCCAAGACCGGCGCTTACCGCATCTACGCCAGCGGCCTGCGCAACCCCAACGGCCTCAACGTCTACCCCGGAAGCGACACCCTATGGACGGTGGTCAACGAACGTGACGAGCTCGGGCCGAACCTTGTGCCCGATTACATGACCTCGGTTCGCCCCGGTGCCTTCTACGGCTGGCCGTACAGTTATTACGGACGGCATGTGGACCCGCGCGTGCGGCCGCAGCGACCGGATCTCGTCGCTCGCGCGATCCCGCCCGATTATGCTTTGAGTTCGCACGTCGCTCCACTTGGCTTGACCTTTTACACCGGCGGCAGCTTCCCGGCGATGTTTAAGGGTGGTGCGTTTGTCGGCGAACACGGCAGCTGGAACCGCACGGCGTACAACGGCTATTGCGTGGTCTTCATTCGCTTCGCCGGCGGCCGTCCCGTGGGCAAGCCGAGGCGTTTCGTCGGCGGATTCATTGGCCCCGACGGCAAGGCGCGCGGGCGACCGGTGGCCGTGGCGGTCGACCGGACAGGCGCACTGATCATCGCCGATGACGTCGGCAATACGGTCTGGCGGGTTAGCTACGACGGCGGGAAAGTGGCCGCTTAGGCTTCGACCGGCAGGGCCTCGGTCCCGACGGCGGCCTTCAACTCCTCGACTAGGTCGAGGCGCTCCCACGGGAAGAATTCGCCCTCGGGCTTGCGCCCGAAGTGGCCGTACGCGGCGGTCGCTTCGTAAATCGGCCGGTTGAGGCTGAGGTGGGTGCGGATGCCGCGGGGAGTGAGGCCGCCGAGCTTGTCGATCCGCCCGATTGCGTCCTCGAGCTTGGCGTCGTCGACCACGCCCGTACCGTGGGTGTCGACATAGAGCGACAGCGGCTTTGACACGCCGATCGCATAAGCGAGCTGGATCGTGCAGCGGGTCGCCAGACCGGCGCCGACAATATTCTTGGCGAGATAGCGCGCGACATAAGCGGCCGAGCGATCGACCTTGGTTGGGTCCTTGCCTGAAAAGGCACCGCCGCCGTGCGGCGCCGCGCCGCCATAAGTGTCGACGATGATCTTGCGCCCGGTCAGGCCGGCGTCGCCGTCGGGGCCGCCGATCTCGAAGCTGCCGGTTGGGTTGATGTGATAGACGGTCTCGTTGCCGAGCAGTTCGGTCGGCATCACCCGGGCGATGACCTCTTTGACGTAGGCGTGGAGTTCGGCCTGCTGGACGCCTTTGTCATAGCCCGGCTTGTGCTGGGTCGAGACGACGATTGCGGTCGCCTTGGCCGGCTTGCCGTTCTCGAAACGCAATGTGACCTGGCTCTTGGCGTCAGGCTCGAGGAACGGCGCCTTCCCGGCATGGCGGTCGGCGGCCATCTCGGCGAGGATCTTGTGGCTGTAATCCAGCGTCGCCGGCATCAGGTCCGGGGTCTCGTCGCAGGCGAAGCCGAACATGATGCCCTGGTCGCCGGCGCCCTCGTCCTTGTCGCCTGCGGCATCGACGCCCTGCGCGATGTGCGCCGACTGCGGATGCAGATTGTTCTCGAAGCGGAAGGTCTTCCAGTGGAAGCCGGCCTGCTCATAGCCGATGCGTTTGACCGTCTCGCGGACGGTGCGCTCGATCTCCTCCGGAACGCCGGGCGCCCAATTGCCTTGCTTGTCCATGATCCCTTCGCCGCGGATTTCGCCGGCGAGCACCACGGTGTTGGTGGTGGTCATCGTCTCGCACGCCACGCGGGCTTCGGGGTCTTTGGCCAGGAACAGATCGACGATCGCGTCGGAAATCTGGTCGGAGACCTTGTCCGGGTGGCCTTCTGAGACGGATTCGGATGTGAAGAGATAAGAGCTGCGCATTGGGGAAAAGCGGTCCTCGGATCAGGATATAAGGAAGTCTTTATATGCGGCCCGCCGCCCTAGCGGCGAGTCCGGCTCATCGCAATGCCGCCGATCAGCAAAGCGAAAGCGAGCAGCAATGGGATGAGATTGCCGAAGCGGGCGAAGAGAGTGGGAGGAGCGGGGTCAGGCAGCGCCGTGTCGATCGCGCCCGCGGTGCGCCACGGCAACGCCGCCACGATATGACCATGGGCGTCGATCACCGCGCTGATCCCGGTCGGAGTCGAGCGGATTACCGGGATGCCTTCCTCGGCGGCGCGGAGCCGCGCTTGCGCCAGATGCTGCGGCGGGCCCCAGCGGCCGAACCAGGCATCGTTCGACGGGTTGAAGATGAAATCGGGACGGTGGCGCTTGTCCACGACTTCGCCCGAAAAAATGATCTCGTAGCACAACTGAAAGCCGACCTTGCCCCAGCCGGGGATCTCGAAGGTGCGCGGTCCCGGACCGAAGTTGAAGTCGATATCGCCGGGCGCCAGCCGCGACAGGCCGATCAACGACAGCAACGGCCGCATCGGCAGATATTCGCCGTAGGGGACAAGGTGCGCCTTATCGTAGCGCGCGACAACTTGCCCGCCGGTGCCGAGAATGAAGATGCTGTTGGCGGCGCCGTCGATCCAGCGGCCATCGCGCGAGAACACCGCGAGCCCCCCCGTCAGCAGATATTCGCCGGGGCCGACGAGCGCCGCGGCGCGAGCGCGCTCATATTGCGCGAGCGCCTGGTGCTCGTCGGTGCGCTGATCCTGCAGCGGTTCCGTCACCGCGGCTTCGGGCCAGAAAGTCAGACGCGGGCGGGCGCCGCCGGACTTGATCGACAACGCGGCCAGCCGCCGCGAGGCTTCCTCGGCGAAGCCTTGTTGCCATTTGTCCTCCTGACCGATGTTCGGCTGGATGACGCGAATGTTGCGCGCTTGGGGCGCGACGGTCTGCGGCCACGGCAGGAAGTGCATCGCGATGAGCACGGCGAGCAGGATGCCGGCGACGCGCCATCGCCTGCGAGCGACCAGCCAAACCATGCCACCGGCAAGCGCGACGAGGACCGTCAGCCCGTAAGTGCCGATCACCGTCGCGGCGTTGAGCAAATGGGTGTCGACCAGCGTCACGGCGAGCGGGTTCCACGGGAAGCCCGTAAACATCGTCCCGCGCAGCCATTCGGTGACCGGCCAGGCACCGGCCAGTGTCAGGACAAGCGCGACTGGCGCCTTGCCCTTGAACCGCCAAGCGAGGCCCGTCGCGAGCGCTGGATATACGGCGAGGTAGAGCGACAACAGCACGACCGCGACCCAGCCCAGCCACGCCGGCATCGCCGCCTGATAGGTAAAGGCGGTCGCGATCCAGTTGAGCGCGATCACGAACTGACCGAGCCCGAAGCCCCAGCCGATCGCCAGCGACTGCCTAAGGCTCTTCGCTCGCCACACCAGCTCGCACAACGCCGCGAGCGCGAGCGGCAGCAGCGGCCACAACCCGACCGGCGCGAAGGCGAACGCGGACAAGGCGCCGATCGACAAAGCGATGAGGAATGGCTTCATGCGCGGCTGTCATTGCGGGGAGCGGCCCGCGGTGGCAAGCATCGCACATGAGCTTGCCGCCATTTCATCTCGCTTTCCCAGTCGACGACCTGGCGGCGGCACGGGCGTTTTACGGCGATTTGCTTGGCTGCCCGGAAGGGCGGAGCGCCGACCATTGGGTCGATTTCGACCTCCACGGCCACCAGATCGTTGCCCATCTCGCGCCCGACGCGGTGCGCGCCCGCGCGACCAATCCGGTCGACGGGGAAGCGGTGCCGGTGCCGCACTTCGGGATTGTCTTGCCGATGGGTGCGTGGAAGGCGCTGGCTGATCGGCTGACCGAGGCGGGTACCGATTTCGTCATCGCGCCGGCCGTACGTTTCGCCGGCGAGCCCGGCGAGCAGGCGACGATGTTCTTTCTCGATCCGGCTGGGAACGCGCTCGAATTCAAGGCAATGGCGGACCCGGCGAAGCTGTTCGCAACAAGCTAGTCCGCGGGCACCTGATTCTCCGGCGCATGGAGCCGGACGCGGATGATTCGGCGCGGGTCGGAATCGACGGCTTCGAGCGTCCAGCCTGACGGGTGCCGGATGCATTCGCCCTTGGCCGGGATGTGACCGGCCATCAGGAACACCAGGCCGCCGAGCGTATCGATGTCATCGTCATCCGACGTCAGCCGCGCATCGACCGCTTTCTGCAGTTCCTCGAGCTCGATCCGGGCGTCGGCTTCCCACACGCCGTCCTCGAGCAGGGTCAGCATCCCGCCGGCTTCCTCGTCATGCTCGTCCTCGATGTCGCCGACGATTTCCTCGACCACGTCCTCGATCGTCACCAGGCCTTCGGTCCCGCCGAATTCGTCGATGACGATGGCAAGGTGGGTGCGCTCGGCGCGCATCCGCGCGAGCAATTCGATGACGCCCATCGATTCGGGCACGAACAAAGGTTCGCGCATCAGCGTCGCGATTGACCGGTCGCGGGATTCGTCGACGTTGGCGTTGAACACGTCCTTGATGTGAATCATGCCGACGATCGTATCGAGGCTTTCGCCATAGACCGGCAGGCGGCTGTGGCCGGCGTCGGCGAACGCGCGGACCAGATCGTCAAAGCTGATGCTCGACGGCACCGACATGATATCGCCGCGGGTGACGCAAATGTCGCCGGCGGTGCTTTCGCCAAAGTGCAGCAGGTTGCGAAGCATTTGGCGTTCGGCCGGGCTGAGGTCGCCGGCGACGGGCCGCGCTTCGTCGGCCTCGTCGATCGCTTCCTCGATCTCGTCGCGCAGCGTGGTTTCGCCGCTGTCGCCAAAGATCAACGCGCGCATCCCCCGCCACAGGCGCGAGCCACCGTCGTCTTCGTGGCGCGTCGCCATCAGTCGTTCACCGCGTAGGGATCGGAGATTCCGAGCCGCGCCAGCGCTCGAACCTCGCGTGCCTCCATCTCGGCGGCATCGGCGTCGTCATGGTGGTCATAGCCCAATAAATGCAGCGTCCCGTGAACCAGCAGGTGAGTCGCATGATCTTGAAGCGACACGCCTTTTTCGGCCGCCTCGGCCTCGCAGACGCCACGGGCCATGACGATATCGCCTAGCAACAATTCTCCGTTGGAAACATTTGTCGGTATCAAATCACCTGGATTCGCCAGCGGAAACGAAAGGACGTTGGTGGCTTTGTCCTTGCCGCGCCATTTCGCGTTTAACTCGCGCACTTCGTTATCGCCGGTCAGGCGCACCGAAAGTTCGATCGGTTGCCTGGAGTTAATCAACTGAGGAAACGCGCTCTCGGCAATCGCCGCTTCGGCGGCTTCGCGGATGAGTTTTTCCCAGGGCCGGCTACTGTCCCATTCCGCATCGGCTTCGAGCGCAATTTCGAGCATCATTCCCGCGGCCCTTCATAGGCGTCGACAATGCGCCCGACGAGCGGGTGGCGAACGACATCGGCTGAACTGAAGCGGACGATCGATATGCCTTTGATGCCTTCGACGCGGCTGACCGCATCGGCGAGGCCGGACTTGCTGGGATCGGGCAGGTCGACCTGATGCGGGTCGCCGCAGATCACCATCCGGCTGCGCATCCCGAAGCGGGTCAGGAACATCTTCATCTGCAACGGCGTGGTGTTCTGAGCTTCATCGAGGATGATGAAGGCGTCGTTGAGCGTGCGCCCGCGCATGAAGGCGATCGGCGCGATCTCGATCTCGCCCGATGCAATCCGCCGCTCGACCTGCTCGGTCGGCAGCATGTCGTAGAGCGCATCGTAAAGCGGCCGCAGGTAAGGATCGACCTTTTCCTTCATGTCACCCGGAAGGAAGCCGAGGCGTTCGCCGGCCTCGACCGCGGGCCGCGACAGGATCAGCCGGTCAACGCTGCCGTTGATCAGCTGCGATACCGCCTGGGCGACCGCGAGATAGGTCTTGCCGGTGCCCGCCGGGCCGAGCCCGAAAATCATGTCGTCGCGGGCCAGCGCCTCCATGTACGGCGTCTGCATCGCCGAGCGCGGGACGATGGTCTTCTTGCGGGTGCGGATCATCACCGTCGGCGCGGACGTGACTTCCTCGGTAATGATCCCGTCGAGATGCGGCTGGGCGGCCATGCCGAGCACCGCCTCGACCGCTTCAGCGTCGACGTCGTGGCCGCTGTCGAGCCGGTTGTAGAGTCCGATCAGGACGTCGCGGGCGCGCGCCGCGGCGTCGGCCTCGCCTTCGATCTGGACCTTGTTTCCCCGTGCCGCGATGTGCACGTCGAGGCGCTGCTCGATGGTGATTAAATGGCGGTCGTAATCGCCGAACAACGGGCCGAGCAGATAAGGCTGCTCGAACTCGAGCTCGAGCCGGGCGCGGCCGCCATCGTTGACCGCGGCGAGGTCACGGCGGGACATCAGGCGGCGATCCGCTCGATGACGGCTCCGGCCATGCTTTGCGGGCCGGCGGAAACCAACGTGACATCGAGGATCTCGCCCGGCCGCGCGGCGGTGTCGACGTGGACCGACTGCAGCCACGGCGACTTGCCGATCATCTGGCCGTCTCGCCGGCCGGCGCGTTCGATCAGGATCTGCGTATCGACACCCACTTTCGAACGATTGAACGCCAGTTGGTGCGCGTTGATCCGCTCATGCAGCCGGCGCAGCCGGTCTTCCATCACATCGCGCGGGATTTGATCCTCCATCACTGCCGCGGGTGTTCCCGGGCGGGCACTATATTTGAATGAATAGGCCGCGGCGTAGCGGACCGCATCGACAATCTGCAGGGTTGCTTCGAAATCCGCTTCGGTCTCGCCGGGGAAGCCGACGATGAAGTCGCCGCTAAGGGCGATGTCGGGGCGGGCGCTTCGCATCTGCTCCAGTAAGCGAAGATATGTGTCAGTGGTGTGGCTGCGGTTCATCGCCTTCAAGATGCAGTCACTGCCCGACTGCACCGGCAGGTGCAGGTAGGGCATGAGTTTCTCGACTTCGCCATGGGCGGCGATCAGCGCGTCGGTCATGTCGGCCGGATGGCTGGTGGTGTAGCGAATGCGCTCGAGCCCATCGATGGTCGCCAGCGCTCGGATCAGTTCCGCAAGCCCACGCTGCCCGTCGCTCCAGGCGTTCACATTCTGCCCGAGCAGGACGATTTCGCGCGCCCCGCCGTCGACCAGCGCTTGCGCTTCGGCGGTTACATCCTCCCATGGCCGCGAAACTTCGGCGCCGCGGGTGTAGGGAACCACGCAATAAGTGCAGAACTTGTCGCAGCCTTCCTGGACTGTGAGGTAGGCGCTTGGGTTCGCGCGGCGTCTCGCCGGAAGCAGGTCGAATTTGCTCAACGCCGGCATGTCGGTGTCGACCGGGCGGCCGCCGCGCGCCGCTTCGGCGATCATCTCGGGCAGCCGGTGATAGGCTTGTGGGCCGACCACCAGGTCGATCATCGGCGAGCGCCTTTTGGCCTCGGTGCCTTCGGCCTGGGCGACGCAGCCGGCGAGCGCGATCAGCGGCTTCGATCCATCCTCGCGCTGCAGCCGGCCGATATCCGAATAGGCCTTTTCGGCGGCCTTCTCGCGGATGTGGCAAGTGTTGAGGACGACGAGGTCGGCGTCCTCGGAGTCGGCCGCCGCGCTCATGCCTTCGGCGGCGAGCAATTCGCTCATCCGCTCGCCGTCATACACGTTCATCTGGCAGCCGAAGCTTTTGATCTTGAAAGTCTTGGGAGTCATTCACCTGAACCTATAGGCGAGTGGCCGGACAGATTGAAGCCGAGCCGTGCGGCAATCGCGTCGCGCGCCGCGTGGGCGAGTTGCTTACGGTCGCCGGCGCGATCCAGTGCGGGCAGCAGATGGACGGTGACGGGCACGACTCCGCGGCGGCCAAGGACGCGCAGAACATTGTCCTTACCCGATTCTTCCCACCACCCGACCTCGGCGGCAGCGGCGCCATAATCGATCGCTGCCGGGCGAATTTCGACGTCCTTCGCCGCGTAGTTTGCGGCTTCGAGCAGGGTCGAGCGAAACGGCAGCAAATGCGTGCCAGGACCGGTCGTGCCTTCGGGGAAGACCGCCACCGGCTTATCGCCTTCCAGCGCTCGGGCGAGGGCGATCGCCTGGTCTTTGGCGCCCTTCACGTGGGTGCGCTTGACGTAGACCGTGCGGTTTTGGTCGGCCAGCCAGTGAAGCAGCGGATGGCCAAGGCTGTCCTTGGCGACGAACGCGCAATCGGTCGAGCCGGCGAGAATCAGGATGTCGAGCCAGCTCGAATGGTTGGCGATGAGCAGGGTGTGGCCGCGGATCGGCACGCCGTCGACGCTCGTACGCATGCCGACGATGCGCGCGCCGACCCGCAGGAAACGCCGCGGCCACGCCGACCGTCCGGTGATCAGCTTGGCCGTTATGTGGAGTGGGGCGCAGGCAAGGAACCACAGGATCAGCACGAGCGCGCGACGGGCCGCGCGCGGCGTCAGCTGCGCCGGATGGGACTTAGCGATCGCGGTCGAGGGTGACGCCGTACAGCTCCATACGATGATCGACGAGGCGAAAGCCGAGCTTTTCGGCGATGCGCTTCTGCAGCTCCTCGAGCTCGTCGTCGACGAATTCGATCACCCGGCCGGTTTCGACGTCGATCAGATGGTCGTGGTGGGTTTCCGCCGCCGCTTCGTAACGCGAGCGGCCGTCGCCGAACTCGTGGCGTTCCAGAATCCCGGCCTCTTCGAACAACCGCACGGTCCGGTAGACCGTGGCAATCGAGATGTTGGCATCGACCGCTGATGCGCGCTGGTGTAGCGTCTCGACGTCGGGGTGGTCCTCGCTGTCGCCGAGCACGCGTGCGATGACCTTGCGCTGTTCGGTAATGCGCAGCCCCTTGTCGGCGCACAGGGCTTCAATGTCGATCGTACGGCTCATGACCGCTAGGTAAGCACCGGCGCGGGCAGGGTCAAAGGGATGCTCGCATAATCTGGGCCAAGCGAAGCAATCCAGCGGAACGGCGCTGAATCGCTTCGTCGGATGGCAGTGACTTTTACTTGGCCTTGGTCTTGCGCCGCTTGGTCCCCAAACCGATCGATTTCGCCAGCGTCCGGCGCTGTTCGGCATAGTTCGGCGCGACCATCGGATAGTCGGACGAAAGACCCCATTTCTGCCGATACTGGTCCGGCGTCATGTTGTAATGGGTCATCAAATGCCGCTTGAGCATCTTCAGGCGCTTGCCGTCTTCGAGGCAGACGATGAAGTCCGGCTTGACCGACGAGCGAATCGGCACCTTCGGTTCGGGCCTGGGCTCGGGGGCCGATGACCGCCCGGAAATCCCGTTCAACGCCGAATGAACATTCTGAATTAGGGTCGGCAAGTCATTGACGGCGACACTGTTATTGCTGACGTGGGCGGCAACGATGTCCGCAGTAAGAGTTAGCAACGTGTCTTCTGAGGATTCATTATCAATCATTGTGAAGTTCCAGTCCGAGCAAATGGCCAAGTAATCGAAGTGATCCCTGGTCACCGCAACTTTATAAGCGTCCGGTCGCGCTCGCAATAGTGCGGTTGGTATTTGCTAATTAGTGAAGATTAGAGATCGAGCGCAAAGGTGAGTGCGTCGAATTGCAGGCCATCGCTGGTATGGTAATAGTTGCGCCGTCGACCGATCGGCGCGAACCCGGCGCCGCGATACATTTCAATTGCCGGATTGCCGTCGCGGACTTCGAGATGGGCCCGGGTCACGCCGTCGGCCCGCGCCTGATCGATAAACTGGTGGAGCAAGCCGCGACCGATTCCCCGGCGCCGGTGGTCCGGCGCGACGGCCAGCAACAACAGCTCCGACTCGTCCATGACGTTGCGGAACAGCGAGAAACCGACCGGCTCCCCACCGTCGCCGTCGCGGGTGAGCATCAGCGACACGCCGGCCATCGGCAAAATCCCGGCGCATTGCGATCGCGTCCACGCTTCGCCGAAGCGAGTCCCGAACGCCGATTCCATGACGCCCATGACCGCGTCGAGGTCGTCGGACGTTCCGACTTCGATCCGCACCGGCCGCTCCACCGTCGCCATCACGCTGCCTCCCTCGGCCGCGCGTCGGGCGCGCGGGCGTAGATTGGCTTGGCCGGGAGCGAGCGCTGATCGGACTCGAGCACCATCGCGTTGGCGGCCGAGGGAAGCGCGTCGCGGGCCTCGCCCCAGCCACGCGCCGCGACCAATGCCCCGGCGCCGGTACCGATGACGACGTTCGCCGATGTCGCGGCGGCGGCGCCCGCCGGCGACAAATTAGCGAGGTCGCCGGTTGGTTCGCCCCCATCGAATGACTGGACAAAGAGTTCGCCGTGGCCGCCGCTGACCGCGACCGCGACAGGATCGTTGGCCGGTGTTCCCGCGGCGATCAGCGCGAGCGAGGACATGCCCGAAAGTTCGGCTCCCCACCCGATGGCGAGGCCATAAGCCGCGGCGATCGCGACCCGGATGCCGGTAAAGCTGCCGGGGCCGACGCCGACCAGAATGGTTTTCGGCATGCGTCCCTCGAGCATTTCGTCGAGCATCGGCACCAGCCGCTCGCTATGGCCGCGGCCGATGATCTCGTCGCGGTGCGCGAGGCACACGCCCGCATCGTCGAACAGAGCTGCCGTGCAGGCGGCACTCGATGTGTCGAACGCCAGGATCATGGGTGAATGATGGTCACAAGCCGCGATTTGCTGCAACCCCTTGGTTTAGACGGCTTCAACCGTCTCCACTTCGGGGACGTAGTGGCGGATCAGGCTTTCGATGCCGCGCTTGAGCGTGACGGTCGACGACGGGCAGCCCGAGCAGGCGCCGTGCATCGTCAGATAGAGCCGTCCATCCTTGTACCCGTGATAGGCAATGTCGCCGCCATCCTGGGCGACCGCCGGGCGGACACGGGTTTCGATCAATTCCTTGATCTGGTCGATGATGTCGGCGTCGGCCGGATCTTCGTCGAAGTCCGGTGCGCTGGCGATGTGGATGCCGGCCGCGCTGCCCGGCGCAAACAACGGCGCGCCGCCGACGAAATGGTCGAGCAGGGTTTCAATCACCACCGGCTCGAGGTTGGTCCATGACACGCTGGGTGCGGCGGTCACGGAAATGAAGTCGCTGCCATAAAACACGCCCTCGACCAGTCCGCTGGAGAACAGCGCCGCCGCGAGCGGCGAGGCCGCCGCCGAATCCTCATCGGCGAAGTCGCGGGTGCCCGCGTCCATCACTGGCTGGCCAGGCAGGAATTTGCGAGTCGCGGGATTGGGCGTCTGTTCGGTGCGGATCAGCATAGGGGCGATGTGGCTCTAAACCGACCCGGCTTCAAGGGACGGTCTTGCGCGGGGAGCCCGAGCCAATGTCTACTTTCGACCCAAAGCGGACATTAACGTCTGGATCAGAACGGCGGCGCGCCGGCGACCACCCAGCGGCTGATCGCGAAGGCGACGGCGAGGCAGATCAGCGCCACCCACCATTTGCCTGGCCGCATCTCGCCAGCCGCAGCATCGGTCGCCGCGCGGCCGGTGATCATCGGCTTGGTTAGCTTCTTGCCGCGCACCAGCCGGTAATAGAGAATCGCCGCGACATGCAGGCCGATCAGGCCGAGCAGCAGGTAGAAATTGAATTCGTGGAGGTCGCGGATCTTGTCGGTCGTGTCGGGGCTGAGGTGATTGGCGAGGGGGCCGGCGAACAGGCCGTCGTCATCTTCGTTGAACAGTCCGAGCCCGACCTGGACAACCGTAACAAGGAACAACGCCAGGATGCTGAGTGCGCCGAGCGGGCTATGACCGATGCCGCGCCAATCCCCGCGGAGATAGCGGACAACGTGTTTCGGGCCGCGGACGAAATTGGCGAACCGCGCGGTCGAGCTGCCGACGACGCCCCACATCAGTCGGAACAGCAGCAGAGTCAGGATCGCGATCCCCGACCAGATGTGCCAGTCGATATGGTCGTATTTCACCGACCACCAGCTGAACGCGATCAGCGCCGCGAGCAGCCAGTGGGTCAGCCGGACCGGCAGGTCCCAGACGCGTTGCTTGGGCATTGGCTCGCCGCTTAGTGGTGCATATCCGTGCGATAACTGTCGTGGCACGCTTTGCAGGTGCCACCGATGTCAGCGTAGCGGGCCTTGATCGCGTTGAGGTCCCCGGCCTTCGCCGCGGCATCGAGCGCGCGGGCCGCGACCTGGAAATTGTGCAGCTTCCCGCCGAAATCCTGCGGCTTCTGCCAGATTTCGGGCTTGGCACCGGTCTTGCCGAGCTCAGGCCCGGTTCCGGCCGGGAACCAGTGCGATGCTTCCGCCGAGTGCCGGGCGATGGTTGCGGTTGCACCGCGCACCGCGGCGAGATTCGGTGAGGCTGCGGTCAACTCGCGGCGCACAACTTTATTCTGTTTGCCGATGTCCTCCATGCCTTCGTGGCGCTCATGCATGATGGCGAGGCCCTGACCCTTGGTCAGGGGCTTCGCAGCGAACCCTGCGCCGGTCAGTGCAACGGTCCCAACAACGGCAAACAACAAATTACGCATGATTTCTCCTAGGCTTGCGGCGGTTTCCAGCTGTCGTCGATCATCTGAAGGATGCCTGAAAAGTCCTTGCTGGCGCCGCCGCGGTCGACGAACCGTTGATAGAGCTTTTCGGCCTCACCCCCCATCGGCGTATAGGCATCGACCGCCTTGGCCGCGTCCATCGCCAGCTTGAGGTCCTTGAGCATCAGCGCGGCCGCGAATCCGCCTTCGTAATCGTGGTCGGCGGGCGTCTCCGGCCCGACTCCCGGCACCGGACAGTAACTCGTCATCGACCAGCTCTGGCCCGACGCCTTGGACGAAATGTCGTAGAAAGTCTGCAGGTTCAGCCCGAGCTTCTTGGCCATCGCGAAGCCTTCGCAGGTGGCGACCATGGTCGCGCCGAGGATCATGTTGTTGCAGATCTTGGCCGCCTGCCCGGCGCCGAGATCGCCGGCGTGGATCACCGCTTTGGCCATCGGTTCGAGGAACGGTTGCGCTTTTTCGAAGCCTTCGTTGGTGCCGCCGACCATAAAGGTCAGCGTGCCGCCGGCCGCGGCCGCTATCCCGCCCGAAACCGGCGCATCGACGAAATCGAAGCCCTTGGCCGTCATCTCCGCGCCGACCTCGCGCGCGCTGGCGACGTCGATGGTCGAACAATCGATCAGCAGCGTACCCGGCTTGGAGTTGGGCGCAACGTCGTCGTGGAACACCGCGCGGACGTGTTTCGATGCCGGCAGCATGGTGATGACCACGTCGGCGTCCTTGACCGCGTCGGCAGCTGAGGCCGCGGGTGCGCAACCGCCATGCGCGGCATGCTCGACCGCCTCGGCGACCAGGTCGAACGCGCGGACATCATGCCCCGCCTTGACGAGGTTGGGCGCCATGCCGCCGCCCATATGGCCGAGCCCGATGAATGCGATCTTCGCCATGTGCGTTGAACTCCTTAGCGGCCCGTCCAGTTGCCCGGACGTTTCTCGACGAAAGCGGCCATGCCTTCCTTCTGGTCCTCGGTGCCGAACAGGCCGTGGAACAGCCGGCGCTCGAAGCGAATCCCCTGGGTCAGCGGCAGTTCCTGGGCGGCACTGACCATTTCCTTGACCGCGATCGCGGCGAGCGGCGGCATCGCGGCGATCGCTTCCGCCGTCTTCATCGCCTCGTCGAGCAGGTCCGCCGCCGGGACGACCTTGGCGACCAGCCCCGACCGCTCGGCTTCTTCCGCGCCCATCATCCGCCCGGTCAGGCACATTTCCATCGCTTTGGCCTTGCCGACCGCCTGCGCGAGGCGCTGTGAGCCGCCCATCCCGGGCGTCACGCCGAGCTTGATCTCGGGCTGGCCGAATTTAGCGCTGTCCGCGGCGATGATGAAATCGGCCATCATCGCCACTTCGCAGCCGCCGCCGAGGGCATAGCCGGCAACCGCCGCGATCCACGGTTTGCGCGTCGCGGTGACTTTCTCCCACCCCGCGAAGAAATCCTGGCCGTACATGTCAGCGAAGACCTGCCCCGACATCTCCTTGATGTCGGCCCCGGCGGCGAACGCCTTCTCCGATCCCGTGAGGACCAGGCAATGCTGGCCGTCGTCCGCATCATAGGCCGCGAACACCGCGATCAGCTCCCGCAGCACGTCGCTGTTGAGCGCGTTCAGGGTCTGCGGGCGGTTGAGCGTGACGAGCGTCACCGCGCCGCGCTGTTCGACGAGGATGGTATTGTAATCGGTCATTCGCCGGTCTCCGGGAAAGGTGTCCAAGCTTCAGTGCCGGGCAGCGCGGCGAACAGGACGTCGAGCATTTCGTCCGTAACCTCTTCGGGCGTTGCCGGGTCCCATTGCGGATTATTGTCCTTGTCGATCAGCAGCGCGCGCACGCCCTCGCGGAAATCGTGGGTGCGGACGACGCGGCTGGCGAGCGCATATTCGGCAACCATTTCGTCGCGGAAGCTGGCGCGGGCGGCGCCTTCTTCCATCAGCCGCAGCGAGACCTTGCACGACAGCGGGCTCTTGGTCCCGAGCGTCATCAACTCGGTCGCCGCCCATTCGCTCTCATCGGCCTTCAAGGCGGCGATGATGTCCTCGAGCCGGTAGGTGCTGAAGCACCGCGTGATCGCCGGCAGGTTAGCCTCGATCCTCGCTTCGGGCGGCGTGGCAGCGAGCGCGCCGATCCCGCCGGCCAGCCGCTCCGGGCTCTTGCCGATCCGCTCGACCAGATCGGGGAGTGCGGATTGCTCGACATAATGGCTGGCGAGGCCGAGATAGAGGCATTCGGCGCCGTCGAGCCGCGCCCCGGTCAGTGCCATGAACTCGCCGACCCGTCCCGGCAGGCGTGGCAGATACCAGCCACCGCCAACGTCGGGGAACAGGCCGATGCTTGTCTCGGGCATGGCAAAGCGCGTGTTTTTGGTCGCGATGCGGAAGTCGCACGGCGTCGAAATCCCGACCCCGCCGCCCATGGTGATCCCGTCCATGATTGCGACCGTCGGCTTGGGGTAAGTGAACAGCAGATGGTTCAAGCGATATTCGGCGAAGAAGAAATGCTTGGCGTCCTCGGCATCGCCGCTGCCGCTCCGCCACAGCATCACGACGTCGCCGCCGGCGCAGAAGCCGCGGCCTTCGGCATGGTCGATGATCACTGCCTGGACGGCCGGATCGGCGCGCCACTTGAGCAGCGCTTCGCTCATCACCTCGCACATCCGCGTGGTCAGCGCGTGGAGCGCCTTGGGCCGGTTGAGGCGGATCCGCCCCACGCCGCCTTCGACACTGATCAGGACGTCGTCGGTCACTGGCGGATGAGGTCGCGGCTGACGATGACGCGCATGATCTGGTTGGTCCCTTCGAGGATCGAATGGACTCTGAGGTCGCGCCAGAAACGTTCGATCGGATAATCCATCAGATAGCCGTAGCCGCCGTGGAGCTGCAGCGCGCGGTCGACCACCGACGAGCCGGTATCGGTCGCGAGGCGCTTGGCCATCGCCGCGAACTTGGTCTTGTCCGGCGCGTTGGCGGTGACCTTGGCCGCCGCGACGTAAAGCAGGTAGCGCGCGGCCTGCAGCTCGGTTTCCATGTCGGCGAGGGTGAACTGGGTCGCCTGGAAGTCGGCGATCGCCGAACCGAACTGCTTGCGCTCCTTGGTGTAATTGATCGCTTCGTCGAGGCAGCGCTGGCCGCCGCCGAGCGAGCAGGCGCCGATGTTGATGCGCCCGCCATCGAGGCCCATCATGGCGATACGGAAGCCCTCGCCCTCGCCGCCGACGCGGTTGGCGACCGGCACCCGGACCTCGTCGAAATTGACCTGGGCGGTCGGCTGAGAATGCCAGCCGAGCTTCTTTTCCTGCGCGCCGAAGCTGACGCCCTTCATGTCCTTGTCGATGACCAGGCAGGAGATGCCCTTGGGGCCATCCTCGCCGGTCCGGACCATGGTCACGTAGATTTCATTCTCGCCGCCGCCGGAGATGAACGCCTTGGAGCCCGAGACAACATAATGGTCGCCGTCGAGCACCGCCTTGGTCTTCAATGCCGCCGCGTCGGAACCCGACGATGGCTCGGTCAGGCAATAGCTGCCGATTTTGTCCATCCCGATCATCGACGGCAGAAATTTCGCCTTGACCTCTTGCCCGCCAAAGCGGTCGATCATCCACGCCGCCATATTGTGGATCGAGATGAACGCGCTGGTCGAAGGGCAACCATAAGCCATGGCTTCCATGATCAGCGCGGCTTCCAGCCGGCCGAGCCCGATCCCACCCGATTCCTCGCTGACGTAGATCGCGCCGAAGCCCAGCTCCGCGGCCTCACGGATCGTGTCGCGGGGGAAGATGTGCTTCTCGTCCCACTCGGCGGCGAAGGGGGTGATCGCGTCGGCGGTGAATTTGCGCGCCATCTCCTGGATCTGGAGCTGGTCGTCGGTCAGGTCGAACTGGGTCATGCCGCGGGCGCTCTAGCCCGCCGATTGATGGCCAAGCAATCCTTGGCGTCGCTCAGTCAGCGTTGGCCGACGCATTCAGTTCATTGACGTCGGCATTGTCGGTGCCATTGATCAACTCGTTCGACGAGGTGTCGACGCTCTCGTCGGGCGGCAGCTGCTCGATGTCGGCGGGGGCAGCATTGTTGATGTCTATCGCGACATTGTTCTCGGCGGCCGGCTTGGTGCAGGCGGTCAGCGCCGCGCCGGCGATCAGGAGCAGGACTTTATTTGCATCGCGCATAGGTGAAGCTCGCCATTGGGTTGCTCTCGGTGCGCACCAGCTGATCCTTCTGCCGCTCGAGCGCCTGGAACTTGGTCCATGTTTGTCCCTCACCAGTAAACGCAAATTCACCGCTGATCGAGTCCGGGCTGGTCCGGGTGTCCGGTCCCGGGACAGCACGCGATTCGTAGAATTTGAGGTCGGCCGGTCCAACGATCAGAAGCCCCTTGGCGTCACCCCGGGTCGAAGTGCAGTCGCCCGGCGTCAGGCCCCAGCGGCCCTGCAGTGGAGCGGGGATCTGGGACGCCGTCGTGGGCCGCGGCTGGGCCGCGACCGCATTGGCCGGCGGTGCGCCGGTCGCATCGGGGGCTGGCTCGTGGATCGTCGGCAGGCCGGCGGTGTTCCTGGCTTGTTCGTCGACCGGATCGCGCTTGCTGCACGCAACCACGGTCAGCATGGCGAGCGGCACGATCAGCGGGGTAATGGCGCGGAGCATGAGGCAATAACGCCTTCAGGCGCCGGCCGTATCCCTAGGCCGTGTCGACGGCGTAATCATCACCATAGAATTTACTGGTGCTGCGGGTGTGGAAGGCGATTGCCTTGACCGGCTCGTATTTCGGTTCTCCGAGCCCCGGCAGGACTTCGAGCAATTCGTCCTCCCAGACGTAGACTGCGATCGGGAACGACACGCGAGCGCGCGACAGGTGCGAGCGGTCGCTCGGTTTGCCGACCCGGTGCGTAGTCGAGGGCAGCCGGTCGTTGGTGGTGCGCTGCATGTAATCGCCGGTGTTGATGATGATCGACCCGCGCGGCGCGACCATCCGCACCCACTTGCCCGAGCGGTGATTCCACACCTGCAGCCCGTCCGTCGCCGAGGCGGGCAGGATGGTGAACAAATCGACGTCTTCGTGACCGAGCAAGCGCCCGGCGCCCGAGCGATCCTGCGCCTCGGTCATCGGCGGATAGTAATTGAGCCGCAGCCCGAAATTCGTTTCCGTCAGCTTGCGGTCGTAGATGTGGGGGTCGACGCCGAGCCCCATGAACATCGCCTGGGCAATCGGCTTGAACAGCGCCTCGTGGGCCTCGACCAACCGCCGCAGAAGCGGCTCGTACTCGGTCCGCGGCCAATAATCCTCCGCCCGGAACGGTCCGTCGCGCTGCTGCGGAATATCGAATGCGCGGCGGCACCACACCCAGCCCTCAACCAGATCGGGGTGGATGTCGCTGGTCTCCTCGATCGGGAAATAGCCCTGATTGACCGACCCATGGCGCTCGGCGCGGAAGCGCATCTTGTCTTCGAGCGGAACCGACGTGAACAGCTCGTGCGTCGCCGCATCCATCTCGTCGTAAAGCGCGGGATCGACGCCGTGGTTGACCAGCACCGCGAAGCCGATCTCTTCCAGGGCGGCAGTGAATTCCGCTGCGAAGCTCGCCTTGTCCGCCGCATCGCCGTGCAGGAACGGCGCGAAGTCCAGGGTCGCGATTCGATACTCGTCGTCGAACGCATCGCCGTCGCTTTCGGCGAGGCGATAGGTATGCGCCTTTGCGACCTGGTCGTAGCGGCGGAAATCCTGATTGAGCGCGCCGACGTCCGCCATCCGTCAGCCCATCGTTGGAATAATGAACGCGCTTTCGCCGTGAGCACCGCCGTCGGGCCAGCGCTGCGTCACGACCTTGTTCTTGGTCCAGAAGCGCAGGCCCTCCTGGCCGTATTGGCCGATGTCGCCGAAGCCCGAACGCTTCCACCCGCCGAAGCTGTGGTAGCTGACCGGTACCGGGATCGGCACGTTGATGCCGACCATCCCGACATTCACGCGAGCGGTGAATTCGCGCGCGGCGTGGCCGTTGCGGGTGAAGATCGCGACGCCATTGCCGTAATCGTGGTTCGAGGGGAGGGCGACCGCCTCCTCGAAATCCCTTGCGCGGACGATTTGCAGGACCGGCCCGAAAATCTCCTCTTTGTAGCTGGTCATGCTCGGCGTCACATGGTCGAACAAAGTCGGGCCGACGAAGAAGCCCTTTTCATGGCCCTGGAGGGTGAAGCCGCGGCCGTCGACGACCAGTTCGGCGCCCTCGTCCACGCCCATCTGGATGTAATGTTCGATCCGCGCCTTGTGCGCGCTGCTGACCACCGGGCCGTAATGGGCTTCGGGGTCGGTCGAGACGCCGACGCGCAAGGCCGCGATCGCCGGGATCAGCTTGGCGCGCAGCGCATCGGCGGTCTCGTCGCCGACCGGCACGACCACCGGCAACGCCATGCAACGCTCGCCGGCCGAACCGAACGCCGCGCCGGCAAGGTCGTTGACGACCTGGTCGAGGTCGGCGTCGGGCATGACGATGCCGTGGTTCTTGGCCCCACCGAACGCCTGGACGCGCTTGTTATTCGCCGTCCCGCGCGAGTAAATATACTGCGCGATGTCGGATGAGCCGACGAAGCTGACCGCCGCGATATCCGGATGGTCGAGGATCGCGTCGACCATTTCCTTGTCGCCATGAACGACGTTCAAAATGCCATCGGGCAGGCCCGCTTCCGTCATCAGTTCGGCGAGCCGCACCGGCACCGTCGGGTCGCGCTCGGACGGCTTGACGATGAACGCGTTGCCGCAAGCGATCGCCATGCCGAACATCCACATCGGGATCATCGCCGGGAAGTTGAACGGGGTGATGCCGGCGCCGATGCCGAGCGGCTGGCGCATCGAATAAACGTCGATGCCGGGGCCGGCGCCGACGGTATATTCGCCCTTCAGCGCCTGGGGGATACCGCAGCAATATTCGATCACCTCGAGCCCGCGCTGGATGTCGCCCCTGGCGTCGGCGATGACCTTGCCATGCTCCGAGCTCAGCAGCTGCGCGAGCTCGTCCATGTTGCGCTCGATCAGTTCCTTATATTTGAACATCACCCGGGCGCGCTTCTGCGGGTTGGTCGCGGCCCAGCCCGGCTGCGCCGCCTTGGCGGCATCGACCGCTTTCTGGAGGTCGGCGGCGGTGCCGAAGCGGACGTTGGCCTGGACCTCGCCCTGGTTGGGGTCGAACACGTCGCCCTGGCGCTCGCCCGAAGCAAAGGTGGAACCGCCGATGAAATGGTCGATGCTGCGAAGCATGAAGATGCGTCCTCGTTGAGTCTGAATGGGTTGGCGCGCCACTAGACCCGGACCCAAGCAAATGCCAGTTGTGCGCGCCCGAGAGGAGAGGTGTGATGCGTCGACTGGCCGCGCTTTCGTGTCTGTTGCTCGTTGCTGCAGCGTCGCCGCCATCCCCTGACGCGAAGCTTCGCGCAATTGTCGCGCCGGTCAGCCAAGCGCAGCTGCGCCATACGATCGAGACGCTCGTCAGCTTCGGCACGCGGCACACTTTGTCGTCGCAGACTGACGCGAAGCGCGGGATCGGCGCAGCGCTCAATTGGGCCGAAAGCGAGTTCGGCCGCTATTCCGCGGCGTGCGGCAATTGTCTGACGGTAGCGCGGACCAGCGAGACGTTCAGCGGCGACCGCTTGCCCGCGCCGACCAAGATCACCGACGTGATCGCGATCCAGCGCGGCACCGAGCGGCCCAACGATGTGGTCATTATCCAGGGCCATATCGACAGCCGCGTGACAGACCCGATGAACGCGACCGCCGACGCGCCGGGCGCGAACGACGACGGCTCGGGGGTCGCCGCGGTGATGGAAGCGGTACGGGTGCTGTCGAAGTACAAGTTCCCCGGCACGATCGTCTACGCCGCGCTGATGGGCGAGGAGCAGGGGCTGTACGGCGGCAAGACCCTCGCCAATTACGCCAGGGCGCAGGGCTGGAACGTCGTCACCGTCCTCAACAACGACATCATCGGCAACAGTTGCTCGTCCGACGGCGTGTGCGATTCCGCCCATGTTCGGGTGCTGTCGGAAGGGCCGCGCTCGCAGGGCGAAGCGGATCTGTCGAAGCAGGTGCACAGCCTCGGCGGCGAGAACGACAGCCCGTCGCGCAACATCTCGCGCTACCTCGACAGCCTCGCCGACCGCCTCAAGATCGGGCTCGACGTCCGCCAGATCTGGCGCACCGACCGCTTCGGCCGCGGCGGCGACCACATTCCGTTTCTCGAGCTCGGCTATCCCGCGGCGCGGATCACCGTCGCGGTCGAGAATTACAATTGGCAGCACCAGGATTTGCGATCCGAAAAGGGCATCAAATATGGCGACACGATCGACAACGTCGATTTCGCCTACCTCGCCAAGATCGTGAAGCTCAACACCGCCGCGCTCGCCGCCATCGCCAGCGCCCCGCCGCCGCCCGAGCCCAAGGTCGAAGGGGCGGTGAGCACGGATACGACGCTCACTTGGATGCAATCGCAGGATGGAGACATTCATTGGATCATCCGCTGGCGTCGCACCGATGCATCGAACTGGGAGCGCCAGGTTGAAGCGTATGGCGATAGCAGCTTCTGCAACACAGGATTCCAAAGCAAAGTGCTTCCTCGCGCTGCGATAGAATGCACTCTCAAGCACATTCGCGTCGACGATTGGGTGTTCGGCGTCTCGTCGGTGAGCGCGGACGGGTTTGAGAGCCCGGTCGCCTCGGCGGTGCCGGGTGGCGCGTTCAAGCCCTACGTCGCCCCACCGCCCAAACCGTCACCCTGAACTCCAGGGTCCATTTCGTTGAAGGTCGGCGTACGTCTCCTAAATGGATGCTGAAACAAGTTCAGCATGACGGGAGTAGGTCATGGCCGGCGGATGGGCGCGCGATGGCGCGGTCGAGCAGCAGATCGAGGATACGGTGAAGGACGCGGTGTTGCGCGCCCGCGCCCTGACGCCCTCGGGCGAATCCGCTGAGGACTGCGACGATTGCGGCGAGCCGATCCCGAAGAAGCGCCGCGCAGCGCTGCCCGGCGTGCGCACCTGCGTCGCCTGCCAGACCGAGCGCGACAAGGCCGTCACCCACTCGACCATCAACCGCCGCGGCAGCAAGGATAGCCAGTTGCGCTAGGGCTGGTTAGGGCGAGACATGGCCCGACCGCCCCGAACTCCGCGAACCCCCCGGCCGGCCCGCGACGCACGACCATCCCGACCGCCACGCAATCAGTCGGGCAAACGCCCCGCGGGCCTGCCCAGCCGCAAGCAGATCCTCGATTTCATCGCCTCGTCCGATCAGCCGGCGGGCAAGCGCGAAATCGCGCGGGCGTTTGGCCTGTCGGGGCAGGCCAAGATCGAGCTCAAGGCGCTCTTGAAGGACATGGCCGACGAGGGGCTGATCGATCATTCGCGCGGGCGCGCGTTTCACCAGATGGGTGGGGTGCCCAAGGTGACAGTGCTCCGCGTGCAATCGGTCGACGACAGCGGCCACGTGTTCGCGGTGCCCGAGCAATGGCACGCCGAAACCCTGCCGCCGCGCATCCGCCTGATCGAGCGCGGCAAGAGCGCGCTCGGCATCGGTGACCGCGTCCTCAGCCGCACCGAACAGAAAGGCGAGACCTGGGTCGCCCATCCGATGAAGAAGCTCGAGCGGTCGGCCGAGCTGATGCTCGGTGTCGTCCGGCGCGAGGGCGACACGTTCTGGCTGTCCCCGGTCGACAAGAAAGAACGGCGCGAGCTGCAGATTACCGAGCTCAAGGACGCCGAACCCGGCGACCTGGTGCTGTGCGAAGTCGCGGGGCGGCCGCCGCGGGTGACGGCGCGGGTCGATGCGGTGCTCGGCGACCCGTTCGCGCCGCGCAGCTTCAGCCTCATCGCCATCCACAAACACGGCCTCCACACCGAGTTCGCGCCTGAGGCGATCGCCGAGGCGCATAGGGTGGCGACGCTGCCACTGGGCGAGCGCGAGGACCTTACCCACCTTCCCATCGTCGCGATCGACCCCGAGGACGCGCGCGACCATGACGACGCGATCTGGGCCGAGGCCGACGGCGCCGGCGGCTGGAACGCCATCGTCGCCATTGCCGACGTCAGTTTCTACGTCCGTCCCGGCTCCGAGCTTGATCGCGAGGCGCGGGCGCGCGGCAACAGCGTCTATTTCCCCGACCGCGTGGTGCCGATGCTGCCCGAAGAATTGTCGGCCGACATCTGCTCGCTGAAGGAAGGCGCGGACCGGGCGGCTCTGGCCTGCCATTTGCAGGTGGCGAAAGACGGCAGCGTCAAAAGCTGGCGCTTCACCCGGGCCAAGGTCCGCATCGCCGCCAACATCGCCTATGAGGACGCCCAGGCGGCGATGGACGCCGCGGGTGAGGAGCGGATCGAGGTCAGCTCGCCGACCTGCGCGATGCCGCCGATCGAAGGGCGCGTGCCGCAAGACCTGGTCGACAAGGCCTTGAAACCCCTGTGGGCGTGCTGGCGGGCGTTGTTCGCGGCGCGGCAGAAGCGCGATCCGCTCGAGCTCGATTTGCCCGAACGCCGGGTGGTGCTCGACGAGAAGGGGCGCATCGCCTCGATCGCGCCGCGCGACCGGCTCGACGCGCATCGGCTGGTCGAGGACTATATGATCGCCGCCAACGTCGCGGCGGCGCGCGCCCTCGAAGCGAAAAAGGCGCCGGTGATGTACCGCGTCCACGAGGCACCGAGCCGCGAGAAACTGGTCGCGCTCAAGGATTATCTGGCGACCTTCGGGGTCGAGTTTGCGCTCGGTCAGGTGGTCAAGGCCGGGACCTTCAATCGCATCATCGAGCGGATTGGGGACGGAGACGGTCGCGAGGAGATCATGGAGCAGCTGCTGCGCACGCAGATGCAGGCGCGCTACGCCCCCGACCGGCTCGGCCACTTCGGGCTGGCGCTCGCCACCTACGCGCATTTCACCTCGCCGATCCGGCGCTATGCCGACTTGCTCGTCCACCGCTCGCTGGTCGACGCCTACAAGCTCGGCGAGGGTGGGCTGCCCAAGGGCGAGGACGAGAAATTCGAAGCGATCGGCGAACAAATCTCGATGCTCGAACGGCGCGCGATGGAGGCCGAGCGCGACACCATCGACCGCTATGTCGCAGCCTATCTCGCCGACCGCGTCGGGCAATTGGTCGAATGCCGGATCAGCGGAGTCCAGCCGTTCGGCTTCTTCGCCACGGTCGACAATTTGGGCGGCGACGGACTGGTGTTCGCCAAGGACCTCGGCCGCGAATATTTCCGCTACGACGAGGCCGCGCGGACGCTGGTCGGCGACGAGACCGGCGAAACCTATCGCATTGGCCAGCGGCTGACTCTGCGCCTCGCCGAGGCCAATCCAGTGTCGGGATCGCTCCGCTTCGAGCTGCCCGAAGGCAGCTACGGCGGACCGTCGCGCCCGCGCGCCGATCGCCAGCGCCCAACCGGCCGGCGCGGCCGCCCGGCCAACATTCGCCACAGCAACAAGCGTCGTTGATCGGCCGTCGCAACTTTGACCGAGCGCGAGTATTGGACCCGCAAAGGAGTGAGTCATGGCCTATAAGATCGCGATCATCGTCGGCAGCCTGCGCAAGGACAGTCTCAATCGGAAAGTCGCGCGGTCGATCTGCGCCCTGCGCAACGAGAATCTCGACTGCTCGATGATCGAGATCGGCGACCTGCCGCTCTACAATCAGGACCTCGATGCCGACCCACCCGAGCAATGGACTCGCTTCCGCCAGGAGATCGCGGCCAGCGATGGCGTCTTGTTTTGCAGTCCCGAATACAACCGCGGCATCCCGGGCGTGCTCAAGAATGCGATCGACGTCGGCTCGCGGCCTTATGGGCAGAGCGTGTTCGACAAAAAGCCCGGCGCGATCGTCACTGCGTCCCCGGGAGGCATCGGGGGGTTCGGCTCCAACCACCAGATCCGCCAGGCGTCGGTGTTCCTCAACATGCCGATCATGCTGCAACCCGAAGCCTATCTCGGCCACGTCAGCGACGCCAGTTTCGACGACAGCGGCTGCCTGAAGGACGGGCCGCTGAAGGACCTGATCACTACCGTTGCCCATGCCTTCCACGACTGGGTCGACACGATCCTGCGGTCGCGCGCGGCGCTTGCTGAAGATGGCGCGCACCGGGCGGAAGAGCAGGCACACGCTTGACACTTGGCGGGTGCGTTCGCCTCCGGCTAATCGAGCCCGGCCAATCAACGGAGGAATGTCTTGGATTTCCGGTTGCTAGAGAAATATCGGCCGCAATTGTTGGCGCTTCTTCGCATCGTCATCGGCCTTTTGTTCCTGGAGCATGCGACGCAGAAATTTCTCGCGTTTCCGGTGCCCTTCCCGGTGCAGCCGATCCCCACTTTGTTGCTCGCGGGCGGGGTGATCGAATTGATCACGGGCGTCCTCATTACGCTCGGCCTGTTCACGCGCCTCGCTGCGATCGTCGCTTCAGGCGAGATGGCATTCGCTTATTTCTATGTGCACTTCCCGCAGAGTTTCTGGCCGATCGTGAATAAGGGCGAAGCGGCGATCCTGTTTTGCTTCATCTTCCTTTACCTGGCTGTCGCGGGCGCGGGCGCGTGGAGCATCGACGGCGGGCGGGGGAAGCGGGTCAGGTAACCTTGGCGCGCTCGCGAAAGCGCGGCTGATCCCATTCGCGGGTAGCGATGATCTCGCCGAGGATTTCGGCCGCGCGCCACGCGTCTTCGAAGCAGGTGTAGAGCGGGGTGAAGCCGAGGCGCATCAATTCGGGCGCGCGGAAATCGCCAATCACCCCGCGCGCAATCAAAGCCTGCATCACGGCGTAGCCATCGCGGTGGGCAAACACGACGTGGCTGGCGCGCTCGGCCGGATCGCGCGGCGAGGCGAGGCGGACTTCGTCGCCGCAGCGCGCTTCAACCTCGTCGACGAATAGCTGCGACAAAGCCCGGGCCTTCGCTTCGACATCGGCCATGGCAATGTCATCGAATGTCGCCAGCCCGCACTCAAGGGCGGCGAGCGCGAGGATCGAGGGCGTGCCGGTGAGAAAGCGCAGGATACCGTCGGCGGGCCGATAATCATCGTCGAAGGCGAAAGGGTCGGCGTGGCCGAACCAGCCCTGAAGCGGGGGCCGCAACTCATGCTGGAGTCGCTCGGCAACGTAGACGAACGCTGGCGCGCCCGGCCCGCCGTTGAGATATTTGTAGCCGCAGCCGACCGCGAGGTCTGAGCTGGTGCCGTTGAGGTCGAGCGCGATCGCCCCCGCGCTATGCGACAGGTCCCAGACTGTGAGTGCACCGGCGTCGTGCGCAGCTGCGTTGATCGCGGCCATGTCGTGAATCGCGGCGCCGCGGTAATCGACGTGGGTCAGGGTCACGACCGCCGTGTCCGCGTCGATGGCGCCGATCACATCGTCTGCCGGCACAGCTTTCAGCGTCAGGCCGAGCATTTCGGCGAGCCCCTGCGCGACATACAGATCGGTCGGGAAATTGCGTTGCTGCGTCAGGATCGTCCTGCGGCCCGGCCGCGCCCTGACTGCCGCAGCGAGCAGCTTGAACAGGCAAACGCTGGTCGAATCCGCGATCAGCAGCTCGTCCGGCTTCGCTCCGACGATCGGCGTCAGTCGCGCCGCGATCCGCGTCGGCCAGTCGATCCAGTCGTGGACGTTCCAGCTGGCGATCAGGTCGTCGCCCCACTGGCGCCCGGTGACCTCGCGCAACCGGGTCGCAGTCGCGACCGGCAACGCGCCGAGCGAATTGCCGTCGAGGTAGATCACGCCCTCGGGCAGCTTGAACCGCTCCCGCGCGAAGGCGAGGGGATCGGCAGCGTCGAGATTCTGGGCGTCTTCGAGCGTCACAGCTTCGGCAGGGTCACGCCCTTCTGACCCATATATTTGCCGGCTCGGTCGGCGTAGCTGACCTCGCACGGCTCGTTGCCCTGAAGGAACAGGAACTGGCACGCGCCCTCATTGGCGTAGACCTTGGCCGGCAGCGGCGTCGTGTTCGAAAATTCGAGCGTTACATGCCCCTCCCAGCCTGGCTCGAGCGGCGTCACATTCACGATGATCCCGCACCGCGCATAGGTCGATTTGCCGAGGCAGATGACGAGCACGTCGCGGGGCACGCGGAAATATTCGACCGTGCGGGCGAGGGCAAAACTGTTGGGCGGGATGATGCAGCAATCGGTCTTGCGGTCGACGAAGCTGTTCGAATCAAAATTCTTGGGGTCGACCACGGCGGAGTCGACGTTGGTGAAAATCTTGAAATCGTCGGCGACCCGCGCGTCATAGCCATAGGATGACAGGCCATAGCTGATGCAGCCGTCGCGCCGCTGCGCCTCGACGAACGGCTCGATCATGCCGCTCTGCCGTGCCTGCTCGCGAATCCAGCGGTCCGATAAAATCGCCATTCCGAGGGCCTAACGGGGCGGTTGGAAGGCTTCAATTTGGCCCGAATTATTTCTGTGGATGAAGGCCGCGTGATGATTTCCGGTCTTCCCGCGAACAGCCGTACGATTCGTGCACATTCTATCCACAGCCCCTGATGTTCGTGCTACTTATGTTCTCGTTGGGTGTGGGGCCGCCCGAGCCTAGAGGATCGCCATGGCTGAAGTTGTCCGCATTGCCGAGTCTGCGTCTGAACCGGCACTCCAAGCGCTCCCCCAGAACATCGAGGCGGAAGCGGCGCTGCTCGGCGCGCTGATGATCGACAACCGGCTGGTCGAGGATGTCCAGCTCAAGCTCCGGCCCGAGCATTTCTTTGAGCCGCTGCACGGGCGGATCTACGAATCGATCCTCAGGATGACCGACAACAACCGGGTCGCCAACCCGGTGACGCTCAGGCCGTTGTTCGACGCCGACGAGGCGATGAAGGAGGTCGGCGGACCGGCCTATCTCGCGCAACTGACCGGCTCGGGCGCGGCGGTCATCGGCGCGCGCGATTTCGCCGCCCAGATTTACGACCTCGCCTTGCTCCGCGCTTTGGTCGGGGTCGGCCGCGACCTGGTCGAGGGCGCGCTCGACACCAGCGAAGTGATCGCCCCGCTCGAGCAGATCGAGAAGGCCGAGACCGAGCTTTACAAGGTCGCCGAGGAAGGCGGGGTCGAAGGCAAGGCCAAGAGCTTCGCCGACGCGTCCAAGCTGGCGCTGGAAATGGCCGAGCGCGCGCTCAACAGCGGCGGCCATCTGTCGGGCTTCACCACCGGCCTCAACAGCATGAACAGCAAGATCGGCGGCATGCACAAATCCGATCTGGTGATCGTCGCCGGCCGCCCCGGCATGGGCAAGAGTGCCTTGGGGACCAACATGGCCGTCGCTTGCGCGCAGCGCTTCCTGCGCGACGCCGAGGACGGGATCGCGCCGGAAAAATCGGCCGGCGCTCCCGTCGTGCTGTTCAGCCTCGAAATGTCGGCCGACCAGCTCGCCACGCGTATCCTCGCCGAGCAATCGGGGATCACGTCGGAGAATTTGCGCACCGGCCGGATCACCCAGCACGAGTTCCGCGATCTCGCCCGCGCCGCGGCCGAGCTCCAGAGCTTGCCCTTGTACATCGACGATACACCCGGCCTGACCATCGCCGCGCTGCGCACTCGCGCCCGCCGCCTCAAGCGCCAGAAGGGCATCGGCATGGTCGTGGTCGACTATCTCCAGCTGCTCCAGGGCACCGGCCGGGGCAATGACAACCGCGTCCAGGAAATCTCCGAAATCAGCCGCGGCCTGAAGCAACTCGCCAAGGAACTCGACGTCCCCGTGATCGGCCTGTCACAGCTCAGCCGCGCGGTCGAGCAGCGCGAGGACAAGCGCCCTCAGCTGTCGGATCTGCGCGAATCCGGCTCGATCGAGCAGGACGCCGACATCGTCCTCTTCATCTACCGCGAGGATTATTACGTGAAGGGCGTCGAGGTCGAAATGCCGACGCCCGAGGAAGCCGTGTCAAATCCCGACAAGGCGGCCAAATACAGCGACTGGAAGCAGAAATTCGACGACGTTGCCGGCAAGGCCGAGGTCATCGTCGCCAAGCAGCGCCACGGCTCAACCGGCATCGTCCGCGTCCGCTTCGACGGGCGCATCACCAAGTTCAGCGACGCCGCCGACGAGGGCTATCTGCCCGAAATGCGCGACTAGTTCCGGAGGGGGGCGAGGGCGCCGGCTCGGTCCCGGCGCCCTTTGCATTTGCGGGTTAGCGCCCGCGTTCGCCGCCCGTGCTGCCGTCACCCAGCCACCGGTTCATCCAGCCGAACACTTCATCATACCATTGGATCGAGTTCTTCGGCTTGAGCACCCAATGGTTTTCGTCGGGGAAGATCACCAGCCGCGACGGAATGTTGCGGCGCTGGAGCGCGGTGAACGCCGCGATCCCCTGCGTGTAAGGAATGCGGAAATCGTTCTCGCTGGTGATCACGAGCTGCGGCGTCTTCCAGTTCTGGACGTAATTGACCGGGTTCCATTTCTCGAACTCGCCCGGCGCCTCGTAATAGGGATGCTGTCCGTGCTCCCATTCGTCGAACCATAGTTCCTCGGTCTCGTAGGCCATCGCCCGGGCGTCGAACACGCCGTCATGCTGAACGATGCACTTGAACCGGTCGGGCCAACGCCCTTCGATCCAGTTCATCATATAGCCGCCATAGGAGCCGCCGAGCGCGCACACGCGGTCGCCGTCGAGCTGCGGATCGTGGCCGACCGCATAGGCCAGCCCCTTCTGCAGATCCTCAAGCGGCCAGCCGCCCCAATTCTGGTGGATCGCGTCGGTGAAGGCTTGGCCGTAACCGGTCGACCCGTGGAAATCCACGCCGACTGCGGCATAGCCCGGCGAGGTGAAGACGCGCGGGTTCCAGCGGTACGACCAGCTGTTCGAGAACGTGCCTTGCGGCCCGCCATGGACGAGGAAGGCGATCGGCAGCCTGGACGTCACCCGCGTCGGCCGCAGTGTCCAGCCCCACACCGTATCGTTGTTGGCGCCGGTGAAGCTGAACTTGTCGAACAGCACCGGGTCCATTTGGGCGAGCAGGTCGCGGTTGACGGCGGTCAGCTGGGTCGGCTTGCCGCGCTTGTCGAGACGGTAGAGGTCGTCCGGCGCCATGACGCTGTTCATGGTCGCGATCGCGCCACCACCCCGCAGTGCATGGACGTTGCCGTAATGGCCGTCGCGGGTCAGGCGGGTAACGGCGCCGGTCCTGGCGTCGACGCGGAACACCGGTTGCTCGAGCGTGTCTTCGGCGGTGACCAGCAGGCTCTTGCCGTCCTTGGCCCATTCGATCGAGCCGACCGAGCGGTCCCAGGCCTGGGTCAGCGCGCGGGTCTGGCCGCTGGCGAGGTCGCGCAGCATCAACACCTGGCGATCGGCTTCGTAGGTCGGCCGTGCCATGGCAAAATAAGCCAGCGTCTTGCCGTCCGGCGACACGGTCGGGAGATTGTCCATGCCGTCATTGGCATCGGTGAGGTTGGTCGGGGGCGCACTGCCATCGCTCGGCACCGCAAAGATATCGAGGTTGGTCGACAGCTCCTCCGTCCGCCCGGCCTCGCGCAGCGTGAAATAGAGCGTCTTGCCGTCGGGCGAAAAATTCAATTCCTCGCCGCCGCCGAACGGCTTTGACGGGGTATCGCCGACCAGGCTGCCGGTCAGCGGGACGCCCGCCCCAACGAGTCTGCCGCCGTCGATCGCGAAACCGAACAGGCGCGAGCGCACGCCCGGGGTCGCCCAGGTATCCCAGTGGCGGACGAACAATTGGTCGTAGACCCGCGCACTGCCGGTCTTCGGCGCCTCGGGTAGAGCGGCGCAATTGAGGTCGGCGCAGCGCAGGTCGCGGTCTGCGAAAACGACGACGTGACTTCCATCCGGCGAAAGCTTGAACCCGCCGATGTCGCCCTTGAAGGTACTGACCGGCGTCGGGGCGCCGCCAATCGACATCCGAAACAACTGATCCTGACCATCGGCGGACATCAGGAACCACACCGCGCCATCTGGGCCGAACACCGCATCATGGCCCTTCGCCGCACTCGCGATCGGTTGCGGAGTCGCTCCAGCCCTGGTCAGGTCGAGCAGGTAGAGCGTGTTGATCCTTTTGTTCTTCTCGAGGTCGGTGTCCGAAATCGTGAACACCGCCCATTTGCCATCGCCCGAGACTTCGGGCGCGCCGAGGCGATGCATCATGTGCATGTCGGTCGCAGTCATCGGCCGGGCGGCGAGCGGAGTAGCGGTGAGAGCGGCGGCGGCCGCGGCGAGGAGGAGTGAGGTGCGGGTCATGCCGCAGGCGTAGCAAAGCCGCGGCTATGCGCAAGGATTACAGCGGCCGGCCCGTAATCCGCGTGATCTCGCGCTTCACATGCTCGTCGACCATTTGCGGCAGATGCTCGTCGAGCCACTGCTTCAAGATCGGCTTGAGCATCTCGCGCACCATCTCTTCGAGCGGATTGGCCTGCGCCGCGGCGGGCACGCTTGCGGCGATGGTCGACAATTGCTCGAGCGCTTCGCGGCTATGCCCGGCGACACCCTCATCGAGCAGCGGCGGACCGAGGTCGGTGGGCGGGGCGAGCAGCTCATTCAATTCGAGCACGTCGTCCTCGCCGTCGCCGGATTCCTCCGGCAACGGCGCATCCATGACCGGCTCCGCCGGGGCCGTGCGGGTTTCCTTTTCCTCGGCGATCACTTTCTTGATCGACGCGAGGATGTCTTCCATCGAGGGTTCACGAGACGCCATGGCGCGGCGATATCGCTTATTGCTGCGGCTGAGTCACCCCTGACGTCGCCGCCGGCTCGGTCACCACCGGGCCGGGCACGAGCGTGGGCGTGACCGCCGGATTGGGCGGCAGTTCGGCGGTGCTGATTGTCCGCGTCGCGGCCGGAACGTGGCGCGGGTCGCCGGCCCAGTCGTTCCATTCATTGGCGACGCGGCGGTAATTGCCGAGCGGATCGTAGAGCGGCCCGCCGTCGAGCCCAAGGTCGTCGGCTTCGGCCGCGCCCATCGCGTTGAGCAATTGGAAGCCGGCGACGTAGGAATCGCGCTTGGCGGTCACCAGCAACACCTGCGACTGCAACAGCTCCTGTTCGGCGTTGAGCACGTCGAGCACGTTGCGGGTGCCGACGCTTTGTTCGGCGCGGGTCCCTTCGAGCGCCAGTTCGTTAGCCGAGACGGCGATGGTGTTCGCCGCGATCGACTTTTGAGCGGCGTCGTAGGTGGCGAAGGCCGAGCGCGCCTGGGCAATGACCTGGCGTTCGGTGCCAATGACCTGTTCAAGCGCCTGGCCCTCAAACGCCTGCGCCTGGCGGATGCGTGCCGAGGGCAGGCCGCCCTGATAGATCGGGACGCGGGCATTGAGGCCGAGTGAAGTCGTCGTACCATGATCAGGGAATCCGCTCGTCCGGTCGCCAAGCGAGTCGATGTAGGTTCCGCTCAACACCCCCGCGAGGGTTGGCAACCGGCTCGCCTGGGCCACCCGGACATCGTAGCCCGCGGCCTTGGCGTTGCGCACGATCGCGATCAAATCGGGATTGTTGCCGAGCGCAATCTTCACCGCTTCGTCGTCCGTGGTCGGGAGCGGCGGGAGCGGCGGCGGCGGCGCCAGCTGGCCCGGCGCATGGCCGACGACGGCACGATAATTGGCTTCGCTCGACGTGAGATTGCCCTGCGACACCGCCAGCTGCGAGCGGCCCAGTTGGAGCCGCGCTTCGGATTGCGCGACGTCGGTCCGGGTCACGTCGCCGATCTCGAAGCGGTCGCGGGTCGCCTCGAGGTTGGTCGTGAGGACGCGGACGTTGTTTTGGTTCAGCTCGACGATCGCGCGGTCGCGGATGACGTCCATGTAGACCGACACGGCTTGGGTGAAGACATCGCCTTCGACCGCCCGCAAGGTCGCGCGGCCCGCTTCGTCGCGGCTCTTGGCGGCGTTGATCGAGTTGCGCACACTGCCGCCGTTGAACAACGGCACGCTCAAATCGACCGTGCCCGAGACGTTCGGCCCCCGGCTGGCGCCGGTGTCGAGGATGCCGCTGCGCGACAAATCGCGATTGAGCCCGACCGTGCCGCTGATCTGCGGCCGGCCGCCGGACCTGGCGATGGCGACGCCGGCGTCGGTCGCCTTGAGCGCTTCGCGCTGGGCGGTCAGCGTCGGGTTGCTGTGATAGGACGACGCCAAGGCGTCGCGCAGCGTGTCCGCCGATGCAGTGCCGGCGAGAAGCCCGGCGATCAGCGATCCGGTGATGAAAATGCGAAACACTGCGAGCCCCCTAGAAAGTGAATGCCGTCGGCCGGCGGAAACCGGGCAGAGCCGGAGTGCCGGCATCGCCGAGAGATAGATAGCCGAAGCCGCCGCCGGCCTTGCGCCCGACAATCAGGCGCGTGACTCCGCGTTCGATCAGCGATGTGCCGAGCTGACCGCCCTCGTCGAGCTGGCCGATAATATCGTCGGGAATTGTCTCGATCGCACCGTCGATCAAGATCAGGTCGTACGGCGCCGCCGGGCTCCAGCCGGCTTCGAGCGGTCCCTCGACCACGTTGATCCCGAGATCGCGGGCGCGGGCGGCGAGGGCGGCTGAGCTTTCGAGCGCGACCACCTCGAGCCCGATACGAGCCAGAACGGCGCTCGAATATCCGGTGCCGGCGCCGACCACCAGCGCGCGCTGGCCGGCTTCCGGTGCCATCCGACTGAGCAATTGTCCGAGCATCGCCGACGGCGGCAGGAAGCGTCCGTCGCCGATCGCGATCGCGCGGTCGGCATAAGCCAGCGGACGCACCGCCTCGGGCAGGAAGTCCTCGCGCGCGATCACCGCCATCGCTTCGACCACGGCCGGATCGGTCACGCCTTCGGGGCGCAACTGGCTGTCGACCATCGCCGCCCTGGCTACGGCATAATCTGGAATGGGAACCTGAATCGTCATGGCTGTTGTATGCCGATAATACACCTGAAGTTCAAGGTGGGGTCTTACCGATAGCTTGGCAATGCGCCAACCGTCATTGGTCGAAAGACAAGGGCCGGCCGGCGAGCAGTTCGCCCTTGACCGCGCAGGCAAGCTCGCCCCAAAGGCGCGGCTCTCTCCCCGGCCCGATGGCGGAGTGGTTACGCAGAGGACTGCAAATCCTTGCACGCCGGTTCGATTCCGGCTCGGGCCTCCATTATTCCTCGAACCGGCTCGTGGCGCCGCGATCGCCCTCGTAGCGGTGCTTCAGCGGAAACGGGGGCAGCCAGCCTTCGCGGCGGATGGTCCACAGTTCGTAGGTCGGCGTCAGCTGGTCG
>Ga0207711_10000660_pt1 | contig 34402 bp, 20 predicted proteins | sample KBSS34metaG_FD_184401 | JGI IMG/M metagenome (GOLD analysis project Ga0207711, IMG submission 184401) | Switchgrass rhizosphere microbial communities from Kellogg Biological Station, Michigan, USA - KBS S3-4 metaG (SPAdes) (version 2) | ecosystem: Host-associated > Plants > Roots > Rhizosphere... | reverse complement strand
ACCAGAAGGCCGACACCGCCCGCCTGAAGGGTGGGGCCTGCGACCCGAAACGCCGCCTGCCGGCCCCCCGGCTGCCGGCGACCCCGCTTCCGAACACCCCACCCTCGGCCACCCCACCCTCGGCCACGGCGCGCTCGGCCACGGCGTCCTCGGCCGGCCCGCGATCCGTCGGTGGGCCGCCGTCGAGCGTCGCCGTCCGGTAGACGAGGTCCGTGCGGCGCAGCGCCGGCGTCGGCTCGTGCGCCGCCAGCGGGAACCGCGCGAGCGTCACGGCGGTGTCGAGCCGCCGCCGGTCGCGCCGGCCACCGCGGGCGAGCTCGGCGTCCACGACGGACGCGAGCAGGGCGGCCGTCGCCTCCCAGCGGAACCCGGCGGCCCAGCGGCGCGCGCCGCCCCGCAGCGTGGCCGCCCGCGCCGGGTCGCGCAGCTCGGTGAGCGCGGCGTCGACGGTGTCGGCGAGCCGCGCCGGCCCGTCGACGAGCCAGCCGGTCTCGCCGTCGCGAACCGCGTCCCGCAGGCCCGGCACCCGGAACGCGACCGCAGGCACGCCGAGGGCGTTCGCCTCCAGCACGGACAACCCCCACCCCTCGCCGTGCGACGGGTTGACCGTGAGCCAGGCGCCGGCCAGCAGCGCGTCGCGCGTGGCCGCGTCGGTGTGGCCGTGCCAGCGCAGCACCGCGGTGCTCTCCGGGCCGCCCTGGTCGACGCCGAGCTCGGCGGCGCGGGCGGCCAGCCGCTCCCGGTCGGGACCGTCCCCGACCAGGTGCACCACCAGGCCGGGGTGGCGCGCGGCCAGGGCGGGGATCGCCTCGATCAGCAGGTGCAGCCGCTTGTGCGGGACCTGCCGGCCGACGCAGACGATGCTCGGAGTCGGCGTCAGGGCCTGCGACGGGCCGGCGGCCGCGGCGGCCGTCGCCGGCGTCACCCCGTTGGGGACGAGGAACCGCGGGCCGGGCAGGCCGAGCACCGTGCGTGCCTCGTCCCGAGTGGATGGCGACACGGCGGCGAGTGGCCGGCGACGGTAGACCCAGCGGCTGCCCGGGGCCTCCAGCAGCTGGCCGACGCGGGCGACCGGGCCGGGGAAGAACAGCGGGAACTGCTTCTGGTGGACGTGATGCAGGACCTGCACGACCGGGATCCTGGCCGGCAGCACCAGCGGGCTGAAGAACGGGATCCCGTTCTGACAGTCGACGACGGCGTCGATGCCGCCGGCCGACCGGGCGAGCCGTGCCAGCCGCAGCAGCGCCGACGGGTACACGCCGAACGCGCCCCCGCCGCGGCGGATCACCACCCCGTCCGCCGCGGCGAGCGCGGGCAGCCCGGGCGGCCGGGCGGTCAGCAGCGTCACCCTGACCCCGGCGGCCGCGAACCGGGCCGCGACCGACTGGCAGAACAGCTCGGCGCCGCCGGCCTGGGGATGGTCGAGGTCGCGCCAGTTGAGGAACACCACGTGCCGGCCGGCCAGCCGGCCGACCGCGAGCGCGGCGGCGTCGGCGGCTGGCCGCTCACCGGGCGCGTCGCCGGGGGTGCGCACAGCCGGTCGCCTCCTCTCCTGCCTGGTCGACGGCACGCGGGCGGGCCCGCGGCCGCGCGGGTCGCGCTCGACAAAATAGCCGAGCGCAGGACAACCGGCGCAAAGTGCGTGCCGGGCCGACCCGCCGGGTGCGGGTCCACGGCAACGCCCGGAGACAGGGCACCCCGGGCGCAGTCATACGATTGCGCGGGTCTTGGGCCGACTCGGCCGGCAGGGACCGTCACCGGCATAGGACCGTAACCGGCACAGTGGGAGAGGGCGATGGCGCTCGCGGTTCGGCGGGATCTCGTCGCCGAGCTGCTGCGCGGCCCGGCGGCCCTCGCGATCGCCGGCGTCGTCATCAACGGGTTCAACCTGATCATGAACCTGGTGCTTGCCAGGGCGCTCGGACCGGACGGCTACGGCTCGTTCGGCGTCCAGACGAACATCTTCATGATCCTGTCGGTCGTCGGCACCGCGGTCCTCACCGCCACCGTGCACCGCGAGTCGGCCAACATCGGCGACACCCGGCGGGAGCGGCGCGCCTGGATCCGCCAGCTGCGCAACGTCACCTGGCTGGCGATCCTGGTCTCGTCGGTCCTCGCGCTGGCGCTGTGCAAGCCGGTAGCGGTGATGCTCTCCTACCCGCACCCGATCGCGATCGCCGAGGCGGGCGTCGCCGCGGCGATCTGGGTGGCCCTCTGCGTGGAGCGCGGCCTGCTGCAGGCCAGGGGCAACTATCCGGCGCTCGCCCGCAACCTGGTCTTCGAGTCCGGCTTCCGGATCACGTGCGTGGTCATCCTCGTCTCGGCCGGGCTCGGCGTGAACGGCGCCGGCCTCGCGCTGGCGCTCGGCTGCCTCGTCGGCGGGGAGCACGCCCGCTACGCGGTCGCACGCACGCCCTCGCTGATCCAGCGCTCCCGGTCGCGGGACCGGCTGAGCGAGCGGACCGAGGGCATCACGCCGACGGTGACCGGCCCGATCCCGATCGTGCCGGTGGCGGCGGCGCCGCGGCGGACCCGGGACAGTCTGATCGCCGAGTCGTCCGTCGCGCTGGCCACGCTGGTGCCGCTCGCGCTGCTGCAGAACATGGACGTCGTCATCGTCGGCTGGCGCAACCCGGCCGGCATCGGCGGCTACGCGGCGATCTCCACGGCGTGCAAGGTGCCGGTGTTCATCGGCCTGGCGGTGGCCAACTTCCTGCTGCCGGAGGCCGCGCGCCGGCGCAGGGAGGGCCTGCCGGCCGGCCGGGCGCTCGCCATGGCGCTGGTGTTCGTCGTGACGCCGGGGCTGTTCCTCGCCGGCATCGGCGCCGTCGCCGGCCGGCAGGTCCTCTCGCTGGTGTTCGGGCCGGACCTCGCCGTCGCCGCTTCCTCGCTCTGGGTGCTCGCCCTCGCGATGACCTGCCTGGCGGTCACGCTGATGTTCGCCACGTACCTGCTGGGCGCCGGCTACCGGAAGATCGTTTGGGCGCTGACGGCCTGCACCCCGCTGACCGCCGTCGTGCTGACGCTCGCGGACGGAGTGGTGATGCGGACCGCCGCGGCCGGGCTCGCCGCCCAGGCGTTCACCGCCGCCGTCGCCGGCGCGCTTGTCTACCGGCTGCACAGCCACCATCTGGGCGCCACGGGCCGGGCCACGGCCGACGACGACGCGCGGGCGGTGGCCGACGACGCGCGGGTGGTGGGCGACGGCCCGCGGACAGCGGACGACGGCCCGCGCGCGGCGGGCGAGCCGGTCGGCGCCGGCGCCGCGATTCCCGCGCCCGCCGCCGCCGGCACCTCCGCGGCTCCCGAAATCTCCGCGGCCCCTGGCACGTCCGATGCCCCGGATGTCCGCGTCGAGCCCACGCCTGCCGAGCGTCGCTCCGGCCGGGCCGTGCCGTCCCCCGCCGCGAACCCACGCCCGGGCGGCGGTTCTGGCGGGGCGGACGTACCGGGTCCGAGCGGGGCGAACAGGTCATTCGGTGCACCAGCGGCACAGAACGGGCATGATCTGACCGGTCAGGCGCAGCCCTCCCGCGCGTGACGGCGAGCTGACCGACGGCGGCGCGGCCGAGGATGCCCGCGTGACCCTCGTCTTCGGGCCACAGCTGGCGACCGCCGCGCCCGCGCCGTGGGTGCTGGCGCTGGCGATGACGTTCCTGTCGGTCATCCTGCTGCTCGCGTCCTACCTGCTGGGCACCCGCTCGCGGCGGATCGTGCGGGTGCTCGTCGTCTGCGCGCCGACGACCGTCGCGGTGCTCGCCCTCGCCGACGGCAGGATCATGGCGACGGCCGCCGCCGGTCTCGGGTGCCAGGCGGTCACCGCGGCCGTGGCGGGGTCGCTGGTGACGGGGCGACGAGGCCGCGCGACCGCCCGGTCAGGACGTCATGTCCCGGTAGCGGACGAGCAGCGCCGTGACGAGCGCGGCCACCAGCCCGTAGAGCAGCACCCGCAGGGTGGCGTCGGCGTAGGCGGTGGTGTACCCGTGGCCGCCGTTGGCGATGTCCTGCAACAGCTGGCCGGGCAGCCAGTGACCCGCGGCTCCCCAGATGCCGGTGACGATGATCTCCACCGGCAGGACGTAGGCGAGCCCCACGGAGATGGCCGCCGCCGGCGACCGGAACACGATCGCGACGAACGCGCCGAGCACCGCGTAGCCCCAGGCGTTGAGCAGGTTGTTGAGGATCCCCTTGCCGAGCTCGCGCATCCCCGCCGCCGACAGCCAGGCGGCCGTCGACACTCCTTTGATCGGCGCGAAGGCGAACGACAGCGCGACGCTGACGGCCGCCGCGGCCAGCACGACGAGCGTGACGAACGACGCGAGCGCCAGGCATTTGCCGGCGAACAGCTGTAGCCGGTGTGGCTGGGCCATGAGCTGGTTGCGCAGCGTTCCCCGGCTGTAGTCGCCGCCGAGCGCGGCCGCGACCACGCACAGCCCGACGACGCCGAGCAGGATGCTGATCGTGTTCAGCCCCTCGACCATGCCGCTGGGCCGGGACAACGCGGTCGTGTGCAGGTAGTCGCCGTAGAACTCGCGGCCCCCGGTCGCCATGAAGGTCAGCACGGCACCGAGCGCGGCGACGGCGGCCGTGGCGCTGAACGTGCCGACGACGAACCGCCGGCGGCGCAGCGGAAGCCACTCGGCAAGGAATGCCCTGGCCATCTATCGACCTCCCCCAGCGTCGGTGGCCTGCCCCGGCTCGGTCGGGTACACGTCCAGCGTCGCGTCGCCGAACGGGTCGTCCTCGTCGCCGAGATATCCGGCGCGGCGGTCCCGGTACGGCGGCGCGGCGGTCCCGGTGTCGCCGTCGGCGCCGCCGGTGGCCCGCAGAAACGTCTCCTCCAGGCTCGGCCGGTGCGCGCGCAGGCCGCGCAGGGCGATGCCCGCCCGCATCGCGGCCCGGTTGAGATCGGCGGCCATCCGCTCCGGGGCATGCGCCACGACCATCACCCGCTGGTCGCACGAGCGGGCCGCGACCGTCGGCGTGCCGCCGAGCCGGATCTCCGCCCGCACGCCGTCCTCGGCGAGCACGGTCAGCAGCCGGCGCGCGTCGGCGTAGCGCTCCGGCACGAGCAGGATCCGCGGGTCGCCGGCGGCCAGCAGCTCGCCGGTACGGCCCTGGAACAACAGCCGGCCGCTGCGGATCATCACGACGTGGTCGCAGATCTGCTCGATCTCGGCGAGCAGGTGGCTGGAGACGAACACGGTCATCCCGTCGTCGGCGAGGTCGCGCAGCAGCGCCCGGATCTCCCGGATGCCGGCCGGGTCCAGGCCGTTCGTCGGCTCGTCGAGGATCAGCAGCTCCGGCTTCGGCAGCAGCGCGGCGGCGATGCCCAGGCGCTGCTTCATGCCGAGGGAGTAGGTCGCGAACGGGTCGCCCGCCCGGCCGGTGAGCCGCACCATCCGCAGTACCTCGTAGATCCGCCGGTTGTCGACGCCGCGCAGCACCGCGAGCTGGCGCAGGTTCTCCCGGCCCGACAGGCCCGGGTGGAAGGTCGGGCCCTCGATCATCGCGCCGACGTGGCTCAGATAACGCTCCGGGTGGCTGATCGGCTCGCCGAGCACGTAGCCGATGCCCTCGCTCGGGCGGATCAGGCCCAGCAGCATCCGCAGCGTCGTCGACTTGCCGGCGCCGTTGGGCCCGACGAAGCCGGACAGCGCGCCGACCGGGACGTCGAGGTCGAGGCGGTCGACGGAGCGGCGGTGGTCGTGCAGCTTCGTGAGGCCGCGGGTCCAGATCGCCGCGTCGGGGCGCCGGCCGATGCCGGCGAGCGGGTCGCGGTGCGGGTCGCGGTGCGGCAGGTGCGGATGTGGCAGGTGGCGGTGCGGCAGGTGCGGGAGGTGGGGGTGCGGGAGGTGGGGGTGGGCGTGCAGCGGATGTGGCAGCCGCAGGTTCGGCAGGTTCGGGAAGACGGACGTGCTCGGTTCCCTTACCTCGGCGGGCCGGGTGCCCCCGCGCCGCCGCCGCCCCGTCCGTCCCGGCTCGCCCGACGTCATCCGGTGGTGTCCTCCCGCAGGGCGGATCTCGGCTGCGCGCGCGAGGTATCCGTCTCGTAACGGTGCGTGTGTTCGCGGGTGGGCCTACCCGCTCCGGTCCCGGCCGTACCGGCGCCCTGACCGGGACGTCGGCGTCGCTGCGGCGGGACGCGATCCGTCTCACCTGCGCCGGCGCGTCCGAACTGATCGCATACCACGCTGTGACCCTGTGTTACCAGTGCCGACCGGCCGTGTCCGCTTCCCAGCTGCTGGGCGACAATGACCCACAATGTGTAGTCCCGGAGGGTGGATGCCAGGGGGTGATCGTGGGCGGATCGGCGGGGCTGCGCCACGGCGTCCGGGTGCTGTTCGGGCTCGCCGTCATCCTCATCGTCGCGACGATGATCCTCGCCGTGTACTCGTCGGTCCGGGCGAATGACGCCGCGGCGGAACGCGCCAACCGGCTCGACCCGGCCGCGACCGTCACCGCCCAGCTCTACACCGCGTTCGTCGACCAGCGCAGCGCCCTGCGCGGCTACCTCATCTCCGACGGCGCGAACGACCGGCTGCTCGACCCCTTCCGGGACGCCGAGAAGAACATCCCCGTCCTGACCAGCCGGCTGTCCGGCCTGGTCGCCGACTTCCCCGACCTGGTCACCCGGGTCGGCGCGCTGAGCCGCACCTACGAGACCTGGCGGCGCGGCGTCGTTCAGGGCGAGCTCGACGAGGCCGGCAGCGGCAACGCGCTCGCGGCGCAGCTGCTGGAGATCGGCGACGACAGCCAGCAGGACTTCCGCGACCTGCGCACCGCGAGTGAGGGCCTCACGAAGGCCATCGCGGACGAGCAGTCCGACGCGACCGGCCGGGTGAAGAACTCCGCCGACCTGCTGCTCACCTCCGTCGGCACGATCGTCACCGTGCTGCTCGCGATGTCGCTGCTCATGCTGGTCCTGTCCCGGCGCTGGCTGATCGTCCCGATCAACGAGCTGCGGCGGGCGGTGAACGCGGTGGCCGCCGGCCGGCACGACACGACGATCCCGGCCGTCGGCCCGCGCGAGATCGTCGACCTCGCCGGCAACGTCGAGGCGATGCGCGCCCAGCTGGTCAGCCTGGTGCGGCAGAACGAGCGCTCCTGGGAGGCGCTCGCCCAGGAGGGCCCCGCGGTGATCGCCCTGCGCGACGCGCTCACCCCTTCGTCGCTGCGGGACGCGGCCGGGCTGGAGCTGCTCGGCCGGGTCGACCCGGCCGAGGGCGCGCTCGCCGGCGACTGGTACGACGCCATCGAGATGCCCGACGGCCGGGTCGCGATCGTCGTCGGCGACGTCGCCGGGCACGGCCCCGCCTCGGGCGTCTTCGCGCTGCGGCTCAAGCAGCTGCTGACCGCGTCGCTGTCGCGCGGCTCGGAGCCGGCGACGGCCGTGCAGTGGGTCGTCGAGGCGCTCGGCGAGACCGACGAGACGTTCGCGACCGTGCTGATCGCGCTGGTCGACCCGGTCGACGGCGAGGTGATCTACGCGAACGCCGGGCATCCGGACGCGCTGGTGCTGCGCGCGCAGCGATCCACCGCGGCCGGCACGGCCACCCGGGGGCGAGCCCGCGCCGCCGCCAGCCGGCGCCCCGGCCAGCTGGTCGGGCGCGCCGCGTCCGACGGGCGGGGCGGCGCGGGCGACCTCGACGACCTCGACGACGCCGACGAGCCGGCCGACGACTACGACGACTACGACGAGCTGGACGAGCTGGACGACCTCGGTGGGTTCGGCGGAGGCGACGGGCTGGTCGGCGTCGGCGAACTGGTCGGGCTCGACCGGCTCGACGACCTCGACGACCCGGACAGCCTCGACCAACTGACGGGGCTCGGCCTGGTGGAGCCGCTCGGCTCGACCGGCCCGTTGATGTCGAGCCTGGTCGCCGAGCCGGGCGCCTGGCGGACCGGTCGGCTGCGCCTCGGCCACGGCGACGTGCTGTTCGTCTACACCGACGGCCTCGTCGAGGCGCGCGACGACGGCGGCCGGCTGTTCGGCCGGCACCGGCTGGTGGGCGAGCTGGTCCGCGAGTCGGGCCGTTCGCCCGATCGGCTGCTCGACGACGTGTTCGCGGCCGTGCGCAGCCACGCCCCCGGCCGGCCCAGCGACGACCGCACCGCCATCGCCCTGTCGCTGAGCCCGACCGGCCTGGCTGCGCGCCGCACCCGGCCCTAGGAGTGGCCTCGGGGGCGGCTGGCCTCGGGTTATGTCCGCCAGGCGACGTACCTGAGTGATGGCAGTGTTTTTGGGTAGATCCCTGGCCATGAGCGACGAGTCCGGTCGGTCGACCAAGCAGTCGACCGACACATTGCCTCCCACCACCCCCGACGGAGCCACCGCGCCTCGCCGCGGTGGCTGGAGCGACCGGCTGCCCTCCCTCGGCGGCCTGATCCGGCTCGTGGCGCTAGTGGTCGTGCTGGCCTTCATCGCCGGCGCGGTCAGCTTCGTCGCCGGCTGGCGGCCGCACCTGAACCCCTTCACCGAGAAGAAGATCGACCGTAGCTCCCCGGCGGTGCTGCGGTCCCTGGAGAACATCAGCGACTACCACGCCGCGAGCGCCCACATGGAGGTCGTCGTCGACGTCGAGGACGACACCAAGTGGATCCCGTCCTCGCTCAAGGGCGAGCGGGTGCTCTTCGTCGGTGTCGGCACCGTCGACTCGGTGGTCAGCTTCGCCGGCCTCGACGGCAAGCGGGTCGTCGTCGACGAGGTGAAGCACTCGGTGACGATCACCCTGCCGACGCCGACGATCGGCAAGGCCAACCTCGACCCGAAGAAGAGCTACGTCGTCGCCCGACAGCGCGGCGCGCTCGACCGGATCGGCGGCCTGTTCGGCGGCCAGAGCACCGACCAGGACCTGTACGTCCGGGCGACCACCCAGATGCAGGCCGCGGCGGCCAGCGACGGCCAGGTGATCGCACTGGGTAAGCAGAACACGACGGCGATGCTGCGCGGCCTGCTCGGCGCCCTCGGCTACACCAACGTCAACGTCATCTTCGAGGAAGACAAGAAATAGCCGCTTCGACAGCACGACGAGGCCCGGTCAGGCCAGCAGGCCTGACCGGGCCTCGCTGCGTCAGCGCGCGGCGCGGTCATCCGTCGCGCGCCGGGCGAGGACCTCGTCCATCTCGCCGCGGATGCCCTCGGCGATCCGCTGGATGTGCGGCTCCCGCAGCACGGAGAAGTGCTCGGTCGCCACGTCGTGGTACTCGTGCTCACCGGTCAGGTAGCGCGACCAGGCCCGCGGCTCGTCCGGGTTGCCCATCGCCCGGTAGACGACCGTGCGCCCCGGCCACGGCCGCGGCCGGTAGAACCGCTCCAGCATCCGGGAGTAGTTGAAGAACGCCTCGAACTCGTCGAGCCCGGGCAGCACGAACAGGCCGGTCAGGGGGAGCTGCGCCATCCGCCGCAGCGTGTCCTTGTTGAACACGTTGCGCCGCTGCTCCGGTAGCAGCATCCGGCCGAGCGAGCGCAGGCGCGGGCGGACCCGCATCCGACGCTGGTACTCGCGGGCGACGCCGAGGCCCACGCCGCCCGTGGCCGTGGCCGCCTGGCCGACGGAGGCGGCCGTCGGATCGGCGGGCTGCTCGTCGCTGCCCCAGGCCATCCGCAGCGAGGCCGGCAGGTAGGTGTCGACGAGCACCAGCAGCGCCACCTCCTCGCCTGCCGCGGTGAGCAGGTGCGCCATCTCCAGCGCGATCAGGCCACCCATCGAGTGCCCGGCGAGGAAGTACGGCCCGTACGGCTGGATCACCCGCAGCAGCTGCAGATGCCGGCGGGCCGCGCGCTCGACCGTCCAGTCCGGCAGGCCGCGCCGCTCCAGCCCGTGCGCCTGGAAGCCGAACACCGGCTGGTCGTCGCCCAGCCGGCGCGACAGCGAGACGAAGCCCAGCGCCAGGCCGGCGGCGCCGGCGACGCAGAACAGCGGCGGGCGGGTCCCGTGGGCCCGCAGCGGCACGATCGTCGGGTGCGCCGGGCCGGAGCGGTCCGCGACCGACACCTTGCGGGCGAACTCGGCCAGCGTCGGCGCGTCGATCACCGCGGTCGCCGGCAGGTGGACGCCGAGCTCCTCGCGGACCAGCGCCCGCAGCTCCTCGGCGGCCAGCGAGTCGCCGCCGAGCTCCAGGAAGTCGTCGTCGACGCCGATCTCCTCGAGCTCCAGCACCCGCGCCCACAGGTCGGCGAGCAGCACCTCCCACTGGGTGCGCGGCACGCCGGAGCTGGCCGGCGCCGTGCGTGGCGGCGGGAGCGCGGCCCGGTCGATCTTGCCCCGCTCGGTGCGCGGCAGCTCCGGCAGCGTCATGATCGTCGCCGGGACCATGTAGGTCGGCAGCTTCGCCCGCAGCAGCCGGCGGATCGTCGCCGCGGCCAGCGTCGTGTTGCCGGACCGGGGCACGACGTAGGCGACCAGCCGGTTCGGCTCCGGCGGGTTGCGCACGGCGACGACGACGGCCTCGCTGATGTCCGGGAGCGCCAGCAGCGCCGACTCGATCTCGCTCGGCTCGACCAGGTAGCCGCGCACCTTCACCGCGTCGTCGCCCCGTCCGAGCAGGACCAGCCGGCCGTCGTCCTCGAACCGGCCCAGGTCGCCGGTGGGGCAGCGCAGCCGGCCGTCGGGCACGGGGGTGAACTTGCCGGCCGTCAGCTGCGGCGCATGCCAGTAGCCGACGGCCAGGTGGTGCGACGTGACGACGACGGCGCCGGTCTGGCCCGCCGGCAGCAGGCTGCCGTCCGCCCGCTCGATCGTGATGTCCTTGCCTGCGGCCGGCCAGCCGGTGGGGATGGTGCCGTCGGGGATCGGGTCGCCCGGGCCGATCGGGAAGAACGCGAGCGACGCGACCTCCGACGAGCCCGACCAGTTCGTGTAGGTCGCCGTCGGCGGCAGGTGCGGGCGCAGCGACGCGATGTCGCCGCCGTAGACCGCCTCGCCGCAGGTCGTCACGAGCCGCACGTCGGACAGCACGTCGCCGCCCGCGAGCGCGCCGACGAAGGACCGCAGCAGCGACGGGGTGGTGTGCACGGTCGTGAGGCGGTTCGTCGTCACCCATTCCGGCAGGTCGCGGATGCCGAGCGATCGCGGGTCGTACGCGTAGACGCCGGCCCCGTTCAGCAGGGCGAACGCGACGACCGTCAGGCCGGCGGCGAACGAGTACGGCAGCACGAGGGCCGAGCGGTCGCCCGGGGTGAAGTCGAGGGCGAGCGCGCCGGCGTAGGCGTCGTTGACCAGCGTGCCGTTCGTCCAGATGACGCCCTTCGGCTCGCCGGAGGAGCCGGAGGTGAACACGACGCAGGCGACGGTGTCGGAGCCGCCGAGGTCGCCGGGGAACGGGGCGCCGCCGGGGCCGAGCACGCCGGCGGTGGCGCCGTTCATGGCCGCGGCGGTGGTCTCGTCCGCGGGTGCCGGCGCGGCGTTCTCGGCGTCGTCGATGTCGACCACCCGGCCGCCGGCCGCCGCCTCGTCGACGACGGCGCGGGTGGTGGCGTCGACGAGGCAGCCGACGGCGCCGGACTTGCGCAGGATCTGGCCGATCCGGGCCGTCGGCAGCATCGTGTCGAGCAGGACCGCGGGGCGGCCGGTGCGCAGCGCGGCCAGCAGACCGATGAGTCCGGTCGCGCTGTGCGGGAGCAGCGTGGCCATCGGCTCGTCGCCCGGGCCGAACTCGGCGAGCAGCAGGGCGGCGACCTGGTCGGCGCGGGCGTCGGCCTCGGCGAAGGTGAACGACTGGCCGGGGGAGACGAGCGCGGGCGTGTCCGGCAGCATGCGGGCGACGGCCCGGAACCGCGCGGAGATCGAACTCTCCACGTCCGCGGGCTCCAGCGGGCGAAATGGCACGCCACCGGGATCTACCGCCCGCAGGGGATCGACGGGGTGTAGCACGCGTCGCGGTGCGTCATCCCAGTCCGCCGTCGCCCCCGCCGTCGACGTCGTCATTGCCGCACCGTCCTGTTGTGATCGATCAAATCATTGATCTCCGCCGCCGACCGCACGAACTCGACACCTACGTCACAGTCATGCGGCTCGTTCACATCTGCCCCCGGTTCCCGCCTCACGTTATATGTCCCTGATTTTCCTACCGTCCAAATGATTCGTCTGCGCTGGGTGGATCGCTGATGAGCATTGCCTTGGTAATCGCAGCGTTGTGCGGAGATTGTTGATGCGTCGGTGCACAGGAGTGGTGGCGTGCCGCTCTGCGCCGCTCGGGCGCGCGGGATGCCTGTCGTCGCCGGGGTTGGTTCTCGTCGCGGGGTGCGGCCGAGCCGAGGTGGTGTTCGCCACCCTTGGTCCGAGTGGGCCGCCAGGTCGCCGGCATGGGTCGGGCCGGTCATGTCCGGCCGCGACCAGAACAGGCCGGGCATCCCGTCGGGATGCCCGGCCCGCGCGCGTCAGCGGCGGCGTGGCCGTCGCCTCGGAACTGCCCGCTACTCGCCCGCGGCGGGCGGATCCTGCGTGGCGGTGCGCCGCAGCGTCGCCGCGGCCCGGTCACGCTGCGCGGAGCCGCGCCGGCCGGAGCCGGCCGAGGAGCGGGCCGACGGCGGCGGGACCATCGGGCCGACGTCGCCGTCCGGCGCGGAGTCGAGATCGACCACGACCGGGGCGTGGTCAGACGTGCCGGTACCCTTGCGGGCCGCCCGGTCGACCCAGACCGCGGCGACGCGTCCGGCCAGGTCCGCGGTCGCCAGCGTGAGGTCGATGCGCATGCCCATGTTCTTCGGGAAGCACAGCGCCCGGTAGTCCCAGTAGGTGTAGACGACGTCCTCGGGCCAGCGGGCCCGCAGCACGTCGACCAGGCCCACGTCGGTCAGCGCCCGCAGCGCCGCGCGCTCGGGCTCGGTGACGTGGGTGGCGCCGACGAAGTCGGCCGGATCCCAGACGTCGGCGTCGGTGGGGGCGATGTTGAAGTCGCCGCAGGCGAGGACCGGCCGGGTCGGCGCCACGACGGCGAGCTGGTCGCGCAGCGCGGCGAGCCACTCGAGCTTGTAGGCGTAGTGCGGATCGTCGGGCGTGCGTCCGTTGGGGACGTAGAGCGACCAGATCCGGATGTCGCCGCAGGTCGCCGCGATGGCCCGCGGCTCGTGCGTGCCCGCGGGAAAGCCCGGGTCGCCCGGCAGGCCGCGCTCGACGTCGTCGAGGCCCACGCGGGACAGCAGCGCGACGCCGTTCCACCGGCCGTCGCCGAGGTGGGCGTAGCGGTAGCCCCGGCGGAACAGGTCCTCGTCGAACGCCTCGGCGAACGACTGGTCGTCGAGCTTCGTCTCCTGCAGGCAGACCACGTCGGGCCCGGCCCGGTCGAGCCATTCGATCAGCCGCGTCTGCCGGGCCTTGGCCGAGTTGATGTTCCACGTCGCGATCCGCACATCGATGACGTTAGTCCCAAGGAGGGGAGCCTCTCGTAGCCGACCAGCCCCTAGCCGACCCCGCCGGGAACTGGCGGCAGTGCCGCGGCGGCGGCCGTCACGTCCGAGGCGCCCGCGCCGGCGGGAACGTCGGCCGGGCCGTCGGCGGCGGCGATCGTGGCCGCGACCTGCGCGCGGCGGGCGGCGAACTCGGCCCGCTCCCGCTCCCGCGCCCGGCGGCGGTCACGGTCGAGGTCCTCGGCGACCCGCTCGTCGGCGGACATCAGCGCGCCGAGGTCGACATCCGCCATCTGCAGGACGCCGAGCTTCTCATAGGCGTCCCGGATGGTCGGGCCCCACAGGCCGATGTCCTTCATGCACGGCACGATCCGGCTGAACAGCAGCGTCTGGAACGTCCGGAAGAAATCGGAGTTCTTGGTGAGCTCGGTGCTTTCGGCGAGGTCGAGGCCGAGATTCTTCCAGACGTCGGCGCCGTTCAGCCGCTCGTACATCAGGTAGCAGCCCTCGGCGGCGAACTCCTCACGCTCGGCCCGCTCCGCGTCGGACAGCTCCCGGTAGTAGTCGCGCAGCGCGAGCCGGCCGAACGCGACGTGCCGGGCCTCGTCCTGCATGACGTACGCCAGGATCTGCTTGGGCAGCGGGAGCGGCGTCATGTCCCGCAGCAGGCCGAACGCCGCGAGCGCCAGCCCCTCGATCAGCACCTGCATGCCCAGGTAGGGAATGTCCCAGCGGCTGTCGGACAGCGTCTGGTCGAGCAGCGACCGCAGGTTCGGGTCGATCGGGTAGAGCAGGTCGAGCTTCTCGTGCAGGAACCGGGCGTACACCTCGACGTGCCGGGACTCGTCGATCGTCTGCGTGGTCGCGTAGAACTTGGCGTCGAGGTCAGGCACCGACTCGACGATGCGGGCGCTGCAGATCATCGCCCCCTGCTCGCCGTGCAGGAACTGGCTGAACTGCCAGGCGGCCAGGTGGCGGCGCAGCTCGGCCCGGTTCGGGTCGGACATCCGGTCCCACACCGGGGTGCCGTAGATCGCGATGGCCTCGTCGGGCAGGCCGAGCGGGCGGCCGTAGGGCACGTCGAGCGACCAGTCGATCCGGGTGCCCGCGTCCCACTGCTTGTCCTTGCCCTTCTGGTACAGGGCGAGCAGCCGTTCCCGGCCCTCGTCGTACTCCCAGCTGAACCGGGTCGCGCCGTCGGCCGGCACATCCCAGGTCACGCGTTCGACGGGCTCGACGTACCGCGGATACGTGGACATGACGCGGCCTCCGGCAGGAGAGGAGCAGTCAGGCGGTCAGCCCCACGATCGTGCCAAACCCGCGGCGCCTAACACACCCCCTCGCGGACATCCGCCGGTTTCTTTCTCGTATAGCGGCCGTCACACGACCATCCCGTCGATCAGCGGCCGGGTCCCCGGGCACCGGGCTGCTGGGCGCCGGGCTGGGGCGGCCAGGGGTACCCGCCGCTCGGCGGTCCCGGCGGCGGGTACCCCTGCGGGTGGCCGGCCGGGGCGCCCGGCTGCGGCGCGCCCGCGGGGCCGTACGTGGCGACGGCGCTGGCGGCGACGCCCGCGGCGGCCGGGCGGCCGACCTTGGGCTCGATGCGGCGCAACATGACGGTCGTGAGGTAGAGCAGGACGACGCCGAGGGCCACGGCGACGCCGATGTCGAGCAACCAGGTGGCGGCGTTGTGGTCCCACAGGGTGTCGGGCGGGTCGGTGCCGATGCGCTGGTCGCCGAGCTTGCCGACGATGTTGAGATCGTCGGTCGAGGCGAGCGCGCCGAACGTCCACCGCGCCGGGATGAGCCAGCTGACCTGCCCGAGCCCGTTCTTGCCCGACATGTTGATCAGACCGCCGGACAGCACGAGCTGCGCCATGGTCACGAGGACGAGGAACGGCATCGTCTTGTCCGCGTTGTCGACGAGCGTCGAGACGAGCAGGCCGATCATCATGGAGACGAGCGCGGCGATGACCACCGCGATCAGGCACTCCACCAGCGGAGAGCCGACCAGCACCGCCTCCTTCGGGGCGCGCCCGGCGAGGCCGATCAGCGTGATGATGACGCACTGCAGCGTCGTGATGCCGGTCAGAATGATGATCTTCGAGCCGAGATAGGCCGATCGGGACAAGCCGATCGTGCGTTCTCGGCGATAGATGTCCCGTTCCTTGACGATTTCGCGGACCGAGTTCGCCATGCCCATGAAACAGGCACACAGCACGAGCACGACCAGCACCTTCGTCGCGTCGCCGTTCGGTCGGCCGTTGGCCAGCACGTCGAGGCCGTTGGGTGCCGGAATCACCCGTGGAACGATGCCCAGCAGGACCGGGAACAGCGCGATCAGGCGCAGATAGGACTTGTCCGCGAGGATGACCTTCAGATACCGGCGGGTCAGCGTCGACAGCTGCTTGATGACCGGCTGCTGGCGGATGCTCGGCAACACCGGCGGCGCCGTGCGCACCGACGGCGCGACCATCGCCGACGGGACGTAGTACTCGGAGTCCCGGAACCGGGCCGCCATCACCTCGCCCGGCGTCTGCTCGAGGTCCCGGAAGACGTCGACGAAGTCCTTGAAGTCCCGCTTGCCGAAATACGTCAGCGCCCCGTCCGGTGGCCCGAAGTAGGCGATGAACCCACCAGGGGACAGCACGAGGACGTAGTCGCACCGATCGAGGAACAGCACGCTGTGGGTGACGACGATGACGGTGCGGCCCTGCTCGTCGGCGGAACCGGCGCCGCCGCCCTTGGCCAGCGACCTCAGCGTGTCCATGACGGCCTGGTCGTTGGCCGGGTCGAGGCCCGACGTCGGCTCGTCGAGGAACAGCAGCGACGGGCGGGTCAGCAGCTCCAGCGCCACGCTGGTGCGCTTCTTCTGCCCGCCGGACAGTCGGGACACCGGGGTGTCGGCGTGCTGCGTGAGCCCCAGCTCGCCGATCGTCTCCAGGACCCGGGCGCGGCGCTCGTCGGTCGTCGTGTCGGCGGGGAACCGCAGCTCCGCGCCGTACTCAAGGGCCTGGCGGACGGTGAGCTGGGCGTGCAGCGGGTCGGCCTGCGGGACGTAGCCGATCCGGCGGCGCAGCTCGTCGTACTCGTCGTACAGGTCCCGGCCGGCGTAGCGCACCGTTCCGGCGTCGGCCGGGCGGAAGCCGGTCAGTGCGTTGAGCAGCGTCGACTTGCCGGCGCCCGACGGGCCGACGACGCCGAGCAGCGAGCGGGCCGGCAGCCGGAACGTCATGTCGCGCATGAGCTGCTTGGTGCCGGCCCAGACGTTGAGGCTCTGCGCCTCGAACGCGACGTCGCCCGAGTCGCGGTACTCGACGAGCGTCGTGCCGTCGAGCTGGTACAGGTGGTGCCCGATCGCGATGACGTCGCGCTGGCCGACGGGCGCGCGCTGCACCCGCTGGCCGTTGAGGAAGGTGCCGTTCGACGTCTCCAGGTCGATGACCTCGGCGCCGGCCCGGTGCAGGATGAGCTCCGCATGGTGCCGGGAGGCCAGCAGGTCGGGCACCATGACGTCGTTGTCGCGCGACCGGCCGAGCCGGATCCGGCCGCCGGAGATCGGGTGCACCTTGCGCGCGGCGGGCACCACCGGGTTCAGCCCGGTCGCCACGTCCGAATGGCCGGCCTGCGCGGCCGCGAGCGCCTGGCCGGACAGCGCCGGCAGCAGCCGCGGGGTCGGCGCGATCTCCGCGCCCGGCTGCGCCGCGGCGGCGGGCTGCGGCGCCGCGGGGACGGGCTTCGGCGCGGGCGGGACGGCCCGGGGCGCCGCCGGCGCGGGGGCAGGCTGGGCCGCGCGGGGCACTGGCGGGGCCGGCCGCTGGGGGTTCGGCGGGGTCGGCTGCGGCGGCGTCGGACTGGCCTGCCGGGGTACCGGCGTGGAGCTGGCCGGCCGGGGTGCCGGCGTGGAGCTGGCCGGCCGCGCGGCGCCCGGTGCCGCCGGCGCGCCAGCACCGGGCACGGCGGTGATCACGACCTCGGGCCCGTCCACGGCGCCGAGGCGGATCCGCGCGACGTCGCCGATCCGCAGCTCCAGCTCGGTGACGCGGCGACCGTCGCGCCACATCCCGTTGGCGCTGTTGTCGACGACCCGCCAGCCGGACGCGGACGGGGCGAGCATCACGTGCTGGCGTGACACCTGGCCGTCGCTGATCACGATGTCGGACGACCGAGCCCTACCGATCACCGCGGCGTCCGGACCGGTGAGCAGCGCCTCCCCTGCCGATGTCGTCACCTGTAGCGCGGTGCTGACCACCCCGTCCCCCTCCGCTGCATTGCTCGTCTGCTGCTTTGCTCGTCTGTTGCGCTGCTCGTCTGTTGCACTGCTCATTCGCTGAGCTGCTGGTCTGCTGTACCGCTCGTCTGCTTCACCGCTCGCCCGCTGTCCTGCTCGCCCGCTGTACCGCTTGTCGGCTGTACCGCTCGTCCGCCGCACCGCTCGTCCGCTGCACCGCTCGTCGCCGTACCGCTTGGCCATACGAGGCACGACGACATCGGTGTCCGCCGCGCGAGAATCGCACCGCCCGAGCACCGTCGCCGCCAGGCACGGTGGTCGCCCGCGGGCCGGGACACGCGAAACCGGGTTCGCGCGTTTTTGGCCCTGCGTTTGGCAAGCACGCTAGTGCGCCCCCGTACCGCACGGAACGGGCGGGTGGCTACAGCTGTGTCGAATTTCCGACGGGGCCTGCCGCGAATTGCGGTCGGTAGGCGTCGCATTACGGGCGGGTACCTCTAGGTGGCGGCGGGAGATGCCAGTGCGCCTGGTCGCCGCCAGCCAACCGCGAGCCAGGCGAGGGGGCTCGGAGACCGACCGTTAACAATCAGCCAACAGTTCGTGGCGATCTGTGTCAACATCGCGACATGAGGTCGCTGGGTGACGTGCTTGCGGTAATGGTCGCCTGCGGGGAGACCTGGCCGTCCGTCCACGCAGAGCTGGTACACCGCTACGACCCGGGCACGCTGGCCGACGCGCGCCGCGCCACGTTCGGACGGGACCGTGATCGGCCCGCCCGCGATCGGCCCGGCCACGACCGCCACGACCACGACCGGCGCCATCACGAGCCTCGCCGTCACGGGCCCCGCGACGGCCGCGCCCTCGACGAGGCCGCGGCCGCGGGGTCGGGGGACGCCGTCGCTCCCTCGGGCCCGGCGAGCTGGGGCCCGCCGGTCGCCGACTGGGAGTCCATCGTCGACGCCTGGGCCGCCGACCTCGCCGACCCTGCGTCCCCCGGCCCCGGCGGAGCGACGGCGTCGCCGCGCGTCCCGGCGGGCCTCGCGCCGGCGGCGGCCGTGCCCGCGCCGGCCCCGCCCACCCGCGGCGAGGACGCGACCGACCCGGTGGTCCGCCGCGGCCGGCTGCTCGCGGCCGAGGGCCGGCTGCGCGTCGAATGGCCCGACGAGGACGAGGTGACGGTCGTAGCCGGAGAGCTGTGGCGCCGCCGCCGGGGCGAGGTCGTCAGCGGCACCGGCGTCGTCGGCGCCGCCGGCTCGGCGCTGCGGCCCGGCGTCGTCGTGCGCGAACAGCTGCTCGTGCGGCCCTGGCAGCTGCTGTCCTGGCTGCGGCCCCGGCTGGTCGCGTCGGTGCAGGCCGGCGGCCGGCCGTCGACCCGCCTGGCGATGGTGCCGCGGCCCGGCCCGCGCCCGCCGGCGCTGGAGGGGCTCGCCGACGGCGCCCAGCGCTTCGACGTCGTCGTCGACGACGAGACCGGCGTCGTCGTCGAGCTCGCCGCGTACTACCTGGGCCGGCTTGCGGAGCGCTGCGCGCTGCGCCATCTCACCGTCGGCGACACCCCGGACAACCGCCTGTTCGACCTGACAGCGCTGGGCTGACGGCACTGGGCTGACGCCCGCGCGCTGGGGCAAGCTGGCCCGCATGACAGCGCAGCCAGCCGAGCAGCAGCCAGCCGACCAGCAGCCAGCCGAGCAGCAGCCAGCCGACAGCCGGTTTCGGTGGGGTATCGCGGGCACCGGCATGATCGCCAGGGAGTTCGCCCGCGACCTCGCCCTGGTCCCCGACGCTGAGCTGGTCGCCGTCGGCTCGCGCGGCGCCGCGAGCGCGGCTGCGTTCGGCGACGAGTTCGGCGTGCCGCGCCGGCACGGCTCCTACGAGGCGCTCGCGCACGACCCGGACGTCGACCTCGTCTACGTCGCGTCGCCGCACCCGGCGCACCTCGCGCACACGTTGCTGTTCCTCGGCGCGGGCAAGCACGTCCTGTGCGAGAAGCCGCTCGCGCTGAACGCCGCCGAGGCCGGCGAGATGGCGGCCGCGGCGGCCGCGGCCGGCCGGTTGCTGATGGAGGCCGTGTGGAGCCGGTTCACGCCGGGCTACCGTGCGCTGCTCGACCTGATCGAGCGCGGCGAGATCGGCGACGTGCTGCTCGTCGAGGCCGAGTTCGGCTTCCGGGCGCCGTTCGACCCGGCGCACCGGCTGTTCGACCCGGCGCTCGGCGGCGGCAGCATGCTGGACATCGGCATCTACCCGGTGCAGCTCGCCCACCTGCTGCTCGGCGCACCGGACGGCGTGACGGCCGCCGGCATCGTCGGCGCGACCGGGGTGGACGAGCACGTGGTCGCGGTGCTGCGCTACGACGCGGGGGCGCTCGCCGTCGCGACGTCGTCGCTGCGTGCCGACCTGCCGGGGGCCGCCCGGATCACCGGCACCCGCGGCTCGCTGACCTTCCCGTCGTCGATGTGGGCACCGGCGGTGCTGCTCGCCCGCACCCCGGCCGCGCCGACCCGGATCGGCGGCAGCACGGATGTCGGCGGGAGCGCGGGCGTGCGGCGGATCGAGACGCCGCTCGCCGGGATCGGCCTGCACTACCAGGTGCGGCACGTCCACGACCGGCTGCGGGCCGGCCACCTCGACAGCGACGTCATGCCGCCGGCGGAGAGCGTCCGGATCGCGACCACGCTCGATCGCGTCCGGGCCGTCCTCGGGGTCCGCTACCCCGGCGAGACCTCGGCCGCGGTCTCGGCCGCGTCGGGCTGACGCCGGCCGGGACGGTCTACCCGCAGGGCGAAGATGGCGATGGCGACGACGAGCAGCGGCCCGCAGACCAGCAGGCCGGCCTTGGGACCGATCAGGGTCCACAGCCCGCCCGCGGTCAGCGTCGCGAACACCCGGCCGCCGCTCTGCAGCCCGGCGAGGACGCCGAACGCGGCCCGCCGCGACTCGGGGTTGGTCAGCCTGGCGACGCCGGTGAACTCGGCGGTGTCGACGGCGCCGGCGGCGGCCCCGGCGAGCAGGAAGCTGACCACCACGATCGCGTCGTCGCCGGCACCGGCCCAGGCCAGGCCGATGTAGGCGCCGAGCAGGGACAGGCCGCCGGCCGCGAGCACGAGGCTGGTGGCGGCGCGGTCGGTCAGCCGGCCGGCGAGCACCGCGCAGCCGGCGGCACTGAGCTGGTACAGCCCGTAGCACAGGGCGACCCGCTGGACGACCGGCAGCGCCTCGCTCGAGCTGACGATCTTCGAGGCCCGCAGGAGCAGCAGCACGACCGCGATGTTCGACGCCTCGTAGCAGACGACGCCGACGAGCAGGACGCCGAGCGCTCCGCCGCGCAGCTTGGTGATCTTGATCTGGGTGGGGGCGACGGGCGGCGGCGCGTCCGATCGGCCGCGCAGCACGCCGACGACGCTGATGACCACCGCGAGCGCGACGGGCACCAGGGCGTAGCCGATGACGCCGCGGGTGTCGGTGACCTCCAGCAGCAGCGCCACCAGCAGCGCGCCGAGCGCCGCGCCGAGCGCGCCGATCGACCGCTCGAACCCGATCCGGCGTCCGAGCGCGCGCGCCGGGCCGTTCGTGCTCGCCTGCTCCTCCAGTGCCGGCGTTCCCAGCCCGCGCGCCGCCCACGAGCCGGCCCGGCAGGCACCGGCCTGCCACAGGGCGCTGCTGGCGGCGAGGAACCCGGCCGCGAGTGCGAGCCCGGACGAGCCGGCGAGATCCAGCAGCCCGCGCGCCCCGGGGCGGCGGTCGGCGAGCTGGTTGCGGCCGTACCGGGCCGCGGCCGACCCGGCCCGACCGGCGGCCTCGACCCCGGCGAGCGCGAACGGCGCCGCCCCGAGGGTGCGCCCGAGGAACGGCGCGGTCACGGCGGTCATGCTCTCCAGCCCGACCGTCGAGAGCAGGAAGGGCAGCCGGGACGGGCCGCGGTGACCAGGTTGGCCGAGGTCATCGGCGGACGGAGCGGACACAGCGTGATCGTAGGGGCGAACGGGACGCCGGAACATCGGGAGAATCCCTGCTCACGGCTCGACGGTGCCAGTCCTCAGAGGTAGCGCGTGCGGTACTTGATGCTGCCCTCCAGGCGTCCGACGATCTGGCCGGCCATCGTGGCGATCCGGGCTCGGCCGCCCTCGGTCCTTAGTTCCCGCAGGCCGACGAGCAGCCGGGCCAGGTCGGCCCCGATCTGCAGTATCGAGCGGCCCGGCATTCCTTCCGGCCGGAACTTGCGGTACAGGGCGACGCTGCCGACGCCGTAGCCGCGTTCCTGCTTGAAGATGTCTTTGGGTGTCGTGCGGTATCGGTAATGCAGCACGGCCGCCGGAACGAACACGGTCGGATAGCCCTTGGCGGCCATCCGCCAGGACACGTCTATGTCGAGCTGGGTCGGCAGGTCCTCGTCCATCCGGCCGACGGCCTCGAGCGCGTCGCGCCGGGCGCCCATCGCGGCGCCGATCGCGGCCGGCCGAAAGCGGCTGTAGGTGTCGATCCCCGTGCTCTGCAGCATCCGGCGACGGGCTCGGACCGCCGGTGGATTGAGCAGATCGATGTCCACCCGGGCGCCGACGAAGCCATGCGTGGTCATGGCCCGGCCCATGTGGAGCAGATAGTCGGTCCCGATGACGTCGTCGCTGTCGAGAAAGACGATGGCCTCACCGGTGCTGTGCTCGATGCCGTGGTTCACGCCGTGCCCCTGATGACCCGGGACCGGTGGCCGGATCACGCGCAGGTTCGGTATCCGGCCCGCGAACGTGCGCGCGACCTCGGCGGTGCGGTCGGTGGACCCGTTGTCGACGACGACGAGCTCCCACCAGTGCGGATAGTCCTGGGCGGCGATGGACTCGAGGGTCTCCGCCAGCGTCGGCTCGCTGTTGCGGCAGCTGATGATGATGCTCAGCTTCGGTAAGGCGGTCTCGGCGGCGGCGTCGGTGCTCATCAGGCCCTCCCAGAAGAAACCGAACCATTCCTACCTGACTTTCCGTCGGCCAGGTGACGGGGAATAGCCGGCAACCTACACGCGCCACCGAACGCCCCGGCGCAGGGCCGGGATGAACTCAACCCTTACGAAAGGGTCGAATGGCGACGGGCATGAGCGGGTTCCAGGAAGGTCTCCAAGAATATGGAACCTCTACAGCGATGTAGAACTCTTGGGCTGCTCGACGGGTCCGCCAACAATGCTGGCCCGGATGGCGTGGAGCCGTCCGGGCCAGCGGTCGTTCAGATGTGCTTAGGCGCGAATACCGGTGTCAGTGGAGCTTGGATGCGTTCAATGCGCTGACAATGCCGGAGCCGTAGAAACCGTTGAAGGCGGGACCGCCCTCGCACGTCTTGGTGTTGTCCGCCGGCACCGGCGCCGGGTACACATACGGGTTCGGCGTCGGGCAGGGCGTCGCGGCGGCCGTGCGTGCGAGCAGCTGTTGAACCGTCCGCGGCTCCATCGTCAGCCCACCGTGCTTCGGGTCCTTGTGGCCCAGCGCGCTGACGATGAGGGCGGCCACGCCCACGGCGTGCGGCGAGGCCATGGAGGTGCCCTGCAGGTACTGGTAGTACGACGTGACGCCCTTGCTGTCGTCGCGGACGACGAACTCGCTGGTCGGGTTGCCGTTCGCGTCGATGTCACCGGCCGCCACGGCCACGTTCTTCGGGTAGGCGGCGAGGATCAGGTTCGTCGCCTTCCGGGTGGCGGAGCCGTCGTAGGCGTCACCGCCGGGCGCCGCCACGACCGTCTGCTCGAGGCCGTAGTTGCTGTAGTAGCTCAGCCGCTTCGACGGGCCGACCGCGTTGACGTCGAGCACGCCCGCGGCCTCGGACGGCATCGACAGGCACGAGTTGTCGATGACGCGCGGGTAGGCCGCGTCGCCCGACGGCGGGTAGTCCGGGCTGGTGTCGTCCGCGCTCGGGTGGCCGGTGTCGGTGGACTCGTTGCCGGCCGCCGCGATCAGCGTCACGCCGTGCTTGGACGCGTAGGCGACCGCGCGCTGGGTTGCCGTGATGACCGTGCGCTGCTCGGCCTGCCGCTGGGGGGAGTCCGCCGGGTTCGCCGTGCAGTTGAACAGGTACGGGTCGGTGTAGAACGACATGTTCACCACGTCGACGCCGACGTCGCCGGCGTAGGTGATCGCGTCGATCGTCGGCTTCAGGAAGAAGTAGCCGGAGTCCTGACCGGCGCGGATGTTCACCAGCTGCACGTTCGGCGCGACGCCGGCGATGCCCAGGCCGTTGATCGGCGCGGCGATCGTCGAGGCGACATGGGTGCCGTGGCCGTCGTCGTCCTCGTCGACCGGGTCGACACAGCTCGGGTGCTCACACGGCCCGTCGACCTCCTCCCCGGAGGCCGGGTCGGTCGGGATGTCGGTGACGAAGTTGCGCGACAGCCCCTTGTTGAAGTTGGGGGCGACGTCGGGGTGGCTGCCGTCGATGCCGGTGTCGATGACGCCGACAAGCACGCCCTTGCTGCCGGTTTGGTACTTGTACGACCCGGTGGGGGTCGCGCCCATCATCTGCATGTCCCACTGCAGGCTCGCCAGCGGTTCTGCGCCCGCGGCGGGCTTGCCGGGCTTCGCGGGGCTCCCGCCCCCGCCGCTGCGGGCCAGGTCGCGCTCGCGCCGGGTGAACGACACGGACGCGCCGCCGGCGGCGCCGCCTGCGGAGGCCGGGACGGCCTGGCCGATCGGCGAGTTCGGGGCGGCGCCGACCAGCGCGGAGCTGGCGCCCGCCTTCGCCTCGAACGCGGCGTCCGTCGAGGTCACCAGGGCGACGCCGACCTCGGCGTTCTCCGACTGGATCGTGCCGCCGAGCTTCGCGACCGCTGCCCGGCCGGCGTCGGCCGAGCCGGCATAGACGACGACGTAGGTCGAGGCGCTGGCCGCGCTGGCCGTGCCGCCCGGCAGCGTGACCGCGAGCGGCACGGCCACCGCGGCCGCGACCGGCACGGCCAGCAGCGCCAGCCGGCGGGACCGGCGGCGGCCGCGTCCCGTCTCGGCCGGTGGGGTGGGGGAGCGGAGTGCTCGGCGCATGCTTCTCACTCACCTTGCAGGGCGCGGGGATAGTGCGCTGGACCCGATGGATCCTGCTTGGGGGGCACCTTAGTGGATCTATCCGAGGAAAAAAAGGATATTTGACGTCATTTTGAGTATTCGCTGTCGTGTGCCACCGGTGGCACACGGTCTGCCTACTCGTTCGCCAGCCGCAGGTAACAAAACGGTTTCCCCTGTTTCGGTGATTTCACGCCGAAGCAGATCGGATTGCCCGCTCGCCGGACTTGCCGTCATCCGGCGAATGGCCGGTCGGCGGCCGTACCGGCGCTGGCCCGTACCGCCTCGGCCAGCAGTGCCACCGCCGTCGGGATGTCGGGCTCCCTGACCCCGGCGACGCACAGCCGCAGGTAGCCGGCGTCCTGCTCGCCGATGACGAAGAACCGGCCGGGAACGACCGCCACCCCCACCCGTCCCGCCCGGGTGGCGACCGCCAGATCGTCCGTCCCGTGCGGCAGCCGCAGCCACAGGCTGATCCCGCCATGGGGAAACACGAACGAGCAGTCCGGCAGCTCGGTCGCCAGCGCGGTCGCGAGCGTCGCCATCCGGCCGCGCAACGTCGCCGCGACGGTCCGAAGCTGTGCCGACCACCCCGGGCCGGCCACCATCTCGACCGCCGTGTGCTGCAGCGGCATCGGCACGAACGAATCGTCGACCTGGCGCATCGCGGCGAGCCGGCTCATCACCGGGCCGCGGGCCACGATCGCCCCGATCCGCAGGCTTGGAGCGAGGATCTTGGTGAGCGAGCAGACCGTGATGACCCGGCCCTGGTCGTCATCGCGCCACAACGGCGGCGGCGGCACCTGGCCGTGGCTCAGCCAGCGGGCGAAGTCGTCCTCCAGGATGAACGCGCCCGCCCGCTCGCAGATGGCCAGCACCTCGCGGCGCCGAGCATGGGCCAGCACGCCACCGTCCGGGTTGGCGAACGTCGGCTGCAGGAAGAGCAGCCGGGCCGACGTGGCCGCCATCGCCCGTTCCAGCAGCTCCGGTCGGACACCGTCAGCGTCGGACGGCACGGGCACCGGCACGAGGCCCGCGCTGCGCGCCACGGCCAGCGCGCCGGGATAGGTCGGCACGGCGAACAGCACCGGACTCCCCGCCGGCAGCAGCGCACGGAAGGCCGCCGACAGCGCTCCCTGCGCGGCCGGCGTGATCAGCACCTGGTCGGGGTCGGCGCCGATCTGGCGGCCGAACCAGCTGCGCAGCTCCGGCACGCCGGCCGGCGGCGGCGCGCTCCACGCGTCCGGCCGGCGCACCGCCCGGCCGGCCGCGGCGGCGAGCCGGCTGTCGGCGCGCAGCGTCGCGTCGAGGTAGCCGGCGCCCAGCTGGAATCCGGTCGAGTGGGCGCTCGCCAGCAGCACGTCGACCCCCGACGGCGAGACCGGGCTGGCGCCGAGCGCCACCTGCTGCCAGTCGGTGTCGCCGCCGCGGGCGGTCCGGCGCGCGGCCACGAACGTCCCGGCGCCGGGACGGGTGATGAGCAGCCCCTCGGTCACGAGGCGGGCCAACGCCCGCTGCACCGTCACCGGTCCGACGCCGAGGCGCTGCTGCAGGTCGCGGGTGCTCGGGAGGCGCGCGCCGACGGCTCGGGTATCAGCCAGGGACCGCAACTCGTCGGCTACTTTCTCGACGCCGCCGAGGTCCCTACTGCTACCATTTTTCATGGGAGTACACGATAGCGCTATCGGTCTGGACCTGTCATCCGCTTTCGGCGCCCGGATGCGTTTTGCGGGGGTGCGGGCGTGATCGGGCTGGTGGTGCTGGGCGTGCTCGCCGTGGGCGCCGTGGTCGGGTGGGTCGTCGGGCCGGATACGCGGGACCCGGGATGTTCCGTCACCCGGGCGCCGGAGCGCCGGGACCTCCGCCGCACCCCTGGCCCCTTTGTGTGACGCCTGCCGGCGAGACGGCACCGACGGGTGATGCGCCGAGGCGTTCCCGAGCCGTCACCGTGGTCGGGCAACGCGTCACAGCGTCATCGTTGCGTCACGGCGACCGGTTGCGCCTTGTGTTGGACACGTCCGCTTAACGTGCGCAGAAAGTCGCCTCATGTGTGCACAAGTTGCCTTGCCTGCGACACGTGAACGTTGCTCACGCAACGCTCTGGGTTCACAGCCCGTTCAGGCAGGAGCAGCAAGGTCTTGGACGTGAACGAACGGGGGCCCACGAGCCTGCCTGCAAAGCGGTGGTGCGCGCCATCCGCGCCGGGCGAGGGGCCTTCCCCCGCGTCCCGCGCGCCGCGCACGCTCCGAATCCTGCGGGGCAGCTGAGCGGCCAGGACCCGTTCGTCCCCGGCGGTGACCTACCCGCCCTCAGTCGTTCCGTGGCCCGCCGGGTCGCGGATCCACCCTGACCCGCCAGCCACCCCACCCGGACCGGCGACCCGGTTCCGAGAAGACCCAGGCATCTCACGCCCCACCGCGGTCCCGGACCGTCCTGCCAGCGCGGCGGACCGCGGAGCTTTTGCACGCGTCAATTCCAACTAAGAACATCGAAAGGGTCCTCATGCGCTTCATCGGCACCAAGCGGGCCATGGCCGGCGCCGTCGTCGGTGCGCTGCTCGCCGTCGTGGCCCTCGCGGGCTGTGGCTCCGACGACGACTCCACGGACGCTGCCGCGACGACCGGGGCCAGCGGTGCGGCGGATACGGGCAAGTTCGCCAAGGCCTCCGGCACCCTGATCTTCGGCACGGTGCCCGACCAGGCCGGTTCGGACTCGAACTGGAAGCCGCTCGAGGAGTACATCGCCAAGCAGACCGGCCTCAAGGTCGAGTACTTCCCGACCGCCGACTACACGGCGCTCATCGCCGCCGCCGTCGCCGGCAAGGTCGACGTCGCCGCGTTCTCGGGCCTCACCTACGTGAACGCCATCAACAAGGGCGCGAAGCAGGCGGTCGCGTCGGCCGTCATCGCGTCGGCGGGCCTGACCGACCCGGGCTACTACTCGGAGGCAATCGTCCCCAAGGGCTCGGACATCACTTCGGTGGCCGGCTTCAAGGGCAAGACGGTCTGCTTTGTCTCGAAGAGCTCGACCTCCGGGTTCCTCTTCCCGATGCTCGCGTTGCAGAAGGCCGGTCTGAACATCAGTCCGTCCGGCACGGACCCCAGCGGCAACCCGACCTTCGCCGACTTCAAGGCGTCCTTCGCCGGCGCCCACGACAAGTCGGTCCAGGCCGTGGCGTCGAAGCAGTGCGACGCGGGCTTCGCCGAGGACTCCGAGGTCGAGCCCGGCGTGAAGGACGGCTCGCTTGTCTCGCTCGACAAGCAGTACGTGCCTGGTGGACCGTTGACCTACTCGACCACCCTGCCGCAGGACGTCCAGACCAAGCTCAAGTCGGTTTTGGGCAGCGTCACGCTGGACCAGATCACCGCGGCCGGCATCAGCGTCACGGACGGCTTCAAGGACGCATTCCAGGGCGCGAAGCCCGAGGACGAGACCTACTACGACGCGATCCGCGACATCTGCTCGAAGGTCGCCGCCGCGGACTGCGCCAAGTAGCGGACTGCTCCAGCTAGTCGGATAGAAGAGACAGGTAGCTCATGAGCAGCACGGCGGCCTCCCCGATCATCTCCGTGAGTGGAGTCACCAAGGACTTCGGTTCCTCCACGCGAGCACTCCACGACGTCGACCTGACGGTGGAGCCCGGCGAGGTCGTCGTGCTGCTCGGACTGTCCGGTTCGGGCAAGTCGACGCTGCTCCGGCATCTCAACGGCCTCGAGTTCCCGACCGAGGGAACGGTCGAGGTCCTCGGCCAGAGCGTCCCCAGACTCAAGACGAAGGCCCTGCGCGCGCTGCGCGGCCGCGTCGGCATGATCTTCCAGCAGTTCGAGCTCGTGCCCTCCCTGACCGTGCTCGAGAACGTGCTGACCGGCGCGCTCTCCCGCCTGACCGGCCCGCGCCTCGGCCTGTGGTCGTACCCCAAGAGCCTCCGGCTCGCCGCGCTGAACCATCTGGACCGCGTCGGCCTGCTCGAGAAGGCCTACCAGCGCGCGGACCAGCTCTCCGGCGGCCAGCAGCAGCGCGTCGCGATCGCCCGCGCGCTGATGCAGAGCCCCGAGATCCTGCTCGCCGACGAGCCGGTCGCGAGCCTCGACCCCGAGTCGAGCGAGCAGGTCATGCGGCTGATACGTGAGATCGCCGCCGACGACGGCCTGACCGTCGTGTGCAGCCTGCACCAGGTCGACCTCGCGCTCGACTGGGGCGACCGGATCGTCGGCCTGCGCCAGGGCGGTGTCGTCCTGGACACCTCCACCGACGGCCTCAGCAAGGCCCAGGTGATGGAGATCTACGGACGGGTGGCGACCTCGACCGCCGAGCTCAAGGCGATCGCCACGGAGCTGTCCGACGTGACGGTCGACCCGCCCGTGCACGACGTCCCGGCCATGCCCTCCGTGCCGGCGCAGGACGGCACGGCGTGACCACGATCGAGGACGCCCGGTCGGTCACGACCGCGCCGGACGTCGCGCGGCGGACGCCGCGGCGCCCCATCCCGGTGATGAAGATCATCGGTGGCGCCGTCATCCTGGCGATGCTCGGCTTCTCGATCTACTCGCTGACGACGCTCGACTTCTCGTGGAGCAACACCGTCTCGAGCATCGACAACGCCGCGAAGGTGTTCGGGCAGATGGACCCGATCAGCGTTCCGGGGCCGAGCGACCTGCTCTACCTCATCGGGCTCACGCTCGGCATCGTGATCCTCGGAACCGTGATCGCTGCGCTCATCTCGGTCCCGGTGGCGTGGATCGCGGCCCACAACACGACGCCGGCGCGCTGGCTGCGCCCGGTCGGCCGGGCGATCGGCGTTCTCACCCGCGCGCTGCCGGACGTCGTCCTCGCCCTCGCGTTCGCTCTGATGTTCGTCCTGGGCAGCCCGCTGCCCGGCATCCTGGCGATCGGCATCCACTCGATCGGCATGATCTCGAAGCTGTTCGCCGACGCGATCGAACAGATCGACGACGGCCCCCGCCTCGCCATCCGCGCGGCCGGCGGCTCGCGGGCGCAGGAGTTCTGGTCCGGGGTGTTTCCCCAGGTGCTGCCGTCGTGGATCGCGACCGTCCTGCACCGGTTCGACATCAACCTGCGTGGCTCGGCGATCCTCGGCTACGCCGGCGTCGGCGGCCTCGGCTACGCCATGAAGATCTCGTTCGAGAAATTCCCCGCCGGATACGGCCGCGGCCTCGGCATCGCCATCGTCATCTTCGTGCTCTGCGTCGTGCTCGAGATCGTCTCGTCGACGATCCGGCGCAACCTACTCGGCATCCAGCCGACCGGCAAGGGCCTCGGCGACCGCTTCGTGCGCAGGGCGACCAGGAACGCGCCGGCGCCAGCGCCGAAGCTGGGCACGGCCGCGAGCGCCACGGCGGCCGAGTCGATGATGAAACGCCCGTGGACCCGCGCCAGGGTACGCAATCTGGTCTGGTCGCTCGCGGCCCTGGCGCTCATCATCGGCAGCTACTGGATGGCGGACGTCAAGGTCAGCGACGTCACGTGGGAGTACGTCCGGCCGACGCTCAAGAGCTTCTGGCCACCGAACCTCGGCAGCCACACCTTCAGCGAGTACCTGCACGCCCTGCTCGTGACCATCGAGGTCGCCTTCGGGGCGGCGGTGCTCTCGCTGTTCTTCTCGCTGGTGTTCGGATCCCTCGCCGCCCGTAACGTCGCCCCGAACGGCCGCGTGCGCAACGCCTTCCGCGTCCTGCTGGTGATCTTCCGCGGGGTGCCGGAGCTGGTGCTCGCGATCTTCCTCATCATGGTCACCGGGCTCGGCAACCAGGCTGGCGTCGTCGCGCTCGCGTTCGGCGGCGTCGGTCTGCTCGGCAAGCTCATCGCCGACTCGTTCGAGGAGGTGCCCGCCGGGCCGGAACGCGCGCTCACCGCCGCCGGCGCGTCGCGGGGCCAGCGTTACCTCGCGGCGACCTGGCCGCAGGGCCTGCCGGCGCTGCTCAGCAACTCGCTGTACCTCGTCGACACGAACCTGCGCGCGGCGACGATCCTCGGCATCGTCGGCGGCAGCGGGATCGGCTACTACCTGACGGTCGCGTCACCGGTGCTGAAGCTGCACGGGCAGGTCACGACGCTGGTCATCATGATCGTCGTCACCACGCTTGTGCTGGAGGGCCTCGCCCAGTGGCTGCGCCGGGTGTTCCGGTGACGGTGGTGTTCCGCTGACGGTGCTGCACCGCTGACGGTGCTGTTCCGCTGATGCCGACGCGACTCGGGCCGGTCCCTTCCGACCGCCGGGCTACTTGACCGCGACCGGTGCCACCGGGCCACCGAGACCGCCGACCAGGGGTTCCGGGGTGGCGCTGAGGAGGAACGTGTAGGAGCCGTCGGCGGCGCAGTCGGCGGCGAGTTCCTCCAGGTCGAAGTTCTGGCCCTGCGTCAGGCCCATCTCGACGAGGTGCAGCAGGTGGACGGGTAGTTCGGCGTCGGGCAGCTCGCGCGGATAGACCTCGGACGTGATGGTGTCCGTGGCCGCCGCCGCGACGTCATGGGCGCGCATCCACTCGACCGAGTGCAACGACAGACCGGGGACCGGATACAGGTAACCCATCCGGTCTCCGGCGCTCAGGACCCGCATCTGGCCGGTGCGGACGAGCACGATGTCGCCGGATTCGATGGTGACGCCGGCAAGGTCTGCGGCCGCGTCAAGGTCGGCACCGGTGATGGCGTATCCGCCGTCGAGCCGGTCGACGCCGCTGGCCCGGGCGACGTCGAGCAGCACCCCCCGCCCGACGATCGGACCGGCCTTGTCGATGCCGCAGCGGGTGGCGCCGGCCGCGGTGACGCTGGCCGCGCCGAACCCGTTGTAGATCCGGTTGTCATACGAGGCGTAGGCCAGCGCCGCCCAGTGGGTCGCCGCCAATGTGCCCATCACGACGATGTCCTCGGACACGCAGACCTGGGTGGGATCGCCGGTAAGCGGCTGGTTGAGCGAGATCATGGTGCGGATCGGGTTGATCCGTCCCGGGACGAACCCGAGCTGCGGGCCGTCCTGCGCGAGTGGGATCGAGAGTCCGAACCGGTGCCCCGACCGGACAGCCGCGACCCCGCGGCGCACGGCCTCGTCGGTGAGCAGGTTCAGCGTGCCCCGCTCGTCGTCAGCCCCCCAGCGACCCCAGTTGTTGACCCGCCGGGCGAGGTCGTGGAACTCCTCCGGTAACGGCAACGGTGCTCTCCTTGGCGCGGTTCAGGCTGGCGCGATTCAGTTTGGCGTGGTTCAGCGCGGCGCGATGCAGTTTGGCGTGGTTCAGTCGGACTCGTCGGTCCAGGGGGCGGTTGCCTGGTCGAGGAACGCCGGCGTCCCCGCGGCGTCGGCGGTGAGCGGCAGCGCCATCGGCAGATAGGCCTTCGCCGCCGGATCGGTGCGGTGTTCGTCGTTTTCGTGCTCGCGTTCGGGCCTGCGGATCTGCGTGAAGCCGTGCCGGAGATAAAGCCGCTGCGCCGCCGGGTTCGACACCTCGACCCACAGCCGGACCCCGATCGCGTCGACGGAGCGCGCCCAGTCGAGCGCGGTCGTGAGGAGCAGGTCGGCGGCACCGGTGCCGCGAACCGCGGGCCCGACCCACATGGCGGCGAGCTCCCGGAAGTCCGGCGCGTGCGTGGGCCGGTGAACGTTGACCATGCCAACCGGCTCGCCGCTGTGCCGCAGCAGGAATGTCGCGTGCGCGTCGCCGGCGGATCCCCGCGCTGCCCGGCGGTCCCAGTCCCGCGGCGGTCGCCCGGCCTCGCCGGCGTGGGTCTGCCAGAACGCCCCGGGCGCCTCGGCGAGCGCCGCGAGCCGCACCGCCCGCAACCGCGCCCCGTCGCCAACGCCGATCCGACCAATCTCGAATCCCACGCTCCCATCCAACTACCCGCCGGCAGCACCATCACCGCGCCGTCGCCCCGGAGTCAGGAGGGAATCGGAGGCAGCAACGAAGCGGAGGACGACACGCTCGCCGATCGGCGTGAAGCCGAGGCGCTGGTACACGCCGTTGCTCGTCGCGTTGGCGAGATCGGTGAACAGCAGCACGTCGTTCGCACCGGCATTCAGGGCTGCCTGGCTGAGGCCGCGGTCACCGCGCCGCCATAGCCTCGCCGCCGGCTGGCCGGCGGGGTGTAAACGGGAGCCTCGCCGCCGGCTGGCCGGCGGGGTGTAAACGGGAGCCTCGCCGCCGGCTGGCCGGCGGGGTGTAAACGGGAGCCTCGCCGCCGGCTGGCCGGCGGGGTGTAAACGGGCCCTATCCGGGTCATCCCGGCGACCGGGCGGGGTCGCGCCCGCCAAGGACACGGCCTCGCCGTCGACCTCCCACAGGGTCAGGTCGCCTTAGCTCAGACGGTCCTCGACCTGGCTCTCGGCCGCGCCGCGGCGGCTCCGGAGATCTCCTGCTGGAATGCCGAAACCCAGGCCACCAGCAGGTTCCTGTCCGCGGTCTGCGCGACCCGCGGCGCACCGCGGGGAGCGGGCCGTGGCGGCATGAGAGTGCCGAGTCGGTAGAGCCTTTCGCGGCGGTGAAGCGCGGACCGGGCGCTCATCGGGCTGCACCAGGCGGCGGACAAGGCGTCGGCCGGCTCGTCGTCCGCGTTGACCCCGGCGAGCGGCCTGCCCGCGGGCCACTGCTCGGCCAGCGCCGCCGCCGCCCGTCGTGGAAGCGCCGACAGCAGCGCTGGCCGTGGCGAAGTGTGCACGAACGAGCCTTTGACGGCGGCGCCCATCGCGTCCCCGTCGTCTCGCCACCAGTTAACAACACATCGACGTCGCCGAAGGCTCGCCGGCCGCGCAACCGGACGGTCTCCGCGGCCGTCACCATCACCGTGTTCTCTGCCAGTCGGGACCGGAGAAAGCCGCCGGCTGCCTGGAGAAACTCCTCAGCATTGCTCGTCATGAACCAGGCCATATCGCATTCTTCCGGCTCGCTGCCGCCCGCGCGTCACGTTTTCAAGCAGGCGCAGAGAAACTACGGACGCGCTGGTCGTCAGAACGGACAGACGTCGTTGACGGAAGGTACGGGTGGTTGGCTCGGTCGGAACTCGGGGCGTTCGGCGGACCAGGTGCGATGGTCCTCGGGGGGCGGGAGGCCTTCCTCGTCGTTAAATGCCGTGTCGATCGTGTAGAAGCGACCGGCCGGGCTTGACCACACGAAGACGCCGGGCCGTTCGCGGTGCAGTGTCCACCGGCCGCGATGCTTGGCCGAGTGATGGTGGCGACACAACAGTCCGAGGTTGTCCAATGCCGTCCTGCCTCCGTGGGCGTGGGCGAGGGTGTGGTCGAGGTCACAGCGCCGGGCTGGCATGCCGCAGCCGGGAAAGACGCACCTGATCTGCTGGTGACGGACAAGCCGGGCGAGCGCCGGGGTCGGGACGCGGCGGTGGCCGAGGTCGAGGACGGTGCCCGATTCCGGATCGGTGAGGACGCGGCGCCAGCGCGCGTCGGCGGCCAGCGCCCGACCGACGTCGGCAGGGATCGGGCCGAAGCCGACCAGCTCGGCCGGGTTGTTGTCCAGACCCGCCAGGGTGCCGACGCTGGCGATGACCTGGATCTCGACGGTGACCTGCTCGCGGCGGTTGCCGAGCAGGAGAGCAGCGAGGACGTCCGCTCGGCGGGCGTCGAGCGAACGCCCGTCACCGGCGCGGCCGAGGTGGCCGAGGTGGCCGCTGTCGCCGGCATCGCCGTCGCCGTCGCCGTCGCCGTCGCAGCGGCGGTGGCGGCCGTCGCGGTGGCTGCCGGACCAGTTGCCGTGGCCGCCGTCGCTGCCCCCGTGACTGCCTGTGTGGCTGTGGTCGTCGCGGTGGCTGCCGGACCAGTTGCCGTGGCCG
>Ga0207711_10000658_pt1 | contig 34432 bp, 31 predicted proteins | sample KBSS34metaG_FD_184401 | JGI IMG/M metagenome (GOLD analysis project Ga0207711, IMG submission 184401) | Switchgrass rhizosphere microbial communities from Kellogg Biological Station, Michigan, USA - KBS S3-4 metaG (SPAdes) (version 2) | ecosystem: Host-associated > Plants > Roots > Rhizosphere... | reverse complement strand
AGGGCTATGCCGGACCGTACCGCGTCAAGTTGCGCGTCGAGGAAGGGCGCCTCGCGATCGACATCCAGGCCGCCGGCGGCGAATTGCTTGAAACGCTGATCCTCGGCCTCGCCAGCTTCCGCCGGGCGATCAAGGATTATTTCGCGATCTGCGACAGCTATTTCCAGGCTATCCGCGTTTCGACCGCACAACAGATCGAAACCGTCGATATGGCCCGGCGCGCGATCCACAATGACGCCGCGCAGCTGCTGCAGGATCGCCTGAAGGACAAGATCGATCTGGATTTCGATACCGCGCGCCGCCTGTTCACCCTGATCTGCGTGCTGCACATCCGTGGCTGAACCGGCCGATATGCGCGAAGTGGCAGGCCGCGTGCTGCTCGACGCCGCCCGCGAGGCCTCCGCCAACGCTCACGCGCCCTATTCGCATTTCGGGGTGGGCGCCGCAGCGCTGCTGGACGACGGACAGCTGGTCACCGGCGCCAATTTCGAAAATGCGAGCTACGGCCTGTCGCTGTGCGCCGAGACGGTCACGCTCGCGACGGCGAACAGCCAGGGACGGCTGCGCGGCATTGTCGCCCTCGCGGTGATCGGAGGAACGCTCGCGCGCGATGGGACGATCGCCGGCTCGGCGCTGGTGACGCCGTGCGGGCGATGCCGCCAGCTTATCCACGAAGCGGCACAGCTCGGCGGGCGCGATATCGATATCTACTGCGCTTCGGCCGATGGCAGCGCCTTTGCCCATTTCCGCGCGTCGGAGCTGCTGCCCCATGCGTTCGGCCCCGCGGACCTTGGTTTGGATTGAGGGAGAGCAAGACTTCATGGCGATCATGTCGGACAAATGGATCCGCGAGCAGGCGCGGAACCACGCGATGATCGAGCCTTTCGTCGAGGCCCAGCGCCGCGACGGCTGCATCAGCTATGGCCTCTCGTCCTATGGCTATGACGCCCGGGTGGCCCCCGAGTTCAAGATCTTCACCAATGTCGACTCGGCGACGGTGGATCCAAAGAATTTCGCTTCGAACAGCTTCGTCGATCGCGAGACCGAGGTGTGCATCATCCCGCCCAACAGCTTCGCCCTCGCACGCACCGTCGAATATTTCCGGGTCCCGCGCGACGTACTGGTTATCTGCCTCGGCAAGTCGACCTACGCACGATGCGGAATCATCGTCAACGTCACGCCGCTCGAACCGGGCTGGGAGGGTCATGTCACGCTCGAATTCTCGAACACCACGCCGCTGCCAGCCAAGATCTACGCCAATGAGGGCGCGTGCCAATTCCTGTTCCTGCAGGGCAATGAGCCTTGCGAGACCAGCTATGCCGACCGCGCGGGCAAATATATGGGCCAGCAGGGCGTGACGCTGCCGAAACTCTGATCCCTTCCGGCGTGCTGCGTCAGCGCCGGCCGCCCTTGTGCCGGATATTGGAGGGCCGGCCGCGCCGGCCCACCACCCGCCGGTCCTTACCGCCCGGACGGCGCATCGGCAGGTGGCTCGCACCCTGCTCCAGCTCGAAGCGCAGCGAACCGCTGATCGGATTGGCCTCGACCAGCCGCAGCTTGAGCTTCATGCCGAGCTCGTAGCGATCGCCGCTTTCCTCGCCCTCGAGCGCGCGCGACGCTTCGTCATAGCGGAAGCGTTCGGCGCCGAGCGTCGACACCGGCACCAACCCATCCCCCCCGAGCCCCTCGACCGTCGCGAAAAAGCCGAACGGCTGCACGCCGGTGATCCGCGTATCCAGCAACTCGCCGATCTTCGTCGAGAGGAAGGCCGCGACATAACGGTCGATCGTCTCGCGCTCGGCCTCCATCGCCCGCCGTTCGGCCTGGCTGATCAACTCGCCGATCGGCGTCATGCGCTCGGCCTCGTCTTGGGTCAGCGCCGATTGTGCCGGAATATCGCCCGAGCGCCCCGGCCCGGCGAGCTTCGGCTTGCCGCTTTCCAGCCCATATGCCCCCACCAGCGACCGGTGCACGAGCAGATCGGCATAGCGCCGGATCGGGCTGGTGAAATGCGCGTAGCTGCCGAGCGCGAGCCCGAAATGCCCGGCATTGGCGGGCGCATAATAAGCCTGTGTCTGGGTGCGCAGCACCTGTTCCATGATCTGCGGACGGATCGCGTCGTCGGTGACCCGCGCCAGGACGCGGTTGAACGTGGCGGGACGCACCACCTGCCCGAGCGCGAACTCGATCTCGAAGGTTGCGAGATACTCCTTGAGCGCGACCAGCTTTTCGCGACTCGGCGGCTCATGGTCGCGATACATCACGGGCGCCTTCTTCGCCTCCAGCGCCCGGGCGGCGGCGACATTGGCGGCAATCATATAGTCCTCGACCAGCCGATGCGCATCGAGCCGCTCGCGCGGCGCGACCGAGAGGATGCGGCCCTTTTCGTCGAGCATGACGCGCCGCTCGGGCAGATCGAGATCGAGCGGCTCGCGCGCATCGCGCGCCTTGGCCAGCGCGCGCCAGCAGGCCCAAAGCGGCTTGAGCGCGCTATCCACCAGCGCGGGATCCCACGGCGCCGTCCCGGGCGAGGCTGGGGCTGGCGCGACGCCCGGCGCGACGTTGCTGGAATCGATCGCCGCCTGCGCGTCTTCATAGGCGATATTCGCGGCGATGCGCACCACCGCCCGCGTGAAGCGCCACCCGGCGAGCGCGCCATCGGCCTTGATCGTGAGATGACAGACCAAGGCGGCGCGGTCCTCGCCCTCCTTGAGCGAGCAGATATCCGCCGAGAGCGCCTCGGGCAGCATCGGAACCACCCGGTCGGGGAAATAGACGCTGTTGCCGCGCTTCTTGGCCTCGCGATCGAGCGCCGATCCCGGTCGGACATAGAAGGACACATCGGCGATCGCGACGATCGCGCGAAAACCGCCGGGATTGGCGGGATCATCGTCGGGCGCCGCCCAGATCGCATCGTCATGATCGCGCGCGTCGGCGGGATCGATCGCCACGATCGGCAGCCCGCGCAGATCCTCGCGATTCTCGCCGAGATCGAGCCTCGGCACCAGTTCGGCCTCCTCGAGCACGGCTTCGGGAAACATATCGGGAATACCGAATTTGTGGATCGCGACGAGGCTGAAGGAGCGCGGCGCGAACGGGTCGCCCAGCCGTTCGGTAACGCGCGCCGTGATCCGCGGCGGTCGCCCTGCCTTCTCGGCGAGCACGAGATCCCCCGCGTCGGCGTCGCCCGCGTCGGACACCAGCGTGTCGCGCTTCTCGCGCTTGTCGACCGGCCGCAGCCATAATTTGTCGCCCTCGCGATGGAGCACGCCGAGCATCAACTCTTCGCCGCGCGCGAGCTTCTTCATCGGATGCGCGATCCAGCCACGCCCAGCCTCTTCGGTCCGCGCCAATATACGGTCGCCGACCCCGAGCGCCGGCCCCTTGCGTGTCTTGAGCTCCCTCACCCTGAGCTGCGGCGGCGGGCCATTTTCGCCGTGCCAGCTTTCGGGCACCGCCAGCGCGACGCCCTCGTCGCTGATATCGGTGACGCGCAGCACGGTGACCTTCGGAATACCGCCCATCTTGTGAAACGCACGCCCCCGGGCGCTGTCGATCAGCCCCTCGTCCGCCATGTCCTTGAGCAGCGCCTTGAGTGCGATTTTCTCATGGCCGTGCAGCCCGAAGGCGCGGGCGATCTCCCGCTTGCCGGCGGGGACATCGGACTTGGCGATGAAATCGAGGATCTGTTCGCGATTGGGCAGACCGGGGGAAGGTGGGTGGCGCATGACCAACACATAGGTGGCGCGCCGGCATTCGTCACGCTTCGTTGTGCCCGATCGCGCCGTCGTTTGATCCGGATCAAACGCTATTGCGATTGATTTGCACTAGAAATGCGGATAGCGCTTTTCACGATAGGAGTCGGCCGGGGTGACGATGCACGCAACACTCGATCGAGCAGCGGAGACGGGGAGCGGTCCGCTCTTCTTCGCCGAATGGCCCGGTCCGGCGCGCGATCAGCAACTGGTCGAGCCGCCCCAGCCCTCCACCTATGGAAGCCGCAGCGCGCCGAACTGGCCGATGGTGCTGGCCATCGTGGCGTTCCATGCGGTCGCGCTGTGGGCGATGATCAAGCTCGACGTGATCGCGATCGCGAAGCCCAAGCCGGCGCCGCTGGTAATCGACCTGATCGCCGAGGCCGCCCCCCCGCCGGTCATCGAGCGGCCCGCGCCGCAGCCGGCTCCCGATCAGAAGGCCGTCACGCCGGTCGTCGCGCCGCCTCCGCTGGTCCCGACAAGCGCCCCGCCGCCGCCTGTGACGGTCGCCAATGTTCCGCCGCCGCCGCGGCCCGCCTCGGTTGCAACGCCACCGGCCGGCCCTGTGTCGGTGGGCAATCTCGACGAGAAGCTGCTCGCCGGAAAGCCTCCGCGCTACCCGATGGAGTCGCGCCGCAAGCATGAGGAGGGCACCGTCGTTCTCCGCTTGCTGATCGGCGCCGACGGCCGCGTGCAGCAGATCTCCGTCGCGCAGAGCAGCGGCTTCGACCGGCTCGACGAGGCCGCGCTGCAGGCCGTGCGAACCTGGCGATGGCAGCCCACGCTGCGCGACGGCCAGCCGGTCGAAGTGCGCGGCCTCTACACCATGCCCTTCGCGCTGAGCTGAAGCGCGCATGATGATCGCCATTCCCGGCGTCCTGCGCGGGCGGACGCTCGATCATGTCCGCGAGCTTGTCGACAAGGCTCCGTGGATCGACGGCAACGCGACCTCGGGGCATCAGTCGGCGCTCGCCAAGCGGAACTGTCAGCTGCCCGAGAACTCGCCCATAGCGATCGAAGCCGGCAAGATCATCCTCGACGCGCTCGGCGCATCGCCGCTGTTCGTCGCCGCGGCGCTGCCGCTGAAGGTCTATCCTCCGCTGTTCAACCGCTATGGCGAAGGCGACCGTTTCGACACCCACGTCGACAATGCGATCCGCATCCGGCGCGGCACCGATTTCCGCATTCGCTCGGACCTATCGGCGACGCTGTTCCTCGCCGATCCCGAAAGCTATGGCGGCGGCGAACTCGTCGTCGAGGACAGCTTCGGCGCGCACAGCGTCAAGCTCGCCGCGGGCGACCTGATCCTCTACCCCGCCTCGAGCCTGCACCATGTCACGCCCGTCGCGCGCGGCGAACGGCTCTGCGCCTTCTTCTGGATCCAGAGCATGATTCGGGACGAAGGCGCGCGGCGCACCTTGTTCGATCTCGACGGCGCGATCCAGGACGTCGCGGCCGAGCGGGGCCAGGATGATCCCGCCATCATCAAGCTGACCGGCGTTTATCACAATCTGCTGCGGCGCTGGGCGGAGGCGTAAACCGCTTCAAATCGAGCGCATAAGCCCCGCTCTTCGGGGGAGGGCGAAAAGAATTAGGCCGCCTTATTGGCGCGGCGGGCCTTTTCGAGCTTCTTGAGCATCATGTCGCGCTTGAGCCGCGAAAGATGGTCGATGAAAAGGATGCCCTCGAGGTGGTCCATTTCATGCTGGAGGCAGGTGGCAAGCAAGCCTTCGAGCCGCTCCTCGTGCCGCTCGCCCTTGTCGTCGAGCCAGCGGGCATGGACGATCGCGGGGCGCTCGACCTCCGCATATTGATCAGGGACCGAAAGGCAGCCCTCATTATAGACCGAATGCTCTTCGGAGGGATCGAACAGTTCGGGATTGATGAAGACGCGCGGTTCGCGGATCGGCTTGCCCTCGGCGTCTTCAGCCTCCTGAAGATCGATCACCAGCACGCGCTGCGGCACGCCGATCTGGATCGCCGCGAGGCCGATCCCAGGCGCATCATACATCGTCTCGAACATATCGCCGATCAGCGCGCGCAACGCGTCGTCGAATGCCTCGACGGGCTTCGAGATGGTGCGCAGTCTAGGGTCGGGCGCTTCGAGGATCGGACGGATGGCCATCACGTCGAGCTAGGTAGTCCGGGCCGAATCGTCAAGATCAGCCGAGGGGCCGCCGCGCGCGCAGCGCCTGCGCAAGCGTGCCCTCGTCGAGATAGTCGAGCTCGCCGCCCACCGGCAGGCCATGCGCGAGCTGGGTGAGCCGCACCGGCAAGGTTTCGAGCCGGTCCGCGATATAATGCGCGGTGGTCTGCCCTTCGAGCGTGGCGTTCATCGCGAGCACCACCTCGTCGATACCGCCCGCCGCCACCCGCCCGATGAGCAGATCGATCGAGAGATCTTCGGGCCGCACCCCGTCCAGCGCCGAGAGGCGGCCGCCGAGCACATGATAGCGGCCGGGGAACAGCCGGGAGCGATCGAGCGCCCAGAGATCGGCCACTTCCTCGACCACGCACAGCATCCGCGCGTCACGTCGCGGATCGCTGCAGATGCCGCACGGATCGCTGGTATCGACATTGCCGCACAGATGGCAGCTGGTAAGCTTTTCGTTGACCGCCTCGAGCGCGCGCAGCAGCGGGGTCATCGCCGCTTCGCGCTTCTTCAGCAGGTGCAGCACCGCGCGGCGGGCCGAACGCGGGCCGAGCCCGGGCAGTTTCGACAGCGCCTGCACGAGCGTTTCGATTTCGGGTGACGACATCGCCTAGCGATATGGGCTTGCATGATCGCATGGCAAGCGTTTCAGAGGACGGATGCGCATCGCCTTCATGGGAACCCCAGACTTCGCCGTGCCGACGCTCGATGCCCTCGTCGCGGCGGGACACGAGATCGCCGCGGTCTATTGCCAGCCGCCGAGCCGTGCCGGCCGCGGCAAGGCGCTCCACCCCTCGCCCGTCCAGGCGCGCGCCGAAGCGCTCGGCCTGGCGGTGCGGCATCCTGTCAGCCTCCGCGACGCCGAGGCGCAAGCGGCGTTCGCGGCGCTCGGCCTCGATGTCGCGGTGGTCGCCGCTTATGGGCTGATCCTGCCGCCGCCGATCCTCGCCGCGCCACGCGCCGGTTGTCTCAACGTCCATGGCTCGCTGCTGCCGCGCTGGCGCGGCGCGGCGCCCGTCCAGCGGGCGATCCTGGCGGGCGATCCAGCGACCGGGATTACCATCATGCAGATGGAACGCGGGCTCGATACCGGGCCAATGCTGGCGACGATCGAAACCCCGATCGACCGCAAGACCGCGGGCGAACTGACCGGAGAGCTCGCGCAGGCCGGCGCGGCGCTGATGGTCGAGGTGCTCGCCGAGCTCTCCGCCTATCGGCCCGTCGCCCAGCCCGAAACCGGCGTTACCTATGCCGCCAAGATCGACAAGGCCGAGGCACGAATCGATTTCGGCCAGAGCGCGGAGCAGGTCGAGCGGCAGGTCCGCGCCTTCAATCCCGCGCCGGGCGCGTGGTTCGAACATGCGGGCGAGCGCATCCGCATCCTCGCCTGCGACGTGCTGGACCACCACGCGTCCACTGCGCCCGGCGAGCTGATCGACGACCAGATGGCGATCGCCTGCGGGTCGGGCGCGATCCGCCCGACCCGCGTCCAGCGCGCGGGCAAGGCCGCGATGAGCGCCGCCGAGCTGCTGCGCGGATTTTCGATCGCGCGGGGCACCCGTCTCGGATGACCCGCTTCCGGCTGACGGTCGAATATGACGGCCGCCCGTTCATGGGCTGGCAGCGCCAGGCGCATGGGCCGAGCGTGCAGCAGGCGATCGAGGAGGCGGTCACCGCCATCTGCGGCGAGACCCCCGCGCTGCACGCGGCGGGCCGCACCGACGCGGGGGTTCACGCGCTGGCGATGACCGCGCATGTCGACATCGCGCGCGCGATCGCCCCCTTCCGCCTCAAGGAAGCGCTCAACGCCCGGCTGCGCCCCGCGCCGGTCGCGATCCTCGCCTGCGAGGCGGTCGCCGACGACTGGCACGCGCGCTTCTCGTGCGTTGGCCGGCGCTACATCTATCGCATCGTCAATCGCCGTGCGCCGCTGACGCTCGACAAGGGGCTGGCGTGGCAGGTCGCGGCGGCGCTCAATGCCGATGCGATGCATGCGGCCGCGCAGCTGCTGGTGGGTCTGCACGACTTCACCACCTTCCGATCGGCGCATTGCCAGGCGCAGAGCCCGCTCAAGACGCTCGACCGGCTCGACGTGCGGCGCGAGGGCGAGTTAATCACGATCGAGGCCGCGGCGCGGTCCTTCCTGCACCACCAGGTCCGTTCGATGGTCGGCTGCCTTGCGCTGGTAGGCCGGGGGCGCTGGATAGCGGAGGACCTGGCGGCGGCACTCGCAGCGCGAGATCGGGCCCGGCTGGGCCTCAACGCGCCGCCCGACGGGCTGTATTTCGTGGAGGCGCGGTATGAGGGCAAGGGGTAATACACCCGGTCAAGCTTGGGGTGCCGATCTCAGGAAGTGCGACGCTCCGGCGCTACCCTTCGCCGCCGCCGCATGCTAACGGCGCGCCACCATGACCGAATATCGTTCCGATCTGCTGCGCCTGCTCGACGAGCGGGGCTATATCCACCAGATAACCGACGGCGCGGCGCTCGATGCGCTGGCCGCCACGAGCGTTGTTCCCGGCTATATCGGTTTCGATCCGACCGCGCCGTCGCTGCACGTCGGCAGCCTCGTCCAGATCATGCTGCTGCGGCGGATGCAGCAGGCCGGGCACAAGCCGATCGTGCTGATGGGCGGCGGCACCGGCAAGATCGGTGATCCTAGCTTCAAGGACGAGGCGCGCAAGCTGCTGACGACCGAGGCGATCGCGGCCAACGTCGCCTCGATCAAACGCATCTTCGAACGCTTCCTGACCTTTGGCGAGGGGGCGACCGATGCGGTGATGGTCGACAATGCCGATTGGCTCGACAAGCTCGAATATATCCCCTTCTTGCGCGAGGTCGGGCAGCATTTCTCGATCAACCGGATGCTGAGTTTCGATTCGGTCAAGCTGCGGCTCGATCGCGAGCAGTCGCTGAGCTTCCTCGAGTTCAACTATATGATCCTCCAGGCCTATGACTTCATGGAGCTGGCGCGCCGCCGCGGCTGCCGGCTGCAGATGGGCGGATCGGACCAATGGGGCAATATCGTCAACGGCATCGAACTGAGCCGTCGGATGCTGGGCAGCGAGGTGTTCGGCGTCACCACCCCGCTGATCACCACCGCCGATGGCGGCAAGATGGGCAAGACGATGTCGGGGGCGGTCTGGCTCAACGAGGAATCGCTTCCAGCCTATGATTATTGGCAATTTTGGCGCAACACCCACGACAAGGATGTCGGCCGCTTCCTGAGGCTGTTCACCGATCTGCCGCTCGGCGAAATCGTGCGGCTCGAAGCGCTCGAGGGCCAGGAGATCAACCAGGCCAAGATCGTGCTCGCCAACGAGGCGACGGCGATGTGCCGTGGCGCGGAGGCCGCCGCCACCGCCGCCGAGACCGCGCGCAAGACCTTCGAGGAAGGCGCGGCCGGCGACGACCTTCCGACGCTGGTGGTGGACAACGGCGAGATCAACATTCTCGATGCGAATGTCGCGCTCGGCTTCGCGTCATCGAAAGGCGAGGCCAGGCGCAAGCTTTCCGAAGGTGCGATCCGCGTCGATAATGTCGTGATCAGCGATCCCAATTTCGTCGTCAGGTTCGACCCTGGCGAAACAAGGCGATTCAGCCTCGGCAAGAAGAAGCACGGAATCGGCAAACGGCAATGATCCGCCGCCCGGCGCAGGCCGTGTGGGCGGAGGCCGGAGCTGCCTCCACTTGGATGACGTCGCGATCCGTCTCGGCCGGCCCGCGCCTCTGCCGGGGCGACAAACGGAGATCGTAATGCGCGCTCTGCTGCTTGTTGCCATGATGCTCATGACCATGGGTGCGAAGCGTGCGCCCGAGCCGCTCGACGCGATCGCCCGGGATTATGTGCATCTCAGCCTCGAGGCCGGTGAGCGCGAGGAGGGCTATGTCGATGCTTATTACGGGCCTGCAAGCTGGGCGGCCGAGGCCAAGGCGCACCCGCGCGACATCGCCACCCTGCGCAAGGACGCTCGCGCGCTCACCAAGCGGCTCGACGCGGTCCGGCAGGCCAGCCTGAACTCCGACGGTCGGCGCCGGCGCCTTTTCCTGGCTGCCCAGCTCAAGGCCGCCGAGACGCGGCTGGCGATGATCGCCGGCGCGCGCCCGGCTTTCATGGACGAGGCCGAGGGTCTGTTCGGGATACGTCCCGCACTCAAGCCGCTCGAGGCTTATGACCCGGTGCTGGTGAGGATTGCCGCGATCGTGCCCGGCGACGGCCCGCTGTGGCAGCGGGTCGACGCCTACCAGAACCGCCATGTCGTGCCCGCCGACCGGCTGGAGCCGGTGATGCGGGCGGCGATCGCCGAATGCCGCGCGCGGACGATCGCACATATCGCCTTGCCGGCGCAGGAACGGTTCGACCTCGAATTCGTCAAGGGCAAGAGCTGGTCCGGCTATAATTGGTACAAGGGTGGCGCGCACAGCCTGATTCAGGTCAACACCGATCTGCCGATCCGGATCGATCGCGCGGTCGATCTCGGCTGCCATGAAGGTTATCCTGGGCACCATGTTCTCAATATGCTGCTCGAGCGGAACCTCGCACGGGCGAAAGGCTGGGCCGAGTTCACCATCTATCCGCTGTTCAGCCCGCAAAGCTTCATCGCCGAAGGCTCAGCCAATGCCGGGATCGATCTCGCCTTTCCCGGCCGCGAACGCGCCGCGTTCGAAGCGGCCAAGCTCTATCCGCTCGCCGGGCTCGATCCGGCCGGAGCCGCACCCTATGACCGGCTGCTCGATCTGCTGCACCAGCTCGCCGGGGCACGGATGACGATCGCGGCCGCCTATCTCGACGGCAAGGTCGATCGCGCAGCGGCGCTCGACCTGTTGCAACGCTATCAGCTGGTGAGCCGCGCGCGCGCCGAACAGTCGCTCGCCTTCATCGAGCAATATCGCAGCTATGTGATCAACTATGGCCTCGGGCAGGACGTGGTGGCCGCCGATCTCGCCCGGGCAGGCGGCGCGCCCTCGGCACGCTGGCGGCGGATGGAAGCGATCATTTCGGAGCCGACCCTTCCCGCGGATTTGCGGCGCTGACGGCGGGCGATCCGCGCGACCGGCTTCAACAATCGTCTAAGGGAAAATACCGCTTAACCGTCGGGTAACCGCACCGGTTAAGACATTGGCAAGTGTAATGGGCAATTCTCGTGCTGCAACAAGGACTTGAACCCATGACGCAATTTGCGGAAAAGTTGACGACCGCGGTCGAGGACGAAGATGCGAAATATGCCGATCAGCGTCGCGCCCCCCGCGACGAGGTAGCGCTGCCGACGCGCATGTTCACCCAGGATCAACAAACGAGCGACGTGTTGCTGGTCAATATCTCGCCGTTCGGATTCATGGTCCGCGAATATGGCGCAACCCCCAAGGGCGCGATCGTGCGCCTGCTCCTGCCCCGCCTGGGCCAGGTTGCCGGCAAGGTCGTGTGGTCGCTCGGCGGTCGCGTCGGCGCGCAGTTCATCAAGCCGATCGACCCCTATGCCTATACCGCCATGCTCAACGCGGCGCGCGCAAAGCGCCAGCGCTGGCCAATGGGTTGACAGCCGGGGAGCGGCGTCCCCCGCGCCGCTCCCCATTCAACCCGCGCGCAACAGGCCGACGGCGGCGTCGCGCTCAAACAGATATAGTGCGGTCCGCGCCGCCCGGCCGCGCTCGCCTTCCAGTCCGCCGTCGCGGTCGACGAGCAGACGCGCATCCTGAGTCGCGGTCTCGATGAGCGCGGCGGTGCGCTCGGGACCGGCCAGCCGGAACTCGGCCTCGCCCGACTGACGCGTTCCCAATATCTCGCCCGCTCCCCGCAACCGCAGATCCTCCTCGGCGATGCGGAAGCCGTCATTGGTCTCGCGCATCAGCGCCAGCCGCGCGCGCGACGCCTCGGACAGCGCCTCCCCGCGCACCAACAGGCACACCGAATGCTGGTCGCCGCGCCCCACCCGCCCGCGCAGCTGGTGGAGCTGCGCGAGGCCGAAGCGATCGGCGCTCTCGATGATCATCAGCGTCGCGTTGGGAACGTCGACTCCGACCTCGATCACCGTCGTCGCGACCAGCACGCCGAGCGCGCCCGACTGGAAGGCCGCCATCACAGCGTCTTTCTCAGGCCCCTTCATCCGGCCGTGGACCACGCCGACACGATCGCCGAACAGCTGGCGCAGGCTTTCGGCACGGCTTTCGGCCGCGGCAAGATCGGATTGCTCGCTCTCCTCGACCAACGGACACACCCAATAGGCCTGCCCGCCTTTGCCCATGTGCCGGCCGAGCGCCTGCGCAATCTCATCGAGCTTTGCGCCCGAGATCACGCGCGTCTCGATCGGCTGGCGGCCGGGCGGCATCTCGTCGAGCCGGCTGACGTCCATCTCGCCATAATGGCTGAGCGTCAATGTGCGCGGAATCGGGGTCGCCGTCATCACCAGCAGGTGGGGAGGCCGGTCGGCCTTCGCCTGTAGCAGCATCCGCTGCGCGACGCCGAAGCGATGCTGCTCGTCGACCACGGCAAGCGCGAGATGGCGATAACCGACCTTGTCCTGGAAAATGGCATGGGTGCCGACGAGGATGTCGATCGAGCCGTCGGCAAGCCCCATCAGCGTCGCTTCGCGCGCCTTGCCCTTCTCGCGCCCCGTCAGGATCGCGACATTGACCGGAAGGCCAGCCAGCGTGCGGCCGAGTGTCTCGAAATGCTGCCGCGCGAGGATTTCGGTGGGCGCGAGCAGCGCGCCCTGCGCTCCGGCCTCCACCGCGGTCAGCAGCGCAAGGGTCGCGACCAGTGTCTTGCCCGATCCGACGTCACCCTGCAGCAGCCGCGTCATCGGCACCGCCTGGGCAAGATCGCCGTCGATTTCGGCAATCGCACGCCGTTGGGCGCCGGTAGGGGCGTAAGGCAGCCGCAACGCATCGCGCAGGCGTGCATCGCCCGCGAGCGGCGTTCCTTTTCGTCGCCGCGATGATGCCCGAATGAGCATCAGCGCGAGCTGATTGGCGAACAGCTCGTCATACGCAAGCCTTCCTCGCGCCAATTCATCGGCAGGGTCGGCGTGAATGCGCGCCACGGCCTCACGCCATCCGGGCCAGCCGCGGGCGGCCTGGAGACCGGGCTCGATCCATTCGGGCAGGTCGGGTGCGCGGAGAATCGCCTGTTCGGCGAGCTGGCCCATGCGCCTGTTGCTGAGGCCTTCGGACAGCGGGTAGACGCTCTCGCGCACCGGCAGCTCGCCCGCTTCCGCCGGCGGCAGCACATGATCGGGATGGATCATCTGCAGCTCCTGTCCGTAGAGTTCGAGCTTGCCCGAGACGATGCGGGGCTCGCCGAGCGGCAGCAGCTTCTTCGCCCAACCCGGATTGCCGCCGAAATAGACCAGGCTGACATGATTGCCCGCCTGATCGACCGCGGTCACGCGGAACGGGCCGCGCCCCGCCGAGGCACGATAGCCGGTCGGGACGACGCGGACGGTGACGATCCGTCCGCTGTCGGCCGCCTCGACCGTCTCGACCGCTTTGCGCTCGATCGTGCCGGTGGGAAGATGGAACAGGATATCGACGACACGGTCGAGCCGCAATTTTCTAAGCGGTTTGGCCAGGGTCGGGCCCACCCCTTTCAGCGCCTCGACTTCGGCGAACAACGGATTGAGAATATCGGGGCGCATCACTAGATGGCTCATACCGTTCCGTCGGCAGGCTTGCCAATCGCCTGTCGGCTATCGCGCATTGGAGAAGCATGAACCGCGCCGACCGCCTGAAACGCCTGCGCTTCCGCGCCTGGCACCGCGGCACGAGAGAGGCCGACTATATGATCGGCGGCTTTTTCGACCGGCTGCACCAGGGCTGGGACGATGTCGCGCTCGACTGGTTCGAGGCGCTGCTCGGACAGGAAGATGTCGACATCATGGGCTGGGCGATCGGCTCGATAGCGGTGCCCCCCCAGTGGCAGGGAGCGATGATGGAGCGGATGCAACGCATCGATTATATCGACATCCCGAAATAGCCCCCGTCAACCTCCTCCGTTGGTGTCGAGCGAAGTCGAGGCAGGTTCTGCGCGCCGACGTCCCTCGACTTCGCTCGGGACGAACGGAAGTTTCCCAGACAAGATGACCGACCTCCAACGCATCCTCAAAGCCGGCGAGACGCTGACCCTGGCGCGCGCGCCGACGGGATTCCAGCCCTGGCTGCTGGCCGATCTCGCCCGCGCGGCGGCGGCCCGCGGCGGGCGGCTCGTCTTCGTCGCGCCCGACGATCAGGCGATGCACGCGGCCGCCGACGCCGCAGCCTTTTTCGCGCCCGAGCTGGCGGTGTTGCCCTTCCCCGCCTGGGACTGCCTGCCTTATGATCGCGCGAGCCCTGCGCTGCGGGCGACATCGGACCGCCTCGCCGCGCTGCATGCGCTCCAGACCGGGCCGCAGGGGCCGCTGCTGATCGCGACCACGGTCAACGCGCTCACCCAGCGGGTGCTCACGCCGTTCCGTATCCGCCAGCTGGTCGCCCGGCTCGCGCCGGGCGAGCGGATTGATCGCGACCGGCTCGCCGCGCTGCTCCAGGCGAACGGCTATGTGCGCACCGACACCGTCACCGATCCCGGCGAATATGCGGTACGGGGCGGCCTGGTGGACCTGTTTCCGTCGGGCGAACCGCATGCGCTGCGGCTCGACTTCTTCGGCGACGAAATCGAGAGCGTCCGCCAGTTCGACGCCGCTGACCAGCGCACGATCGGCACGATCAAGGGCTTCACGCTGCTGCCCGCATCCGAGGCGCTGCTCGACGAGGAATCGATCAAACGCTTCCGCAGCCGCTACCGCGAACGTTTCGGCGCCAGCGCGACGGGCGATCCGATCTACCAGGCGGTGTCCGATGGCCGCCGGCTCGCGGGCATGGACCATTGGCTGCCGCTGTTCGAAGAGCGGCTGACCACGGTTTTCGATCATCTGTCCGACAAGGATCTCATCGTCCGCGAGGCCGGATCGGCAAAGGCCGCCGAGGCGCGCTTCGAAGCGATTGCTGACTATCATGCCAACCGCATCCGCGCGCGCAGCGCCGATCCAGGCAGCTATCGCCCGCTTGAGCCCGCCGAGCTCTACCTGACCTCCGGCGAATGGGAGACGGCGATCGCCGATCGCCCCATCCATCTCGTCACCCCCTTCGCCGAACCCGAGGGTGGACGCGTGATCGACCTGGGCGTCGAGGCCGCGCGCGATTTCGCTCCCGAGCGCGGCCAGGGCGTCAACATCTACGACGCCGTCGTCGAACATGTCGAGACGCTGGGCAAGGCGGGCAAGCGGGTGATCCTCGCCAGCTATTCGGCGGGCGCGCGGGCGCGCTTCGCCGGGCTGCTGCAGGATCACGGCCTCGAGCGCGTCCAACTCGCGGACAGCTGGCAGGAAGCGCTCGGCCAGGCGCAGAGCGGCGGAGCCTCGCTCGTGGTGGTGCCGCTCGACCATGGTTTCACCAGCGGCGACATCGCTCTGCTCACCGAACAAGACATGCTCGGCGACCGGCTGGTGCGGCGCCAGAAGCGCAAGAAGTCGGCCGACGCCTTTCTTGCCGAGTTGGCGACGCTCAGTTCCGGCGACCTGGTCGTGCACATGGATCACGGCATCGGCCGATATGAAGGGCTTACGTCGATCCCGGTGGGAACGTCGCCGCACGACTGTGTCGCGCTGAGCTACGCCGGCGGCGACAAGCTTTACGTGCCGGTCGAAAATATCGACGTGCTCAGCCGCTATGGCGCGGAAACTGAAGGCGTCCAGCTCGACAAGCTGGGCGGCGTCGCATGGCAGACCCGCAAGGCGCGAATGAAGGAGCGGATACGCGAGATCGCGGGCGAGCTGATCAAGACCGCCGCGGAGCGCGCGCTCCGCCCCGCCGAGGTCGTGCAGCCCGAGAGCGGCTACAACGAATTCGTGGATCGCTTCCCCTATCAGGAAACCGAGGACCAGGATCGCGCGATCGCCGACGTGATCGAAGACCTGGGCGCCGGTCAGCCGATGGACCGGCTGGTGTGCGGCGATGTAGGCTTCGGCAAGACCGAGGTCGCGTTGCGCGCGGCTTTTGTCGCGGCGCTGGCGGGGATGCAGGTGGCGCTGGTCTGCCCGACGACGCTGCTCGCACGGCAGCATTACCGCAATTTCGTCGAGCGTTTCCACGGCTTCCCCGTCAATGTCGGCCATCTGTCGCGGCTCGTGGGCGCGAGCGAGGCGCGCAAGGTGAAGGAAGGCCTCGCCGACGGGTCGATGGACATCGTCGTAGGCACTCACGCGCTGCTCGCCAAGGGCATCAGTTTCAAGCGGCTGGGCCTCGTCATCGTCGACGAGGAGCAGCGTTTCGGGGTCACCCACAAGGAGCGGCTCAAAGCGCTCAAGACCGACGTGCATATGCTGACGCTGACGGCGACGCCGATTCCGCGGACGCTGCAGATGGCGATGTCCGGGCTGCGCGAGCTCAGCGTGATCCAGACGCCGCCGGTCGACCGGCTCGCGGTGCGCACCTATGTCGCCCCTTGGGACGGCGTGGTGGTGCGGGAGGCGCTGCTGCGCGAACATTATCGCGGCGGGCAGAGCTTTCTCGTCACGCCGCGGATCAAGGATCTGCCCGATATCGAGACCTATCTCCACAAGGAGGTGCCCGAGATCAGCTATGTCGTCGCGCATGGCCAGATGGCGCCGAGCGAGGTGGAGGAACGCATGTCCGCCTTCTACGACCGCAAGTTCGATCTGCTCGTTTCAACCACCATCATCGAGAGCGGGCTCGACATCCCCTCAGCCAACACGCTGATCGTCAACCGCGCCGACCGCTTCGGCCTTGCCCAGCTTTATCAGCTGCGGGGCCGGGTCGGACGATCGAAGACGCGCGCCTATGCCTATTTGACCACGGGCAACCGCAACCTGACCGAGACCGCCGAAAAGCGGCTGCATATCCTGCAGAATCTCGACACGCTCGGCGCAGGCTTCCAGATCGCCAGCCATGATCTCGACATCCGCGGCGCGGGAAACCTGCTCGGTGACGAACAGTCGGGCCATATCAAGGAGGTCGGCTTCGAGCTTTATCAATCGATGCTCGAGGAAGCGATTCTCGAGGCCAAGGCGGGCGGGCTCGCCCAGCCGGCGCGCGAGGCCTTCTCGCCGCAGATCAATGTCGACGCGCCGATCCTGATTCCCGAGGACTATGTCCCCGATCTCGATCTGCGCATGGGGCTGTATCGCCGCATGAACGACGCCGACAGCAAGCAGGAAATCGAGGCTTTCGCTGCCGAAATGATCGATCGTTTCGGCCCATTGCCCGACGCCACGCAAAATCTGCTGATGGTGATCGAGACCAAGCTCAATTGCCGCAAAGCCTGCGTCGCCAAGCTCGACGCCGGCCCGCGTGGCGCGCTGGTCACGTTCCACAACGACAACTTTCCCGATCTCGCGGGGCTGCTCGGCTATGTCGACCGGCTCAAGGACAGCGCCAAGCTCCGTCCCGACAGCAAGCTGGTGATCACCCGCCCGTGGCCCGACGCCAAGGCAAGGCTCAACGGCGCATTGCAATTGTCGAGGGGGCTCGCGAAGATATTGGGATAAGCAAGAAGCGAAGACGCTATCGCTTCGCCGCCGCCGCTTCTTCCGCGCCGGCGAGCATCGCCTCCAACGCCGCTACGTCGACCGGGGGCGAGCAGAGATAGCCCTGATAATAGTTGCAGCCTTCGCGCGCGAGCAGCGAGAGCTGGGCCTCGGTCTCGACCCCCTCGGTGATCACCGCAAGGCCGAGCGATCGCGCCATGTCGATCACCCCGCGCACCACGATCCGGTCGCGGGTCGATCCGGTGATGTCCTCGGCGAGCGTCTTGTCTATCTTGAGATAGTCCAGCGGCAGCGATTTCAAATATGCGAGGCTCGAATAGCCGGTGCCGAAATCGTCGATCGCGACGCGCAGACCGGCGCGCCGCAGCCGGGCCAGCAGGTCCGCCGCGCCCGCCAGATCGGCGATCAGCCCGCTTTCGGTGATCTCGACGGTAAGCCGTTCGTGCGGGAAGCCCGCCTCGGCGACGCGGCCCAGGAAATCTTCGACGAAATTGGGCTGAGCGATATCCGCCGCGGTGACGTTGACCGACAGGCGAAGGTGCCGCAGGCGATCGGGCCAGCGGGCCGCGAGCCGAAGCGCGCGCTCCTGGACATGCGCCGATAGCGGGACAACGAAATCGGAACGCGCCGCCGTGGCAAAGAGCGGCACGGCTCCAAGCTCCCCCAGATGGGGATGGCGCCAGCGCGCGAGCGCCTCGACCCCCATGATAGCGCGGCTGCTGACGTCGACCTGCGGCTGGAAAACAATGTCGATCTGGTCATGATCGAGCGCACGGCGCAAATCGATTTCGAGCTGGTTACGCCGGAGCGCCTCGGCCTCGCTGTCGGCGTCGAGCGCGCGCACCAACCCGGCATCGCCATGCTTCGCCGCCGCCAGCGCCGCCGCGGCGCGGTTGAAGAGCGTGCCGGCGTCGCGTCGCACCTCGCCCTCGATCGCCGCGATGCCGACCCGGCATGACAAGGGGATCAGCGATTCGCCCGAGACGAACGGCCAGGCGACGCTTTCGACCAGGCGGTTGGCAATCGCCTCGGCATTGTCGACGCCGACCGGCGGGGCGAGGGCGATGGTGAACTCCGAGCCCGCGGTCCGCGCTATCATCGCGTTGGCGAAGCCGCTCCGATCGAGAACGCGCTCGATCCGCCTAGCGACGCCCTGCAGGACGGCGTCTCCCGTGGTGCGCCCGAAGGCGGCATTGACCAGTCCAAAGCGCATGATGCCGAGCATCAGCAAGGCGCAGCGCGGATCTGGAGCATCCTCATCCGCCAGCCTTTCCTCGACCCATGCGCGGATTCGGTCGGCCGAAGGCAGGCCGGTCAACATGTCGTTATCCTGCCGGTCGCCGTCGGGCCCGCCGCCGCGCATCACCTCGATCCAAGCTACCACCGCGCCGCGCGCGTCGTCGAACGAGATATGGTGCGCAAGCCGCTCGCCGTGCAGCCCGCCGCGGTGCGCAAAGGCCGTCGCGCGCCCGTTGGCGAGCAGCCGGTCGATCGCTTCGCGCGCGAGGCGGCGGCTCGGGCCGTCCATCAGCCGGAACAGCATCGACAGCGGCACCTCGGCACCGCTTGCGCCGATGCGTTCGGCAAAGGCGGAGCTCAGCGTGACCATGCGATCGCCCGGTTTCCAGATCCAGGCTTCGGACTCGGCGAGCCGCAATGAGGCGCGCGCGGACGCCGCGCTCCCTCCACCGGCAAGCCGCTCGACGAAGCGTTCAGCGAAACGCAGCGTCGTTTTCAGCACGGCCTGGTCGAACGGGGCGACCAGATAATGCGTGGCACCCGCCGCGTGAAAGGCATCGGGGGCGGCGCTGTCCTCGACGATCGCGAGCACCGCGGAACCGGCCGAAACCGCGGCGGGAGCGACCGCCGTGCAAGCCGCGACCGCCTCTTCGCGCGCGCCGCGCGCATCGATCAGCACGACGGTCGAGCCCGACGCGATCATGCGCCGTTCGATCGCGTCGGGCCGGCGTGCGGCGATCACGCGCCAGCCGGCCTCTTCGATCATCGCGGCAAGTTCGTTCCGATAATGAAAGGACAGCAGGAAAAGCGGCAGTTTCGCTGTACCGTCTCCACGCGCGGCGGCCGTTTCGTTCACACTTGCTTTCCGATCCACCCGGCCCTGTTATCGCATCGCCCTCACCTCGCCAATCGCAAAGCTCCCCCGCCGCAGGTGGTTGCCCTTCGCCTTCGCGCTTCCCATGTGCAGTTCCAGGCGAGACCCGATGGTGACCGAACGGAGACTGGCGTCGGCGCGGCGGGTAGTGCTTCCACTGCGGGCGATCAGGCTGTAGGGTATTGCGATGACGCTCAACCAAGGCCGACAGGAGACGGAGAGCCGGGGGCTGGCGGACAGCTTCGGCCGGCAGATATCCTATCTGCGTCTCTCGGTGACCGATCGCTGCGACTTTCGCTGCCGCTATTGCATGTCCGAACGGATGCAGTTCCTTCCCAAGCGCGAGATATTGACGTTGGAGGAGCTTGCCGCCTTGGCCGACGCCTTCATCGCGCGCGGGATCAGGCGGATCCGGCTGACCGGCGGAGAGCCGCTCGTGCGCCGGGGCATCGACGATCTGGTGCGGACCATCGGCCGGCGGATAGGCGACGGCCTCGACGAACTGACGCTGACCACCAATGGCAGCCAGTTGCGCTCGCACGCCGCGGCGCTCGCCGATGCCGGCGTGCGGCGGATCAACGTCAGTCTCGACAGCCTCGATCCCGAGCGTTTCGCCTATATTACGCGGGGCGGCGAGCTCGCCCCGGTCCTCGACGGGATCAACGCCGCGCGCGCAGCGGGGATGGCGATCAAGATCAACCTTGTCGCGCTCAAGGATCTCAACGAAGCGGAGATCGAGCGCGTGCTGCGCTGGTGCGCGGCCGAGGGGCATGAGCTCACCCTGATCGAGACGATGCCGCTGGGCGAGGTCGAGGACGACCGCACCGACCGCTACCTGCCGCTCGATCGCGTGCGCCGCGACCTCGATCAACGCTACACGCTGACTCCCCTCGATTTTCGCACTGGTGGGCCCGCCCGCTACGTCCGGGTCGAGCAGCTCAACGCGCGTCTGGGCTTCATCACGCCGCTGACGAACAATTTCTGCGATGACTGCAATCGGGTACGGGTCACCGCGACCGGGCAGATCTATATGTGTCTTGGCCATGAAGACCGCCTCGACCTGCGCGCGGCGCTACGCGAAGGCCCGGAAGGCGCGATCGACCATCTGCTCGATCGCGCGATGCGCCTGAAGCCCGCGCGCCATGCCTTTCGGATCGAGCGCCCCGGCGCCGCGCCGGCGGTTTCCCGTCACATGAGCGTCACCGGCGGATGACCGAACGACGGATGGCGCTCGTAGCGTCCCCGACCGAAGCCGCGCAGGACGCGGCCGCCGAGCTGCGGTCGCTCTATGAATGGCATCCGGTCGAGCGCGCCGAACTCGTCGTCGCGCTCGGTGGTGACGGCTTCATGCTCCGCACGCTGCACGCGATGCTCGACCGCCATCGCATCCTGCCCGTGTTCGGCATGAATCTCGGCACCGTCGGCTTTCTGATGAACGACTGGCGGCCCGACCTGCTCGAACTCCGGCTCCAGCACGCCAAGTCGATCACGGTGCTGCCGCTGCGGATGGACACCGAGACGGTCGGCGGGCAGCGTCTGTCGATCCCGGCGATCAACGAGGTCTCTCTGCTCCGCGAAACGCGCGAGACCGCCAAGATCGAAGTCATGGTCGACGGCCGCGTGGTGTTGCCGGAGCTGGTGTGCGACGGTGTGCTGGTGGCGAGCCCGGCCGGGTCCACCGCCTATAATCTCTCGGCACAGGGGCCGATCCTCCCGCTCGAATCCTCGCTGCTCGCGCTTACCCCGATCAGCCCGTTCCGCCCGCGGCGCTGGCGCGGCGCGATCCTTCCGAACAAGACCGCGATCTCGTTTCGCGTGCTCGACGCCGTCAAGCGTCCAGTCAGCGCGGTGGCCGACCAGCGCGAAGTCCGCGATGTGGCGCACATCAGCATCGGCATCGATAGAACCACCCCGCTGACCCTGATGTTCGATCCCGAACATGCGCTTGACGACCGCATCACCATGGAGCAATTCGCGGTCTGACCGCTGTCGGCGCCCTCCGACCTGCGATCTCGCAAGCTCGGAATCACGGCGCACATTAAGGCGCTCTAAAGGCTTGCAAGGCTAGCGAAGCCGCTGCTATAGGCGCGCCTCGCCTTGGCGCGGAAATGGTCCCCGGTAGCTCAGCGGTAGAGCATCCGACTGTTAATCGGACGGCCGCCTGTTCGAATCAGGCCCGGGGAGCCACCGTCTCACATGGTGAGACGATCGCCGAGATCGTGATGCGATTTCGCCGCCGTTTCTACGATCTGCGCTGATTTGAAGCGCTCCGTTTCTCTAGATTGGAGTAGCGGATCAGGTCCAAGCGTAGTTTAGCGTGCCTAACGGCCCCTTCTCCTTTGTCATCGCTGCATTCGATACGCGTTCTCCTTCCACCGATCGCCGTCTGGCGGCATCGGCGCAGCCTATTGTGCGCGTTCAGGAGTAATTTAGCGTAGCGTGGGTGATCGAAAAAGAGGCCTGAGGCATCGAGCGTAGATTCGGCGGCGGTGGCGTGCAAAGACCTATGAATGGCGGCTTCGCGTCCTAAACTCGGCTATTCAGCAGCGCCCTGCGAGCCCGTGACCTACTCTTCGTTCACACGGCTCGTCGCGAAAGCTCGAACGAGCACGATCGCAGCTTCAGGGGCGACATCGCTGCCTACGACAACGTGTTCAAGTTTTTGCGCGCTTGCGAATATGGCCTCCCGCAGCTGTTCGCGCTGGTGGAGATATTTGTATGTAAAAGCTTCCCGGACGCCGACTACAGCTTTTTTGTGCGCGAGATGAGTCGATGGTTCCGGAACGAAGCGCTTCGTAACTTGGACGAGGAGGGCATCCCGATCCAGATTTCCGAGCGGTTCATCCGCCCCGGCGACGACAGGAACAACTTAGCCCGGCGCCTCGCCGAGGTCGCGATCGAGGGGAGCGGCGATCTGACGCCATTCGAACGCGAATGGCTATTGGCTGCCTTGGATATAGACGGCAGCGGGAAATATCTGGCGCCCGGACCTCTCTAGGTATTCGAACGACAGTTTTAACCCTCGGCATCTGAAAGCCGTCAGTCGGCAAACAGCCCAGCCTCAGCCATTCCGTTTCGCCCGAGTATGCGCCCTGCCTCGTTCGCGCTATCGAACCCGAATGGCATTCGGGGTCTTCATCCACCGCTCTGATTCGATCTACGACGACAGCCCGGCGGAACGATACCAGTTCCCCAGCCAATATCTGAGCCGCGTCGAAGCCTGCGTCGGCGACTGGATCATCTACTACGAGCCCAGGAAGGTCACGGAAACCCGCGGCTATTTCGCCATCGCCAAGGTGCAGCAGGTCATCCCCGATCCCGGCACACCCGGTATGTACCTCGCAATTATCGAGCCGGGCAGCTATCTCGACTTCGCCAATCCCGTTCCCTTCAGCGGGCCGGAAGGTGTGATCGAGCGCGGCGTGCTGAACGAACAGGGCGGGATCTCAGGCCGCGCGCAATCAGCGGTCCGCACGATCTCGCCGCAGGATTTCAACCGGATCATCGAACTGGGGCTCAACCAGGATGAACCGCTGTTGCCCCGCGTGGACTATCCGGACCTGGCTTCGGCCCTCCGAGAAGAGCGGACACCCTTCCAGTTCGAGCAAGTTCGCGATCGAGTCGGCTATTTCAGCTCGCGCATCGTTCGCGATCGAGTCTTCCGCCGTGTCGTATTGCGCGCCTACGATCAGCGTTGCGCGATCACCGGACTCAAGTTGATCAATGGCGGCGGCCGCGCGGAAGTCGAGGCCGCGCACATCAGGCCCGTGGAGGCGAATGGCCCCGATATCGTCAGCAACGGCATTGCACTGTCAGGCACGGCGCATTGGATGTTCGATCGCGGGCTGATCAGCCTGTCTGATGATCTCGAGATCCTCGTGTCGCGCCAGGTCAATGATCCCGACGGGGTGCATGCCATCATCAACAAAACCGGGCGAGCTTTGCCTCCGCACCGTCTCTCAGATCGGCCGCATCCGCATTTTCTGCAGTGGCACCGCGACCATTGCTTCAAGCACTGACCAGCGGTCAGCCGAGAGCAGCTTCGATATCAGTCCGGGAGAAATCCTCCCCTACATAGAGCAGCGGGCATCCATGCTCTTTCGCCACCTCATAGGCGAAGCAGTCGCCGAAATTCAGCGCCGCCGGGCGAACACCCTTCCCCCATTTTTCATAGGCCTCGGCAATGCGCCGCGCAGAGGCCGGCGTCACGCTGACGATCTCGAACCCGAGCCCATCGATCAGTTGCGCCACTTCCTCGCCAACATTGCGACGTCCGGCGACGATCAGCGCCTCGGCCACCGTGCCGGCCGAAATCAGCAGACGATCCTCGGCCTCGAGTGCGGCAGCGCAGGCGTCTGCCTTGGGTTCATTCAATACGATCGCCATCAGCGCAGACGTGTCGACCGCGATCATCCGGGAAGGCCATCTTCACCATAGAGGAAATCCTGGCTGCGCGCAGCATTCGGGCCCGCTGTCGCTTTCAAGGCGGCAGAAGCGCGAACGGTGTCGAGCAGCGACTTGCGGGATTTCGCGTCGGCGACCGGCTTGACCGGAACCAGCCGCACAGCGGCATGGCCGTGACGGGTCAGGATGATCTCGTCTCCCGCTTCCGCACGCCGGACCAGATCGGTGAGTTGTCCCTTCGCTTCTGTCACAGAAATCTGCATGGCAGCGTCCTTGGTCGTAGCCGTTCGTTCACGAGCCTATTTAGACCATTTAATAGTCCATTTCAATGAATGGATCGAGCTGTCAAAGATCGGCTACCTTGCCCGCGTCCCACTCGCGACGCGGATCGAGATCAGCGCCAATGAGTGGTGAGTTCAACAAGGCTGCAACGATGCCGCCTCTCGCGGACCGGACTTCCGACGCCGGAGCCATTGCCGCGCGGAGGCGGTCTGCCTTCACGCCACCTTCGGCCAAGCATCTGGCGATCGAGCGGATCAGGTCACGATCCGCCGCACGGCCCGTCACCTGGAAGCGCACGAGATCGGTCGGCCCATTCGCGATGTGTTCATCTGATCCGATGGTCACGCTCCAATTCTCCTAACGGTGGCAACAGGCTTCCCCGACGTCTCCGCCCGCGCGTCATTCCGGCGCGTGCAACCAAGGAGATATTGAAATGCCATCATCCAATACCATGCCCCCGCGTTATCTGCGTACGCCCGAGGCCGCGAGGTTTCTCGGTCTATCGCCGCGCACGATGGAGAAACATCGCCTGTATGGAACGGGTCCACTTTATCGCAAGCTATTCGGCCTGTCTCGACATCGAGCGTAGCCTGGCGCACCAAATCGTATCCAATGGGACGGTCTGCGCCCCACGAGACAAACAGCGTAGCAAAAATACTTGCAAACGGCGGGAGCGCGGACGCCCCGCCCCCCGTGCCTTCGGATATCCGTAAGCACATTCTCCGCAGAATTTGCGGAGATTAGGCCTTCGATTCTCCGCGCCATCGATCGGCCGATCTTTCGATCCGATCCTACGTCTCAATGAGGAGAAGAAATCTTTCGCCTCCCTCGCTGAGGCAGCTCAACGTGTTCGTCGTCATCGGGTTCATCAAGTTCATCGAGTATCGCAGCAGATATGTCGTCGCTGCTCTTTTCCAAAAGATGGGTCGGGATCGAGATATAATCCACCGCATCGGGGTTGATAAAAACAGCCCGATGATATCCTTCACTCTGGAGGATTATCGACGAATCTTCATCGAAATTTTCGCCGTCATCGTCAACCAAATCGCTGAGCGCCTCATAGAGCTCGCAATCGGTGGCGTTTACCGTTCGCCGTTGCCCAGTTGAGAGTTGGTAAACGACGCTCGTCGCCATTTCAAAAACCTTGTCGGTAAAGGTGGTATTTTTTGCCTTTTCGGTCGCAAGATCTTCGGGCTTGATAAGCCCATCGGCTATGAGCTTTTCATATTGCTCGTCCGTGATCAGAACCGCGTTCCGCACACGTTCCACATCCTCGTCTGAGAAGTCTTCAAACTCCAGGCCGTCGCAAGCTAGGCTCTCAATGATTTCCCAGTCACGCGGGTCTGGAAATTGCAGCGGCGTTCCATCTTTATAACCCGGCTCGTGGTGTTCCGGGCCATAGTCGTCATATGCCTCGCTGGACAGGTAGAGATCAGAGATCGCCTCCCTCCTGATCGCGACCGTTCTGTTGCCTAAATCCCTTACGGTGACGAATTTGGAATTGAGGCGCAGGTTTCCAAAAAGGTGACTTCGCGCCTCCTGGGAAATCGATAGCAGAAGAGACTCGCCGCCGCCGCGAAAGTGGACAGCTATTTCCCCGTAATATTGCAGATCTTCGGGAGCGCTATCGTCATAAAATGCTGCTTTGATCGGGGGATGCCTTCCAAAAAGCGCCTCCTTGGCTGCCTTTAGCACCGTCGCCAGCTTCGCTAACTTTGCGTCCGGGATGTCGACCGATCCGGCCTCCCATCGCTGATACGTCGGCTGCGTTATGCCTACAGCTTTTGCGACTGCCGTTTGGGTCAAGCCCGCAGCAACGCGGAAATGCTTCAATCTGTTCGCCATCCCAGCTCATCCCGCGATTTATAATTATGCGTATATATACGCATAATTATAAATGCAAGCACTATCCGCAATTGTCTAAGCCACTTCCTCGCTGTCGTTCACCGCAGCGCGATACCGGCCATATCCCACCTTCACGAGCAGCCCTTCATCACACATGGGAGTGAGGTAGCAGCGAGGCACACCAATATCGGTCAGATCTTTGGCACGGACTTCACCCTTGGCCAGCGCCAGCCATACAGCCCGCTGCCGCAGGCTCGCCTTAGGAGGCTCGGGTGGTTTCTCGACCTGCTGCTTGGGTTTCCGCCGCCGGCGAAACCGTAGCGAGGAATCGACGGCAATCGGCAGCTCATAGTTCGCGGTTTGATCGGTCACGGGGAGCCACTTCATTTGCTTCAAGCACTCACAAGTGCTTAGCCGAGAGCATCCTCGATATCGGTCTGCGAAAAAATCCTCCCCTACATAGAGCAGAGGCCAACCATGCTCCTTCGCCAATGCATAGGCGAAGCAGTCTCCGAAATTCAGCGCCGCCGGGTGAAGCCCCTTCCCCATTTTTCGTAGGCCCCGGCAGTGCGCCGCGCCGAGGACGGCGTCACGCTGACGATCTCGAACCCGAGCCCATCGATCAACTGCGCCACCTCTTCCCCGACGTTGCGCCGCCCGGAGGCAATAAGTGCCTCGGCGACTGTGCCAGCCGAGATCAACAGACGCAGCGAGATCAGTTGCCCCAGCGGTAGCGCAGCTTGAAGCCGTACATTCTCGGTTCGCCGTAGAGCGTGCTCTGCACCAGGCTTCCGCTGAACACATTATTGTTGCCGACGCGGAACAGCTTGTTGGTCAGGTTGTTCGCGAAGACCGACAGGTCGAAGCCCGATTGCGCGACATTGTTCCAGCTGAGAGACGCGTTGAGCAGGCCATAAGGTTCGAGCAGCGCGCCCGGCTCCGTGGGGCGCGGGGCGGTCCATTGGGCGCTGACGTGCGAATAGCTGACGAACAGCGAAAGATCGCCCATTCTGTCAGGCACCGGCAGGTCGATCGACGTGTAGATATTGTAGATCCAGGGTGTCAGATACTGAAAGCGCGAGCACGACAGGTCGAGCGTGCCGCCAGGCGCGACCGGGCCGCCGCAATCCAGACCCCCCAACGGCGCGGGGACGTCAAAAGTCTTGTAATCGCCGTCGGCGTGGCTGACCGTGCCGCCGATCTCGATCGCGTCGCTGGGCCGGACCGAAACTTCCGCCTCGAAGCCCTGGATGGTCGCGCTGGCGGAGAAGACGGCTGCGCCGGCGCGCGGCAGTTCGACGTCGCCCGCCGGACGGTGGATATTCTTATAGTCCGAATAATAATAGGTGAGATTGAAGCGCACCGGCATCGACGCGAGCCGCCAATCGGACTTGAAGCCCGCCTCGTAGGTGGTGAGCTCCTCGGGCTGGAACGTCGTCGTCGTCGGCCGGATCGCAAAGGAATTGAAACCGCCCGACTTATAGCCGCGGCTGATCTTGCCGTAGATCATCAGGTCGCGGATCGGCTTGTAGTCGAGCCCGATCGTCCAGGTCCCCGCGCTGCTCTTCAGCGTGGCGCCGAAATTGCAGACCTGGCTTCCGTCGGTCGTATTGAGGAAACGCTGCAGCGCCGGCGTGCCGAACAAGCACTGAATGTCGTCGAGATCGGTATCAGGATCGGAGATCGGGTTGGTCGCCGAGACCGCGGTGGGCGCGTCGCCGATCGCCCAAGAACTGCTAAAGCCTTTGATCCGATCCCATGTATAGCGATAGCCGGCGGTGAACCGCAGATTTTCAAGCGACGGGGTGAATGCGCCGAAGTCGAGCGTGCCTTGCCCGTAAAGAGCCGTCGACCTGTTGCTGACTCCCGAAAGACCATCGGACGCGATGCAGCCTCCAGCCACCTGCCCGGTGAACGCCGCGGCGCAATTCTGCACCGTCCTGGTACGCCAAGGGCCCGCCGGCTTGCTGTCGAAGTAAAAGCCTCCGGCGGTGAATATCAGGCGGTTCTCCAGCAGCGATCCCTGCAACTGCAGTTCTTCGGTGAACTGCTTCACATGGTCACGCGGTTCGTCGAATTCGGGGGGGCGGTTGAGATAGGCGTTGCCGGGCGTCGCGGGCAAACCGAATTCATCCGCGAAGCCGCCGATCGGGAAGTCCGGAAAAGCGCCGTTCTGCGTGTTTTGATAGGTCTGCAGCGGCGTTCCGTCGGAATCGGCGCCATAGCTATCCTTCAGCTTCTGATAGCTGACGATATTGCGCAGCGTGAGCCCATCGCTCAACTCGTAGGACGTATTGTTGATCGCCCCCCACGAACTGATCTTGCTGTAGGCGTCGACCGAAAGACGCGTGCGGCGCGGACCGATCTGATGCGCGATCTCGGTCTGGCGGGCGTAGACCGCGCAGGAAGCGATCGTGGCCGTGGGCGTGCCGTTGGTGCACTGCCCGCGGGCGGCAAGCGAAGCCAGATTGAAAGCGGAGTGAATATGCCCCGCGCCATTATTGGACGATTTGCTGCCGTACAGCATCAGGTAGCTTTCAAGCCGCTCGGTGGGACGGAACGTCACGCCGATGCGGCCCGAATACCAATGATCGTCATCGCGCCACTTATTCCATACAAGATCCTTCGTGAAGCCGCGCCGATCGCGATAGGCCCCGACGACGCGCACCAGCAGTTTGCCTTCGACCAGAGGCAGGTTGAACGCACCTTCGACCGCGCGCAGATTGTAATTGCCGACGCTGCCTTCGATATAGCCCTCGAGCCGGTCGGATGGCCGCCGCGCCTGGAACAGCACCGCGCCGCCGGTCGTGTTGCGGCCGAACAGCGTGCCCTGCGGTCCAGACAGAACCTGGACGTTCTCCATATCGACGAAGAGGCCGACGCCGCCTTGCAGCGGAAGGCTGATCGCATAAGGCAGCGGAACTTCATTCAGATATTGGACCACCGCAGGTGAGGCGAGGAAGCTCGTCGCCTGGCCGCGGATCGAATAGCTTTGCGCTTCACGGGCGGCTGTGGCCTGGTTGCCGGCGGTGAGCGACGGCACATTGCCATATAAATCCTGCGGCTCTGTGACGTTCAGCTTCTCCAGCCGGTCCGCCGAAAAGGCGGTGACGACCACGGGCACGTCCTGGCCCCGCTGCTCACGGCGCTGCGCGGTAACAATGATGTCCTCCGACGCGACCTCGGCGCCCGCCTGTCCGACTTGCGCCAAGGCCGGGCTCGTGAGCAGTGCGCCCAAGGCGGCCCCTCCGAGCAGAATCTGGAATCGTGCGGATTTACCCACCTTCGATGCCTCCCCCTGAGATGATGTTATATGGGCCGATCGACGGCACCCGGTGGATGCTGCGCAGGCAGGCCGCCAAAGAAAAGCGGCATGTGGGGATTTTCCGCTAACGCGGAAGACGCAGGCCCCCGCCGCTACCGGCGATATTGATCGGGATGCCCCTGATATTGTGGTGTGGCCGGCGCGGTGGGGCGCGGCGGCCGCATTGCAGCCGGCCGGCCTTTACCGCACCGGCGGAATGGCAGCGAAGCGTCGTCTCGCCCGGCCGTTCGCTATCGGGGGTCTTCCTTTTTGGCGATGGCGATGCTAGGGCGGATGGGCTGACGTCGCGTTCGACGGATATAGGACTGCTTCGGCCCCTCCCATTGTCCCCAAATAGCCTCGCGAAGCCGGGATGCGCGGAATGTCTGCGCATACCCGTCATATACTGGGACAAGGAGCCCCTTATGATCACCGGAACCGTCAAGTTTTTCAACGCCGACAAAGGCTATGGATTTATCGCACCGGAAAGCGGCGGCGGGGATGCGTTCGTGCATATCTCCGCGGTTGAACGCGCCGGCATGCGTACGCTGGAGAAGGATCAGCGCGTTTCATACGAGCTCGAAACCGATCGTCGCGGCAAGACATCGGCCGTCAATCTCCAGGCGGCCTGACCGATCCGGGGCGGGGTTGCTTTGAAAGCACCCCGCCCATCCCCTGACTTGATGACGACAGAGAATAGTTGATGCGCGGATTTAAAGAGCCCGGATTTCAGGAACGTGCCGCTGCGGCCATGCGTGCGAAGAGCAGCGCGCTCGAAAAGCTCCGGTCCAAGCCTCCCGTCGATGAGGCCACGGTGGCGGCGCGCACCGCCAACCGGCTCGCCCGTGAAGCAGCCCAGGCTGAAAAACGAGCGGCCGCTCGGCTGGCTCGGGAAGAGGCGCTGGCCGCCAAGCGCGCGCGCGCCGAGGAAGCCGCAGCCGCGGCAGGCGCTACGAAGAAGCCGGCCCGAACCGAAGCCGAGCTCAAGATGGCGCGCGATGCCCGCTACGCGGCGCGTAAGAACAAGTCCCGATAGTCCGATGGCGATGTGAGCGCGTTGAATTGATTCCACGCGAACTGATCGGCACGGCGCCTGTCCCACAGGGCGAGGAGCTGCGGCTGTTCCGCCGCGGCGGCGACTTCATGATCGTCCTCGACCGCAACGAGCTGATGAGCAGCCGGATGAGCGGTTCCGAAGAGGCGCTTGCGACCATGACATGCGCGCGGCTCGCCGGCAGGACTTCGCCCCACCTGCTGATCGGCGGCTATGGAATGGGATTCACCTTGCGCGCGGCGCTCGGAGAAATCGGCCCGGACGGCCGGGTGACCGTCGCCGAACTGGTGCCCGAGATCATCGACTGGGCGCGCGGACCCATGCGTGATCTGACGGCCGGCTGCCTCGAGGACCAGCGTGTGGATCTTCACGTCGGGGATGTCGCCGCGCTGATCGATTCGGCCCGATCGGCCTATGACGCCATCCTGCTCGATGTGGACAACGGCCCCGACGGGCTCACGCGCCATGCGAACAACCAGCTATATTCGGCGCGCGGCCTGAAGGCGGCGAGGGCCGCCCTCAAGCCCGGCGGCATATTGGCGATCTGGTCCGCGGGCCACGACAAGGCGTTTGCCGGCCGCCTCCGGGAAAACGGGTATATGGTGGAGGAAGTCGCCGTGCGAGCCCGCAGCAATGGCAAGGGCGCCAAGCACGTTATCTGGTTCGCATCGGCTTCCTGACGCGTTCCGCCATTACCCGGAACTGGCGAAGCCCGCGCGGGGAGCGCGACGGCTTAATCTTTTACGCATATGCTGCCTGATATCGCGGCATCTCGTTTGACTGCGTAGGCCTCTCGCTTCATATTCACGACATTACGAGTCTGAAGCGCGCCCAAGAGCGCCCCGGAGAGGATCGGCCCATGAGCTCGCGAGCAATCGCACCGATGCCCTGCGCGGCTGAGCCCGCAGCTATGCATGTCTGATCGCCCCGACCCATGGACCGGCGAGCCGCCGGGCGGTGACGAGGCGGAGCAAGGCGAACCGCCGGGCCTGCATGCCCCGCATCATGGCGGGCCGGCGATCGTCGTCGTTTGCCTGGGATGCGCCTGGCTCGGCACGGTGATCGCGGTGGCGCTGTCGCCGGCGTTGCCCGCGATCGCGGTGGCGTTCGGGCGCGGGAGCGACGGCGCCGGACTTGCGCAGCTGCTGCAGACCCTGCCGGCGATCACAATGATTATCGGGGCGTTGCTGGCGGGCTATCTGTCCGAGCGGTTTGGCCGCCGCCTGGTCCTCGTCGCGGCGCTCATCACCTATGCGCTGACAGGAGCCGCGGGGCTGCTCGCCGCATCGCTGCCGTTGCTGGTCGCGTGCCGGCTGCTGCTGGGCCTGGCCGGCGGCGCAATGCTGACGGTCGGCTACGCGGTCATGGGGGAATATTTCGAGGGCGCCGCGCGCGAGCGCATGCTCGGCTTCGGATCCACATGCGGTTCGCTTTCAGCGATCTTCCATCTGCTCATCGCCGGCGCGCTGGTCGACCATTTCGGATGGCGCGCGCCATTTCTGCTCTATCTGCCCGCGCTGGCGGTGGTGCCGTTCGCATGGTTCGGCCTGTATCGTGGGCGCGCGACCGCAGCGCCCGGCCAACTGAGCTGGCGTCCCGTGATCGCGTTGTGGCCGCTGCTGCTCCTGCTGTGCGCCTATACGATCGGCATGTATATGTCGGTGATCCAGACTCCGTTCCTTGTCACGGCGCGCGGTCTCGGCGATGCGACGATGATCGGTTTCCTGGTCGCGGCCACCTCGCTGGTCGCTGCGGTCTGTGCGGGCTTTTACGGCTTCCTGCGAGCGATGCTTGGCTTTCGCGGCGTCTTCCTGATGATCTCGGCGGCGCTGGGAATCGGGATGATCGTCTGCGTCATGGCGCCAAATCCGACGATTTTCGTGCTGGGCGCGGCGCTGCTGGGGCTGGGGACCGGCCTGATCGAGCCGGCGGTGGCATCGGCCGTGCTCGCCCGCACGCCCGAAGCGCTGCATGATCGTGCGATGGGGATGGTCATCATGGCGTTGTTCCTCGGCCAATTCCTGAATCCCGTGATATTGGGGCCCCTCCGCCAGGCGGGCGGGATCGGATTCGCGTTCGTGGCGACGGCCATCGCCTATCTGGCCGGCGCGCTGCTGTTCGGCCTCGCCATCGGTCGCAGGCGGCAACCCGCGGCGGCGTGAAGGAGGATGCGGGTTACCTGCCCGTCATCGCCTCACCCGGCGGCCTCCCGCTCGCGGGAGAAGGCCGATGGATCACCCCTCCGGTCATCGGCCGGGGGACGCCGGTGGTCCCCGGAAAGCTGATCGGTGCGCCTCTCAGCGCGCGAACCGCCATATAGGCAAAGCCTTCGGCCTCGGTGGCGTCGCCGTTCCAGCCAAGCGCTTCGATCGGCTCGGCGGTTATTCTTGCGGCAGCCGTTATCATCCGCATCAGCGTCGGATTATGCCGTCCGCCCCCGGCGACGATCAAGCGTCCAGGCGGCTCGGGCAAGTGGCGCAGCGCGAGCGCGACCGTCTCGGCGGTGAAGGCGGTGAGCGTCGCCGCGCCGTCGGCCGCCGCCAATCCCCGCGCGGCTTCTATGGTGAAATCGGCGCGGTCGAGCGATTTGGGCGGGGGAAGATCGAACCAGCGATTGTCGAGCATCCCGCCGAGCACGCTTCGGTCGACCGTGCCGCGCGCTGCGAAAGCGCCGCCCGCATCATAAGGCGATCCGGTCTCGGCGAGCATCCAGTCGTCGATCAGGCCATTGGCGGGGCCGGTGTCGAAGGCGATCAGATCTTCGTCGGCGCGGCCGAGCCAGGTGATGTTGGCTACCCCGCCGAGGTTGAGCACCGCCACCGGCAGGTCCATTCCGGCGGTCAGCGCGCGATGATAGACGGGGAGCAGCGGCGCACCCTGGCCGCCGGCTGCGACATCGGCCGAACGCAGATCGTCGACCACGGTGATGCCGAGCGCGCGCGCCATCGCCGCGCCGTCCCCGATCTGCCAGGTCCAGCCGCGATCGGGACGGTGGGCGATCGTCTGGCCGTGAAAACCGATCACGCTGATATCGGCAGGGGTGAGCGCCACCGCAGCGAGCAGCTGGCGGACCGCCAGCACATGACGGTTGGTCAGCATCTCCTCGGCGGCGAGGATCGGCGGGCTCGCCCGCGGCCTCTCGAAGCTCAGCGCCAGCGCCGCCGCCTCGCGCAACTGCGCGCGCGCCGGAGCGCTATACGGATCCGAACGGAAGGCGATCGGGCGGATGTGCTCCGCGCCGTCGGTCTCGATCAGCGCGGCGTCGATGCCGTCGAGCGAGGTGCCCGACATCAGCCCGATCGCCAGCATGCTATCGCCCGCGTCAGGCCGCATGCTGACCGGCGTCGTCGTCGCGCGGATCATATGGGGAAGCCAGATCGGTCTCGACCAGCTCGACCAGCAGCGCCAGGGTGCGGCGCAGGATCGCTTCCTGTTCGGCGAGGCGGGCCTCGAGCTGCGCATTACGCGCGGCGTGGTCAGTCCCGGCCGGGACGGCGGTCTCCGGCGGCGGCGTGGAACCGGACCCGGATATCGCCGGCCGCTGGCCGATCGGCCCGTGCAGCGCCGCAAAGCCCGCGGTCAGGGGATGCTCGCCACTGGAAGCGCGCTCGGGCCCGACCGCTTCCGGCGGAACATCGCCGTCGTAGCGGGGCGGCTGATCGATCGACGGCGGCGGGACGTCTTCCGGCAGTGCCGCGAACGGATCGTCGGCGCGCGGCCGGGGCGGAGCGGACGGCGGCGCGTCGCGCTCGTCCTCGTCGAACGGCGCATAGCTGTCATAGGCCGGCGGCGCGGACGCCGCGGGCTCCGGCGCCGGCGCGGGCGGATCGGAGGCCATCGCGCGCGCGGCCGGCTCCGGCCCGTCCGCGGGCATGATGCTCTCGCTCGCGAGCTCCGCCGCGACATCCTCGACCACGTCGCCGCCGATATCGGTCAGCCGCTCGAGCGCGCCCTGAAGCATCACCCGCGCCGCCAGCATGTTG